>Ga0207709_10000195_pt1 | contig 80988 bp, 77 predicted proteins | sample KBSM34metaG_FD_184397 | JGI IMG/M metagenome (GOLD analysis project Ga0207709, IMG submission 184397) | Miscanthus rhizosphere microbial communities from Kellogg Biological Station, Michigan, USA - KBS M3-4 metaG (SPAdes) (version 2) | ecosystem: Host-associated > Plants > Roots > Rhizosphere >...
AAGCGAAGGGACGCAGACAGTGGGGTCGCCTTTCTTTGCTTACTTTCTTTGGCGAAGCAAAGAAAGTGAGTCGCCCGCCGGGGCGAGTCCCGGCCTCGGGAAGCAAAACGACCACCATCCCAAGTCACCCAAAACAACTACATTGCACACAATTCAATTGCGAACTACAATTCAACCCATGCCAACGAAACCCAACACAGACGACCTGCTCAAGCTAGACAACCAGCTCTGCTTCGCCGTCTACTCCGCCTCCTTGGCAATGACCCGTCTCTACAAGCCGTTGCTAGAAAAGCTCCAGCTCACCTACCCCCAATACCTCGTGATGCTCGCCCTCTGGGAGCAAGACGGCCCCACCGTCTCCGCCCTCGGCGAGCGTCTCTCGCTAGATTCCGGCACCCTCACCCCGCTCCTCAAGCGCCTCGAAGCCAACGGCTACGTATCCCGAGTCCGCGACGTCGCAGACGAGCGCCGCGTCCACATCACGCTCACCCCCGCGGGCCGCAAGCTCAAGTCCCGTGCCGCCAACGTTCCCGAGTGCCTCATGGCCGCCGCCGAATGCTCCGTCCCCGAGCTGATCGCCCTCACGCAGCAAATCCAGACCCTGCGCGACCGCATCCGCAAAGCCGCCTGACACATAACCCATCCAGAGTTCTCCCCGGCTTCGTGAGAAGAAGCCCTTTCATCACCACTCCCCTGACCAAAGGAAATCACCATGACCACCAAGCTCGACAAAGTTCTCTACACCGCAGAAGCCCACACCGTCGGCGGCCGTGACGGCGCCGGCAAGTCCAGCGACGGCGCCATCGACGTCAAGCTGAGCTCGCCCGGCTCGGGCAAGCCCGGCACCAACCCCGAGCAGCTGTTCGCGGTCGGCTACGCCGCCTGCTTCATCGGCGCCATGAAGGCCGTCGGCCCGAAGATCAGCGTCAAGGTGCCGGAAGAAGTCGCCATCGACTCGAAGGTCTCCCTCGGCCCGACGAACGGCGGCGCGGCCTACGGCATCTCGGTGCAACTGGCGATCTCGCTGCCCGGCCTCGACGACGCACAGAAGAAGCTGCTGGTCGACACGGCTCACCAGGTCTGCCCGTACTCGAACGCCACCCGCGGCAACATCGACGTGGAACTCACCATCGTCTGATTCCGCTCTGACGGTTTCACGAAAAAAGCGCCCCGGCCCCAAGCCCGGGCGCTTTTTTCATGTCTGTCTCACGGGTGACGCCAAAACGAATGCCGTGGTAGCGCCTTTCACCAAGCTTGGCTAACGTGGCCGCACGTCCCGCCCACCCGTCTTCAACACACACCCGTGGAGATCGACCCCATGAGCACCACCCACCTCCTGATCCGCAAAGACCAGCTGGCCACCACGCGCCTGCACACCGACACCTCCGACCGGCCGCTGGCCGACGGGCAGGTGCGCGTGCGCATCGACAGCTTTGCGCTCACCTCCAACAACATCACCTACGCCGCCTTCGGCGATGCGATGAGCTACTGGCAGTTCTTTCCCTCCGAGGAAGAAGGCTGGGGCAGCATCCCGGTGTGGGGCTTCGCCAGCGTGGTGCAGTCGCAGCACCCGGGCGTGGCGGTGGGCGAGCGGATCTACGGCTACTGGCCGATGTCCACGAGCGCGGTGCTCAGCCCCGACCGGCTCTCGCCTTCGCGCTTCACCGATGCGGCGCCGCACCGCGCCGAGCTGCCCGCGGTCTACAACCAGTACTTCCGCTGCAACGCCGACCCGCTGTACACCACCGACACCGAAGACCTGCAAGCGCTGCTGCGCCCGCTGTTCATCACCTCGTGGCTCATCGACGACTTCATGGCCGACAACGATTTCTTCGGCGCCACCACCATGCTGCTGTCGAGCGCCTCGAGCAAGACGGCCTACGGCACGGCCTTCCAGCTGCACCAGCGCGACGGCATCGAGGTGGTCGGCCTCACCTCGCCCGCCAACGTGGCCTTCTGCCAGAGCCTGGGCTGCTACGACCGCGTGGTGACCTACGACGCCCTGGACACCATCGCGGCCGACACCCCGTGCGTGTACATCGACTTCGCCGGCAACGGCGAGCTGCGCACCGCGATCCACGAGCGCTTCACGAACCTCAAGTACAGCAGCTCGATCGGCGGCACGCACGTGGAGCAGCTCGCCGCCAAGGGCGCGGGCAAGAGCCTGACCGGCCCGCGCGCCACGCTGTTCTTCGCGCCGGCGCAGATCAAGAAGCGCACCACCGAATGGGGCGCCGACGAGTTCGGCCGGCGCATGGTGGCCGCGTGGCACCGCTTCCTGACCACCGTGACCGACACCAGCAACCCCTGGCTGCACACCGAGCACCACCATGGCGGCGAGGCGGTGCAGGCCGCCTACGCGCAGGTGCTGGCGGGCAAGGGCGACCCGCGCACCGGCCATATCCTTTCGCTTTACAAACAAGCGGGCGCTCGCTGACCCGCACGGGGCCCATGTGGCGACAATCGCCGCATGACCCCTTCTTCTGTCGCGCCCGCGAACACCCATCCTTACGAGAGCCTCACGCCCGACGTGGTGCTCGACGCGCTCGCGACACTCGGCCTGCACGGCGACGGCCGCCTCACCGGCCTGAACTCCTATGAAAACCGGGTCTACCAGGTCTACCTGGAAGACCCGAACCCGCACCCGGCCGTGGTGCTCAAGTTCTACCGCCCCGGCCGCTGGAGCGAGGCCGAGATCCTCGAAGAGCACGCCTTCTCGCTCGAACTGGCCGCTGGCGAGGTGCCGGCCGTGCCGCCGCTGGCCTTCGACGGCAAGACGCTGCACCACCACGCCGGCTTTGCCTTCAGCGTGAGCCCCTACCGCGGCGGCCGTGCGCCCGAGCTGGACAACTTCGAGGTGCTCGAATGGGTGGGCCGCTTCCTGGCGCGCATCCACACGGTGGGCAGCGCCCAGCCCTTCGAGGCCCGCCCCGCGCTCGACCTGCAGACCTTCGGGCTGGACTCGCGCGACTGGCTGCTCGAGAACGACAAGATCCCGCTCGACATGCAGCGCGACTGGGAAAAGATCTGCAACGAGGCGCTGGACATGGTCCGCGCCACCGCCCTGGCGCTGCAGCCGCCGGCCTCCGACTTCAAACCGCGCAAGCTGCGCCTGCACGGCGACGTGCACCCCGGCAACATCCTGTGGACGCCCACCGACCGCCCCGGCGGCGGCCCGCACTTCGTCGACCTGGACGACGCGCGCACGGGCTTTGCCGTGCAAGACCTGTGGATGTTGCTGTCGGGCGACCGCGCGCAGCGCACGGCGCAGCTGTCGGGCCTGCTCGACGGCTACGAGCAGTTCCGCGAATTCGACCGCCGCGAGCTGGCGCTCATCGAGCCGCTGCGCACGCTGCGGCTCATCCACTACAGCGCCTGGCTGGCACGCCGCTGGGAAGACCCGATCTTCCCGATCAACTTCCCGTGGTTCGGCTCCAGCGACTACTGGAAGGGCCAGATCCTCGTGCTCGAAGACCAGTGCGAGCAGATGGCCGAAGAGCCCCTCTACGCGTGATCACTGAGCGGCGTTCGCGGCCAGGCTCTGCGCCACGCCTTCGAGCAGCCGCTCGACCAGCACATTGACCGGCCCGGTGCGCCACACGCCGTAAGCCTCCGACTGCGCCACCGCGCGGTCGAGCGGGCGGAACACCGCGCCGCGCAGCGCCGAGTGCCGCATCGCCTGCGGCACCAGCGCCACGCCCATGCCCTGCGACACCAGCGACACCACGGCCAGCCAGTGCCGCACCTCGTGGCGCACCTCGGGCAGGAAGCCCGCGTCGGCGCAGATCGACAGGATGCGCTCGTGGTAATCGGGTGAGGCCTCGCGCGAGAACAGCACGAAGGGCTGGTCGCACAGGTCGGCCGGCGCCAGCACGCGCTTGCGCGCCAGCGCATGGCCCGCGGGCAGGCAGGCCACGAAGGGCTCCGACAACAGCAGCCGGTGCTGCAGCTCGGCCGGCATGCGGCTGGTGTGGACAAAGCCCAGGTCGAGCCGGTCGTGCAGCAGCTCGGCGATCTGCACGCCCGAATTGAGTTCGCTCAGCGTGATGCGCACCGCCGGATGCCGCGCCTGGAACGCGCGCAGCGCGGGCGGCAGGCCGCGGTAGAGCATGGCGCCGACAAAGCCGATGCGCAGCCGGCCCGCCGAGCCGGTGGCCACGTCGCGCGCCTCCAGCGCGGCCTCTTCGGCCTGCAACAGCACGCGCCGCGCCGACACGCGCAGCGCCTCGCCCGCGGGCGTGAGCCGCACTTCCTTGCTGTTGCGCTCGAACAGGCGCGCGCCCACCGAGTCTTCGAGCTGGCGGATCGCCACCGACAGCGGCGGCTGCGAAATGGCCAGCCGCCGCGCGGCGCGCCCGAAGTGCAGCTCTTCGGCGAGCACGGAGAAATAGCGCAGGTGCCGCAGTTCCATGAATAGTTAAATCAAATCGTACAAGACCAAATCAATATTAGACACGGATCATTGCCAACTCAACAATGCGGCGAACCAGGAGACGCCCGCATGCCCACACCCGCTGCTTCCGCTGCCACAGCCGCCGCGCACCCGATCCCCGATCGGCACGGCCAGAACCTCTTCACCACCGACACCGAGCTGCACACGCTGCTCGCGCTGTACCTGCCCGAAGCCCTGCGCACCCACATGCGCCCGCATTTCGAGCGCCTGGGCGGCCTGGCGGGCGGCCTGCTGGACGACCTGGCCGGCACCGCCGACCGCAACCCGCCCACGCTGAAGCAGCGCACGCGCACCGGCATCGACGAGCAGAAGGTCATCAAGCACCCGGCCTATGTCGAGATGGAGCGCCTGGCGCTCAGCGAGTTCGGCCTGGCCGCCATCTCGCACCGCGACGAGACGCTGGGCTGGAGCGGCAAGATGCCGCCGCTGGTCAAGTACGTGCTGACCTACCTGTTCGTGCAGGCCGAGTTCGGCCTGTGCTGCCCGGTCTCGATGACCGACTCGCTCACGCGCACGCTGAAGAAGTTCGGCGCGCCCGAGCTGGTCGCCAAGTACCTGCCGCGCCTGACCTCGCTCGACTTCGACGAGCTGGCACAAGGCGCGATGTTCATGACCGAGCAGGCCGCCGGCTCCGACATCGCCGCCACCGCCACCACCGCGCAGCGCCAGGCCGACGGCAGCTGGCGCCTGGCCGGCGACAAGTGGTTCTGCTCCAACCCCGACGCCGGCTTTGCGATGGTGCTGGCGCGCGCCGACGACGCGCCCGCGGGCATGAAGGGCGTGTCGCTGTTCCTGCTGCCGCGCGAGCTCGACGACGGCAGCCTCAACCACTACCGCATCATCCGCCTCAAGGACAAGCTGGGCACGCGCTCGATGGCCAGCGGCGAGATCCGCCTCGAAGGCGCGGTGGCCTACCTCGTGGGCGAGGAAGGCCGCGGCTTCCAGCAGATGGCCGACATGGTCAACAACTCGCGCCTGTCCAACGGCGTGCGTTCCGCCGGCCTGATGCGCCGCGCGGTGGCCGAGGCCGAGTACATCGCCTCCGAGCGCCGCGCCTTCGGCCGCGCGCTGGAGCAGATGCCGCTGATGCAGCGCCAGCTCGACAAGCTGCGCGTACCGTCCGAGCAGGCCCGCACCATGGTCTGCCAGACCGCGCAGGCGCTCGCGCGCTCCGACGCCGGCGAGCCCGATGCGTATGCACTGCTGCGCATCCTCACGCCGCTCATCAAGTTCCGCGCCTGCCGCGACGCGCGCCAGGTCACGGGCGATGCGATGGAAGTGCGCGGCGGCTGCGGCTACATCGAGGAGTGGAGCGACCCGCGCCTCGTGCGCGACGCGCACCTGGGTTCGATCTGGGAAGGCACCAGCAACATCGTGGCGCTCGACGTGATCCGCGCCGTGAAGCGCGAAGGCTCGCTGCCCGTGCTGCGCGCGCACGTCGAGTCACTGATCAGCAACGCCACCGAACTCACGCCGGCCTTCGCCGCCGCGCTGCGCGACACCATGGCACGCGCCTGCGCCCTGGCCGAGACCGCCGCGCGCGAAGGCGGCGACGTGCTCGCGCGCCAGGCCGCCTCGGCGCTGTACCACTGCACCAGCGCCGCCGCGATGGCCTGGGAGGCCTCGGCCGGCGGCTCCGCCGCGCGCCTGCGCTGGGCCCAGCTGGTGCTGCTGCACCGCGTGCTGCCGCGCGACCCGCTGGCACCCGATGCGCTGCCCGCCGACTGGCACGCCGCGCTCGTGCGCACGGCCGCCTGAGCCCTTTTTTCGAGAACAACGGAGACAACCACCCATGCGACAACGACTCAGCCTCATCCTCGGCACCGCCTGCGCCGCGCTGCTGCTGGCAGCCACGCCCGCCGCGCAGGCCCAGCCCGGCGCCTTCCCGACCAAGCCCATGACGCTGGTCGTGCCCTTCCCGCCCGGCGGCCCGACCGACGCGATGGCGCGCACGCTGGCCGCCGAGCTGCGCGACAAGCTCGGCCAGCCCATGATCGTGGAGAACCGCGCGGGCGCGGGCGGCAACATCGGCGCCGACTACGTGGCGCGCGCCGAGGCCGACGGCCACACGCTGCTGTTCGGCACCTCGGGCCCGCTGGCCATCAACGTGAGCCTGTACCGCAAGATCAGCTACGACCCGACGAAGAGCTTCGCGCCCGTGATCCAGGTCGGCTACCTGCCGAACATCCTGGTGGTGAACCCGGCCCTGCCGGTGAAGAACGTGGCCGAGCTGGTCGCCTATGCCAAGGCCAACCCGGGCAAGCTCAGCTACGCCTCGTCGGGCAACGGCGCCTCGTCGCACCTGGCGGGCGTGCTGTTCAACTCGGTGGCCGGCACCGACCTGCTGCACGTGCCCTACAAGGGCACGGGTCCGGCGCTCAACGACCTGCTGGGCAACCAGGTCAGCATGACCTTCACCGACATCCTCACCGCGCTGCCCTACGTCAAGGCCGGCAAGCTGCGCGCACTCGGCGTGGCCACCTCGGCCCGCTCGCAGGCGCTGCCCGAGGTGCCGACCATCACCGAGCAGCTGCACAAGCCCTACGACGTGAGCGTGTTCTTCGGCATCGTCGCGCCCGCCGGCACGCCGGCCGACCGCGTGACCAAACTCAACCACGCGTTCGCCGAGGTGCTCAACTCGCCGAAGGTCAAGCAGATGTTCGCCGCGCAGGGCCTGGAAGCCACGGCGGACACCTCGCCGCAGAAGCTGGCGCAGTTCATCGGCAGCGAAACGGCCAAGTGGAAGGACGTGGTGAAGAAGTCCGGCGCGCAGCTCGACTGACCGCCACGACGCACAAGAAAAAACAAGGAGACAAGAAGATGAAAACGCAACGGCTGTCACGCCTGCTCGCCCTCGCCGCGCTGTTCACCGCAGCCGGCGCCGCCACCGCCGAGACCTACCCGCAACGCCCCGTCACGCTGATCGTTCCGTATGCCGCGGGCGGGCCCACCGACCAGCACCTGCGCGCCGTCGCCGACGAGGCCGGCAAGGCCCTCGGCCAGCCCGTGGTGCTGGACAACCGCCCCGGCGCAAGCGGCACCAACGGCGCCGCTGCACTGGTGCGCGCCGCGCCCGACGGCTACACGCTGGCCGTGCTGCCGGCCTCGGTGTACCGCGAGCCCTTCATCAACAAGGTGGCCTTCGACCCGGCGCGCAGCTTCTCGTACGTGGTGATGCTGTCCGACTACACCTTCGGCCTCGCGGTGAAGGCCGACGCACCGTGGAAGACCTGGCAGGACTTCGCGGCCGATGCCGCGCGCCGCCCGGGCAAGCTCAATGTCGGCGCCACCGGTGCGGTCGGCACGCCGCGCATCGTGATGGACGAAGCCGCCGAGATGGCGAAGGTCCAGCTCAACATGGTGCCCTTCAAGGGCGACGCCGAAGTGACCAACGCCATCCTCGGCGGCCACATCGATGCCGCGCCGCTGTCGGGCGTGGCCGTGCCGCACATCGACGCCGGCAAGATGCGCTACCTCGTGATGCTCACGCCGCAGCGCGTCAAGCGCTACCCGCAGGTGCCCACGCTGCGCGAACAGGGCGTGGACGCGGTCATCGATTCGCCCTACGGCATCGCCGGCCCCGCCGGCATGGACCCGGCGCGCGTGAAGACCGTGCACGACGCCTTCCGCAAGGCGCTGGCATCGCCCGCCGGCCTGCGCGTGCTGGAGCAGCTGAACCAGCAGACCAACGCGATGGACCCCGAGCAGTACCGCCGCTACGCGCTGGCCACGACCGCGCGTGAGAAGGAGCGCGTGGCGCGCCTGCGCCAGCGCGGCCTGCTCGACTGACCCCCAGACGCACACCATGTCGGACACCGCTTTCGTCGACGAACCACCGGGCGTGCTGTTCGGCCTGCCCATGCCGATGGCCCGCGCCTTCGCGCTGCGCGGCGAGGCCATCGGCGACGAGCGCGCGCGCGTGCGCATGCCCTACAGCACCGACCACACCAACAGCCGCGGCGACGTGCACGGCGGCGCGATCGCCGTGCTGTTCGACTGCGCGCTCTCCAGCGCCGTGCGCTCGCACGCGCCCGCGGCCTTCGGCGTGGTCACCGTCGACATCACGGTGCACTACACCGCGCCCTGCGCCGGCGACGTGATCGCCACCGCCGTGTGCGAGCGGCGCGGGCGCGCGATGTGCTTCGCGCGCGGCGAGGCGCGCAACGCCGACGGCGAGCTGCTCGCGCTGGCCACGGGCACCTTCAAGCTGGTGCCGCGCACCGCTCCCTCTTCTTCCGAGTCCACCCCATGACCACCGCTCCCCCTTCGACCGGCGCCCTCGCGGGCATCCGCGTGCTCGACATCTCGCGCATCCTCGGCGGCCCGTACTGCGGCCAGATCCTCGGCGACCACGGCGCCGACGTGCTCAAGGTGGAGCCGCCGCAGGGCGACGACACGCGCACCTGGGGCCCACCCTTCAAGGAAGGCGTGGCCTCGTACTACCACGGCCTGAACCGCAACAAACGCGTGCAGCACCTGGACTTCTCGACCGAGGAAGGCCGCGAGGCGCTGCTGGCGCTGGTGGCCGAGGCCGACGTGCTGATCGAGAACTTCAAGACCGGCACGATGGAACGCTGGGGCATCGGCTACGAGACGCTGTCGCAGCGCTTTCCGCGCCTGGTGTGGTGCCGCGTGTCGGGCTTCGGCGCCGACGGCCCGCTGGGCGCGCTGCCCGGCTACGACGCCGCCGTGCAGGCCATGACCGGCATCATGAGCATCAACGGCGAAGCCGACGGCGGCCCGCTGCGCGTGGGCCTGCCGGTGGTCGACATGGTGACCGGGCTCAACGCCGTCATCGGCGTGCTGCTCGCACTGCAGGAGCGGAATCGCAGCGGACGCGGCCAGTTCGTGGAAGCGGCGCTGTACGACAGCGGCCTCTCGCTGCTGCACCCGCACGCGGCCAACTGGTTCATGGACGGCACGGCGCCGCGCCGCACCGGCAACGCGCACCCCAACATCTACCCCTACGACGCGCTGGCCACGGGCACCGACCCGATCTTCGTGGCCGTGGGCAACGACCGCCAGTTCGCGAGCTTCTGCCGCTGCATCGGCCTGCCCGCGCTGGCCGACGATCCGCTGTACCGCACCGCCGGCGCGCGCTCGGTGAACCGCGACGGCCTCAAGCAGCAGCTCGAAGCCGCGCTCGCCGCCTTCGACGGCCGCACGCTGGTCGACCAGCTGATGGCCGCCGGCGTGCCCGCCGCGCCCGTTCTGCCGGTGGCGGCCGCGCTGCAGCACCCGCACACGCTGCACCGCGAGATGGTGGTGGAGATGGAAGGCGGTTACCGCGGCATCGGCGCGCCCGTGAAGCTCAGCCGCACGCCGGCCAGCTACCGCCATGCGCCGCTGACGCCGGGCGACGCGTTCCTGCCCAACGACGACAACGCCGCGCGCTGACCTGTCGCGCGCTCAGTCGAGCGAGAGCTTGAGCGCGCGGATCAGCGGATGCCAGCGCGCCGACTCGCGCGCCAGCAGGGTCTCGAACTCGGCCGGCGTGCCGCCCACCGGCTCGACGCCGGCCTCGGCGAGGCGGCGCTGCACCACCGGGTTGTGCAGCGCGCTGGCCACCGCGCGCTGCAGCCGCGCCACCACCTCGGGCGGCGTGCCCGCCGGTGCCACGAGGCCGTGGAAGATCGCGGCCTCGACCTTCGGCAGGCCCAGTTCCGCGAAGGTCGGCACGCCCGGCCATTGCACCAGGCGCGCAGGGTTCGCCACCGCGAGCACGCGCAGCCGGCCGCCCTGGATGAAGCGGCGCGCCGTGGCGAGCTCGCCCATCGCGAACGGCAACTGGCCGCCCGCCACCTCGACCAGCGCGGGCCCGGCGCTGCGGTAGGGCACATGCACCATCTCCAGCCCGGCCTCGCGCGCGAGCAATTCCATCGCGAGGTGCTGCGCGCTGCCGTTGCCGGCGGAGGCAAAACTGAAGCGGCCCGGAAAGGCGCGCGCGTCCTCGATGAAGGCACGCGCATCGCGCACGCCGCTGGCCGGGCCGACCAGCAGCACCATCGGCAGCCGCACCAGTTGCGTGACGGGCGTGAAATCGCGCGACGGGCTGTAGCTCAGGCTGCGGTACAGCGCCGGGTTGAACACCCACATGCCGTTGTCGGCCGACAGCACGGTGTGGCCGTCGGCCGGTGCGCGCGCGGCCTCGAGGGCGGCGAGCGTGGTGTTGCCGCCGGGCCGGTTCTCGATCTGCACCGGCTGGCCCGTGTCGATGGCGAGCTGGGCACCGATGGCGCGCGCGACGACGTCGGCGATCGCGCCCGTGGGGAAGGGCACGATCCAGCGGATCGGGCGCGCGGTGTCGTCGGAGGGCTGCGCCCAGGCCGTGCCCGCCACCAGACCCAGCAGCGCGGCCAGCCGCCGTCGCTTCAGGTCTGGCAGGCGGCGCGGCGTCACGGCGCGGCCCGGCTGGTCTTCAGGCCCTGCCCCGCGGCCCAGGTCGACACGTCCTCGCGCTTGATGGCGGCAGCCATGAGGCCCGGGAACGCATCGGGCGTGCAAGCGAACGAGGGCACGCCCAGCGCCGCGAGCTTGGCGGCCAGGTCGCGGTCGTACGAGGGCGCGCCTTCGTCGCTGAGCGCCAGCAGCGCGATGAACTGCACGCCGGCCTCCACCAGCTGGTGGGCGCGGCGCAACAGGCCGTCTTCCACGCCGCCTTCGTACAGGTCGGAGATGAGAATCAGGATGGTGTTGCGCGGCTCGCGCACCAGCGTCTGGCAGTAGCCCACGGCGCCGTTGATGTCGGTGCCGCCGCCCAGCTGCACGCCGAACAGCAGGTCGACCGGGTCTTGCAGCTGCTCGGTCATGTCGACCACGGCGGTGTCGAACACCACCAGCTTGGTCGACACCGCCGGCAGGCTCGCCATCACCGCGCCGAAGATGCTCGAATAGACCACCGACGCGGCCATGGAGCCGCTCTGGTCGATGCACAGGATCACTTCGCGCTGCGGCTGGCGCGCCTTGCGCCCATAGCCCACCAGCGTCTGCGGCACCACGGTGCGGTATTCGGGCTGCCAGTGGCGCAGGTTGGCGCGGATGGTGCGGTGCCAGTCGATCTCCGAATGGCGCGGGCGGCGGTTGCGCTGGCTGCGGTTGAGCGCGCCGCTCACGGCGCTGCGCATCGGCTCCTCGAGCTTCTTCATGAGCTCGTCGACCACCTTGCGCACCACGGCGCGCGCCGTGTCCTTGGTGCCGGCCGGGATCACGCTCGCCAGCGCCACGAGGTTGGCCACCAGGTGCACGTCGGGTTGCGCGTTCTCGAGCATCTCGGGCTGCAGCAGCATCTGGCGCAGGTTCAGGCGCTCCATCGCATCGCGCTGCATCACCTGCACCACCTGGCTCGGAAAGTACTTGCGGATGTCGCCGAGCCAACGGGCCACGCTGGGCGCCGAATCGCCCCGGCCGCCGCGCTGCCCGCCCTGGCCCAGGCCGCGCCGGCCGTCGGCTTCGTAGAGCGCGGCCAGCGCCTGGTCGATCTCGCGCACGCGGCCTTCGATGGCGCCGCAGCTGGCGTTGGCTTCGCTGCCGAGCACGAGGCGCCAGCGTTGCAGGCGGTCGGTGGGCGGCAGGGTCTCGTCTTCCATCGGATTCGCGCTCATGCCTTCACTCCCAGCAGTTCCCGCAGCAGCGGCAGCGCGAGCACCGCGCGTGATTCGTCCCAGTCGGTGGCGGCCACGGCGGACGGCAAGGTGCCGCCGACGGCGCCGCGTTTCGCGCGCTCGCCGAGCGCGCGCCGGTCGGCGCCCGAGAAATCCGCGAAGCTGCGCCGCACCAGCGGCAGCACCTGCACGAAGTGCTCTTCACCGAGCCCCGCAAGCCAGCGGTCGACCAGCGACCACACGGCATCGTCGTGCAGCAGCACCATCGCGTTGCGGTTGAGAAAGCCTTCGAGCCACGCCGCCGCATCAGTCGGCGGCGCGCCGGCCGAGAGGTTGCGCGCCAGCTGCTGCGAAGCGCCGTCGCTGTCGATCTGCGCATCGTCGAGCAGCAACCGGCAGCTCACGCCGCGCAGCAGCGGCGCGCCGGTTTCGCCGAAGGCGATGGCACGCAATGCGTTGCGCCAGGCGGTGGTGGTGTCTTCGCCGTCACGCAGGCGCACCGCGTCGTGCGCACCGATGAGGCGGGTGCGCAGCGACTCGGCGGCTTCGGCGTCGAGCGCGCCGCAGGCGATCGGCAGGCCGATGGCGCCGCGCACGATGAGGCTGTCGAGCACGTGCGAGAGCAGCGCGCTGTCGGTCTGGCGCACGCTGCCGTAGCGGAACACGTTGGCCAGCGGCGGCACGGCGCCGATGAGCTGCACAGCGTCGCCGGTGAGCGCGGCGCGGTCTTCGAGCGCGCGGGTCACGGCCTGCACGGCCACGGGCAGGTCGGCCAGCAGCACGGTGTCGACCTGCTCGGCCAGTGCGGTGAGCGAGGTCTCGGCCGCGAGCCCTTCCATCACGCGCGCGCTGGCGGCATGCGCCACGGTGGCGCCGAAGCGGCTGGCCTCGATGACGCGCAGCGCGAACTCGGGCTGCCACTGCAGCTGCCACACCTCGTGGAAGGTGCCGCGGCTCGCGCGCTGGCCGGCGGTGACCTCGCCCCATGGCAGGTCGAGCAGGCGCAGGCGGTGCAGCAAGTGGCTGCGTGCGAGGTCGTTGGGCTGGCGCAGGTCGAGGTCGAGCGTCTTCGCGGTGGCCTCGGGCTTGAGGCGCAGGCTCTTCTGCGCCTGTTCGAGGTCGCGCTGCAGCGGCACGGTGGGCACGTCGGCCGGCACCTGGCCCATGCGGTCGCCGACCGTGAGGCGCTCGCGGATGAGCGTGAGCGGCGCCTGCTCGCCCATGCAGATCACGCTGCGCACGGCCTCGTCGAGCTCGGGCAGGCCGGGCGCGGGGCGCTCGCGCAATGCGGCCAGCGTGTCGGCCAGGCGCGTGGCCTCGATGAGGTGGGCGGAAGAGCAGTCGAGGTCGTGCTCGCGCAGCAAGCGCGCGACGCGGGCGAGCCAGCCGGTGCTGCGCCCCGCCACCTCGTGCCCCTGCTGCCACAGGTGCTCGTACCAGCCCGGCGAATCGATGCCGGCGCCGTAGCCACTGGCGCTCGTGAGGTGCCGGTAGGTCCACGGCACCCAGGTCGCGAGCACCTTGAGCTTGGGCAGGCCCTTGAGCAGCGCCGCATCGGCCTTGGCGGTGGCCGCGCCCTGCAGCGCGGGCACGTGCCAGGCGCCGCACACGACGGCGATGCGCTGGTGGCCGGCCTTGACGGCCTCGCGGATCGATTGCCGCATGAAGGCTTCGCGCCGCTGCTCGCGTTCCATCGCGCGCACGCCGCGCCGGTCTTCGGGCGTTTCGGCGCGCACGGCGGTCATGGCCTCGGCGATGGCGCCGAACAGGTCTTCGCCGTCGCCGCGCTCCTCGACCATGTGGTTCCACCAGCTCTCGCCGTCGGCATAGCCGGCGGCGTGGGCGAGCCAGTCAAAGGGATCGTCGGGCAGCGTGTTGGCGGCCTGTTCTTCCTCGGGGGCTTCGACCGTTTCGGCGACGGGCACCGTGTCGGTCTCGTCATCGCCCAACGGTGTTTCTTCAGGCGCTTGCGCCTTCGCCTCGTCGGCCGCTCGTGCGGCCTGCTCGATCGCCATGCGGTGCGCCTGCGGCAGGTCGATGAAGCGCGTGGGCACGCCGCGCGCGGCGCCCCATTGCAGCGCCTGCCACTCGGGCGAGAAGGTGGCGAAGGGATAGAACGCGGCCAGGCCGGTGTCCTCGCTCGCGTGGATCAGCACCGCCACCGGCGGTTGCAGGTCGGCATGCGCGAGAAAGGACAGCAGCGGCTCGGCCTCGGGCGGGCCTTCGACGAGGATGCAGTCGGGCTGCAGCGACTCGAAGGCGCGCAGCAGGCTGCGCGCACAGCCGGGGCCGTGGTGGCGGATGCCGAAATAGTGCAGCGGCGAAGGCGCCGCGCTCGTGCTCATGCGCCGGCTCGCGTCAAAGCTGTTCGCGGCAGGCGCGGTAGAGGTCCTTCCAGTCGGCCCGTTCCTTCACCACGGTCTCCAGGTATTCCTTCCACACCACCTGGTCCTGCACCGGGTCCTTGATGACCGCGCCGATCAGGCCCGAGGCCACGTCGGCCGAGCGCAGCACGCCGTCGCCGAAGTGGCCGGCCAGCGCCATGCCGCTGTTGATGACCGAGATGGCCTCGGCGGTCGAGAGCGTGGAGGTGGGCGACTTGATGCGCGTCTTGCCGTCCTCGGTCTGGCCGTTGCGCAGCTCGCGGAAGATCTGCACCACGCGGCGCACTTCCTGCAGCGCGGGCGGCTCGGCCGGCAGCGCGAGCGCGCGGCCCAGCTCGCCGACGCGCTTGACGACGATCTGCACTTCTTCGGCTTCGCTCGACGGCACCGGCAGCACCACGGTGTTGAAGCGGCGCTTGAGCGCGCTCGACAGTTCGTTCACGCCCTTGTCGCGGTTGTTGGCGGTGGCAATGACCGAGAAGCCGCGCGTGGCCTGCACCTCGGTGCCCAGCTCGGGCACGGGCAGGGTCTTTTCCGACAGCACGGTGATCAGCGAGTCTTGTACGTCGGCCGGGATGCGCGTGAGCTCTTCGACGCGCGCGATCTTGCCCAGGCGCATGGCGTGCACCAGCGGGCTCGGCACCAGCGCCTTTTCGGACGGGCCATGGGCCAGCAGCTCGGCGTAGTTCCAGCCGTAGCGCAGCTGTTCTTCGCTGGTGCCGGCGGTGCCCTGGATCAGCATCGTCGAGTCACCGCTCACGGCGGCGGCCAGGTGCTCCGACACCCACGACTTGGCCGTGCCCGGCACGCCGTACAGCAGCAGCGCGCGGTCGGTGGCGAGCGTGGACACGGCGATTTCCATCAGGCGCGAGTTGCCGATGTACTTGGGACTGACCTCGAAGCCGTTGGCCAGCTTGCCGCCCATCAGGTAGGTGAGCACGGCCCAGGGCGAGAGCTTCCAGTTGGCCGGGCGCTGGCGGTCGTCGACCTTCTGGAGCGCTTCGAGTTCTTCGGCGAATTGCTGTTCGGCATGCTGGCGCAGGACATTGCTCATGGACGGCCTTGGGAAGAGGTTGAAAGTGAGGAAGAAGAGGAAGAAGGAAGCGTGGCAACCAGCCGGCGCGCACGCACGATGCGCGCGGTGTCGGCCAGTGCGTTGGCGAGGCCGGGGCTTTCCTCGGCCGCGCGCGGCAGGTCGGCCAGCAGCGGCAGTGCATCCAGGTGCAGCAGCGCGGCGGCGGTGCCGAGCACCTGGCGCAGCACGTAGTCGTTGACGAGGTCGCCGCGCTCGACGCGCATGCGCAGCGCCTGGGCGATGCGCAGCGACAGCGCGGCCGACGGCGTGTCGCCGGGTGCGCAGGCCTGGTCGGCGAACGCGACGACGTCCTGCACGCCTTGGCCGGCATCGCCGAGTTGCGTCGCCCAGTGGCGCTCGCGGCGCTCGCGCGGCAGCAGCGCCAGCAGCGGGCCCACGCCGCCGCGGTGGGCGCGCGGGCGGTCGAGCAGCGCGTCGCACCAGTCGAAGTCGGGCGCGGCCAGCACGGCCTCGTTCCAGCCGCGCAGCAGCGCGTCGTGCCAGTCGCCCTGGGCGGCCCAGTCGAGCAGCGCGGCGGGCGTCAGGCCGGTGCGCGCGGTCCACCAGGCCAGCGGCATCTGGCGCACCAGCTGGTAGAGCCACCACGCGCGCTCGCCGAGGCTGTCGTGCGTGGGGCGCGCGGCGTCGATGGCGTCGTCCTTCCAGCGCGGATCGGCGGCCTCGGGAGCGTTGAGTTGCCACGTCGCGCCTTGCGAGGACAGCAGCGGCGCAAGGAAGGCTTCGACGCGCCGCACGTGCGCGCTGGCCGGCAGGCGCTGCAGCAGCTCGACCACGGTCTGGCGCACGTCGCGCGCGCGGTCTTTCAGCTGGGCTTCGAGCAGCGTTTCGTCGTCGGGGCCGAGGTTCTCGGCCAGTGCGCCGAGCAGCACGGCGCGCTCCTTGGCGGGCAACTGCGGCAGTTCGGCGGCGAGGCGCTCGCGCGCACCGGCCGGGTCGTCGCGGCGTTGCTCGGCCAGCACGGCGCGGCGCTGGTCGATGCTGCCTTCGTCCCAGCGGGTCTGCGTGTCGGCCTGCGCGCTCGCGCCGACGGCGTAGCGCCAGTCGTCGTTGCGCGCGGCCAGCCAGCGCCCACGCTCGCCGAGTGCGAGCACCACGGCGGGCCGCAATGCGGTGTCGCGGCGGCCGGCATCGAGCGCGGCGGGCAGCAGGCTGGGCGGCAGGCGCCAGCCGGCGGTGGCGAGCACGGCCAGCACCTCGTGCTGCAGGCGCTGCGGGCCGGCGGCGAGCGCATCGGCGATCACGGCGAGCAAGGCGGGGTCGCCGAGCGCGGGGCTGGTGTCGTTGGCGGCGGGCGGTGCGTCATCGGCCGGCAGGCCCGGTGCGACGAAGCCCGCGCGGCGGCCCACGGCCACGGCGCCCGCGACGCGCAGCAGCACGCCCTGCGCGGTGTCGGTGGGTTGTTGCAGCGCCTGGAGCAGCGCGCCGAAATCGCCGGCCATGCCGTCGGCGGCCGGCACAGGTTGGCGGGCGGTGCCGACGAGGGCGGTCTGCAGCAAGGTGTTCCAGTGGCTCATGTGCGCGCTCCGCTCAAGGTCCAGACGGGTGTGCCCGCACCCTCAGCCGCCCACGCGGTGAGCGGCGCGAACTGCTCGCCGTCCCATTCGCCGAAGACGCGCAGCGGCGCGCCGCCCGAATGCGCCAGCAGCTGCCAGGCTTCGGCCGCGGCCAGCTGCATCGGCAGGGCCTGCGACGCGGCGCCCAGGCGCAACCACCACTGGTCGCCGTGCCGCGCGGGCACGGCATCGGCCCACACCAGGGGCAGCAGCGGTTGCCACGGGTTCGCCGCGATCTGCTGCGCCATGCGTTGCCATTCACCGGCTTCGTCATTGGCTGCGACAGGCGCTGCGGTCGACGCGGCCTCGGCCGGCAACTCGGCCACCACCGCGCGCTGCGAGGCGTGGCCGGGATAGAAGCACAGCACGGCCGCGCGTTCGCTGCCGCTGACCCAGCCGGTCTCGAAGCCGCGTCCGCCGTGCGAGTAGTCGAGCAGCAGCGCGCGGCGTCCGCTCACGCGGCCCTGCAGCCACACATGGCGCTCGACCAGCTTGGTGTCGCGCTCGTCCAGGCACTGGCCCAGCACGAGCCAGTGGTCGTTCACGCGTTCGCCATCGGCCAGCAGCGCCTCGCGGTCCTGCGGCCAGCCGAGGGCGGCGCGCAGGTCGGCGCGCGTGGCGGGCGAGAGGCTGTCGCGGCGCGACACCGCATCGACGATCAGCTGCAGCCGGCCCAGCCGGTCGAGCAGCCGCGCGGGCCAGCCTTCGCCGGCGCCGATCAGCTCGGCCGCCTGCGTGATGCGCTGGCCGAGCCCCGGCGCCTGCGCGTCGACCATGCGCGCGGCCATCGCGGCCCAGCCTTCGGCCTGCTCGCTGCCGAGCGCGGCCAGGCCGCGCTGGGTCTGGTCGTCGAGCCAGCGCGCGAGCTCCTGCACGCCGGCCTCGATGCGCTTCCAGCGCTGCGCGTCGCGCTTGGCGGCCGCGGCGGGATCGGGCGCGGCGGCGGGTTCGGCGGCGCGGGCTTCTTTCTTCTCGGCCTTCTCGCGGCGCGAGGCGAGCCAGTCGGCCACCCAGGGCGGCGGCGCGGCGGCGGTGAAGCTGGCTTCGCTCTGCGCGCGCAGCAGCATCAGCGCCAGGCCGTGCTTGCAGGGGAACTTGCGGCTCGGGCAGGAGCAGCGGAACACGGGCCCAGACAGGTCGACCTGCGTCTGGTACGGCTTGCTGCCGCTGCCCTGGCATTCACCCCAGACAGCGTCGTCGGAATGCGCGAGCGTGGGCCACTTGGCGGGCGCGAGCAGGCCTTTGGCGGCCTTCGCGGAGGCGTCGTCCGGCGCGAGCGCGAGGACGGCTTCGGTACTGAGACTCATGGAAAGGGCAGCCTCGCGCCGGGCCGCGGCGCGGTCAGGGGTGGGAGGGGCGCGACCATCAGGGCGCGATGGGATTGCCGGGCGTGCCTGCTTCGCCGGCCACGACCGCCGTTTTCGCAGCAGAGGGGCGGTAGGACACGCGGGCCGCCGGCACGGGTGCGGCGGCGATCGGTGGCGACGGCGACATGGGCCGCGTGACGCCGGCCTTGGTGACGCTGACAGGCGCGGTGGCCGTTGCCGAAGCAGGCACCACCACGCCAGGCGTCGCCTGCCCAGGCGCTGTGGGCGCCGTCTCGTACGGGTTGTGCAGCACCACGCTCTTGCCGACGCCCACGCCGGTGCCGATCGGCCCGACGCCGACCCCCACGCCGACGCTGGCCGAGCCGGTCACGGCGCCGTTGTCGTGCAGGGCCACGCCCGCGCCGAGCGGGCCCCAGCCGGTGTTCAGGCCGACGGAGAAGTTGCCGTCCTTCGTGGCACCGAGCCCGAGCGAGAGCCCGGGCACGATCGGAATGCCGATGTGATAGTGCGAACAGCCGCCCACCAGAAGCAACAGCAGCAGCGCCGAAGTGGCAGCCGCTGCGCGACGAACGATGCGCGGCCGGGCGTTCACACCAGCAGCGCGTTGACGCGCCTCACGTAGGCAGCCGGGTCGGCCGGCAGGCCGCCTTCGGCCAGCAGGGCCTGGTCGAACAGGATGTTCGCGAGGTCGTCGAAATGCGCGGAGCCTTCGAGCTTCTTCACCAGCGGGTGCTCGGCGTTGACTTCGAGCACGGGCTTGAGGTCGGGCGCGGGCTGGCCGGCCTGCTTGAGCATGCGCGCGAGCTGCGTGCTCATGCCGCCGTCTTCCACCACGAGGCAGGCGGGCGAATCGACCAGGCGCGTGGTCACGCGCACGTCTTCGGCCTTGTCCTTGAGCGCCTCTTTCAGCTTCTCGAGCAGCGGCTTGAACGACTCGGCGGCTTCCTCGGCGGCCTTCTTCTCGGCCTCGTCCTGCAGCTTGCCCAGGTCGACCGCGCCCTTGGCCACGCTCTGCAGCGGCGTGCCGTCGAACTCGTTGAGGTAGTTCAGCGCCCACTCGTCGACACGGTCGGTCATGAGCAGCACCTCGATGCCCTTCTTCTTGAAGACTTCGAGCTGCGGGCTGTTCTTGGCGGCGGCGAGGTTGTCGGCCGTGATGTAGTAGATGGCGTCCTGGCCTTCCTTCATGCGCGCCTTGTAGTCGGCGAAGCTCACGCTCGCGACGTCGCTCGTGGTGGAGGCAAAGCGCAGCAGCTTGGCGATGCGGTCGCGGTTGCCCATGTCCTCGCCCAGGCCTTCCTTCAGCACCGCGCCGAACTCGGCGTAGAACTTGGCGAACTTGCCCGATTCGTCGGCGTACTCGGCGGCAGCTTCGGCGGCGGGGGTGGTGTTCTTGTCGACCACGTCGGTCACGCCTTCGGTCGGCTCGGGGGCGGGCACCGATTCGCCCGAGCCCACGTCGACCTTGCCTTCACCGCTCTCGGGCGCGGTCTTCTGCTTCTTGGCCAGGTCTTCGAGCATCGACAGCACGCGCTTGGTGCTGCCTTCGCGGATGGCCTTCACGTCGCGGCTTTCCTGCAGCAGCTCGCGGCTCACGTTCAGCGGCAGGTCGGCCGAGTCGATCACGCCCTTCACGAAGCGCAGGTAGTTGGGCAGCAGCGCCTCGGCGTCGTCCATGATGAAGACGCGCTTGACGTACAGCTTGACGCCGGCGCTCTTGTCGCGGTTCCACAGGTCGAAGGGGGCCTTGGACGGGATGTACAGCAGCTGCGTGTACTCGGTGCTGCCTTCGACGCGGTTGTGGCTCCAGGCCAGCGGCGCTTCGAAGTCGTGGCTGATGCTCTTGTAGAACTCTTCGTACTGCTCGGCGGTGATGTCCTTCTTGGGGCGGCTCCACAGGGCGTTGGCCTTGTTCACCGTTTCCCACTCGCCGGTCTTCACCATGTCGCCGGGCTGGTCGTTCTCGCCGTCTTTCCACTCTTCCTTTTCCATCAGGATGGGCAGGGAGATGTGGTCGGAGTACTTGCCGACGATCTGCTTGAGCTTCCAGGCGTTGAGGTATTCGTCGGCGTCGTCGCGCAGGTGCAGCGTGATGCTGGTGCCGCGCGCGGCGCGCGTGATGTCGGCCACCTCGAAGTCGCCGGCGCCGCCGCTCACCCAGCGCACGCCCTGGTCGGCGGGCAGGCCCGCGCGGCGCGACTCGACCGTGATCTTGTCGGCCACGATGAAGCCCGAGTAAAAGCCCACGCCGAACTGGCCGATGAGTTGCGCGTCGGCCTTCTGGTCGCCGCTCAGGCGGCTCATGAAGTCTTTGGTACCACTCTTGGCGATGGTGCCGAGGTTGTCGATGGCTTCCTGGCGCGACAGGCCGATGCCCTTGTCGGTGATGGTGAGGGTGCGCGCGGCCTTGTCGAAGGTCAGGCGCACGTCGAGGTCGGGCTGGTCTTCGTACAGCGCGGGGTGGTCGAGCGCCTCGAAGCGCAGCTTGTCGCACGCGTCGGACGCGTTCGAGATCAGCTCGCGCAGGAAGATTTCCTTGTTGGAGTACAGCGCATGCGTGACGAGGTGCAGCAGTTGCGCGACTTCAGCCTGGAACGGGAGTTTGGTATTGGAGGAATCAGCCATGGGAAAGAAAGGGATCGAAGCCAAAAAATTCTAAGGCGAGCCGCCCATGGTGGGCGGCGGCCTTGCCAACTTTATGAACTGGGGTTGTCGCGCCAAAAAACAACGAGCGCAAGGCCGCGCGAACTTTGTCACACGGGTGTCGGCTACGCGCCGCGCTTTCAGCGCGGTTGGGATTCGACTTCGCGCGTCCAGCGGTCGATGAGCCGCTTGCGCTCGGCCGCCTTGCCGTACTTCTCGAAGTCGTACTTGATGAGCTTCACGCTCTCCATCGACGGAATGCGCGGATCGGGCTTGAAAGTCTTGTTGGCCGGCGACTGCAGGCTGCCGGCCTTGGCGCCGATGGACTGGCCCGCGGGACTCATGAGCCAGTCGTAATACCGCTTGGCGTTCTCCTTGTTGCGCGCGCCCTTCACGAGCGCGATGCCGCCGATCTCGAAGCCCGTGCCTTCGCAGGGCGCGGCGGTCTTCACCGGAAATTTGTCGTGCCGCCAGCGCTCGAAGCCGAAGATGAAGCTCACGCCGATCGCCACCTCGCCCTTGGCCACGTTGGGCGCCTGGGCCTGGCCGCTGCGCGTGTAGCTGGTGACGTTCTTGTGCAGCTTCTTCAGGTAGTCGAAGGCGGGCTCCTCGCCCATCTGTTGCACCAGGCCCGCGATGACGGTGTAGGCCGTGCCGCTGGTGGCCGGGTGCGAGATTTCGATCTCGCCCTTGTACTCGGGCTTGATGAGGTCGGCCCAGCACTTGGGTTCGGCGAGCTTCTTTTTCTTCAGCAGCTCGGTGTTGAAGCCGAAGCCCATGGCGCTGGTGTAGAAGCCGCCCACCATGTTCTGCGACATGGCGTACTGGCGCACCGACCAGTCGTGCAGGTCGTTGATGTAGGCCGGGCGGTAGGGCTCGAGCAGGCCCTGCTCGGCGGCCTGCAGGAACGGGTCGCCGGTGCCGCCCCACCAGAGGTCGGTCTTGGGGTTGGCGGCTTCGGCGCGCAGCTGCGCACCGATTTCGCCGGTGCCCTTGTGGGCCTGCTGCACCTTGATGCCGGTCTCGCGCGTGAAGGCCGTGGCGGCCGCTTCGCACCAGCCCGCGTCGGTGCTGCACAGCGCGTTGACGGTGCCCTGCGCGGCGGCCTGCGGCGCCCCGAGCAGGAGCGCCGTGCCCAGGCTGGCGGTGGCAAGGGCACGCACGGTGTGCCGGGGGGCGAATGAAGGCATGGGCGGGTCTCCTCGTTGTTCGACGTTGTATGAAGGCGCAGGATAGCGCCGGCTTGGGTGCTTGAGGTCAGCGCGCCGCCAGCAGCGGCGGCAGGTGCGCCACCAGCCAGTCGATCACCACGCGCGTCTTCAGCGGCAGGTAGCGGCTCGGCGTGCGGATCACGTGCAGCGGAAAACCGAAGGGCTCGGGCTCGTCGAACACGCGCACCAGCGTGCCGGCCGCGAGCGCGTCGGCCGCCAGCCAGGCCGGCAACCGCGCCAGGCCCATGCCACCGATGGCGGCCTCCAGCAGCACCTCGGCGCTGTCGCAGCGCAGCCGCGACGGGAGCGCGGCCTCCACCATCGTTCCGCCTTCGCGAAAGCGCCAGGGCGACACCTGCCCGTCGCGGGCGTAGTACACGGCCTCGTGCGGCGCGACCAGTGCCGCAAGGTCGCGCGGATGGCCGCGCTCGGCCAAGTACGCGGGCGCGGCGCACAGCAGCATCCACTGCACGCCGACCGGCCGCGCCACGAGGCCCGCGCTGTCGTCGAGCTCGCCGCTGCGGATGGCCAGGTCGAGCCCCTCTTCCACGAGGTCGACGCGCCGGTCGTTGAAGGCCAGCTCCAGCGACAGCTGCGGATGCTGGCGCGCCAATGCCAGCAGCAGCGGCCCGACCTTGAGCCGTCCGAGCATCGCCGGCATGCTCAGGCGCACGAGGCCGGTGGCCGTGTGGCGCGCGGCGTCGGTGAGCGCCTCGGCCGCCTCCAGCTCGGCCAGCGCGCGGCGGCAGCGCTCGTAATAGCCGTGCCCTTCCTCGGTGAGGCTCTGGCTGCGCGTGGTGCGCAGGAACAGGCGCGTGTCCAGCCGCGCCTCGAGCCGCGCGATGCTCTTGGCGACGGCCGAACGGGTGACGTGCAGGCGCTGCGCGGCGAGCGCGAAGCTGCCCGCCTCCACCGCCGCGACGAACTCCTCGATGCCTTGCAGGCGTTGGCTCATTGGATACTTTCAAGCACCATTCTTCGGAAAATTATCCACCACCGGATCGTTTTCATCGTCAATAGCATCGAGGCCGATCTTTTCCGATGGAGCCTTTTCCGATGCAAGAACCCGACGTGCTGCGCCGCTGGCAGCTTCCCCGACTGGGCCGCGCCCACCTCGCACAGGCCGAAGCGCCGATGCCCTCGCCAGGCCCGGGCCAGATCCTCGTGCGCGTGGGCGCGGTGGCGCTCAACTACCGCGACCTGCTCATGGTGCGCGACGGCATGGGCATGGCGCTCGACCTGCCCTTCACGCCCGGCTCGGACATGGCGGGCACCGTGGTGGCCGTGGGCCCCGGCGTGCGCCGCTTTGCCGTGGGCGACCGCGTGATCAACACCTTCTGGGGCGGCTGGACCGACAGCCACTGGCACGCCGACACCACGCTGCTCGGCGGCCCCGGGCCGGGCATGCTGGCCTCGCACGTGTGCATCGATGCGAACTGGGCCGTGGCCGCGCCGGCCACGCTGAGCCTCGAGGAAGCGAGCACGCTGCCGTGCGCCGGCCTCACGGCCTGGTTCGCGCTGGTGGAGACCGGCGCCCTGCGCGCGGGCGAGACCGTGCTGGTCCACGGCACCGGCGGCGTCGCGCTGTTCGGCCTGCAGCTCGCGCGGCTGCACGGCGCGCAGGCCATCGTGGTGACGGGCAGCGCCGACAAGCAGGCTGCGGCACGCGCGCTCGGCGCCACGCACGTGCTCGCACGCGACAGCGACTGGCCCGCCGAAGTGCGCCGGCTCACGCACGGGCGCGGTGCCGACCACGTGCTCGAACTCTCCAGCGGCCCCGACCTCGACCGCTCGCTGCAGGCCGTGAAGCAGGGCGGGCGCGTGTCGATCATCGGCATGCTCGGCGGCGACACGCTGAGCGCGTCGTTCTACGCGATGGTGCTCGGCCGCGTGACGGTGCAGGGCATCGGCGTCGGCCACCGGCGCGCGCTCGAAGAGCTGGTGCGCGCGGTCGATGCGAACGCGCTGAAGCCGGTGATCGCCGCGCGCTACGGCTTCGACGCGCTGCCCGCCGCGCTCGACCACCTGGAACGCGGCGCGTTCGGCAAGGTCGTCGTGACGATGGCATGACGGCGATGTGACGCGGCCCCGCCCTCGCCCGACCATTTGCAAATGCTGCAGGGCACAAATCCACAGCATTCGTGAACAGTTGCCGCTAAGCGCGCCGGTTTGCTCGACGCCTCCAATTCCCGTTCCTAGAATGCGGCCCGCGTTCGGCTCCCGCCGTGCGTGCTTTCTCAACTTCAGGATGGAGCGTTATGGAACACAGTACCTACAAAAAGTGGTCTGCAGAATTCATTGGTACTTTCTGGCTCACGCTCGGAGGCTGCGGAAGCGCAGTTCTGGCGGCGGCCTTTCCGGGCGTCGGCATCGGCCTGCTCGGCGTGTCGCTGGCCTTCGGTCTGACGGTGGTCACCGGCGCCTATGCGCTCGGCCCGATCTCGGGCGGCCACTTCAATCCGGCCGTGTCGATCGGCCTGGCCGCCGCGGGCCGCTTCAAGGCCGGGCAGCTGCCGGGCTACATCGTGTCGCAGGTGCTGGGCGCCATCGCAGCGGCCGGCGTGCTGTACCTGATTGCCACCGGCAAGCCGGGTGCGGACATCGGCGGCTTTGCCACCAACGGCTACGGCGAGCACTCGCCCGGCAAGTACGGCATGACGGCCGCCCTCATCAGCGAAGTGGTGATGACCGCCGTGTTCCTGATCGTGATCCTGGGTGCCACCGCCAAGCGCGCGGCCGCCGGCTTCGCGGGCATGGCCATCGGCCTGTGCCTGACGCTGATCCACCTGGTGTCGATCCCCGTGACCAACACCTCGGTGAACCCGGCGCGCAGCACCGGCCCGGCGCTGTTCGGCCCGTCGTACGCAGTGTCGGAGCTGTGGCTGTTCTGGGTCGCCCCGATCGTGGGCGCGATCATCGGCGCGGTGATCTACCGCGCACTGCTCAGCAGCAACGACGACTGAGCTTGCAGGTCCCCGGCAGCGGAATCAGCTTCCGCTGCCCGACTTCACCATCGGCAGTGAAGTCGATTGCCCGATGGGCTCGGTGCCCGTCGGGTGCGACGCCGCATAGGCGCCGGCCTGGATGTCGGACACCGGGGTCATCCCGTTGATCGCCGGCGCCGACGTCGACTGCCCAATGGGCTCCGTGCCGCTCGGACGTGCCGCCGCCATCGCGCCGGCCTGTACCTCCGGGTTCTCCGGCGAATTCATCTGCAGCGGATGGAAGTCCGAACCGTCGGTGGTTTCGGCGGAGGCGTTGACCGTGCCCAGCGCCGCGAACGCGGCGAAGGAAGCAACGGCAAGAAGTTGGAACGAAGTGCGCATGGTGTGTTCTCCTGAGGGCAGGTTGTCTCCGGTCCGGTGCCGTCGCGCGGACCGCGCGCAGCAGGACCTGCAGCCACTCTAGGCAGCCTGACTGAGGCCAGCGTGAGCGAAGAATGAGCCGGGAGTGAGCACCGCGCGATGACTACGTCGGCAGCAGCACCCGCGCCCTCAGCCCCGGCCCGTCGTCCCTGTTGCGCAATTCGATGCGCAGGCCATGCCGCTCGGCCGCCGTGCGCGCGATCGCCAGGCCCAGCCCGCTGCCGCCCGCCGCCGCGCCGGGCACGCGAAAGAAGCGGTCGAACACGCGCTCCAGTTCGGCCGGCGGAATGCCCGGCCCGTTGTCGAGCACGTCGACCACCGCCTGCCCGTCGACGCGGTGCAGCCGCACATCGACCACGCCACCTTCGGGCGCGTAGCGCAGCGCGTTGTCGATCAGGTTGTCGAACACGCTGCGCAGCTCGGCCGGAGGCGCGGTGACCACGGCTGCGGCAAGGCCTTCGAAGCCCACGTCGATGCGCCGCGCGTCGGCCAGCACCATGCGCTGGCCCAGGCTCTCGCGCAGCAGCGCCTCGATGTCGACCCGTTCGCCCGGCGCATCCGAGGGCGGCGCGTCCTGCCGCGACAGCTGCAGCAGCTGCTCGATGAGATGCTGCGCGCGCGTCACGCCGGCCTCGAGCTGGTTGAAGCGCTCGGTGGCTTCGCCGGCCGGCACGTGTGCGCGCAGGTTCTCGATCTGCAGGCCGATGGCGGCCATCGGCGTGCGCAGCTCGTGCGCCGCGTCCTGCACGAAGCGCCGCTGCGTGGCGAAGGCGCTGCGCACGCGCGACAGCAGGTGGTTGAAGGCGCCCACCAGCGGCGTGATCTCGTCGGGCACGCGCGCCAGCGACAGCTCGGTCGGGCGGCGCTCGTCCTGCGAGGCCACGTCGCGCGCCACGCCGCGCAGCGAGCGCGACGCGGCCGACACGATGAGCCACAGCACCAGCAGCGCCGCCGGCAGCAGCAGCGCGATCGGCAGGCCTTCGAGCAGGGCCCGGCGCAGCGCGCGGCGATGGCGGTAGTCCTCGTTCTGCAGCACCTGCACGCGCGGCGCGTCGGCATGCGGCGCGGGCTCGGCCGTGAACACGCGCCAGCGCGAATGCGCGGGCCCTTCGGCGTGCACGTCGCTGAAGCCGCTGCCCGGTTGCAGTGGCACCGACAGCGCGGGCCACGAGCTCGCGCGCAAGGTGGCGCCGTCGGCACTCCACAGCTGCACCACGAAGGCGCCGCGCGAGAAGGCCGCTTCGCCGTCCATCGCGCGCGGGGTCTTGGGCGGGTCGTTGCCTGCGTACGACTCGGCCACCAGCCGCATCTGGTCGTCGAGTGCGTTGTGCACGAGGTTGCCGTAGGCCAGGAAAGAGAACCACGCCGTGAGCACCGCCGCCACCACATGCAGCGTGACCAGCCACAGCAGCAGCTGGGTGCGCAGCGAACGCGGGCGCCACCAGCGGCGGGCCGCATCGGTCATGCAGCCACTCGCCAGCCCAGCCCGCGCACGTTGCGGATGGCGTCGGCGCCGAGCTTGCGGCGCATGCCGTGGATCAGCACGTCGATGGCGTTGCTGGTCACTTCGTCGCCCCAGCCGTAGATGCGGTTCTCGAGCTGCTCGCGCGAGAGGATGGCGCCGGGCCGCTCCAGCAGCGCATGCAGCAGCGCGAACTCGCGCGCGGTGAGCGCCTCGCGCACGCCGTTCACGGCCACCTCGCGCGTTGTGAGATCCAGCTGCAGCGCGGCGGTGCCGATCAGCGAATGCGCGGCGCCGTCGCGGCGGCGCACCACGGCGCGCATGCGCGCGAGCAGCTCGCGGAACTCGAAGGGCTTGAGCAGGTAGTCGTCGGCGCCGAGGTCGAGGCTGTGGATGCGGTCGTCCAGGCCGTCGCGCGCGGTGAGCACCAGCACGGGCGTGGCGTCGCCGCGTTCGCGCGCGCGGCGCAGCACCTCAGTGCCGTCCTGGCGGGGCAGGCCCAGGTCGAGCAGCACGCAGGTGTAGCCGCCGTCGCCGAGCGCGCTGTGCGCCAGCTCGCCGTCGCGCACCCAGTCGGCCGACCAGCCCGCGCCCTCGAGCGCCTGCTTCAGGCTGCGCCCGATCATTTCGTCGTCTTCCACCAGCAGCACGCGCATCGCGGCGACTCCTTTGCGCGCAAGGTAGCACGCGACCGGGATGATCGTCAGGGGCCCTGCGCCTCGGCGCAGCGTAGGCGCGAAGACTTAGGCGGGGCTTAGGACGCGGACGGCGTGCTGCTCGGTCTCTGCGTCCGTGGCAAAGGCCAGCAGGCGCAGCGCCTCTTCCTCCACGCCGCGCCGGTCGGCCGCCGACCAGCGCGTGAAGGGTTCCAGAACGACGGTGGCCGCCTGCGTCGCGCGTTCGATCTTCCAGGTGCCCGCCACGAAGCCGTCGAGCAGCACCGTGCCGCGCACGATGCCGTTGATGGTGAAGACGCGCGCGCGGTGCGCCTCGTCGAGCACGCGGCGGCGGTCGGCGTGCGAGAGCAGCAGGTTGTCCCATTCGGCGACGAGGCGCGGCGGCGCGGGCGTGTCGGGGTCGGGGCGCGGCGCGCGCGGCAGGTCGAAGAGCTCCTGGCCCTGGTCGCCGGTGAACACGCGCAGCTGCGGCCTCAGCCGATCGGCCACGGCCTTCCAGCCCGTGAGGCCCGACCACGCGCCGGCATCGGCCAGCGTCGCGGGGCCGAAGGCGGCGAGGTAGCGCAGGAGCAGGTCGTCCTGCGTGGCGACGGCGATCTCGGCGATGGCATCGCCCAGCCATTCGCCGAGCGGCTGCAGCAGCGCGTTCTGGTGCGAGTTCCAGCTGCCCGCGGGCGGCAGGTGGACCAGCGGCACGTTGTTGCGGATGAGGGCGGCGAGCGAGGCCGGCGCGTGGTCTTTCCAGCGCGCCGCGAGCGCCTGGCCGAGGGCGGTGCCGGTGAGCGGCCCGTCGCCGAGCAGTGCAAGGCCCGCCTTCACCACGGCCGCGCGGTCGATGCCTTCGAGGGCCCGCGCATGCAGGCCCGACAGGCCGCGCTGGTGCACGGGTTCGAGCAGCGGCCGCCAGGCCCACGCGTCCGGGGCGGTCATCAGGTGCAGGGTGGCGCGCAGCGTCGACATGCGCACGATGCGGCGGTTCTTCAGCGCGTCGGTCAGCTGCGCGCGGTGAAAGCCTTCGAGCCGGCTCCACAGGCCGATGTAGGGCGGGTTGGGGGCCTGCGCCTGCAGCCCGGCCAGCTTCTCGATGGCCTGCGCGACGCTCGCCTTGCGCCGCGCCAGCAGCATCTGCCGCGCGAGCGTGGCCCGGTTCAGCGCGCGACGGCTCAGCACCGCGGCCATGGGCGGGTCGTCAGAATTTCTCGTGCGGCGCCAGGTAGCGCCACTGGCCCACCGGCAGGTTGCCCAGCATCACCTTGCCGATGCGCACGCGCTTCAGGCCCACCACCTTGAGGCCCACCAGCTCGCACATGCGGCGGATCTGGCGCTTCTTGCCTTCGGTGAGCACGAAGCGCAGCTGCTCGGGGTTCTGCCACTCCACGCGCGCCGGCTTGAGCGCCTGGCCGTCCAGGCTCAGGCCGTGCCGCAGCCGGGCCAGCATGGCGGGCGGAAACACCGCCTGCACGTTGGTGGTGACCGGGTCGTCGTCGTCCAGGCGCACCAGCTGGCCGGTGGGCGCGGGCTGGTCCAGGCCGTGGTAGGCCACGCGCACGAGGTATTCCTTGTCCATCGTCGAGTCTTCGCCGATGAGCTGGCGCGCGATGCGGCCGTCCTGCGTCATCACGAGCAGGCCGGTGGAGTCGATGTCCAGCCGCCCGCACGGCGCCAGGCCGCGCAGCTGCTGCGGGCCGAAGAAGAAGCGCGCGTTGTCTTCCGACCAGCGGTTCTGCGGCGTGAACAGCGTGACCGCCGGCTCGTGGCCGTCTTCGGCCTGCCCGCTCACGTAGCCGATCGGCTTGTTGATGAGGATCGTGACCTGGTTCGCCTGCTGCCCCTTGGCGGCCTTGTCGACCTCGATGCGGTCGTTGGGCGTGACCTTCACGCCCATCTCGGCGGGCTTGCCGTTGACGCGCACCCAGCCCTGCGCGATCCAGTCGTCCGCCTCGCGGCGCGAGCACAGGCCGAGTTCGGCCATGCGTTTGTTGAGGCGCACGGGCGCTTGGGGGGAGGTGGAGGGCTCGGTCATGGGGGGGCAAATCCTAGCAAATGCGCCCTGCGAGTATCTGGCCGTTTGCCATCGGCCGCCTGCCCCGTGGGGCCAGGAACACTTGATCGATGCGTCGCACCGGTGCTATCCTGAATCCAGGCGCAAGTTGATTGCGCCCTTTTTGGGGGATTCCCAAGTGAGCATGCCAAACACACGCAAGTTTCAGTACGCCATCGTCATCGGGCGTTTTCAGCCCGTTCATTTCGGTCACCAGCGACTCATCGAAGAAGGCCTTCGCGCCGCCGATCGGGTCATCGTGGTGGTCGGCTCCGACCGCAAGCCCCGCAGCGTCAAGGACCCCTTCACCTTCGATGAACGCGAGCGCATGGTGCGCGCGTGCCTGCGCGGCAGCGAGCAGATGCGCGTGAGCGTCGTCGGCGTCGGCGACTCGCCCTACAACGACCAGATCTGGATCGCATCGATCCAGTCTGCCGTCGAGCGGCTGATCCAGCAGGATGGCCATGTGCCCGCGGCGCAGGCCAAGGTCGCGCTGGTGGGACACCTGAAGGACAGCTCCAGCTACTACCTCAAGCTCTTCCCGCACTGGGAGTTCGTGGGCCAGCACAGCGTGGAAAGCCTCAACGCCACCGACGTGCGCAACCTCTATTTCGACCCCGAGAACCGCGGCCAGCTCGCACGCGCCGACCTGCCCGACGGCACCGCCGCCTTCCTCGACAAGTTCACCGGCACCGCCGACTATGCCGAGCTCTGCGACGAGCGCGCCTTCCTCGTCGACTACCGCGACAAGTACCGCTACGCAGGCAGCGACTTTCCGCCGATCTACACCACGGTCGATGCCATCGTGGTCGAGGCCGGCCACATCCTCCTGGTGCAGCGCAAGTTTCATCCCGGCAAGGGCACGTGGGCCCTGCCCGGCGGCTTCGTCGGCCAGCACGAGCGGCTGCAGGACGCGGCCATCCGCGAGCTGAAGGAAGAAACCCGCCTCAAGGTGCCCGTGCCCGTGCTCAACGGCAGCATGAAGGCCAGCCATGTGTTCGATGCGCCCGACCGCTCGCAGCGCGGCCGCACGATCACGCACGGCTTCTTCTTCGAGCTGGCCCACAACCAGTGGACGGGCCTGTCGGATGTGCGTGCCGACGACGACGCGGCCGCCGTGCGGTGGGTGCCGATTGCCGAGTTCCTCGGGATGCCGGACCGCATCTACGAGGACCACTACTTCATCGCAAACCATTTTTTGGGTGGCCTGGGCAAGAACTGAACGACCAGGCTTTGTCAGCAAGAACGGGCTCCGGTTGACGGGGCCCACGTGAAAGGAGCTTTCACATGAACCGCAACCTCACCTCCTCGCCCCTGGGCAACAACCTGCTGCTGCGCACCGACTCCTACAAGGTGTCGCACTGGATGCAGTACCCGCCCGGCACGCAGACGGTCCACAGCTACATCGAATCGCGCGGCGGGCTCTTCAGCCATTCGCTGTTCTTCGGCCTGCAGGCGTACCTGCGCGAGTACCTGCAGACGCCGGTGACGCGCAGCGACGTCGAGGAGGCCGCTGCGATGATGGCCGTGCACGGCGAACCCTTCAACCGCGAAGGGTGGCTGCGGCTGATCGAGAAGCACGACGGACTGATGCCCGTGCGCATCCGCGCGGTCCCCGAGGGCAGCGTGCTGCCGGTGCACAACGTGCTCGCGACCATCGAGAACACCGACCCCGAGTTCTTCTGGGTCACGAGCTTTCTCGAAACCGAACTGCTGCGCGCTATCTGGTACCCGACCACGGTGGCCACGCTCTCGGCCGCCGCACGCACCACGCTGCTGCGCTACCTCGAAGCGACCTGCGACGACCCGCAAGGCCAGATCGCGTTCAGGCTGCACGACTTCGGCGCGCGCGGCGTGTCGAGCCTGGAGTCGGCGGCGCTCGGCGGCATGGCCCACCTGGTCAACTTCATGGGCACCGACACGCTGGCCGCCTTGGTGGCGGCGCGTCGTTACTACGACTGCGACGTGGCGGGCTTCTCGATTCCCGCGGCCGAGCACAGCACCATCACGGGCTGGGGTCGCGACCACGAATCCGACGCGTACAGCAACATGGTCGACCAGTTCGCCAAGCCCGGCACGACCTTCGCGGTGGTGAGCGACAGCTACGACATCTTCAATGCCTGCGCACGCATCTGGGGCGACGAGCTCAAGGCCAAGGTGGTGGCCTCGGGCGCGACGCTGGTGGTGCGGCCCGACTCGGGCGACCCGGCCGAAACCACGCTCAAGGTGGCGCAGATCCTGGCCGAACGCTTCGGCACCACGACGAATGCCAAGGGGTTCCGCGTGCTGAACAACGTGCGCATCATCCAGGGCGACGGCGTGAACCTCGACTCGCTGCGGCTGTGCCTTTCGAACTTCTTCCACAACGGCTTCTCGACCGAGAACATCTCCTTCGGCATGGGCGGCGGATTGCTGCAGCAGGTCAACCGCGACACCATGCAATGGGCGATGAAGTGCTCGGCGATGCAGGTGAATGGCGAGTGGCGCGATGTCTACAAGTCGCCGGTGGGCGATGTGAACAAGGCCTCGAAGAAGGGGCGGCTGGCGCTGGTGCGCAACGCCCGCGGCGAAGTGCAGACGCTGCGCGAAGAAGCGCTGGCGAGCGGCCAGGTCGATCTGCTGCAAACGGTGTTCGAGAACGGACGCATCGTCGCGAACACCACCTTCGAGGCGATTCGCGAGCGGGCGGCCGCCGGCGTGAATCAGCTCGTCACGTCGCGGGCGCCGCTCTGAGGCGCTGATCCTTCCAGCACGGCGCGTGTGCACCGGCCGTGCCACATGGCATGTCCATAATCCGGCGACCAGACCGCCGAATCCATGACCAAACTCCTGATCCTCAGTGTGAGCGCCGGCAACGGCCATGTGCGCGCCGCCCAGGCGCTTGAAGCCACCCTCGCCCAGTCGTTCGCGCCGCATACCGCGGTGCATGTCGACGCCATGGCCCATGTGCCGGCGGGCTTTCGCAAGGTGTACACCGACTGGTACCTGCAGCTGGTGAACCGCGCGCCCGAGCTGTGGTCGTACCTGCACCAGCGCACCGACGTCACGCCGCACCACGCGCCCTCGCAGCGGCTGCGCCGCGGCATCGAGCGCCTGAGCACCGGGGCGCTGGTGCGCGAGATCCGCCGCGCCAAGCCCGATGCCGTGATCTGCACCCACTTCCTGCCGGCCGAGCTGCTGATGCGCGAGCGCAACCGGGGCCGCATCGAATGCCCCGTGTGGCTGCAGATCACCGACTACGACCTGCACAACATGTGGCTGGTGCCGGGCATGACGGGCTACCTCGCGGCGACGGAAGAAGTCGCCTTCCGGCTGCGCGCGCGCGGCATTCCCCCCGAGCGCGTGCATGTCACGGGCATTCCGGTGATGCCGGCCTTTTCCGAGCCCGATGCGCCCGAACTCGCGCACGCGGCCTGCGCGAGCGCGCTGGGCCTGGACCCCGCGCGCCCGGTGCTGCTGATGGCCTCGGGCGGTGCCGGCGTGGGCGATCTGCCCAGCATGGTGGAGCGCGTGCTGGCGCTGGGCGGCGACACGCCCTTCCAGGTCATCGCGGTCGCCGGCCGCAACGCTGAGGCCCACGCACGGCTGGAGGCGCTGTCGCAACGCCATCCGGGCCGCGTGGTGGCCGTCGGCTTCACGAACGAGATGCACAAGATGATGGCCGCGGCCGACCTGGTCGTGACCAAGCCTGGCGGCCTCACGGTGTCGGAGTGCCTGGCGCTGGGCAAGCCGATGCTGCTGATCTCGCCGATTCCGGGGCAGGAAGAGCACAACGCCGGCTTCCTCATGGAAGAAAGCGCCGCCTGGCTGGCCTACGACGCCATCGGCCTCGATTACAAGGTGGCGCGCCTCATGGCCGACCCCGCCAAGCTCGCGGCCATGGCCGCGCGCAGCCGCGCCCTGGGCAAGCCGCAGGCCGCGCGCGCGGTGCTGCAGCGCGTGCTGGGCGTCAGCGAATGAGCGGCGTCGCCACGGAACAGCGGCCCGGCATCGGCCGCACGCTGGTCTACCTCGTGTGGGTCGTGACGATGGCGTTCTTCTTCGCCAACGCCGAGATCCAGATCGAAGGCGGCGCCGGCTGGGCGACCTCGCTGCCCACCTGGCGCATCGAGAACAACATCTGGCTCGACCTGTTCTGGGGCGGGCGCGCGATGACGGGGTACCACGCCTGGGTGTTCACCTTCATGATGCTCGTGTTCTTCTCGCCGCTGGCCTTCCAGGGGCGCTGGACGCTGCGCGACTGGGGGCTGGCGCTCGCGGGGCTGATCGTGTTCTGGGTCTGCGAAGACTTCCTGTGGTTTCTCATCAACCCGGCCTTCGGCTTCGAGAACTTCAACCCCGTGAAGGCCTTCTGGCACAAGCACTGGCTGTGGGGCGCGCCGGTCGACTACTGGGGCGGGCTCGCGGTGGCGCTGCTGATCCTGGTGCGTCGCCACTGGCCGCGCCGCGCACGATGAAGCAAGACACCGCCGACCTGCGCCCCGACCACTGGGCCGATCCGCTCGACGCCCTGCAGGTCGAGAACCTGCACCGCATCACGCCCACGCTGTACCGCAGCGCGCAGCCGCGCCGCGCCAACGTGGCGGCGCTGCAGTCGCTGGGCATCCGCACCGTCGTGAGCCTGCGTTCCTTCAACGACGACCGGAAGGTGTTTGCGGGCAGCGGCATCCGGCTGGTGCGCGTGCCGATCAACACCTGGTCGATCGACGACGCCAAGGTGCTGCGCGCGCTGGTCGCGATGCGCGAGGCCGAAAAGCAAGGGGCGGTGCTGATCCACTGCATGCACGGCGCCGACCGCACGGGCGTGGTGGCGGCCGTCTACCGCATGGCCGTGCAGGACTGGGACAAGGACAGCGCGCGCCAGGAGATGCTGCGCGGCGGCTATGGGTACCACACGCTGTGGCGCAACATCCCGCGCTACATCGAGCGGCTCGACCCGCCGCGGATGCGCCATGCGCTGGCCCATGCCCCGGTGATCCCCATGGTGTCTTGAAGGCGCCAGCAGGCGCGCGCACCCGCTCCTATACTGGCCGCCCCGTGGCCGATGGCCATCTCCGAACGACCTTTCACAGGGGCTTTCCCATGGCACTCCAACTGCGCTCCCTCGTCCGTTCCAACGGCGAACTCGAACTCTCCCTGCACGACGACCCGATGCCCGAACCGCAGGCCCACGAGGTGGTGATCCGCGTCGAGGCCTCGCCGATGAACCCGTCGGACCTGGGCCTGCTCTTCGGCGCCGCCGACATGAGCACCGCCGTGGCCTCCGGCACCGCCGATCGCCCCGTCGTCACCGCCACGGTGCCTGAACGCGCGCGCGCCTCGATGGCGGCGCGGCTCGACCAGTCGATGCCGGTGGGCAACGAAGGCGCGGGCGTGGTCGTGAAGGCCGGTTCGTCGCCGGCCGCGCAGGCGCTGCTGGGCAAGACCGTGGCGGCCATCGGCGGCGCGATGTACTCGCAGTACCGCGCGGTGCCCGTGGCGATGTGCCTCGAGCTGCCGGCGGGCACCACGCCGGCCGAGGGCGCGTCGTGCTTCGTGAACCCGCTGACCTCGCTGGGCATGGTCGAGACCATGAAGCGCGAAGGCCACAAGGCGCTGGTGCACACCGCAGCCGCGTCCAACCTGGGCCAGATGCTCAACAAGATCTGCCAGAAGGACGGCATCGACCTCGTCAACATCGTGCGCAAGCCCGAGCAGGAAGCGCTGCTGCGCGGCATCGGCGCGAAGTACGTCTGCAACGCCAGCTCGCCGGACTTCCTCGAACAGCTGACCGACGCCCTGGTCGCCACCGGCGCCACGCTGGCCTTCGACGCCACGGGCGGCGGCAAGCTCGCCGGCCAGATCCTCGGCTGCATGGAAGCGGCGCTGAACCGCACGGCCAAGGAATACAGCCGCTACGGCTCGACCACGCACAAGCAGGTCTACATCTACGGCGGCCTGGACCGCAGCCCGACCGAATTCGTGCGCAACTTCGGCATGGCCTGGGGCATGGGCGGCTGGCTGCTGTTTCCGTTCCTGCAGAAGCTGGGCGATGAAGGCACGCAGCGGCTGCGTTCGCGCGTGGTGGCTGAGTTGAAGACGACGTTTGCCAGCCACTACACGCGGGAGGTGTCGCTGGTCGAGGCGCTGCAACTCGATGCGATCGGGGTGTATGGGAAGCAGGCGACGGGGGAGAAGTTCCTGCTGAATCCGAACAAGGGGCTGGCGGGCTGACACCTGCCTGGGCGCAAGACCATCGGCCCGGCCCGCAACCCGGCGTTCGGCTCGATTCAGCCGGCGTAGCGCCTCACCTCGGCCGCGAATTGCGGCTGCGGGGCCCCTGCCATGCGTCGGGGTCTTGCGCGAAGCTTTGAACAATCATCGTCGACAGCTCTTTTTGCACCGCGCGCAAATCGACCGTCGATTCTTTCAGCAGCGCCTGCAGCATCACGCCACGCAGCGCCCCCAGCACGATGACGGCGGCCGTGGCGGGATCGACGCCCTTTCGCATTTCGCCTGCCGCGATGGCGGCCCGGAAGTGCAACGCCAGAAAGTCGATCACGCTCTGGTTGTAGCGCCCCAGGCTTTCGCCGGTTTCGGAATCGTCGGTGGTGGCCTCGGCCATCAGCACCAGCAAGGCGCGGGTGTTGGTCCATCCGCCATCGGCGCGGCCCAGGTACACGTCCACGAAGGAAAGCAACGATGCCATGCCCTCGTCGGCCGGAGGGCTGCGCTCGAGCTCGTGCATGAAGTTCTGGTTGATGTAGGCGGCCAGCGCACGCAGCAGCGCAGGCTTGCTTCCGAAATGATGCGCCGCCAGGCCCCGGCTGTAGCCGGCCGCCTCGCCCACTTCGGCGAGCGTCATCCCGACCCACCCCTTGCGCGACACGATCTCACGGGCCGCTTCCAGCAGACGTGCCTCGGCCGCTGCGCGGCGCTCCATCTGCGTTCGGCGAGGGAGCGTGGTGTTCGGCGATTTGGCGGCGGTCCTCATGGGCCCGAAGTCTAACGACGCGATGCGGCATCCTTCACTACGCCGGCGCTGAGCAGCCGGTCGATCCGGTCGCCGGCATAGCCCAGCTCCCCGAGGATCTCGCTCGAGTGCTGCCCGAGCAGCGGCGCACCGCTGCGGATCTGCGCCGGCGTGGCGCCGAACAGCGTGGCCGGCCGGGTGGTCTGCAGGGCGCCTTCCGAGGGATGGTCCATCGGCTGGAACATGCCGACCGCTTTCAGGTGCGGGTGCTCAGGCAGGTCGTCGATGCGCCAGATCTGCGTGGCGGGAATGTCGAGCTCTTCGCAGATCGCGACCCACTCGGCGGTGCTGCGCGTCGGTGTCAGGCTGTGGAGCTCGCGATAGAGCTCGCGAACGCTCGCGTTGAGCTTGTGCCGGTCCGACAGGTCGTAGGCACCCGCCAGGTCTTCCCGTCCCACGCGGCGGAACAGCGCGAGCCACTGCTGCGGGCTGTACGGCAGCATGGCGATGTAGCCGTCCGACGTCGGTGCCGGCTTGCGCCCGCCGCTCACCACGCGCCCATAGCCCGCGGGTGCGGTCGGCGGATCGAAGGCGAGCCCGCCCATGTGCTCCACCATGGTGAACTCGACCATCGTCTCGAGCATGGGCACTTCGACGTACTGGCCGTTTCCAGTGCGCTCGCGATGGAACAGTGCCGCAAGCACCGCATTGACGACCACGATGCCGGTGGTCTTGTCGGCCATCAGCGTGGGCACGTAGTCGGCCGCTCCCGTGGACTGCCACATCAGCCCCGCGACACCGCTGGCAGCCTGAATGATGTCGTCGAACGCCGGCTTGGCATGGTCCGGGCCGTCCTGGCCGAAGCCGGTGGCCGCGCAGTAGACGATGTCGGGACGTACCGCCCGCAGCGCGTCGTAGCCCAGGCCCAGGCGTTCGATGGCCGGAACGCGCATGTTGTGCACGAAGACATCGGCGTCCGCCGCGAGTTCGAGCAGGATCTTCCGGCCTTCGGCGCTCTTGAGGTCGACCGCCAGGGAGCGCTTGTTGCGATTGATGGCCAGGAAGATCGAACTCATGCCGGCGTGGCGCGACACCCCGTTGGCGCGCATCAGATCGCCTTCGATCGGCTCGACCTTGATGACGTCGGCGCCATAGTCGCCCAGGATCTGCGTGGCAACGGGTCCGAGCACGACCGAGGTCAGGTCGAGCACGCGAACGCCCTTGAGCGGTCCGCTCGCCGCTGGTGCCGTGGGGGGCCGTTTTTCCATGAAGGTTCTCTGCTGATGTGGTGAAGGTCATCTTATCAACTTGCTTGTCGATCAACAAGTAACTTCATAGAATCCGGCCTCCACCACAGGAGACACGTTCATGAACCCTTTGTCGAAGATGCTGCGCGCCGCGGCGTTCACGGCCGCGCTGGCATCGGCCGCGGCACCGTTCGCACAGGCCCAGCCACAACAGGCCGCCGCGACCTATCCGTCCAAGCCGATCCATTTCGTCGTGCCTTTTCCGCCCGGCTCCGGCACCGACGTCGGCGCCCGCTTCTTCGCGCGAAAGCTGGGCGAGCTGGCAGGACAGCCGGTGATCGTCGAGAACCGCGCGGGCGCCAACGGCTTCATCGCCGTGAAGGCCGTGACCTCCGCGCCTGCCGACGGCTACACCCTGCTGATGGGCAGCAACTCGACGCTGGCCACCAACGTGGCGCTGTTCAAGCAACTGCCGTACGACCCGGTGAAGGACCTGGCCCCGGTCTCGACGCTCATGCGCTCGCCCATCGTGCTCATCGTGCCGGCCAACTCGCCCTACAAGACACTCAAGGACCTGATCGATGCGGCGCGCGCCAAGCCCGGGCAGCGCACCTATGCATCGGGGTCGGCCGCCTACCAGCTCATGGGCGAACTGTTCGCCGACAAGGCCGGCATCCAGCTGCTCAACGTGCCCTACAAGGGCGCGCCCGATGCAGTCAACGCCACGCTCTCCGGGCAGACCGATCTGGGCTTTTCCGACATCACCGCCACCATGGAGTTGCTGCGCGGCGGCAAGATCCGCGCACTCGCCATTGCGGCCGACCAGCGCCTTGCCGGCCTGCCCGATGTGCCCACCGCGCAGGAACAGGGCATCGGTGGCTTCAGCGCCGACACGTGGACGGGCGTCGCCGTGGCGGCCAACACGCCGAAGCCGGTGGTCGACAAGCTGTCGGACATGTTCGTGAAGATCCTCGCCATGCCCGAGACGCGAGAGTTCTACGCCAAGCAGAACGTGATCACGATGAAAGGCGGCCAGGACGAGCTGCGCGACTTCCAGCGCGAACAGATCGCCGTCTGGAAGCGCATCGCGGCGGCCGCAAGGATTGAACTCCAATGACCGATTCGCCCTCCATTTCCCAAAGCCGCGACGCCCATGTCGTCACGCTGACCCTGCGGCGCGCGCCTCACAACTTCGTCGACGCCACCACGATGCGCGACCTGGCCGATCGCCTGGCCGCGCTCGACGACGATGCGGACTGCCGCGCCATCGTGCTCGCGGCCGAAGGCAAGTCGTTCTGTGCCGGCGCCGACTTCTCGGGCGTTCCCTCGGGCGGCCAGGCCGTCGACCCCGCCGACTTCTACACCCATGCCATGCGGCTCTTCGACGCTCGAAAGCCCTTGGTCGCGGCGGTGCAAGGCGCGGCGGTCGGCGCGGGCGTTGGGCTTGCGCTGGTGGCCGACTTTCGCGTGAGCTGCCCCGAAGCGCGGTTCAGCGTCAACTTCAACCGGCTGGGCTTTCACCCCGGCTTCGGTCTGAGCCACACATTGCCTCGCCTGATCGGCATGCAGCGGGCCTCGATGCTGTTCTACACGGGCCGCCGCATCGACGGCACCGAAGCGCTGGCCATCGGCCTGGTCGACGAGCTGGTGACGGCCGACGAGGTGCTGGCGCGCGCCCAGGAGATCGCCCAGGAGATCGCCGTGTCGGCGCCGCTCGCGGTCCAGAGCACGCGCGCCACCTTGCGCGCCGGCTGCGCGCACGACGTGCGCGCGGTCAACCAACGGGAGCTGGCCGAGCAACAGGTGCAATTCCTGAGCGAAGACTTCCGTGAAGGCGTCAAGGCCATGGCCGAACGCCGCACGCCGCACTTCACCGGTCGCTGAGCGACCACTCGATCAGCTTTGCACAGACAACGACGGAGTACCTGAATGAATTTCGAACTCGACCCCGAACACCAGACGCTCAAGGAGCTTGTCGCCAGCTTCGTGCGCGAAGACCTGCTGCCGCTGGAACCGGCCCTGCTGCAGCGGGAGGCCGCCGGTGAACCTTGGGAGCTGTCGGCCGACGAGCATGCGCGGCTGGACACCGTGTCGAAGGCTCGTGGCCTGTGGGGCCTCGATGCGCCCGCCGAAATGGAGGGCCTCGACCTGCCGGTGGTGGCGATGGTCGGGGTGAACGAAGAATTCGGCAAGACCATCACGCCCTACGAGCTGCCCCCCGACTCGCCCAATCTGCGGATGCTGCTGACCGCCGCCAACGACGCGCAGCGCGCCGCCTACCTGGCCCCTTACGCACGCGGAGAGACGGTTTCGGCCATCGCCATTTCGGAGCCCGGCGCAGGCGCCGACCCTTCGGCGATGTCGACGCGCGCCGTGCGCGACGGCGACGACTGGGTTCTCAACGGCCGCAAGATCTGGATCAGCCGCGCCGCGCGCGCGGACTGGACCATCGTCATGGCCGTCACGGACAAGACCAAGGTGGGGCGCCCAGCCATCTCGGCGTTCATCGTCGACCGCAACACCCCGGGCTTTCGCGTCGAGCGTCGCATCCCCATGATCGGCGGCGTCTCGACCTACGAGGTGCTGCTCGAAGACTGTCGCGTGCCGCATGCACGCCTGCTCGGCCAGGAAGGCCAGGGGTTCGCGCCGATGCAGGCGCGCCTGTCGAGCCGGCGCCTGCAGATGGCCGCGTGGTGCGTCGGCCGCGCCCAGCGCGCGCTCGACATGATGTGCGAGTACGCACCGCAGCGCAGCACCTTCGGCGCCTCGCTCGCCGAGCGCCAGACGGTGCAATGGTGGATTGCCGACGCGGCCACGCGCATTCACGCCTGTCGACTCATGACCTACGAAGCAGCCGCGCGCATCGATCGTGGCGACGAGGCGCGCAGCCAGGTCTCCATGGTCAAGGTGTTCGCCACGGAGATGGCGGGGAAAGTGATCGACCACGCGATGCAGATGTTCGGCGCCATGGGCATGACCAAGGAAATGCCGTTGCATCAGATGGCCAACGAAGCGCGCCTGATGCGGATCTACGAAGGTCCGAGCGAAGTGCACCGCTGGGTCGTGGCGCGCGAACTGCTAGGCTTGAAACGCTGACTAGACGACCAGCCGGTACCCCACCGCCGTCTCCGTCAACAGATGCTTCGGCTGCGCTGGATCGGCCTCCAGCTTCTGCCGCAGATGGCCCATGTAGATGCGCAGGTAGTGGCTCTGGTCCGTGTGCGACGGGCCCCACACCTCGCGCAGCAATTGCCGCTGCGTCAGCACGCGGCCGGCGTTGGCCACCAGCACCGACAGCAGGCGGTACTCGGTCGGCGTGAGGTGCACCTCGGCGCCGGCGCGGCGCACGATGCGTGCGGCGCGGTCCAGTTCGATCTCGCCGAAGCGGAACACGGCCTCGGCGGCCGGTTCGTCGCCGTTGCCGCCCGCGGCGCGTGGACGGCGCAGGTTGGCGCGCACACGGGCGAGCAGTTCGCCGGTGCCGAAGGGCTTGGTGAGGTAGTCGTCGGCGCCGGCGTCGAGCGCGGCGATCTTGTCGGCTTCGTCGGTGCGGGCCGAGAGCACGATGATCGGCACCTGCGACCAGCCGCGCACATCGCGGATCAGCGACACGCCGTCGCCGTCGGGCAGGCCCAGGTCGAGCACCAGCAGATCGGGTTGGCGCGTACCGGCGGCCGCCAGGCCGTCGCGCAGGGTGCCGGCCTCGTGCACCTGCCAGCCTTCGGCCTCGAGCGCGCCGCGCACGAAGCGACGAATCTGCGGCTCGTCTTCGATCACGATGGCGGTGGGGGATGGCATGGCGGGTTTCAGAGCTGGGCTTCAGCGGGTTCGGGTGGCTCGCGGCGCGGCAAGGTGACGGTGAATTCTGCACCGCCGTCGCGCGCATTCGCCGCGCTGATCTCGCCGCCATGGGCGCTCACCACGGCGCGGCAGATGGCCAGGCCGAGGCCGACGCCGGGCGTGGCGGATTCGGCCTCGCCGCGCGTGAACTTGTCGAACAGGGTCTGCTCGCGGCCGTGCAGCGCGGCGGGCAGGCCGGGGCCGTGGTCGCGCACCGTGAGCACCAGCGTCCCGGCCTCCGCGCGCGCACCCACCTCGATGGGCGCGGCGCCGTACTTGGCGGCGTTCTCCAGCAGGTTGACGAGCACGCGCTCGATCAGCACGGCGTCGAACTCGACCAGCGGCAGCTCAGGGTCCCACGCGGTCTGTACGGTCATGCCGCGCAGCGCGGGGCGTGCGGCGCGGATGGCGGCGCCCACCACCTCTTCGACCGACTGCCAGTCGCGCCGCAGGTTGACCGCGCCGCCGGCCACGCCGCTTTCGAGGCGCGCCATGTCGAGCAGGTTGCTGACCAGCGCATGCAGCGCATGGGCCTGCGCGACGATGGCGCGCGCGGCCTCGCCGTGTTCTTCCGGCGGCAGGGTCTGCAGCGACTCGGCCAGCGCGATGAGCGCGGTGAGCGGCGTGCGCACGTCGTGCGAAATGGCGCCGAGCAGCGCGTTGCGCAGGCGCTCCGATTCCATCTCGACCACGGCGCGCTGCGCGACTTCGACGTAGTGCACGCGCTCCAGCGCGATGGCGATCTGGCGCGCGAGCGTGTCCAGCTGCTGCGCCTGCTCGGGAATCAGCAGCCAGCGCGGCCGGGCCGGGCACAGCGCGAGCACGCCGCGCACGCGCATCGGCGCGCGCAGCGGCACGTAGTGCCAGGGCTGGGCGGCGAGTGTGGCGGTGGCCAGGCCGGCGGGCTGGCCGTGGCGGAAGGCCCAGTCGGCCACCTGCGCGTCGAAGCCGGGCGGCGGGTCGGCGGGGGGCACGAGCTGGTCGGCCGCGTCGGTGACCAGCACGCGCGCATGGCCGCCGAAATGGGCCTGCACGGCGGCGGTGCCGAGCGCGACGACCTGGGTGCTTTCGAGCGCGGCCGAGAGTTCGCGCGTGAGCTCGAACAGCGAACGCGCACGACGCTCGCGGCTGGTCGACACGCCGACCGCGAAGCGCAGCCCGGCCGTGAGCTGGCCCACCAGCAGGCCCACGCCGAGCATCACGGCGAAGGTCAGCAGGTACTGCACGTCGCTGACCGCGAAGGACAGGCGCGGCGCGACGAAGAAGTAGTCGAAGGCCGCCACGTTGAGCATGGCCGCGAGCGCCGAAGGCCCGCGCCCGAAACGCATCGCCACGCCCACCACGCCGAGCAGGAACAGCATGACGATGTTGGACAGCTCCAGCACGCCCGTGAGCGGGGTGCACAGCAGCGTGAGCGCGATGCTGGTGGCCGCGGCCCAGGCGTAGCCGGGCCAGCGCGACTGCGCGCGCTCATCGTCGTCGTCGGCCTGCGTGGCGACCAGCGTCGCCTGCGACAGGCGGCGCGCGCTGTCGGCGCGGCCCACTTCGAGGATGTCGAGCGCCGGCGCCCGCTGCGCCAGCGCGCGCGCCAGCGGCACGGCGGACGCGCCCCACCAGCGCCGCCAGCCGCGCACGGGCTCCGCGCGCCCGATGACCAGCGTCGCGCAATTCAGGCGCCGCGCCTGCTCGGACAGTTGCTCCGCCACATCCGCACCGGTGAGCACGGCCGTGGCCGCGCCCAGCTCCTCGGCCAGCTTGAGCACGGCGAGGATGCGGTCGCGCTGCGCGGCATCGAGGCGCTGCAGCCGCGGCGTCTCGACGTACGCGGCATGCCAGCGCACATTGAGCTGCCCCGCGAGCCGCGCGGCGGTGCGCACGGTCTGCGCCGCGCCCTCGTGCGGGCCGACGCAGGCCAGGATCGCACCCGAGGTGTTCCAGGCCTGCAGCGCCGCGTCGCCCTGCCCGTTGCCGCCGGGGCCCGACTGCTCGACGCGCCAGCCGCGCACGTCGTCCTCGACATGCTCCGCGGTGCGGCGCAGGGCGATCTCGCGCAGCGCGATCAGGTTGCCCTTGCGGAAGAAGTTCTGCGCAGCGCGCTCGGCCTGCTGCGGCAGGTAGACCTTGCCGGCCGCAAGCCGCGCCGTGAGTTCGTCGGGCGTGACGTCGACCAGCACCACCTCGTCGGCCTCGTCGAGCACGGTGTCGGGCACGGTCTCGTGCACGCGCACGCCGGTGATGGCGCCGACGGTGCCGTTGAGGCTTTCCAGGTGCTGCACGTTGAGCGCCGACCACACCTCGATGCCGGCAGCCAGCAGCTCCTGCACGTCCTGCCAGCGCTTGGCGTGGCGCGAGCCGGGCGCGTTGGTGTGGGCCAGTTCGTCGACCAGCAGCACGGCGGGCCTGCGCGCCAGGGCGGCGTCGAGGTCGAACTCGGCGAGCGTGCGGCCGCGGTAGGGCAGCTCGCGCAGCGGCAGCGTGTCAAGCCCCGCGAGCAGCGCGGCGGTCTCGCTGCGGCCGTGGGTTTCGACCACGCCGATGAGCACGTCGCGCCCCGCCTCGCGCTCGCGCCGGGCGGCGCTGAGCATGGCCCAGGTCTTGCCCACGCCGGCGCTGGCGCCGAAGTAGATGCGCAGCTTGCCGCGCAGCGCGCGCGCCTCGTCGCTGCGCAGTTGCGCGAGCAGGGCGTCGGGATCGGGGCGGGTCTCGGGCATGAGGGGGTGCAGATTAGCGCATCGGCCCGTTCTTGCGCCGCCGTTCATGCCGGCGTGCGGTGCGCGACAGCACCCACCAGGCGAAGCCCAGCGGCACGAACAGCGCCGCCATGGCCAGCAGCGCGTGCAGCAGGTCAGTGACCATGGCGCAGGCCGCAGCGCGCGAGGTGATCGCGCCAGCTCATGAGCCGGCCGATCTCGCCCGAAGGCACGCATTCGATGAGCCGGTGCAGCACCTCGGCGTAGCGCGCGGTCGGAAAGCGGATCATCAGGCGCACGCAGGGCGCGTCGCTTTCCTGTGAGCTGCAGGCATGCAGCAGCGGCTCGCAGCGCACCACACCGGCCTCGGCACACGCGGCGATGCTGCGGCGCACGCGCAGCGCGTCGGCGCAGCAGACGGTGACGTCGAGCACGTGGAACTGCGTCGTGCGCGGCGCGATCGGACTTCGCGCGACGGCGACAGGATGTTCACGGTAGGCGGCATAGGCCATGGTTGTTTTCTCCTCAACGCACCATCGAAGAAGCATCGAGCGCCAGGTTCAGCGCCAGCACGTTGACGCGCGATTCGCCCAGCACGCCCCACAGCGGCGACTGGGTGTTCTTCGCGATCAACGCGTTCACCTGATCGATCGGCACGCCGCGTTCGCGCGCCACGCGGGCGGCCTGGTAGTGGGCGGCGGCGGGGCTGATGTCGGGGTCGAGCCCGCTGGCCGAGGCCGTGACGAGGTCCACCGGCACCGGCGCGGTGTTGCCCGGGTCGGCCGCGCGCAGCGCTTCGACGCGTGCCTTCACCGCATCGGCCAGCGCGGGGTTCAGCGGGCCCTGGTTGGAACCGCCCGAGGCGCTCGCGTTGTAGGGCTGCGGCGCGGTGGCCGACGGGCGGCCCCAGAAGTGCTTCGGGTCGCTGAAGTTCTGGCCGATGAGCGCGGAGCCGACGGGCTTGCCGTCGCGCACCACCAGGCTGCCCGCCGCCTGCGCGGGGAACAGCGCCTGCGCGGCGCCGGTGACGGCCGCCGGGTAGAGCAGGCCGGTGAATGCGCTCAGCAGTGCGAAGAGCACGAGTGCGGGGCGAACGATGCTGCCGTTGTTGTTTTTCATGATGAAGAACTCCTCAGACCAGATGGACTGCAACCAGCAGCCAGTCGATCAACTTGATGCCGATGAAAGGGACCAGCAAACCGCCCAGGCCGTAGATGGCGAGGTTGCGGCGCAGCAGCGCAGCGGCGCCCACCGGCCGGTAGCGCACGCCCTTGAGCGCCAGCGGAATCAGGAACACGATGACGAGCGCGTTGAAGATCACCGCCGACAAAATGGCCGACGACGGGCTGGCCAGGCGCATCACGTTGAGCGCGCCCAACTGCGGGTAGGTCGACACGAAGATCGCCGGAATGATCGCGAAGTACTTCGCCACGTCGTTCGCGATCGAGAAGGTGGTGAGCGAGCCGCGCGTCATGAGCAGCGCCTTGCCGGTCTCCACCACTTCGAGCAGCTTGGTCGGGTTGGAGTCGAGGTCGACCATGTTGCCGGCCTCCTTCGCGGCCTGCGTGCCGCTGCCCATGGCCACGGCCACGTCGGCCTGCGCGAGCGCGGGGGCGTCGTTGGTGCCGTCGCCGGTCATCGCGACCAGCCGGCCTTCGGCCTGGTACTTGCGGATGAGCGCGAGCTTGTCCTCGGGCGTGGCCTCGGCCAGGAAGTCGTCCACGCCGGCCTCGGCCGCAATGGCGGCGGCCGTGAGCTTGTTGTCGCCCGTGATCATCACGGTCTTGATGCCCATGCGACGCAGCTCGGCGAAGCGGTCGCGGATGCCGGTCTTGACGATGTCCTTGAGCTCGACCACGCCGAGCACGCGGTTGCCTTCGGCCACGGCCAGCGGCGTGCTGCCGCGGCGTGCCGTTTCTTCGGCGGCGCGCAGCATCTCGGCCGGCACGCTGCCGCCCAGCGACTCGACATGGCGGCGCACCGCGTCGACCGCGCCCTTGCGCAGCACGATGGCGTCGACGTCCAGGCTGTTCGGCGCGGCCGGCAGGTCGACGCCGCTCATGCGGGTCTGCGCGGTGAAGGGCACGAAGCGCGCACCTTCGACCGACGCCGCTTCGAGGCCGTCGCGGCGTGCCAGCTCGACGATGCTGCGGCCTTCGGGCGTCTCGTCGGCCAGCGAGGCGAGCATGGCGGCGCGCGCGAGGCGGCCCTTGGGCACGCCGGGCGCGGGCAGGAAGGCGCTGGCCTGGCGGTTGCCGTGCGTGATGGTGCCGGTCTTGTCCAGCAGCAGCACGTCGACGTCGCCGGCGGCTTCCACCGCGCGGCCCGAGGTGGCGATCACGTTGGCCTGCATCATGCGGCTCATGCCGGCCACGCCCACGGCCGAGAGCAGGCCGCCGATGGTGGTCGGGATCAGGCACACGAGCAGCGCGACCAGCGCGGTGAGCGACACCACGGTGCCCGCACCCGCGGCCTCGACGCTGAACACCGAGAACGGCAGCAGCGTGACGGTGACCATGAGGAACACGATGGTGAGCGCGACCAGCAGGATGGTCAGCGCGATCTCGTTCGGCGTCTTGTGGCGCTTGGCCGCCTCGACCATGCCGATCATGCGGTCCAGGAACGACTCGCCGGGGTTCACCGAGATGCGCACCACCAGCCAGTCGGACAGCACGCGCGTGCCGCCGGTGACGGCCGAGAAGTCGCCGCCCGATTCGCGCACCACGGGGGCCGATTCGCCGGTGATGGCGCTTTCGTCGACCGAGGCCACGCCTTCGATCACTTCGCCGTCGAGCGGAATCACGTCGCCGGCTTCGACCAGCACGACGTCGCCCTTGCGCAGGTTGGGCGCCTGCTCGGGCAGCCACGGCGCGCCATGGTGCGGCTGCTGCTGGTCCTTCAGCTTCTTGGCCCAGGTGTCCTTGCGCAGGCCGCGCAGCGAGGCTGCTTGCGCCTTGCTGCGGCCTTCGGCCAGCGCCTCGGCGAAGTTGGCGAACAGCACGGTGAACCACAGCCACACGGTCACGGCCAGCACGAAGGCAGGCTGCATGCCGGTGTCGCCCGGGAAGCTCAGCGCGTGCACCCAGAGCAGCGTCGTGAGGATGCTCCCGATGTAGACGATGAACATCACCGGGTTGCGCCACTGGGTGCGCGGGTTCAGCTTGGCGAAGGCACCCCACAGCGCGGGCTTGACCAGCGCTGCGTCGAACAGCGAGAGGGAAGTTTTGGTTTTGGCAGTCATGGTGCGCTCCTTCTTATTTCCAGAGCACGAGGTGTTCGACGATCGGCCCGAGGGCCAGTGCCGGCACGTAGTTGAGCAGGCCGACCAGCAGCACGGTGCCGATCAGCAGGAAGACGAACAGCGGGCCGTGCGTGGGCAGCGTGCCGCTGGTGACGGGCAGGCGCTTCTTGGCGGCCAGCGCGCCGGCAATGGCGAGGACCGGCACGATCATCGCGAAGCGTCCGAGCCACATCGCCAGGCCGAGCAGGCCGTTGTAGAACGGTGTGTTGGCCGACAGGCCCGCGAAGGCGCTGCCGTTGTTGTTGGCGGTCGAGGTCAGCGCGTACAGCACCTCCGAAAAGCCGTGCGCGCCGGGGTTGGCAATGCCGACCTTGCCCGCGCCCGCGCTCACCGCCAGCGCCGTGCCCGCCAGCACCAGCACCGGCGTGACCAGGATGGCGATGGAGATCAGCTTCATCTCGCGCACCTCGATCTTCTTGCCCAGGTACTCGGGCGTGCGGCCGATCATCAGGCCCGCGATGAACACCGCGAGCATGGCGAACACCAGCATGCCGTACAGGCCGCTGCCGACGCCGCCGAAGACGACCTCGCCCAGCTGCATCAGCACCATGGGCACCATGCCGCCGATCGGGGTGAGCGAGTCGTGCATGGCGTTCACTGCGCCGCACGAGGCAGCGGTGGTCACGGCGGCGAAGAGGGCCGAGGCGTCGATGCCGAAGCGCACTTCCTTGCCTTCCATGTTGCCGCCGCTTTGCAGCGCGCTGGCCACCTGGTCCACGCCCAGCGGGCCCAGCAGCGGGTTGCCGGCCTGCTCGGCGGGCGTGGCGACCAGCACCGCCACCACGAACAGCACCGTCATCGCCGCGAGCACGGCCCAGCCCTGGCGCAGGTCGCCGACCACGCGGCCGAAGGCGAAGCACAGCGCCGCCGGGATCAGGAAGATCGCCAGCATCTCCAGCAGGTTGCTGAACGCCGTCGGGTTCTCGTAGGGGTGCGCCGAGTTGGCGTTGAAGAAGCCGCCGCCGTTGGTGCCGAGCATCTTGATCGCTTCCTGCGAAGCGACCGGGCCCATGGCGAGCGTCTGCGTTTGGGTGGTGGCGTCTTCCATCACCGGGGCGCCCTTGTCGTCCTTCAGCGGCTGGCCGTCGGGGCCGTTCTTCGGTTGCTGGAAGGCCGTGGCTTCGATCGTCTGCACGCTCTTGTAGGCGTCGAAGTTCTGGATCACGCCCTGCCCTGCCAGGCACAGCGCGAGCACGAACGAGATCGGCAGCAGCACCCACAGCGTGACGCGCGTCACGTCGGCCCAGAAGTTGCCGACCAGGCCCTTGCCGTCACCGCGGCGCGCAAAGCCGCGCACCAGTGCGAAGGCCACCGCGATGCCGGTGGCGGCAGACAGGAAGTTCTGCACCGCCAGCCCGAGCATCTGCGTGAGGTAGCTCATGGTCGACTCGCCGGCATAGCCCTGCCAGTTGGTGTTGGCGACGAAGCTCACCGCCGTGTTGAAGGCCGAGTCGGGCGACACCGCGCCCATGCCAGCCGGGTTGAACGGCAGCCCGCCCTGCAGGCGCTGCAGGGCATAGAGAAAGATCGCGCCGATGGCGTTGAACGCGAGCAGCGCCAGCGCGTAGCGCAGCCAGTGCATCGACTGCTCGGGCTGCGTGCCCGCAAGGCGGTACAGCGGTGCTTCGACGCGCTGCATCCAGCGCGGCACGCGCTCGGCGCACAGCGCGGCCAGCAGCTTGCCCAGCGGCCAGGCCAGCACCAGCAGGGCGCCGAGGAAAAGGGCCAGCAAGACCCAGGCCGAGGTTTCCATGTCAGAACTCCTCGGCGCAGATCAGCGCGAACACCAGGTACGCGAACAGGACCACGGCGACCAGCGCGCCGAAGCCGTACAGCACTTCGAGGCCGATCACGATGCATCTCCCGACGTGCGTGTCGTCTCAACGCCCGCGTGCGGCTTCTGCGGCCCTTCGAGCCGGTTCAGCCCGACGACCATGGCCGCCACCACGACCCACAGCGCCAGCAAGGCGCCCATCCAGACGATGTCCATTCATCACTCCTGCAAACAAGATGAAAGGAGTCTCGGCAGGCGTGCGTAAAACCGGGGGAAAGAGTGGGTGGAGGGCCGTAAAGAAAGCGTAAAAACGCCGGCAACGCAGAGGGTGAGGCCCGCCTGATGCGTCGCGTCGAATGTCTCGGCGAGCTCCAGCAAGGGAGCCGGGGCCATTCAAACAGCCGAGGCTGTTGCCGATGGCGCGGCCCTGTCAGTCCACCTGCCGGGGATACCCGATCTCGGCGATGTCATTTCCGAGCGACGCCATGTCGAGGTCAGGATTGAATCGCCGGACGAGCGCGTCGCTGAGCGGTTGGTGCCGATAGATCGCCTCGACATCGCCCAGGTCGAGGTCGCGTTCGTAGTAGTCGGTCGCGAATTCGACGTACTGCTCGGGCCGGCCGGCGAGGATGCCAAGCAGCTCGGCGGAGCCATCCGGATCCTCCCCCGGCGGCAGCTCGACCGGTCCGCAAGTCCAGCGTTCTTCATGGCTCAGGCGCCAGAGACAGAAGGTGCTGTCGCTGGTCGTGAACGCCGGCTCTTCCAGCAGGTTGGCGTGGAACTCCGCCGGCAGTCGTTCGAAGATTCCGGGCCATGGCGTCCCCGGCCGGAATGCCGGAGCCTCGTGCGCAAGCCCGTGGAGCGCGACGCCGGCCTGGCAGAAGATGGCAAACCAATGATCGCCCGAACCATTGCGCATCGATGCCATCGCCGCCTCATCCGACCACGCGGCGTTGAACGAGTAGTACCGGTACTCCCACTCCGGCGAGAGCATGGCGTCGAGCATTGCAAGAGACTGGGTCAGTCGCTTCAACGTCGGAATGTCTGGAAGCGCCTTCAGGTTTCTCGTCGAGAGGGTCATGCGGGGGCGAAGTTGGTTGGGGGATGAACGCGCATGCTATCTGCCGATCGGGTCGGGTGCATGTCTGCCAAGACAGAGCGATCGGTGATGCCTGTCAGGTTGTTTGCCGCCGCCAGGTGGAATCGACAACAATCTCTGAAAACGAGAGCGCAGGAAGCCAGCGCAAACCGAAGAGGGTGCGGACCGAAAGAACGATCGATCGGGCCCGCAAAAAAGTGAAAACCACTGAGAGGAAGAGATGAAACTGAAGCGTGTCTTTCAGGCGGCTGCGGCCGGCCTTGCGTCCCTGGTGATCGCCGCTTGTGGCGGCGGAGGTGGTGGAGGAGGAGGCGGTGGTGGCGGTTTTCCGATCGGCATCGCGCCCGTCGCACCCCCTGTGAACTATGTCAACGGCCTGTCCATCCGCATCAACCAGCCGGCCAGCATCGACAAGACGGTCTACGAAGGGCAGATGATCCCGAGCGTCCTGGTGTCGGGCACGCTGTCGGGCGACGTGAATCTGCTCAGCGGCAAGGTGCTGGTGCTCCTTGTCGTCATGCCCGATCCGCTGTTCGAAGAGAAGCCCGCCATCGCCATCAATGCCGCGGCACAGTCGGCTTCGCTGAACATGACCGGCAAGATCGCACCCGACGGCCCCAAGACCTACAAGGGCAACATGACGATCAAGGCCTGCCTGGACACGGCATGCCAGTCGGAAATCCGGGTCGAGAATCCGCAGATTCCGTATGCGATCACCGTCAAGACCGGACTGGTCCTGGGCAGCAAGAACGTCGACTTCGTCACCCCCTTCGGCGCCGCCGTGGCGCCTGTGACGGTTCCGGTCACGCTGCCCGAGGGCGCCGCCTCCTGGGCCGTCGCGCCGGCGATCGGGTCGACCGATACCTTCAAGGTCGAGAAGGCGGGCGACGGCTCGCCGAACCTCGTGGTCTCGCTGCCGGCGCTGCTGCCGAGCGCCACGTCGTACAAGGCCAGCTTCAGCGTGAGCGCCATCACCTCGGACGGGCAGAAACTGTCTAGGCTGCTGGAGGTGAGCGTGCTGACCAACCCCTCCAGCGCGCCCTACGTCCTGGCCAAACCGGAGGCGCACTTCGTGGTCAAGGAAGGAACGCCCACCCTGGCGCCCGCACAGGACAACGCGGTCTTCTTCCCGGGCAACACCAGCGACAAGATGCGCTACATGGGCATGGTGATGAACACACCGCCCGGCGTGGACACCAGCATGTACCCAGGGCCGAACCTGTGGCTCTATGACTACTTCTACAACGAAGCGGGCTTGCCCAGGTACGCGACGAAGAGCTACAGCTGGAGTACACAGGTGCAGGCCTGCTACAACGACCGATGCCTGGTGCCCGGGCGCTACAGCGCACAGGTTCAGTTCCGCTACACCCCGGACGGAGGCCCTGTCTATGACATCTACTACCCGGTGGTCATGGACGTGGTGCCCTGATTCGGGCGAGCGACAGGCTCAGTGCGCCATCCACCGCCCGTCGTCACGCCGGCTGAGGAAGTAGCCGGCGCGGCCGACGCCCGGGTCGTCGGCTGATTTTTCGTTGACGATGTCCATCTCGGCGCGCGCGATCAGCCAGGTGCCGCCCTGCTTGCCGTTGGACCACTGGAAGCGGTGGAAGCGCGCGTCGGAGCCGATGTAGAAGGTGTGCTGCAGCGGCGACGCGCCGTAGTTGCGGAACGCGGTGACGGGAATCTGCTGCGTCTCGCGGGCACTGCCGCATCCCGCCAACCCCGTCGCAACGAGAAGCGCCGCTACCCCAAGGGCCGCGACGCTGCCGCGCGAAAGAACCCGCGCGGTGCCCATGGCCCGGGTCAGCGGCCGAAGCCGCGGTTGTACGAACCCACGGCGGAGTTGTAGTAGCTCACGATGTTCTTGTACGTCGACGGGAACTTGCTGTCCTTGAACGTGCGCCATTGGCCGATCATGTTCAGCAGGCTGCCGTGCAGCGACTCGTAGTTGTAGTTGGGCGCCTTGCCTGCTTCTCCCTTGGCCTTGGCTGCGGCCTTGGCTTCTTCCAGCGCCTTGGAGAGTTCTTCCAGCGAAGCCTGCAACTCGCTGGCCGCCGCATCGACCTTGGCGACGGCGTCCTTGTTCTTCAGGCCGTCGATCTGGTCGAGGCCGTTGACGAACTTCTTGGCCACCGCCATCGAGGCCAGCGTGTGGTAGTTGAGCATGTCGCCCTCGGCCTTGAGCTTGGCCATGCGTTCGGTGCGCGACGCCTCCTGCACGCGGTCCAGCTCGCTGCCCAGCGTGTCGATGCTGGCCAGCAGGCCCTTGAAGGCGGCGTTCATGTCGGCGTCGGCCGCGCGGCCCTTGACCCACTTGTCTTCGAGAAAACTCTTGGACCGGTAGTACGGGTCCATCGGCGTCCAGACGGCGACGAGCTTCTCGCCCGTGGCCACCACGCCGTCGACGGCCGCGTCGAGCGCCGCGTCGCCCGAGCCGTCGGCGCGTGCCTTCTTCAGGTCGTCCACGATGGACTGCACATCGGAAGGGCTGCCGTAGAACGAGTTCCCGCTCGGCGACTTGCCGTTCACGTTCATCTGCACGTAGCTCTTGTACTTGGCGCCCACGCTGCGGTTGTCGTCGATGAGCCGGTTGTAGCCCTGGCTGTAGGTGGTGCGGGCCGCGGCCTGCACGCGGGCCGGGTCCTTGGCGGGCTGGGTCTTGCCCGATGCGGACGGCGATGGCGAGGCCGCCGCCGGCGTCGGCTTGTTGTCTTCCTTGCAGGCCGCGAGCACGGCACAGAAGCAAAGGCTCAAGGCAAACAGGCGCGTGCGCGCCGATCGGTTGTTGTGCGCAGTCATGGCGCTCTCCCTCGGTTGTGGTTGTTCGGTGCCGCGCCCGTCGATGAAGGCCATCGTTCGCAGCGGCAACAGGTGCGAAAAATGATAGCCAGCGCCACCGCGTCCGATCGTCGCGAACGCGCGAAAAACGCCCCGCGCACCGAACTAAATTGTGAGGATTCGCTTCAAAGCGTGCCCTGGAAAGTCAGAGCGTGCGTTCGAGCTGCCAGGCTTGGTACTTCAGGCTTACCACCGCACCAATGACGATGCCCGCGATGGCCGGCAGGCTCGCGATGCTCAGCGTCGACAACGCGCTCAGGCCCTGCCCGATGGTGCAGCCCATGGCCGTGACGCCGCCGATGCCCATGAGCACCGCGCCCGTCGCGTGGTGCGCGAGGTCGCCGGTGCCGGCGAAGCCTTCCCAGCGGAATTCGCGCGACCACAGCGCATGCAGCGCGGCGCCCGCCACGACGCCGGCCACCGACACGATGCCCAGCGTGAGGCGCTTGTTGGCATCGCTGTAGAACATGAGCCAGTCGAGCGCGTAGGCCACCGGCGTGACGAAGCTCAGCGCCTCGGCGCGGCCGGAGTTGGTGGCGAGGAACACGTGCTCGAGCGTGAGCGGATGCTCCTCGACCACCGCCCAGTGGCCGCTGAGCCACCACGCACCGACGACCAGCGCGCCGATCAGCATGCCGCCGACGAGGCTGCGCACGTCGCGCGTCTCGCGGCCCCATGCGGCCCACACGAGCAGCGCGCCGCCGAGCACCAGGCCGAGCGCGAGGCGCAGCGACGCTGCCTTCAATTGGAACGACGCGGCCAGCACATCGGGCAGCGACGCATTCATTGCCAGGTCGATGTGCACCGCATCGACGGTCGCAACGCGCAGCACCGCGGTGATGCCCTTCAGCGTGGCAAAGGCCGACACGCCCATGAGCACCAGCACCACCAGTGCCTTGAGGTTGCCGCCGCCCAGGCGCACCAGCGTCTTGTTGCCGCAGCCCGAAGACAGCACCATGCCGACACCGAACAGCAGGCCGCCGACCAGCGCGGCCAGCCAGAGGATCTGGTGCGAGGCGTAGAGCGTGCGGTCGGCATCGACGAGCCCCGTGAACACGAGCGCCGAGAAGCCGATGAGCGCGACGCCGCCGGCCGCGGCCCACTGCTTCACGCGGGTCCAGTCGCCCAGCGCCACCACGTCGCTGATCGCGCCCATGGTGCAAAAGCGCGTGGCGCGCGCGACGGCGCCGAACACCGCCGACAGCACGAAGGCCGCCACGAGCGCGAGCGTGGTGAGAAGGGAAAGCTGCGCGATGGACATGCCCCGATTCTAGGGAGCGACCCCGCGCGTGCGGGGCCCCATTCAGCCCAGGCCGGGGTTCGGCGCGATGTTCTTCAGCACGGGTTCGTCGAGCCGGCGCGTGGTCACCACCTTGCGCAACTTCAGCCACGGCTCGATGACCTCCCACACCGGCTTGTTGCCGGCGGTGCGCGCCTCTTCGCTCACGGGCGCCCAGCCCGCCACCTTGTAGCTGCGGTTGGCGTCGATGGGCTTGCCGCCCAGGCGCATGTCCTGGATGCGCTGGCCCATGGCGGCCGTCGGGTCGCAGGTGTATTGCAGCCCGCCCACGCGCACCATGTCGCCGCCCTGCTGGTAGTAGGGGTCGGGGTTGAAGAGGTTGTCGCAGACGTCTTCGAGCACGGTCTTGAGCGTCTCGCCGGTCATCTGCGTGACGGTGGCGTACGAGTAGGTGGTGGCCGTCATGTCCATCAGCCACTCGCGCGTGATCGCCTGGCCGGGCAGCAGCGAGGTGCCCCAGCGGAAGCCGGGCGAGAAGGCGATGGGCGCGTCCTGCACTTCCATGAGCGCATCGAGCAGCAGCTGGTCGCCGGTGCCGTTGAAGTTGCCGCGCCGGTACAGCGCGCCGTCGGTGTGCGCGAGGGTTTCGGCCAGCTTGGCTTCGTAGGGCGCGCGCACGCGGGTGATGAGCGCGTCCATCTCCTTGTCGGCCGGAATGAGGTCGGAGAACACGGGCAGCAGGCGGTAGCGGAAGTCGCTCACCTTCTTGCCCTTGACGTCGAAGTCGATCACGCCGAGGAACTTGCCGTTGGAGCCGCCGTTGACCACGATGGTCTTGCCGCCCGCGTTGCTCACGAGCGTGGGCATGGGCGTGCCGTCGTGCGTGTGGCCGCCCAGGATGGCGTCGATGCCGGTGACGCGGCTGGCCATCTTGAGGTCGACGTCCATGCCGTTGTGCGACAGCACCACCACCACCTGCGCGCCCTTGCCGCGCGCCTCGTTCACCACGCGCTGCAGGTTGTCGTCCTGGATGCCGAAGGTCCAGTCGGCCACCATGTAGCGCGGGTTGGCGATGGGCGTGTACGGAAAGGCCTGGCCGATGATGGCGCAGGGCACGCCGTTGATCTCGCGCATCACGTAGGGCTTGAACACCGGGTCGCCGAAGTCGGCGGTCTTGACGTTCTGCGCCACGAACTCGACCTTGCCCGCAAAGTCTTTCTCGATGATCTGCTGCACCCGCGCCATGCCGTAGGTGAACTCCCAGTGCCCGGTCATCACGTCGACGCCCAGCAGCTTGCAGGCATCGACCATGTCCTGCGCATCGGTCCACAGCGAGGTGGCCGAGCCCTGCCAGGTGTCACCACCGTCGAGCAGCAGCGCGCCGGGACGGCTGGCCTTGAGCTGTTTCACCAGCGTGGCCAAGTGCGCGAAGCCGCCGACCTTGCCGTAGCGCTGCGCGGCCTTGTCGAAGTCGAGGTAGGTGAGCGCATGCGCCATGCGCGTGCCGGGCTTCACGCCGGCGGCTTTCAGCAAGTGCTCGCCCACGAGGTGCGGCACCTTGCCGCGCATGTTTCCTACGCCGATGTTGACGCCCGGTTCGCGGAAGTACAGCGGCTTGAGCTGCGCATGGCAGTCGGTCATGTGCAGCATCGACACGTTGCCGAAGGCCGGCACGGTGTACATACCGTCGAGGCCGGCGGCCATGCTGCTGCCGTGGCGGCCCAGGCCCAGGCCGGCGACAGCGCCGGCACCGAGCATCTGGACGAACTCGCGCTTGGAAAGGTTCATGAAGGAAGAAGCCGGGCGTTCAGCGGTTGACGGGAGACTGGGGGTCGAGCAGCAAGCCCATCACGTCGCGGATCTGCTTCTCGTTGAGGATGCCGGAATGGCCGACGCGCGGCATGTTCGAGCAGGCGTTGTAGGCGCGCGCGTTCCACAGCTTGCCCCAGGTGTATTCGACGATGGGCTTGGACGCGGCGCTGGCCGGGTCGCTCACGCCGCGCAGCTTGCCGTAGTGGTACAGGCTCGGGCCGAGCGTGCCGAAGGAGATTTCTTCCTTCGACATCTGGTGGCAGTTGTAGCAATTGCCGCCGTTGGCCGCATTGGCCGCGTCGGTCCAGGTGAGGCCGCGGCCGTTCTGCGCGATCTTCTCGCCCTCGCGCCAGTCGCCGACGAACTTGCCGTCGGAAGGCCAGCGCACGGTCTTCATGTTGGCGGCCTCGATCTCCTTGGTGCGCTGCTCATCGAGCGGCTTGCCGCTGGCCTCGGCTTCGCTGCACGCGAGGTTGGCGGGGTCTTGCACGAGGCGGTCGACCTTGGCGATGCCCTGGTCGCGGAAGGAGCGCTGCAGCGCGTCGGCGGTGAGCTTGTCGAGCTCGGCGGCACTGTCGACGGACGCGCAACCGAACACGGTGAGGGCGCAGGCCACGGCGGCCAAGCCGAAGAAATGATCAGACTTCATGGCGTGGCTCCTTCAGCGCTTGATGGCGGGCGCAGTGGTCTTGCCGCCCTTGCCGTTGACGCCCATGTACACGGCCAGTGCCACGGTCACGTCGCTGGCGTAGCCCGGGTATGGAAAGCGCTGCTGGCGGAAGCAGTCGTTCAGCCGACGTTGCATGCCCCACAGCTCGCCGGACGACACGCGGTACGCCGGCCAGGCGCCGAAGCCTTCACCGGCGCCGGGGTTCTTCGTGAGGTTGGGCAGGTCTTGCAGGCGGATGCGCTTGCCGTCGGCGCCGTGGCAGGTGGCGCAGGCAAAGTCGTGCGGGCCGGCGCGCAGGAAGAACAGGCGCTTGCCCACTTCGTACGCACGGCGTTCGCTCGCATGCGACTGCGGCAGGTTCAGCGGCAGGCCTTTCGATTCGGCCGAGATCCACGCCACCAACCCCTCGAGGTTCTTCTGCTCGCCCTGGCCGAACGGCGTCTTGGCGATGGCGGCGGCGTCGAAGCCCTGCAAGCTTTCCATGCAGGTGAGCAGGCGCGATTCCATGTCCTGCACGCGGCCGGTGTCGGGAAAGTAGCGCGGCAGTTCGGCGAACGCGCCCTTCACCACGCCCGGGCCCTTGCCGAGGTCGCACTTCTCCATCGACGTGCCCTTGGGGCCGCGCTTCTGTTTCCAGAGGTCTTCGCCCTTGGCCTCGAACAGTTCGGCGGGGTTGCCGTCCTGCAGCAGCGCGCGGTACTCGGCGATGCCTTCGGCCGTGGTCTTCTGCGCCGCGGCGGGCAGTGCGATGCTGCCGGCCAGCACCAGCAGGCTCAGGCATGTGGTTGTCCTCATGGGGCCGCCTTTTTTTTCTCGTGGGGAACACAACACGCGAGCGAGCGCCCGCGTGGGCGAAGAAAGCGTCAGCTGACGGTGGCTTCGTCGGTGCGGGTGTCGCCGCGGTTGTCCTTCCAGGTCACGGCGATCTTGTCGCCGGCCTTCGCGCCCTTCAGCGTGAACTGCATGAAGGGGTTCTTCGACACCGCCGGGCCCCAATCGGCCGTGAGCACGGTCTTGCCGTTGAGCGAGGCCGTGACCTCCTGGATGAACCAGGCGGGGATGGTCTTGCCGGCGGCGTCCTTGCGCTGGCCGGTTTCCATTTCGTGCGCCATGAGGATGCGCACGGTCGTCTTGTCGCCCGCGGCCTGGGCGCGGATGCGCATGGGATCTGCCATGGTGGTCTCCTTCTTCTCGTCGTGTTCTGTGTGTGAAGCCCGTCGCTCAGCCGCCGCAGCCGCCGAGCGTGACCTTGACTTCCTTCTTGGCGAAGAGCGCCTTGCCGTCGTTCATGACCGCGATCGCGTACACGTCGGACGACTGGCCCAGCTTGGCGCGCGTGGTGAAATTCGACTCGACGAACTCCGAGGTGTTGAAGATCGCGACCACGGCGTTCGGGTTCTTCTCGACCAGCAGCATGAGCTGCTTCACGCCGGGCAAGGCGGTGGCCACGCTGAGCGGCACCACGGCGCCGTTCTCGGCGATGTCGGGGCCGGTGATGGTGACGTCCTTGCTCTCGGTGGGCGCGCCGGTGACGCCGACGGCCTTGAGCGCGTCGGCCACGCTCTTGGCGTCGAAGGCGTCTTTCGAATAGGCGAACGCGGTGGCGGGGAGCCAGCCGGCGGTGGCCGCCAGGCCTGCGAGGGCGGCGGACTGCGTGAGCATCTGTCTGCGGTTTTTCATGGGGTTGTCTCCTGTCGAATCATGGTCCGGCGCTGTCGGCGAGCCAGCGTGCGATGGCCTTGGCATCATCGTCGCCGAGGGTCTGCGGCGGCATCGGGATCGCCCCCCAGACGCCGGTGCTGCCCGCCTTGATCTTCTGCAGCAGGTGGTCGGTCTGGCCGGGGTACTTTTTCGCGATGTCCGAGAAGGCGGGGCCGACGAGCTTCTGCGTCATGCCGTGGCAGGCGGTGCAGCTGTTCTTCTCGAGCAGCGCCACGGGCACTTTCGGTGCTGCGGTCGGTGCGCTGGTCTTCACGGCGGCGGCAGCAGGCGCTGCGGTGGCGATGCCGCGCTGCGCACCCACCAGCCGGTTCTGGTCGGCGAGGTTGCCGTGGCTGCCGCGCGCATGCGGCGGCAGTTGCGCGACGGTCGACGCCGCCGGCACGCAGTCGCGCATGCAGGCCACGGCCGACACGTCGGGTTTCGTGGCGCGGCCGAACTCGCTGCCGGGCCACATCGCGTGCGCGGTGGTGCCGCCGTTGCGATTAGGCATCCGGGCCTGCACCTCGCGGATGTTCTTGTCGGACAGCGTGAAGTCGTCGGGCACGATGCCGCCGAGGTTCAGCATGTAGGCAGTGACGGCATACACGTCGTCGGGCGTCAGCGACTTGGGCTGGTTCCACGGCATGGCGCGGTACACGTAGTCCCACACGGTCGACAGGCTCGTGACCTTCATCAGCGTGGTGCGGCCCGGGAAGGCCGGGTCTTTCAGGCGCGCGACGTGGCCGCTCTTGATGTCCTCGGCCGTGGTGCCGCCGACGATGGGGCTGAACACCTGGTTCGACTCGCCGAACACGCCGTGGCACGAGGCGCACTTGCCTTCCCACAGGTCCTGCCCGCGCGTGACGGAGCCCGAGCCGGGCGGCAGGCCCTTGAAGTCGGGGCGCACGTCGATGTCCCACGCGGCCACTTCCTTGGGCGTGGCGTCGCGGCCGATGCCGGCGTAGCCTGCCGTCTTCGGTTGCGCCCATGCCGCAGCGCCGCATGCGAGAACCAGCAACAGCAGTGCGCGCTTAGGAAAGCTGGACATTCGCCACCTCCCCGTTCGCCTGCACCTGCCACGACTGGATGGCGTTGTTGTGATAGATCGAGCGCGTGCCGCGCACCGCGCGCAGCTGCTTGTAGCTGGGCTGCACGTAGCCGGTGTCGTCGATCGCGCGGCTCTGGATGATGGCGGGCGTGCCGTCCCACACCCAGTCGATGTTGAAGCGCGTGAGGCACTTCGAGAGCACGGGCGATTCGAGCCGCGCGGTGCGCCAGTTGCGCCCGCCGTCCACGCTCACGTCCACGCGCTTCACCTTGCCGCGGCCCGACCATGCGAGGCCGGTGATGTTGTAGAAGCCCTTGTCGAGCAGCATCTGCCCGCCCGAGGGCGTGGTCACGACGCTCTTGCATTCCTGGATGCTGGTGTACTGGCGGTGCTGGCCGTCGGGCATCAGGTCGACGTAGTGCACGGTCTCGTCCTTGGCGCCGTAGGGCTGGTCGCCGAGTTCGATGCGGCGCAGGTACTTGACCCAGCTCACGCCCTGCACGCCCGGCACCACGAGCCGCAGCGGGTAGCCCTGCTCGGGCCGCAGCATCTCGCCGTTCTGGCCGTAGGCCACGAGTACCTCGCCCGAGCGGATGAGGCTCATGGGAATGGTGCGCGTCATCGACGAACCGTCGGCGCCTTCGGCGAGCACGAAGCGCTCGCCCTTCAGGTCGGCGCCCGCCATCTCGAGCAGCGTGATCAGCGGCACGCCGGTGAACTCGCTGCACGACAGCATGCCGTGCGTGTACTGGGCCGTGGGCACGGCGACGTTGCCCCACTCCATGCCGGTGTTGGCGCCGCACTCGATGAAGTGAAAGCGCGACACCGACGGCAGCCGCATCAGCTCGTCGAGTGTGAAGACCTTCGGCGTCTTCACCATGCCGTTGACCATCAGGCGGTGCTTGGACGGATCGATGTCCCACCAGCCCTGGTGGTGCCGCTCGAAGTGCAGGCCGCTGGGCGTGACGATGCCGAACAGCGACTGCAGCGGCGCGAACGACACCGAGGCCTGCGCGGTCGGCGTGAGCCCCGGGCTCTGGCGGCGCTGCACGTTGGCTTCGTATTTGGAAGGCTTGCCGTAGCCGTCGGTGACCACCGGCTGGCCGAGGCCCGTGCTGTGCGCGGGCAGGTTCAATATGGAGGGGTCGCCGTCGCCCACGGCGGTGCGCGTTTGCGCGAGCGCGGACGACGTGGCCGCCGTGCCTGCCACGGCGGCGGCGAAGGCGTTGCGGATGAAGTCGCGCCGCCCCTTGCCGGCTTCGGCGAAGACGGCGCGCACGCCCTGCGCGTCGAGAAAGTTCTCGGGTGCCTTGCGCACCTGCCCGGTCTGCTGGATGCTGCCGCTCATCGCGTCGCGTCCGTGGGCCTTACTTGGCGCCGCCCAACACCCAGGCGGCCAGCGCCTTGGCATCGGCCTCGCTCATCGCGGGTTGCGCGGGCATGGGCACGGCGCCCCACTTGCCGGTGCTGCCCTTCTGGATGCTCGCGGTGAGCACGGCGAGCGCATCGGCCTGACCGGTGTACTTCTTCGCGACGTCGAGGTAGGCGGGGCCGACCAGCTTCTTGTCGACCGCATGGCAGGCGAGGCAGGCGTTCTTCTGGGCCAGTTCCTTGTTGGCAAGGGCCGGTGTCGACAGCAGCAAGGCGGTGACAGCGACGGCGAGCGACGGCAGCAGCAACTTCAATTCGGTCTCCTCGAAACGCGCCCCGAAGCGGCCGGTTTCATCGTTAAATAAGTAAATCGTTATGTATTGATTTTAGGGACGATCGTGAACAAGGGAAGGGCTTTGCTCTTGGGGGAAACCCGTTCGGTTTCGCCATGCATAACGCCAGCTGCGCACGGCGGTGCGCGCTTGCTGCAGGCGTGCTTCGAGGTAGGCGCCGTAGAAGTCCGAGTCGCCGCCGGTCAGGCGCTCGGCGACCTCGCGGCCGTTGCGGCCGAAGAAGAGCACGGTCGGCGCGACGCTGACGTGCCACGCCTTGATGAGCGCGTCGTGCGTGCGTGTTGAACCGTCGAAGTCGCGCACGGTGCGCGCGTCGCGAAAGTCGATCTGCACCACGGGCAGGCCCGCGGCGAGTTCGGGCATGAGGTAGTTCTCGCGCACGATCTTGCAGAAGGGACAGCCTTGCAGGCTGGCCATGACGACCAGCGGTTGCGCGCGGGCCAGCGCCGCGGCGAGCGCACCGGCCAGCGACACGGGCGCGGGCAACTGCACATCGGCCGCGTGCACGGCCATCGGCGCCACGCACCACGCGGCCAGGCCCGCGGTCAGGCCCGCGAGAAGCTGCCGGCGCGTGCGGTCGCCGCTCATCGCGCCTCCTGCTCCAGCAGCAGGTAGGTGTTGTAGGCGTTCATGCGGTTGGCCACCTTGAACAACGGCCAGGCCTCGAAGCGCGACCAGTCGGTGGCGGCGTAGGCCTCGTCGAAGGGCGTCATCTCGGTGGCGGCCTTCTGCATCGCGCCGCGCAGGAAGACGAGGTAGTCGCGCGTCTGCCGCAGGTCTTGCGCCGGGTCGTCCGACGCGGGGCCGTGACCCGGCACGATGGTGCGCGCATCGAGCGCGAGCAGCGCGTCGAGCGACGCGATCCAGTGCCGGCTGTCGGCCGAGCCCACGTAGGGCGTGCGGTTGCGGAACACGATGTCGCCGGTGAACAGCACCTTCTGCTGCGGCAGGAAGATGGCCAGGTCTTCGGGCGTGTGCGCGGGGCCGGCGGGCTGGATCACGAAGCGCGTGCCGCCAATCGTCAGCTCGGTGCGCCCGTCGATCCACACGTCGGCCGGCACCAGCCGCGTGCGCTCGTCGATCCACGGCGCGAGTTCCTGGCGCGAGGCCTCGAGCCGCAGCCGCGCGGTGTCGGACGTGAGGTAGGTCTTACCCCGCGCGTGCGCCACGATCTGCGCGCCCAGCGCCTTGAACACCTGCAGGCCGTAGATGTGGTCGGCGTGGTAGTGCGTGAGGATGACGTGGCTGATCGGCTTGGGCGTGAGCTTGCGGATCTCTTCCACCATGCGCTCGGCGACGGCGGGCGAGCCGAGCGCGTCGATCATCACGACGCTGTCGCGCGTGACGACGAAGCCGGCGTTGGAGATGAAGTTCTGGTTCTCCTTCGAGCCCAGCGCGGGGATGCCCTGCACGTAATAGATGTCGGGCGCCACCGGCAGCGGGCGGATCTCGGGGGCTGCGAACGCGGCACTGGCGCTCAGCCAGAGCGCAGTGCACATCAACAGCGCCTTCGCGCGAACGGCGGTGGGCCGGCACGGGAACATCGTGGGTCGTCTCCTGCGGGCTGGGCGGCGAGGGCCGCGGGCTTGCCCGGCTGTAAATATAAGCAGAAGATGATATTTTGCGGGCAACGACAACAGCCAGAGGGTTTCCCCATGAGACACGCATTCATCGCTTTCCTGCTCGCCATGGTCGCCACGTTCGCGGGCGCGCAGGAGACCAAGGTGGTCTACCACGTGAACACCGGCGTGGAGAACAGCGCGGCCATCCTTGCGAACATCACGAACCACCTGAACGCAGACCCGAAAGCGAAGATCGTCGTGGTCACGCACGGCCCCGGCATCGACTTCCTGCTGAGCGATGCGAAGGACAGCCGGGGCCGCGAGTTCAGCGGACCGGTGAGCGCGCTGGCCGGGCGCGGCGTGGAGTTCAAGGTGTGCAACAACACGCTGACCACACGCAACATCGACGCGGGCAAGCTGCTGATGGAAACCAAGGTGGTGCCCTCGGGCGTGGCCGAGGTGGCGCGGCTGCAGGCGAAGGAAGGCTACGTCTACCTGAAGCCCTGAGGCGCGAAAGCCGGCTGACGCCGACCTTCTTCTCTTCTGCTTATTCCTGCTCGATGGCGATCTGCACGCAGATGCTGCGGCACAGCGCCACCACGGTCTCGTTCGCGATGCTGTAGTAGATGCTCACGCCGTCGCGGCGTCGTGCGAGCACGCCCGCCTGGTAGAGCGTGTTCAGGTGCTGCGACATGTTGGGCTGCGTGGTGTCGATCTGCGCGAGCAGCTCGCTCACGTTCTTCTCGCCATTGCACAGCAGGCTCACGATCTTCAGCCGCATGGGCGCGGCCATGGCCCGGAACAGGTCGGCGGCCATGTCGAAGACCTCGTCCTCGGTGACAGCCGCGGACTTCTTACGGGGTTTGGTGGCCATGCTGAATAGGTTCATGCGCAGGTCGCAATGTACATCGGCGCTTGGCACAGCGAGCGATGTCCCGGCGGCCGTACGGCGATTGCGCGCCGCCGCCGCGTCACAAAAGCGACGCGCTGCCCGTCTTCGGGGTGCGGGGATGTCCCCGCGCAACCACCCGGAGCACCCACCATGCACGCGACGCCAAAGATAGCCCTGCCCTATCGGGGCCATTGCCACGTCTTTCTCGACAGCGTTCGGACGCGATCTAATAATCAAAGCACTTTCTTTGATAAAAAAGCAGGTTGCGTATGAACAAACAATCCAGGACCTGGCTCGGCGCCGGTCTCACGGTCGCGGTGCTGGGCGCGGCGGGCTACGGGCTCGTGGCGAAGTTCCAGCCGGCCCATGCACAGGGCGGCGCCATGCCGCCGGCCAAGGTGGCGGTGGCCCCCGCGCGGCAGACCGAGATGGCGCGCTTTCTCGGCGGCATCGGCACGCTGGAGGCCAACCGGCAGGTCGAGGTGCCGGCCGAGGTGGAGGGACGGGTCGCGAAGATCCTTTTCACGCCGGGCGCGCAGGTGCGTGCCGGCCAGCTGCTGGTGCAGCTGAACGACGCGCCCGAACAGGGCGACCTCGAACGGCTGCGTGCCCAGCAGGCCAATGCCAGGGCCCTGCTCGAGCGCACGCGCCGCCTGCTGCCGCAGCAGGCCGCCACGCAGGAGCAGATGGAACAGGCGCAGGCCGCCTTCGACCAGGCCAGCGGCGAGCTGCGCCGCGTGCAGGCGCTCATCGAGCAGAAGCACATCCGGGCGCCGTTCGACGGCGTGCTGGGCATCCGCAAGGTCAACCTCGGCCAGTTCGTGCGCGCCGGCGATGCGCTGGTGTCGCTCACCGATGCGCGCACGCTGTTCGCCAACCTCACGCTGCCCGAGAACGCGCTGCCGGCGCTCAAGCGCAACCAGGCGGTGGCGCTCGCGGTCGACGCCTACCCGGGCCGCGTGTTCCCCGCGAAGCTCAGCGCCATCGAGCCCATGATCGGCAGCGACACGCGCACCGTGCGGCTGCAGGCCACGGTCGACAACGCCGACGGCGCGCTCACGCCCGGCATGTACGTCAACGCCAAGGTGGCGCTGCCCACGCGCGCCGACGCCATCGCGGTGCCTGAAACCGCCATCACCTACAGCACGCACGGCGACTCGGTGTTCGTGGTGCGCGCCGGCGAGAAAGGCGACGGCTTCTCGGTGCAGCAGGTGTTCGTGAAGACCGGCGAGCGGCAGGACGGCCTGGTCGTCGTCGAGCAGGGCCTGAAGGCCGGCGAGCAGGTCGTCACCTCGGGCCAGCTGCGCCTGTACAACGGCGCCGCCGTGGCCCCGGCCGCGAAGGACACGCTGGCCCTGCAGGACGCGAAGTCATGAAGTTCACCGACCTCTTCGTACGCCGGCCCGTGCTGGCGCTGGTGGTGAGCACGCTCATCCTGCTGCTCGGCGCGCGTGCGCTGGGCGACCTGCCGGTGCGCCAGTACCCGCTCACCGAGAGCACCACGCTCACCATCACCACGCAGTACCCCGGCGCCTCGCCGGAGCTGATGCAGGGCTTCGTCACACAGCCCATCGCGCAGGCGGTGGCGACCATCGAGAACGTCGACTACCTGTCGTCCTCGTCCACGCTGGGCCGCAGCGTGATCAGCGTGCGCATGAAGCTCAACGCCGACGCCAACCAGGCGCTCACGCAGGCCATGGCGCAGGTCAGCCAGGTGAAGTACCGGCTGCCGGCCGAGGCCTTCGACCCGGTGATCCTCAAGTCGTCGGGCGAAGCCACGGCCGTCGCCTACGTGGGCTTCTCGAGCAAGACGATGCCGGTGCCGCAGCTCACCGACTACCTCTCGCGCGTGGTGCAGCCGCAGTTCGCGTCGATCGAGGGCGTCTCGGGCGTCGAGGTGTCGGGCGGGCAGACGCTGGCGATGCGCGTGTGGCTGGACGCCAACCGCATGGCCGCGCGCGGCATCTCGGCCGGCGAGCTGGCCGACGCGCTGCGCCAGAACAACGTGCAGGCCGCACCCGGGCAGGTGAAGGGCCTGTACGTGGTGTCGAACATCCGCGTGAACACCGACCTGGTGAACGTGGCGGAGTTCCGCGACATGGTCATCAAGCGCCAGACCGACGGTGGAAGCGACGCCATCGTGCGCCTGGGCGACGTGGCCACGGTGGAACTCGGCGCGGCGAGTGCCGACAGCAGCGCGACGATGGACGGCGACAAGGCCATCTACCTCGGCCTGCAGGCCGCGCCCAACGGCAACCCGCTGGTGATCGTGAAGCGCATCCGCGACCTGCTGCCCGGCATCAAGCAGAACCTGCCGCCGGGCGTGGAGGTGCAGCTGCCTTTTGAACTCGCGCGCTTCATCGAGGCCTCGATCGACGAGGTGCAGAAGACGCTGCTCGAAGCCATCGCCATCGTGGTGCTGGTGATCTTCCTGTGCCTGGGCTCGCTGCGCGCGGTGCTCATCCCGGTGGTGACCATTCCGCTGTCGATGCTGGGCGCGGCGGCGCTGATGCTGCTGTTCGGCTTCAGCATCAACCTGCTCACGCTGCTGGCGATGGTGCTGGCCATCGGCCTGGTGGTGGACGACGCCATCGTGGTGGTGGAGAACGTGCATCGCCACATCGAGGAAGGCAAGTCGCGCGTGCAGGCCGCGCTGATCGGCGCACGCGAAGTGGCCGGCCCGGTGATCGCGATGACGCTCACGCTGGCCGCGGTGTACGCACCCATCGGCCTCATGGGCGGGCTCACGGGGTCGCTGTTCAAGGAGTTCGCCTTCACGCTGGCCGGCGCGGTGGTGGTGTCGGGCGTGATCGCGCTCACGCTGTCGCCGGTGATGAGTTCGTTCCTGCTGCCGCAGGACGCCACGGCGGGCCGCATGGCGCGCTATGCCGAGGCCTTCTTCCACAAGCTGGCCACGGCCTACGGGCGGCTGCTCGACGTGTCGCTGCACCACCGCTGGGTCACGGGCCTGCTGGCGGCGGCCGTGCTCGTGAGCCTGCCCTTTTTGTACAACGCGGCGCAGCGCGAACTGGCGCCGGGCGAAGACCAGGCGATGGTGATGACCGTCATCAAGTCGCCGCAGCACGCCAACATCGACTACGTCGAGAAGTTCGGCCAGAAGTGGGACGAGGTGCTGGCCAAGCTGCCCGAGAACACCGGTCGCTGGCTCATCAACGGCTCGGACGGCGTCTCCAACAGCATCGGCGGCGTGCAGCTGTCCGACTGGAAAGATCGCCAGCGCAACGCCGACCAGATCCAGGGCGACGTGCAGGGCGGCATGAACGAGGTCGAGGGCAGCAGCGTGTTCGCCTTTCAGCTGCCGTCGCTTCCCGGTTCGACCGGTGGGCTTCCGGTGCAGATGGTGATCCGCAGCGCGGGCGACCATCGCAGCGTGTTCGAGGCGATGGAAACGCTGAAGAAGGCGGCGCGCGAGAGCGGCAAGTTCGCCGTGGTCGACAGCGACCTGGAGTTCAACAACCCCGTGACCGAGGTGCGCGTGGACCGCGCCAAGGCCAACAGCATGGGCGTGACCATGAAGGCCATCGGCGACACGCTGGCCGTGCTGGTGGGCGAGAACTACGTCAACCGCTTCGGCATGGATGGGCGCTCGTACGACGTGATTCCGCAGTCGCCGCGCGACCAGCGGCTCACGGCCGAGGCCCTGTCGCGCTACTTCGTGAAGAGCGCGAGCGGCCAGCCCGTGCCGCTGGCCAACCTGGTGCAGCTGTCGACCAGCGTGGGGCCCAACAAGCTCACGCAGTTCAACCAGCTCAACGCCGCGACCTTCCAGGCCATTCCGATGCCGGGCGTGACGATGGGCGATGCGGTGGCGTTCCTGAGCGAAGAGGCCAAGAAGCTGCCGGCCGGCTTCAGCTACGACTGGCAGTCGGACGCGCGCCAGTTCACGCAGGAAGGCTCGGCGCTGGTGATGGCCTTCGTGTTCGCGATCGTGGTGATCTACCTGGTGCTGGCCGCGCAGTACGAGAGCCTGCGCGATCCGCTGATCATCCTGGTCAGCGTGCCGATGTCGATCTGCGGCGCGCTGGTGCCGCTGGCGCTGGGCTTTGCCACCATCAACATCTACACGCAGATCGGGCTGGTGACGCTCATCGGGCTCATCAGCAAGCACGGCATCCTGATTGTGGAGTTCGCCAACGAGATCCAGGAGCGCCTGAACCTGGAGCGCCGCGCCGCCATCGAGCAGGCCGCGCGCATCCGGCTGCGCCCGATTTTGATGACCACGGCCGCGATGGTGGTGGGCCTGGTGCCGCTCTTGTTCGCCAGCGGCGCGGGCGCCAACAGCCGCTTCAGCATCGGCCTGGTGATCGTGGTCGGCATGCTGGTGGGCACGCTGTTCACGCTGTTCGTGCTGCCCACCATGTACACGCTGCTGGCGCGCGACCACCGCACGGTGGGCCGCTCGCAGCGCGCCGCCGAACTCGAGGCGCTCGTGGCGCGCGAGCCTGCCGGCGACACCGTCTGAGACACCGGGAGCATGACCATGACGACAAGAAGACTCTTCTCCTACGCCGCACCGTTCGCCCTCAGCCTGCTGGTGCTGGCCGGCTGCGCGGTGGGGCCGAAGTACGCCGCGCCGAACGATGCGCCGGTGGCCATCGCCGCCCCCGAGCGCGCGCTGTTCGCGCCCGACGCAGTGCAGCGCGACTGGTGGCGCCAGCTCGACGACCCGCAACTCGACGCGCTCATCGAGCGTGCGCTGGCCGGCAACCACGACATCCGCATCGCCCACGCGCGGCTGCTGGAAGCGCGTGCGATGCAGACCGAGGCCGAACTCGACCGCCTGCCCGTGGTGACGCTGGGCGCCAGCAAGACGCGCAGCATCGCGCAGGGCAACGGCGTGCCGGCCGATGCGCGCACGCTGGCCCAGAGCAGCCGCGCCGGCTTCGATGCCGGCTGGGAGATCGACCTGTTCGGCCGGCTGCAGCGCCTGGACGAAGCCGCCACCGCGCGCGCCCAGGCCAGCGCCGCCGACCTCGCGCAGGTGCGCATCGTGGCCGTGGCCGAACTGGCGCGCAACTACTACGAGATGCGCGGCGCCGAGCAGCGCCTGGCCGTGACGCAGCGCACGCTCGAGAGCCTGCGCCAGAGCCTGCGCGTGACCGAGGCGCAGGTGCGCACCGGGCGCGGCCTCGAGGGCGACCTGGCGAGCGCGCAGGCCAACCTGGCCAGCACCGAGAGCCAGCTGCCCGCGCTCGAGACCACGCGCCGCCAGGCCGCGCACCGCGTCGCCGTGCTGGCGGGCCTGCGCCCGGCCGAGCTGGCGCCCATGCTGCAGCCGCACCCGCTGCGCGTGCTCGACAAGCGCCTGCCCATCGGCGACCTGGGCGAACTGCTGCGCCGCCGGCCCGACGTGTTGCGCGCCGAGCGCGGCCTGGCCGCCAGCACGGCCGACGTGGGCGCGGCCACGGCCGAGCTGTACCCGCGCGTCGACATCGGCGGCTTCCTGGGCTTCATCGCGCTGCGCGGCGCCGACCTGGGCAGTTCATCGAGCCGCGCCTTCAGCGTCACGCCCGGCGTGAGCTGGCCTGCGCTGCGGCTGGGCTCGGTCAAGGCCCGCCTGCGCGGCGCCGAGGCGCGTGCCGAGGGCGAGCGCGCCGTCTACGAACAGACCGTGCTGCGCGCCATCGAGGACGTCGAAAGCGCCCTCACCGGCTACGGCCAGAACCAGCTGCGCCTGCAGCGGCTGCTCGAGGCCTCGGCCCGCAGCGGCCGCGCCGCCGAGCTGGCCGAGGTGCGCTACCGCGAAGGCGCCGCGCCCTACCTGAGCGTGCTCGACGCGCAGCGCACCCTGCTGCGCGCGCAGGATGCCGTGGCCGAGGCCGAAACCGCCTCGTTCACCAGCCTCGTCGCGCTTTACAAAGCGCTGGGCGGAGGGTGGCAAGCGCCCACGGATGCGAGGGGAGGCCCAACCACCTGACAATGACGCTGTTTTCCCCCACGACCGAAGCCGCCATGTCCGCCCCCGATGCCACCAAGCCCACCTGGATGCCGCACCAGCCGGCAGACCGCATCCTCTCCACGCTGAAGACCCGCGGCGCGCTCGGCATCCCCGACATCGCCAAGGTGCTGCACGTGACGGTCGAGGCGGTGCGCCAGCAGATGTCCAAGCTCGAGACCGAAGGGCTGGTGGACGCCGAGAGCCGCTCCAGCGGCCGCGGCCGGCCCACCCAGATCTGGCGGCTCACCGGCGAGGGCCACCGGCGCTTTCCCGACACACACGCCGAGATGACGGTGCAGATGATCAGCGCCGTGATCAGCGTGTTCGGCGAAAAGGGCATGGACCAGCTCATCGGCGCGCGCGAAGCCACGATGCGCACCACCTACACCGAGGCCATGCGTGGCGCGCGCAACCTCGAGACGCGGCTCGAACGGCTCGCGGACATCCGCAGCCGCGAGGGCTACATGGCCGAGTACCGGGCCGAGGGCGACGGCTTTCTCTTCATCGAGAACCACTGCCCCATCTGCACCGCGGCGCAGGCCTGCACCGGCTTTTGCCGCAGCGAGCTGCAGCTCTTCGACGAGGTGCTGGGGCCCGAGGCCGACGTGAGCCGTGTCGAGCACGTGCTCGCGGGCGCGCGGCGCTGCGCCTACCGCATCGTGCCCAAGGCCCGCGCCTGAGGCACCGAACTGTTTTTTCCCTTCCACCAACTAGAAAGAAAGACTCCACCATGGAACACACCCTTCCCCCACTGCCGTACGCCATCGACGCGCTGGCCCCCGAGTACTCGCAGGAAACGCTCGAGTTCCACCACGGCAAGCACCACAACGCCTACGTGGTGAACCTGAACAACCTGCAAAAGGGCACCGAGTTCGAAGCGATGACGCTCGAAGAGATCGTCAAGAAGTCCAGCGGCGGCATTTACAACAACGCCGCCCAGATCTGGAACCACACCTTCTTCTGGAACTGCATGAAGCCCCAAGGCGGCGGCGCACCGACGGGCGCGCTGGCCAAGGCCATCGACGCCAAGTGGGGCAGCTACGACGCCTTCAAGGAAGCCTTCGTGAAGTCGGCCGTGGGCAACTTCGGTTCGGGCTGGACGTGGCTGGTGAAGAAGGCCGACGGCTCTGTGGACATTGTGAACACCGGCGCAGCCGGCACGCCGCTGACCACCGCCGACACCGCGCTGCTGACGGTGGACGTGTGGGAACACGCGTACTACATCGACTACCGCAACCTGCGCCCGAAGTTCGTCGAGACCTTCCTGGCCAAGCTGGTGAACTGGGACTTCGCAGCGAAGAACTTCGGCTGAAGCCCGCGCTTTCGGCATGAAGAAAAAGCCGGCCTGCGGGCCGGCTTTTTCATGGGCGCGCCGTCACCATCCAGTCGATCCAGCGCGCCACGTGCGCCTGGTCGAGGTCGAAGTAGTGGGTGTGGGCGCCCAGGCCGAGGCAGGCCTCGTGCTCGGCCGCGACGCACCAGGCCGGCGGCGTCGTCACCTGCTCGTAGGGCTTGTCGTCCTCGCCCCAGAGCCAGCGCCCGACGTAGTCACCCGCCGTGTAGAGGTTGACCCAGCGGGCCACGCCGACCTGGGCCGCGCTCGGCCCGCCGCCGTTCGCGTCTTCCGCCGTCACCCAGCCATAGAGGTGCGGAAAGCGCGCCGCATACAGCTGGCGCAGCGGGCAGCCGGCGGTGAGCAGCAGGAGGCGGCTCTTGTTGAGCGCCGCCCAGAGGTCGGTCACCCGCGCATCGACCTGCTGCGCGGCGCGGAACTGCAGGTAGCGCAGCAGCTCGGTCGAGATCACCGTGCCCTGGCTGTGCGCCACGATCACGATGCGGTCGTAGCCCTGCGCCGCCACGTGCTCCAGCAGCGACACGTAGCGCGAGAAGATGCGCGCGCGCGGAATGGCGCGGCGCGGGAACTCGCGGAAGTGGCCGTCGACGTCCAGCGCCACGTCGAGCGGCATGCGCAGGCCCGGCACGGTGCGCGTGAGAAAACCGCCGAGCAGCGAGACGGCGGCGGCCAGCGTGGCGGCGGTGAAGATCAGCGGCTTGAGGCCGCTTTGCGACAGCGCCGACACCCAGATCACCGCATCGTCGATCCACCCGCCGACCGAGACATTGCACTGCTTGAGCACCAGCAACAGGGCCACCGCGAAGGCGACCACCACGCTGGCGCTGGTCAGCACGGCGACGAAGCGGTCCAGCCGCCGGTAGCCCGCGCCGAGCCAGCGGCCCAGGCCCTGCGAGGTGCCGAAGGCCACCCTGAGCTCGGCAAACAGGCTGGGCACCAGCACCGCCACCAGGTAGGCCAGCAGCGACAACGTGAGGCCCGCCGTCAGGGCGAAGGCCTGCGTGCTCTTCTCGTAGCGGCTGTGCAGGAAGTTCGCGCCGTCGGCCCAGTAGACGTCCTTGCCGAACCAGAACGGCGCGTAGTCGACGTCCTTCGCGCCGAGTTCCACGAGGTTCGTCAGCACGGCCCACGACACCATCGACAGCGCCACGAACGCCGCCACCGACACGAACAGCCCGAGCCGCCCCGTGGCGATGCTGGCGCGCGCGGCCGCGTTGCGGTCGGGCACCGTCTCCCCGGCGAGCAGCCAGGCGATGAGCAGCACGCCGGCCACGCCCCACCAGGCCACGACGCCCAGCAGCAGGTACTCGACCACCCGCATGCCGGCGCGCACCCAGTGGCGCAGGTCGTCCGTGGCGCCGGCGGCCGAGGCGTTGATCGCCACGTGCACCAGCAGCGCCGCGGCGGTCAGCACCATCAGCCCCAGCCCCCAGGTGCGCGCCGCCGGAAAGCGGTCGCGCGCGATGCGCAGCGCGCGGTCGGCCAGCGCGGCGAGCAGCGCCAGCCAGGCCACGCCGACCACCCAGTGCGCGGGCACCAGCGCCCACAGGAACCAGCCCGCCAAGAGCGCGTACAGGCCCACCACGATCCGCGAGGAGGCCTGGGTGCGCGCCTGGTAGCAGTACCACCAGATCGCCAGCACCGGCACCGCCACGGCCAGCACCCGGCTCAGCAGTTCGGTGAGCGACAACGCATGGGGCGCGGGCTCGACCCGCGCCAGTCCGCCAAGCCCCGCGATCACCAGCCCGACCAGCAGCAGCTGCAGGAAGAGGTTCGCCAGCAGGTTGGCAAAGGCCCAGTCGAGCGCGGTCTGCAGCGAGGCCAGGCAGGCCCAGCGCCGCGCGCCCGGAGGTCGGGGCTTCCTGTTCACACCCGCAGCTTCGGCGGCCCGGTCCACCGCATCGCGGCCCAGCTGCGAGAGGCGGAACACGATGGTGAAGAGCTCGGCGACGATGCGCGCCACCGAGCCCGGCAGGCGCGACAGGTCGGCCCAGTACATCTCGTGCACGTCGATGCGCTGCTGCACCGGCTGCCCGTGGGCATCGGTGGCGTCGCGCGTCATGCGCACGCGCGTGGCCTCGTAGGCCTCGTGGTCGGGCTCGGCGCGCTGCGACTTGAACAGCAGGTAGTCGCTGAAGGCGATGTCGGGGTTGCTCTTCTTCAGCTCGCGCGGCGTGAGCGGCCCGCGCCCCTTGGCGGCGCGCACCACGCCCGCGTCGTCGGCCTCGGCGGTCGAGATCCAGTCGTCGGCGCTGAAGTCCGAGGTCTTCGACTGCCGCATGGCCTTGCGCACGGGCGGCACGTAGGCCTTCTGCGCGGCGGCGCCTTCCGTGGCGGCCTTCTCGGTCTTGTCCTGATGCCCGGTGCGCTGCTGCACCATCGAGGTCAGCGGCGGCACCGGCAGGAGGTGGCTGTCGCAGTCGGCCTGGCGGTAGGTCGCGCCGGGGCCGGGGTGGTTGAGCATCAGCGAGGCGATGGCGCGGGCCGTGTCGCCGGCCTTCTGGTCGGCCACGCCGTGGATGGCGATGACCGCGACGCGCTCGGGGCGCGCGGGTGGTTCAGGCGTTGACTGCTCGGGCGACGGTGCGCTCATGTGGGAACTCCTCCATGCCAGGCCGGTGCATGGCAGGAGGAATTGTCCGCAGCGCGTCGCCCTTGGCTTCCCCCAAACGGGGGATGCCGGATGGACAGGGGCTGCTCAGACGTTGATGAGGTTCAGGATGTTCCCGTCCGGGTCCTTGAACCACGCGACCTTCATCTCGCCCATGACGTGGATGTCGCCCGCGAGCGTGGTGTCGGGCATGTCGTAGTGCTCGAAGCGCACGCCCTTGGCCTTGAGCGCGGCCACGAGGCGCTCGATGTCGCCGTCGACCGACCAGGTCACGGCCGTGGCCTGGTTGGTGCCCGCGAAGGCCGAGCGGTAGACGTTGAGCCGCGTGTTGCCGCTGCGGTAGACGATGACCTCGTCGCCTTCGGCATCGACCTGCGCCAGGCCGAGCGTGTCTTCGTAGAAGCGTCGGGCCACGGCGAGGTCTTTCACCGCCAGGTTGGCCACTGCATCGATGTGTCCGAGCATGGGTGCCTCCTGCAAAGAGGAATGGCGCCCGGAAGCCGCCGAGCGCCGGGCGAGCCAGAAATACTCAACCATTTGGTGGAGTATTCGACGCGCGATGGGCGGTGTCAAGGCGTCCGAAAGTACGCACCGCCCCGCGTTCTGCCCCCGCCACCCGAGACGAGGGCCATCGCGAACCGCGAAAACCCCGCGCCGGCACTTCCGGCAGACTGCATCCCCCCTGCCCCCAGAACGAGACAATGCCCCCCATGACCCCATCGAACTTCCTCCGTCCGCTGGCCTTCGCGCTGGCCTTCACCGCCGTGGCGGCCACCGCCCCGGCCCACGCCCAGACCGCCGCCTACCCCGCCAAGCCCATCCGCATGGTCGTGCCCTTCCCGCCCGGCGGCGGCACCGACATCCTGGCGCGCCTGGTCGCGCAGAAGCTCACCGAGGCCAACCACTGGACCGTGGTGCCCGACAACCGCGCCGGCGCCGGCGGCACCATCGGCATCGCCGAGGCCGCGCGCGCCACGCCCACGGGCTACGACATCGTGATGGGCCAGAAGGACAACATGGTCGTCGCGCCCTGGCTCTACAAGAGCCTGAGCTACAACCCGGTGAAGGACCTCACGGCCGTGGCCCACGTGGCCTACACGCCCGTGGTGATCGTCACGCAGGCCAACTCGAAGTTCAAGACGCTGGACGACGTGGTGAAGGCCGCGCGCGCCGCGCCCGACACCGTCACCTACGGCTCGCCCGGCAACGGCACCACCATCCACCTGGCCGGCGAGATCTTCAACGGTGCCGCCAAGATCAAGATGCGCCACGTGCCCTACAAGGGCTCCAACGCGGCCATGATGGACGTGCTCGCGGGCAACGTCGACCTGATGGTGTCGTCGGTGCCTTCGGCCATGGCGCAGATCAAGGCCGGCAAGCTGCGCCCGCTGGCCGTCACCTCCGCCAAGCGCAGCACCTCGCTGCCCGACACGCCCACCGTGGCCGAGCTGGGCTACAAGGACTTCGACGTGAGCACCTGGTACGGCGTGTTCGTGCCGGCCGGCACGCCCAAGGACGTGGTCGCCACGCTGAACGCGGCGATCAACAAGCTGCTGGCCACGCCCGAGATGAAGGCGGCCATCATTGCCCAGGGCGCCGAGCCGCAGAGCATGACGCCGGAGCAGTTCGGCGCGCTGCTGAAGACCGACTACGAGAAGTGGAAGGGGATCGTGCAGGCCTCGGGGGCGACGATCGAGTAAGAGGGGGTTTTCACCAGGAACACCGCGGAACCGGCTTTGCCGGGCCGCTGGTGTTGCCCCCGGTAGGGGGTTGGCGAAGCGACACGAAGTGCGCGAAGCCTGGGGTCGAGCTCAATCAGGCACGAACTTCGTATTGAAGATCTCGACGTCCGCCGCATCCTCGAACGTCGCCACCTGCCCCATCTTCCCGTCGCTCATGCGGCAGGCCGAGAACAGGCTGTAGCGGCCCTTGAAATAGAACTCGTCCATCACGATCAGCGCGTACGGGTACGGCACGAACACCTGGTGCTCGAAGACGATGCGGTGCACGTTCCTCGGTGACGGGAAGAGCTTGTATTCGACGGTGTCGATGGACTTTGCGGTGGCCATGATGTGGTCGCAGTGCTCAGGCCGGGTCGCGCACGTCGGCCACGGGGTTGCTGCCAAAGTCCGCGCGCGCCAGGTAGGCGAGCACCTTGGCCGCCGCGCTCTGCGGGCTGTCGAGCCGGCCTTCTTCCTTCATGCTCACGAAGCGCGTGCGGTCCGGGAACTGTTCGGCCGAAGCGCCGCGCAGCTGCACCTGCATGTCGGTGTCGATGATGCCGGGCGCCAGCGACACGATGCGCGCGCCGTTCGGCGCATGCACCTCTTCGAGCGCCACGGCGCGCGAGAAATGGTCCATGCCGGCCTTGGCCGCGCAGTACGGCGCCTGGCTGCCCAGGGCGTTGCGGCCCAGGCCCGACGAGATGTTCAGCACCTTGCGTGCGCCGCGCCATTCGCGCGTGCCGCCCAGGAAAGCGGCCGTGAGCAGCATCGGCGCCTCGAGCCCGATGCGCAGCGCCTGGGCCAGCTCGGCCGGCACGGCGCGCGACAGCGGCGCGGGGTTGCCGACGGTGCCGGCGTTGTTGATGAGCGTGACGCTGTCGAAGCGCTGGCCGTCCAGCGTGCGCAGCCAGTCCGACAGGCGCGCCGCGGCGGCGACCGGGTCGGACAGGTCCTGCTCCCATTGCGTCAGTTCGGCGCCGCCGGCCTTGGGGGCTTCGGCCAGTTCGGGCGAGGACTTGCGCGCAATGCCGAGCACCGTGTGGCCGGCCTGCAGCAGCTGTTCGGCCATGGCACGGCCCAGGCCGCGCGAGGCGCCGGTGATGACGGTGAGGTGGGAAGAGGCGGAGGTGGTCATGGTGGTGTGGAGGCAGAAGAAGGCCGCAAGGCTAAGGGATATCGAAAGGCCGCGCGCGTCAGCCGGTACGGAACTGGGCGCGCAGGAAGTTGCGATGCCGGGCGATGTGCTGCAGCTGCGCCGGTGCGATGGAGCCGCCGAGGTCGACTTCATCCGCGCCGTTGAGCACCGCATTGGCGTTCGCCATGGCGCGGGCCACGACCTCTTCCTCGCTCACGCCGAGCTGCGCCGCCAGGTCGAGCGCGACGCGGCGCATGGCGCGCTGCGACAGCATCCACATCGCGCCGAAGCGGTCCCAGGCCAGCGCGGCCTCTTCCGATTTCTCGCGGTCGGCCAGGATGTCCTTGAGCGGGCGCGCCAGGATCTCGTTGAGCGCGTCGATCTGTTCGCCCAAGGCCTCGGCGCGGTCGATGGCCTCTTCGAGCGTCGGGCCGTCGTCTTCCTCGTTGCGGGCCTGCGTGGCCTGTTGCTGCTGCGGCGGCAGAAAGCTCGCCTGTGCGTCGGCGGGCACGATCTGCAGGTGGTCGGAGAGGGCCATGTTTTTTTCTTTCAGTTCGAGGTGCTGTTGTTCTTGCGGCTGGACATCGCGGTGGCGCGCAGGCCGGGCAGGTCGAGCACGCGCAGGCCACCGTACTCCACGCGGATCAGCCCCTGCGCCGACAGCGCATTGAGCGCCTCGTTCACGCGCTGGCGCGACAGGCCGACAAGGTACGCCAGTTCCTGCTGCGTGATGCGCAAGACCTCGCCCACGCCGGGGTACAGCACCGGGTTGAACAGCGACACCAGGTTGCGCGCCACGCGCGCGTCGGGGTTGTTCAGGCGGTCGATCTCCAACGCCGCGATGAACTGGCCCAGCCGCTCGTTGAGCTGGTTCATCACGAAGCGGTTGAAGCCGATGGAATGGTCGAGCAGCCAGTGGAAGCTCTCGATCGGCAGCCCCGCCACGAGGCTGCGGCGCAGCGCCTGGATGTTGTAGCGGTAGGGCTCGCGCTTCATCACCGTGCCCTCGCCGAACCAGCCGCCAGGCGGCACGCCGGTGTAGGTGACCGAGCCGCCGTCGGCGTTGTCGTTGCTCATCTTCAGCAACCCTTCGACCACGCCGAACCAGTAGGTGGGAGAACGCCCGACGCGGCACACCAGGTCGCCGGGCTCGGCCTCGCCCACCACGAGCGTGGCCTCGGCGCGGCGGCGCTCGGCGGGCGTGAGCGTGGGCAGCCACGGAATGCCGTCGAGTTCAGCGGCATTGGCGGGGCGCACGCGGTCCTTGATGGAACCGCCGAGCACGTTCTGTGGGTTGAGGTTGCCAGGAGGCATCGGGAAACTCCGGGGAGTAGTGTCCCTAGGATTGTCGTTGGAACGACAACCGGGCGTCAAAGTGGGACCTACGATCCGGCCACTGTGCAAACCACCGCCCCCACCTTCCCCCGTCTGCTGCTCGCGCATGCCGAGGCCCGTCCCGAGGCTCCCGCCGTGCGCGAAAAAGACCTTGGCATCTGGCAAACCTGGACCTGGAACGCCGTGGCGCAGGAAGTGCGCGAGATGGCCTGCGGTCTGGCAAGCCTTGGCTTCAAGGCCTTCGACAACCTCGCGATCGTCGGCGCCAACCGGCCGCACCTGTACATGGCCGTGCTCGCCGCGCAAAGCCTGCGCGGCGTGCCCGTGCCGCTGTACCAGGACGCGGTCGCCAGCGAGATGGTCTTCATGCTGAACGACGCGAGCATCGAGTTCGTCATCGTCGAAGACCAGGAGCAGGTCGACAAGCTGCTCGAGTGCCGCGAGCTGCAGCAAGGCCAGGAGGGCCAGCAGCAGGGCATCCGCCACATCATCTACGACGACCCCAAGGGCCTGCGCCACTACGAGCAGCCGGGGCTCATGAGCTACGAGCAGCTGCGCGAGCTGGGCCGGGCCTTCGACAAGGCCAACGCCGGCTACTACGACCGCGCCGTGGCGAGCGGCGAAGCCACCGACGTCGGCGTGATCCTCTACACCTCGGGCACCACCGGCCGCCCCAAGGGCGTGTGCCAGACGCACGCCAGCTTCATCGCGGCGGGCCGCGGCGGCGTGGAGACCGACAAGCTCGGCCCCGGCGACAACATCATGAGCTACCTGCCGATGGCGTGGGTGGGCGACCACCTGTTCTCGGTGGCGCAGTGGCTGGTGGGCGGCTTCACGCTCAACTGCCCCGAGTCGGCCGAGACGGTGATGAACGACATGCGCGAGATCGGCCCGAGCTACTACTTCGGCCCGCCGCGCACCTTCGAAGGCTTGCTCACTGCAGTGTCGATCCGCATGGAAGACGCGGCGGCGCCCAAGCGCTGGCTGTACGCGAAGTTCATGGCCCTGGCACAGCGCGTGGGCGCGGACATCCTCAACGGCGCGCCCGTGGGCACCGGCGACCGGTTCATGTACAGCCTGGGCAACCTGCTGATCTATGGGCCGCTGCGCAACGTGCTGGGCATGAGCCGCATCCGCGTGGCCTATACGGCCGGTGCCGCCATCGGGCCCGACCTGTTCCGCTTCTACCGCTCCATCGGCGTGAACCTCAAGCAGTTCTACGGCCAGACCGAGACCTGCGCCTACGTGTGCCTGCAGCAGGACGGCAAGGTCAAGCTGCAGACCGTGGGCACGGCCGCGCCGGGCATCGAGCTGAAGATCGCCGAGGACGGCGAGGTGCTGGTGCGCGGCGTGTCGGTGCTCAAGGAGTACTACAAGCGCCCCGACGCCACCGCCGAGGTGCTCGATGCCAACGGCTACTTCCACACCGGCGACGCGGGCGTGCTCGACAGCGAGGGCCACCTGCGCATCATCGACCGCGCCAAGGACGTGGGCCGGCTCGTGGGCGGCGCGATCTTCGCGCCCAACTACATCGAGAACAAGCTCAAGTTCTTCCCGCAGATCAAGGAAGCCGTGTGCTTCGGCAACGGCCGCGACGAAGTGTGCGCCGCCATCAACATCGACTACGAGGCCGTCGGCAACTGGGCCGAGCGCCGCGGGCTGGCGTACGGCGGCTACGTCGACCTGGCCGGCAAGCCCGAGGTTCTGGCGCTGGTGGCCGACTGCATCGCCAAGGTGAATGCCGACCTTGCAAGCGAGGACGGCATGGGCGAGACGCAGATCGCGCGCTTCCTGGTGCTGCACAAGGAGCTCGATCCCGACGACGACGAGCTGACCCGCACGCGCAAGGTGCGCCGCGGCTTCATCGCCGAGAAATACGCGGTGCTGGTCAGTGCGCTCTACGGCGGCAAGACCGAGCAGTTCATCGAGACGCAGGTCAAGTTCGAGGACGGACGCACGGGCTCGGTGAGTGCCACGCTGAAGATCGTCGACGCGAAGCGCTTTCCACTGGTCAAGGCGGCCGCATGAACGCGCACAACCACACCGAGGCCTCCATGCTTGCAACAACGACCCGAGGCGGCCGCAAGGACGGCGAGGTCATCCTCGACGTCCAGAACATCTCGCTGAGCTTCGGCGGCGTGAAGGCGCTGACGGACATCAGCTTCAACGTGCGCGAGCACGAGGTGCGCGCCATCATCGGGCCGAACGGCGCGGGCAAGAGCTCGATGCTGAACTGCATCAACGGCGTGTACTGGCCGCAGCAGGGCTCCATCACCTTCCGGGGCCAGACCTTCAAGCACATGAACTCGCGCCAGGTGGCCGAGATGGGCGTGGCGCGCACCTTCCAGAACCTGGCGCTGTTCAAGGGCATGAGCGTGCTCGACAACATCATGACGGGGCGCAACCTCAAGATGAAGAGCGGCCTGTTCGCGCAGGCGCTGCGCTGGGGCCCGGCCGAACGCGAGGAGCTGCGGCACCGTGAGTTCGTCGAGCACATCATCGACTTCCTCGAGATCCAGGCGCACCGCAAGACGCCGGTCGGCCGCCTGCCCTACGGCCTGCAGAAGCGCGTCGACCTCGGCCGCGCGCTCGCGATGGAGCCGCAGGTGCTGCTGCTGGACGAGCCGATGGCGGGCATGAACGTGGAGGAGAAGCAGGACATGAGC
>Ga0207709_10000199_pt1 | contig 79843 bp, 65 predicted proteins | sample KBSM34metaG_FD_184397 | JGI IMG/M metagenome (GOLD analysis project Ga0207709, IMG submission 184397) | Miscanthus rhizosphere microbial communities from Kellogg Biological Station, Michigan, USA - KBS M3-4 metaG (SPAdes) (version 2) | ecosystem: Host-associated > Plants > Roots > Rhizosphere >...
ATACCGCGCTCGCGCACGTAAATAAGGGTGTTGGCAGTGCCCAGGTCAATGGAAAGATCGCTGGAAAACATGCCACGCAGTTTCTTGAACATGGGAAAGGGACCCTAGGCAACGCGTGGGTAAAAAAGTGCGGCAAACTCTAACAACGACAGGGATTTTGGGCAAGGCGCCAATATGTTAAATTGGCCGCTTTTCTGTGCACCAAGCCCCACAATCGCGGCCTTATGACCGTAGAAGTGCGGTAGTGTTCCGACAATCTAACACACGGACGCCGTCCGTCCTGTTTTCCACTGGAGAAACCCGATGGCGCTAGAACGCTCCGACGTGGAAAAAATCGCTCATCTGGCCAGCCTTGGCCTCAATGACGCCGATCTTCCACAAATCACTTCGGCCCTCAACAGCATTCTCGGGCTGGTCGACGAAATGCAGGCGGTCAATACCGACGGTATCGAGCCGCTGGCCCACCCGCTGGAAGCCAGTCAGCGCCTGCGCGCCGACGTCGTGACCGAAAGCAATCACCGCGAGGCTTATCAGTCCATCGCACCAGCGGTCGAAAACGGCCTGTATCTGGTTCCGAAAGTCATCGACTAAAGGGAAAGAGCCTGCAATGCATCAAATGACTCTGGCCGAGATCGCCCGCGGTCTCGCCGATAAAAAGTTTTCTTCCGAAGAACTGACCAAGGTCCTGCTGGCGCGCATTACCCAGCTCGACCCGCAGATCAACAGTTTCATCAGCCTCACCGAAGAGCTGGCCCTCGAGCAGGCGAAAGCCGCCGACGTGCGCCGGGCCAACGGTGAGAGCGGCGCCCTGCTCGGCGCGCCGATCGCCCACAAGGACCTGTTCTGCACCCAAGGCATCCGCACCAGCTGCGGCTCGAAGATGCTCGACAACTTCAAGGCCCCGTACGACGCCACCGTGGTGTCGAAGCTGGCCGCCGCGGGCACCGTGACCCTGGGCAAGACCAACATGGACGAATTCGCCATGGGCTCGGCCAGTGAGTCGAGCTGGTACGGCGCGGTGAAAAACCCGTGGAACCTGGAACACGTGCCGGGCGGTTCGTCCGGTGGTTCGGCGGCGGCAGTTGCCGCTCGTCTGTTGCCAGCCGCCACGGCCACCGACACCGGCGGCTCGATCCGTCAACCGGCCGCGTTCACCAACCTCACCGGCCTGAAACCGACCTACGGTCGTGTTTCGCGCTGGGGCATGATCGCTTACGCCTCCAGCCTCGATCAGGGCGGCCCACTGGCTCGCACCGCTGAAGACTGCGCGATTTTGTTGCAAGGTATGGCCGGCTTCGATCCGAACGACTCCACCAGCATCGATGAGCCAGTGCCGGACTACGCCGCCGGTCTGAATGGCTCGCTTCAAGGCCTGCGCATCGGCGTACCGAAGGAATACTTCGGTGCCGGTCTCGACCCGCGCATCGCCGACCTGATCCAGAACAGCATCAAAGAGCTGCAGAAACTCGGTGCCGTGATCAAGGACATCAGCCTGCCGAACATGCAGCACGCGATTCCTGCGTACTACGTAATCGCCCCGGCGGAAGCTTCTTCCAACCTGTCGCGTTTCGACGGCGTGCGCTTCGGCCACCGCTGCGCAGACCCGAAGAACCTGGAAGATCTGTACAAGCGCTCCCGTGGCGAAGGCTTCGGGCCTGAAGTACAGCGCCGGATCATGGTCGGTGCCTACGCGCTGTCCGCCGGTTACTACGACGCCTACTACCTGAAAGCGCAGAAGATCCGTCGCCTGGTGAAAAACGACTTCATGACAGCATTTAATGAAGTCGACATCATCCTCGGCCCGACCACGCCGAACCCGGCCTGGAAACTCGGCGCCAAGAACAGCGACCCGGTCGCTGCCTACCTGGAAGACGTCTACACCATCACCGCCAACCTCGCGGGCCTGCCGGGCCTGTCGATGCCGGCCGGTTTCGTCGACGGCCTGCCGGTCGGCGTGCAACTGCTCGCTCCGTATTTCCAGGAAGGCCGTTTGCTCAACGTTGCGCACCAGTATCAGTTGAACACTGACTGGCACACCCGCACCCCAACCGGCTTCTGAGGAGACACACATGCAATGGGAAGTCGTGATCGGGCTGGAGATTCACACCCAGCTCACCACCCGGTCGAAAATCTTTTCCGGTAGTTCCACCCAGTTCGGTTCCGAGCCGAACACCCAGGCCAGCCTGATCGACCTGGGCATGCCCGGTGTACTGCCGGTGCTCAACCAGGAAGCGGTGCGCATGGCAGTGATGTTCGGTCTGGCGATTGACGCCGAGATCGGTCAGCACAACGTGTTCGCCCGCAAGAACTACTTCTACCCGGACCTGCCGAAGGGCTACCAGATCAGCCAGATGGAATTGCCGATTGTCGGCAAGGGCCACCTGGACATCGCTCTCGAAGACGGCACGGTCAAACGCGTCGGCATCACCCGTGCGCACCTGGAAGAGGACGCCGGCAAGAGCCTGCACGAAGAATTCAGCGGTGCCACCGGCATCGACCTGAACCGTGCCGGCACGCCGCTGCTGGAAATCGTGTCCGAACCGGACATGCGCAGCGCCAAGGAAGCCGTGGCCTACGTCAAGGCGATCCACGCGCTGGTGCGTTACCTGGGCATCTGCGACGGCAACATGGCCGAAGGCTCGCTGCGTTGCGACTGCAACGTGTCGGTGCGTCCGAAAGGTCAGGTCGAGTTCGGCACTCGCTGCGAGATCAAGAACGTCAACTCGTTCCGTTTCATCGAGAAGGCGATCAACTCCGAGATCCAGCGTCAGATCGACCTGATCGAAGACGGCGGCAAAGTGATCCAGCAGACCCGTCTGTACGATCCGAACAAGGACGAGACCCGTCCGATGCGCAGCAAGGAAGAAGCCAACGACTACCGTTACTTCCCCGATCCGGACCTGCTGCCGGTGGTCATCGAGGACTCGTTCCTCAATGACGTGCGCGCCACCCTGCCGGAGCTGCCACCGCAGAAACGCGAGCGCTTCCAGAGTGCCTTCGGTCTGTCGGCCTACGACGCCAACGTGCTGGCCACCAGCCGTGAACAGGCAGACTACTTCGAAAAAGTCGCCAGCATCGGCGGCGACGCCAAACTGGCGGCGAACTGGGTGATGGTCGAGTTGGGCAGCCTGCTCAACAAGCAGAACCTGGATATCGAGAATTCGCCGGTTTCGGCCGAGCAGTTGGGCGGCATGCTGTTGCGCATCAAGGACAACACCATCTCCGGCAAGATTGCCAAAGTGGTGTTCGAAGCGATGGCCAACGGCGAAGGCAGTGCGGACGAGATCATCGAGAAACGCGGCCTGAAGCAGGTGACCGACACCGGCGCGATCTCGGCGGTGCTGGACGAAATGCTCGCGGCCAACGCCGAGCAGGTCGAGCAATACCGTGCGGCAGACGAAGCCAAGCGCGGCAAGATGTTCGGCTTCTTCGTCGGTCAGGCCATGAAAGCCTCCAAGGGCAAGGCCAACCCGCAGCAAGTGAACGAACTGCTCAAAAGCAAGCTCGAAGGCTGATGCAAACGGAGCCAGATCCAAAGCCTGGCTCCATTCCCTGTGGGAGCGGGCTTGCTCGCGAAAGCGGCGTAACAGTCAGCAGATATGTTGAATGTGAGCCCCCCTTCGCGAGCAAGTCGGAGCGCCGAACCGCCGCTCCCACATTTGTTTTCGGGACCTCTTGAATGAAGCGTCTGTTCAGCCTTTGCGCCCTGCTCTCCTTGCTGGCCGGTTGCGCCAGCACCGATGTCATCGACCCGCACGGTTACGACCAGACCGGCGTCGCCTCCTATTACGGTGCCAAACACCACGGTAAACGCACCGCCAGCGGCGAAGCGTTCAACCAGAATTCCCTGACCGCCGCCCATCGCCAGTTGCCGTTCGGCACGCGGGTGAAGGTCACCAACCTGAAAAACGACAAATCCTGCGTGGTGCGTATCAACGACCGCGGGCCGCACACCCGTGGGCGCATCATCGATGTTTCACGGGAAGCCGCCGAACGCCTCGGCATGATTGGCAGCGGCACGGCGCGGGTTCGCGTGCAGGCCCTCGACGACTGACGGAGCGTCCACCATTTTTGGACTGACCGATTTACCGCTGATCAAAGTGATTGAGCTGCTCTGCGGATTGTTCCTGCTGATCGCCGGTGCCGAACTGATGGTACGCGCCGCCGTGCGCCTGGCCGCGCGGCTGCATGTACGGCCGCTGATCATCGGTCTGACCATCGTCGCCCTCGGCAGCAGCGCCCCGCAAATGGCGGTCAGTCTGCAGGCAACCCTGACGCACAACCCCGACATCGCGGTCGGCAGCGTGATCGGCAGCAGCATTTTCAACATCCTCGTAACCCTCGGCCTGTCGGCGCTGATCATTCCATTGCGCGTCTCACGGCAACTGGTACGCCTCGACATCCCGTTGATGATCGGCGCCAGCCTGCTGGTGTTCGTGCTGGCCTGGAACGAAGAGATCGGCCGATTCGACGGCATCCTGCTGCTGGCGGCCCTGGGGTTGTACCTCGGTTTGCTGTTGCGCCAGTCGCGCCACTCGGCCCGGCCACATTCCGGTCATCCTCAAACTCAACCAGCGCCTTGGTTCACCAGCCTGCTGATGATCGTCGCCGGGTTGGCCATGCTGGTATTCGCCGGACATCTGCTGCTGGGCGCCGCTGTCGCAGTGGCCACGGATCTGGGCTTTTCCGAGCGAGTCATCGGCCTGACCGTGGTCGCGGTCGGTACCTCGCTGCCTGAACTCGCCACCTCACTGATCGCCGCCCTGCGCGGGCAGCGCGACATTGCCGTGGGCAACGTGATCGGCGCCAACCTGTTCAACCTGCTCGGTGTGCTCGGCGTTACCGCGTTGATCGCGCCAACGCCCCTGTCAGTGTCGCCGAACGCGCTGGGTTTCGACCTGCCGGTGATGCTGGGCGTGGCCACGCTGTGCCTGCCGGTGTTCTACTCCGGCTATCGCGTGACCCGCGCCGAAGGCCTGTTGCTGCTCGGCTTGTACCTGGCGTACGGGCTGCACGTGGTGTCGTTCACCACCGGCATGCCACTGGCCGGCAAGCTTGAACGGTTGATGCTGTTTTATGTGCTGCCGACACTGCTGACGTTTCTGTTTTTCACGTCCGTACGCGCCTGGCGCCGCCAACACCACAAGAGGGATGTGCCATGACCGAATCGAAGAAATCCGGGGTTGAAGTCCGCCGTCAGGTAATGGGCGACGCGTTTGTCGACCGCGCACTGGGCAATGCCACCGAGTTCACCCAACCCTTGCAGGATTTCGTCAACGAACACGCCTGGGGCGGTGTGTGGAATCGCGAAGGTTTGCCGCTGAAGACCCGCAGCCTGATTACCCTCGCCGCGCTGACCGCGTTGAAGTGCCCTCAAGAGTTGAAGGGCCACGTGCGCGGCGCGCTGAACAACGGTTGCACGGTCGACGAGATCCGTGAGGCGCTGCTGCATTGCGCGGTGTACGCCGGGGTGCCGGCGGCGATCGATGCGTTTCGGGCGGCGCAGGAAGTGATCGACACCTATCAGAAACCTGAGTGACAGATCGGCTCGCGAAGAGGCCCGAAAGTTCAAACCCGGTCTCAGGCTAGATCCATCCGCCCCATTGCAACAGAAAGATCCCGACGTTGGTGGTCACTGCCGCCATCAACGTGGTCAACACAATGATCGCCGCCGCCAGTTCATGGTTACCCTGCGCCGCCCGGGCCATGACAAAACTGGCGGCCGCCGTCGGGCTGCCGAAGTAGAGAAACAGAATCCCCAGCTCCGCCCCGCGAAAGCCCCACAGCCAAGCACCTAGCGTGGCGAACACCGGCAGACCGATCATCTTCACCAGACTCGAGCTGAGTGCCAGGCTGCCGCTTTTGCGCAGCGCCGCCAGCGACAGCGTGCCACCGATGCAGATCAATGCCAGCGGCAGCGTGGTCTGCGCCAGGTACTGGCCGGACGTTTCCAGCCATCCCGGCAGACCGATCTTGAACCAGGCAAACGGCGCTGCCGCGATCACGCTGATGATCAGCGGATTGCTGAACACGCTTTTGCAGATGCTCCACGGGTCGGACTTGATCACCGGGCTGTAGACCGCCAGCACGATGGTCGACAGGGTGTTGTAGAAGAGGATCACCAGCGCCGCGAGAATCGCCCCGAGGGAAATCCCGTAGTCGCCATACATGCTCGCCGCCAGCGCCAGCCCGATGACCCCGTTGTTGCCGCGAAACGCGCCCTGGGTGTAGATGCCGCGATCTTCCCGCGGGCAGCGGAGAATCGCCCAGCCCCAGGCCAGGGCAAAACTGGCCAGCGTGGCGAGGGCGAAGTAGATCAGCAGCGCCGGTTGCAGCGCGGCGTGCAGGTCGGCATGCAGGATGCCGAGAAACAGCAGCGCCGGCATGCTGACGTTGAATACCAGTGAAGAGGCTGTGTGGATGAAGTTGTCGTTGATCCAGTCGATGCGCTTGAGCAGCACACCCAGAAACAGCATGGCAAACACCGGCGCGGTGATGTTCAGGGTTTCGAGGAAGATTGCCAGCATGCCGGGGAGCCTTGGAGGTGAGCGTCGTTAGGGGGCTAATGATAAGCCAAAAGCTTCAAAAGCCCCTCACCCTAACCCTCTCCCGGAGGGAGAGGGGACTGATCCGGGGATGCTCCAGAAAATTATTGACCTGAAACTATGTCGCCGAATCCATAATCAACTCGATTTTTCAGGTCGATGTAAAACGAAAGACAACTCGGTCAGCTCCCTCTCCCCCCGGGAGAGGGCTGGGGTGAGGGCATGGCCAGTGCTGACACCACATCCCTCAAGCCGAACACTCAACGATCAAGTAATCGGCGCCGGATTGAACAACGTAATGTCGTTGTGCAGCTTGTGCTTCTCCGCCCACGTCTGCTGCTTGCCGCTCGCCACATCCAGGTAGTAGTGGAACAACTCCCAGCCCAATTCCTCGATGCTCGCCCGTCCGGTAGCAATCCGCCCGGCATCGATGTCGATCAGATCCGGCCAGCGCTGCGCCAGCTCGGTACGGGTCGACACCTTGACCACCGGCGCCATGGCCAGACCATAAGGCGTACCACGCCCGGTAGTGAACACGTGCAGGTTCATCCCCGCCGCCAGTTGCAACGTACCGCAGACAAAATCACTCGCCGGCGTCGCACAGAAGATCAAACCCTTCTGCTTGAACCGCTCTCCGGGGCCAAGCACACCGCTGATGGCGCTACTGCCGGATTTGACGATCGAGCCCAACGACTTCTCGACAATGTTCGACAACCCGCCCTTCTTGTTACCCGGCGTGGTGTTGGCGCTGCGATCCGCCTCGCCCTTGGCCAGGTAACGGTCGTACCAGTCCATCTCACGTACCAGCTCTTCGGCAACGGTTTTGGTCTGCGCCCGTGAGGTCAGCAGGTAAATTGCGTCACGCACTTCAGTGACTTCGGAAAACATCACCGTCGCCCCTGCCCGCAGCAGCAAGTCAGAGGCATAACCGAGCGCCGGGTTGGCGGTGATCCCGGAAAACGCATCGCTGCCGCCGCACTGCATGCCGAGGATCAGTTCGGACGCCGGCACGGTTTCCCGGCGGCGCAGGTCGAGCTTCTTCAGGCGGGTTTCGGCCAGCGCCATGATCTGCTCGATCATCTCGGTGAAACCGTGACTGGAATCCTGCAAGCGATACAGCCATGGCTCGCTCAAGTCCACCGATGCATCGTCCTCGTGCATCACCTGCCCGGCCTGCAATTTCTCGCAGCCCAGGCTGATCACCAGCGCCTCGCCACCGAGGTTCGGGTTGCGCGCCAGATTGCGCACGGTGCGGATCGGGATGTAAGCGTCGGTGGCCGTAATGGCCACGCCGCAACCGTAACTGTGGGTCAGCGCCACCACATCATCGACGTGGGGGTACTTCGGCAACAGTTCATCCTTGATGCGTTTTACCGCGTGATCCAGCACCCCGGTGACGCATTGCACGGTGGTGGTGATCCCGAGGATGTTACGCGTGCCGACGGTGCCGTCGGCGTTGCGATAACCCTCGAACGTGAAGCCCTCCAGCGGCGCCTGGGCGGCCGGCACATCGGTGGACAGCGGCAGGCTGTCCAGCGGTGGCGCGGTCGGCATGCGCAGTTGATCTTCCTTGACCCAACTGCCACGGGGAATCGGCTGCAAGGCGTAGCCAATGATCTGGCCGTAGCGAATCACCGTGCCACCCTCGGGGATGTCCACGAGGCTGACCTTGTGACTCTGCGGCACAAAATCCACCGTCACCAGGCCATCGGTGAATGCGGTGCCGGCCGGCACGCCCTGGTCATTGACCACAACCACTACGTTGTCCCGCTCGTGCAGGCGGATGTAGCGCGGCGAGTCGGAATGTTCAATCAACTGCATGGCGCCGCTCCTCAGGAATGCGCTTGAGACAATTTACCGGTGGCTTCGGAACCACCGTTGGTTGGCGGTTCTTTCAGGACCACACGCTTGATCGGGCCGACGATCACCAGGTAGCTGAACACCGCCACCAGCGCATTGGCGCCAACGAACACCAGCGCCCATTTGAACGAGCCGGTGGAGCTGATGATGTAGCCGATGACGATTGGCGTGGTGATCGAGGCGATGTTGCCGAAAGTGTTGAACAGGCCGCCACTGAGACCGGCGATCTGTTTCGGCGAGGTGTCGGACACCACCGCCCAACCCAGCGCGCCCACGCCTTTGCCGAAGAAGGCCAGGGCCATGAAGCCCACCACCATCCATTCAACGTCGACATAGTTGCAGGCCACGATGCTGCTGGAGACCAACAGACCGGCAATGATCGGCGCCTTGCGGGCGAACGTCAGTGAATGGCCCTTGCGCAGCAGGTAATCGGAAATCACCCCGCCGAGGACGCCGCCGATAAAGCCGCAGATCGCCGGCAACGAGGCGATGAAACCGGCCTTGAGGATGGTCATGCCGCGCTCCTGCACCAGGTACACCGGGAACCAGGTCAGGAAGAAATAGGTGATGCCGTTGATGCAGTACTGGCCCAGATACACGCCGAGCATCATGCGGTTGGTCAGCAGTTGGCGGATGTAATCCCACTTCGGGCCGTCTGCCTTTTTGCCTTGCTTCTGGTCCATGTCGACCATACCGCCGTTGTCGGCGATGAACTTCACTTCCGCTTCGTTGGCCATCGGGTGCTGGCGCGGGCTGTGGATAACCTTCAGCCAGATCAGCGAGAACAGGATGCCGAACACGCCCATGACAATGAACACGTGTTCCCAGCCGAAGGCATAAACGATCCAGCCCATCAGCGGAGCGAACAGCACGGTGGCAAAGTATTGCGCCGAGTTGAAAATCGCCGAAGCGGTACCGCGTTCGGCAGTCGGGAACCAGGCCGCCACAATGCGTGCGTTGCCGGGGAACGATGGCGCCTCGGCCAGACCGACCAGAAAGCGCAGCATGAACAGCGCGACGATGGCCGTGGACATGCCGAACTCACCGACGAAGCCTTGCAGCACGGTGAACAGCGACCAGGTGAAGATGCTCAGGGCATAGACTTTTTTCGAGCCGAAGCGATCGAGCAGCCAGCCGCCGGGAATTTGCCCGGCCACGTAGGCCCAACCGAATGCAGAGAAGATGTAGCCGAGGGTGACCGCGTCGATGCCGAGGTCTTTTTGCAAACTGGAACCGGCGATCGCGATAGTGGCGCGGTCGGCGTAGTTGATCGTGGTCACCAGAAACAGCATGAGCAAGATCAAATAGCGGACGTGAGTCGGCTTGGACGATTGCATGTAGATGTACTCCCACTGATTATTTTTATGCGGGTAAAACATTCTTTGGTCTTGTTCCGCGCAGGGCCTTGGCAATAACCCTGCGCGGGTGCAGCGACTTACGAACCGATGTAGGCGGTTTTCACCACGGTGTAGAACTCTTGCGCATAGCGGCCTTGCTCACGTGAGCCATAGGATGAACCCTTACGGCCCCCGAACGGAACGTGGTAATCGACGCCGGCGGTCGGCAGGTTGACCATCACCATCCCGGCCTGGGAATGACGCTTGAAGTGGTTGGCGTACTTCAGCGATGTGGTGGCGATGCCCGCCGACAGACCGAATTCGGTGTCGTTGGCCATGGCCAGTGCAGCCTCGTAATCGGCCACGCGAACGATGTTGGCCACCGGGCCGAAGATCTCTTCGCGGCTGATGCGCATCGACGCTTCGCTGTCGGCAAACAGGGTCGGCGCAAGGAAGTAACCCTCGGTGTCGCAGGTCACCAGACCGCCGCCGCTGACTACGCGCGCTCCTTCGGACTGACCGATGTCGATGTACTTCAGGTCTTGTTCAAGCTGTGCTTGCGAGACCACCGGACCGATGTCGGTGCCGGCCTTCAGCGCGTGACCGACCTTGATCGACTTCATGCGCTCGGCCATGGCCTCGACGAACTTGTCGTGAATCCCGGCGGTGACGATCAGTCGGCTCGATGCAGTGCAACGTTGACCCGTGGAGTAGAACGCGCTCTGCACCGACAGCTCGACCGCCTGCTTGAGGTCGGCGTCGTCGAGAATGATCTGCGGATTCTTGCCGCCCATCTCCAGCTGAACCTTGGCCTGGCGCGACACGCAATTGACCGCGATCTGACGCCCCACACCGACGGAACCGGTAAAGCTGATGCCGTCGACTTTCGGACTGTTGACCAGCGCTTCACCGACCACACGACCGCTGCCCATCACCAGGTTGAACACGCCGGCCGGGAAGCCTGCGCGGGAGATGATTTCGGCCAGCGCCCAGGCGCAACCCGGCACCAGATCCGCCGGTTTCAACACCACGCAGTTGCCGTAGGCCAGAGCCGGAGCGATTTTCCACGACGGAATCGCAATCGGGAAATTCCACGGGGTGATCAGGCCGACCACGCCGAGGGCTTCGCGGGTGACTTCGACGTTGACGCCCGGACGCACCGACGGCACGTAGTCGCCGGACAGACGCAGGCACTCGCCAGCGAAGAATTTGAAGATGTTGCCGGCGCGGGTCACTTCGCCGATGGCTTCGGGCAGGGTCTTGCCCTCTTCCCGGGCCAGCAGGGTACCGAGCTCTTCGCGGCGGGCGAGGATTTCGGTGCCGACTTTATCGAGCGAGTCGTGGCGGGCCTGAATGCCCGAAGTCGACCACGCCGGGAACGCGGCGCGAGCGGCGTCGATGGCGGCGTTGACCTGAGCCAGGTCAGCCTTGGCGAAATCGCCGATGGTGTCGCTCAGCTCGGACGGGTTGATGTTGACCGAGTAATCGTTGCCGGCGACCCATTCACCGTTGATGTAGTTGTCATAGCGCTTGGTCACGAATCATTCTCCTGACGCAAAAGGCCGCTGATTGCTCAGCGGCCTCGTTTATAGAGTTGGGTTACTGCGCACCTTGCTTGTCGATCAGCGCGGCGAGCATCTCGTACTCTTCGCGGGTCAGGTCGGTCAGCGGCGCCCGCACCGGGCCTGCGTCATAGCCGGCGATTTTGGCGCCGGCCTTGACGATGCTCACGGCGTAACCGGCCTTGCGGTTGCGGATGTCCAAGTACGGCAGGAAGAAGTCGTCGATGATCTTGCCGACAGTGGCGTGATCTTCGCGGGCAATCGCGTGGTAGAAGTCCATCGCGGTTTTCGGGATGAAGTTGAACACCGCCGACGAGTAGACCGGCACGCCCAGGGCCTTGTAGGCCGCGGCGTAGACTTCGGCGGTCGGCAGACCACCGAGGTAGCTGAAGCGATCGCCGAGGCGACGACGGATCGACACCATCAGTTCGATATCGCCCAGACCGTCCTTGTAACCGATCAGGTTCGGGCAGCGCTCGGCCAGACGTTCCAGCAGCGGCGCGGTCAGGCGGCAGACGTTGCGGTTGTAGACCACCACACCGATGTTGACCGATTTGCACACCGCTTCAACGTGGGCCGCTACGCCGTCCTGGCTGGCTTCGGTCAGGTAGTGCGGCAGCAACAGCAGGCCTTTGGCGCCCAGACGCTCGGCTTCCTGTGCGTATTCGATGGCCTGGCGGGTCGAACCACCGACACCGGCGAGGATTGGCACGCTGCTGGCGCAGGTGTCGACGGCAGTCTTGATGATTTCCGAGTATTCGCTGGCAGCCAGGGAGAAGAACTCACCGGTGCCACCGGCGGCGAACAGGGCTGAAGCACCATACGGGGCCAGCCATTCCAGGCGTTTGATGTAGCCAGCGCGATTGAAATCGCCCTGAGCATTGAAATCGGTCACCGGGAACGAGAGCAGGCCGGCGGAGAGGATGGACTTCAGTTCTTGTGGATTCATTATTCGAACACCCTGGTAACAACGTTTTTTGTGAGTGGACCGTTCAGCCTTCGCCGAAGTTGTAGGTCATCGTACAACTTAAAAGATAGCCGTCAACTGCATTTCATCGCTGGGGGGCATTTTTTGTCGGACAAGATTTCTTTTTGACGTAGGAGATTTCTCGACTAGGCTGGATTTAACTGTATATACATACAGTTAAATAAAAACCTGCCGACGACATATCAAGGAGAAAGAAATGTCCGGTCTACAAACCCAATGCCTTGAAAAACCCACACCGGTCATCGCCCGTTTCGATGATCTTTTTGCCCCCGGCGGCATCGCATTCAGTGCTGATAACCCACACCTGTTACTGCACATCGCCGACTCCCACAGTGATGTCGAACCCGCCCTCGCCCTGCCCGGCAAAGCCATGAAAGGCAAACCGCCGCTGCGCTTTGAAGGCGCGGAACACACGGCTGTCGGCGATAACACCCGGCTGCGCTTCGTTGAAGGTGCCGAGCCAGTGCTCGCGCAAAACGTGCCTTTGCATTTGCCGAACGGGTTAGCGCTGACCTACGGCCAGGTGCTGGCGCTGGGCGGTGACTTCTACGGAATCGTCGACCGGCCGATCAACGAAGGATCGACCCCGGCTGATCGCCTTCAGCGCTACACGGCGGCCTTCGACAGCCTCGCCGCGTTGCCCGCTTCAAAGGCCGAAGCGACACAGGTTCTCGCGATCATGCAAAAGGAGATCGACGCGGTTAAACAGGCGATCAAGGATGGCAAGCAACCCCACGAGGCTTATGACGCTTTAGGAGATACGTTGTCGGAAGAGTGGAACAAGATCACTGGCGGCGGCAGTTTTGTCTCGGCGCTGTTCCCGCTCGGTCGCTATCTGAAACTGGCGGCGAACAACGCCGACCACTTCGGCGAATGGGCTCGCCTGGCCTACATCGCCGGCCACACTGCCGCCCTGCAAACCGCCGCAGCCGCCCACGCCAGTCAGGACGAACTGCAACTGGAACGGGCCTACGCGATGAACGCATTTGCCGACCACTACCTCACCGACCTGTTCTCCTCCGGGCATTTGCGGGTGCCACGCAAAGCCATGGCAGCCGCCGTGACGCCGAGTGATCTGGGCTCGCTCATCACCCGCTTCATGCACGACGAAGACAGCAAGTTCGGGCTCAAGGTGCGCAATGGACATGGCGAGCAATGGCGGGCATTCGGTGACAAGCGCTACTTCGATGCCACGGACGCCGACAACCGAAATCAGGTGAATCAGGCAGTGCAGGATTCGGCGGACGAGGTGTATGCCGCGTATTCCAGCGGCAACGTGCCGACCACTTTCAACGCGCTGCAACGGTTGCCGGATCTGACTTTCGTGATGAATCCGGCCAACAACTTCTCGCCCCTGTTCCGCGTCCAGGACAACAAAGTCCTGCGGCGCAAGGACGTCAACAACCTCAACGATACCGCCACCGTCGACGACTGGTGGGGCTGGAGCACTTACCTGCTGCTCAAGGACTATCACCCGACCGGCAACACGAATTAAGGAGCGATTCGATGACCCTCAAATTGAAACTGGAACTGGCCTCGGGCCAATCGTTGAAAGGTGCGCCGCTGCAATTGCTGCGCGACGGCGTGGCTATCGCCCGGGCGTCGGTGGATGCCCGGGGGCAGGCGACGTTCGACATCACGCCTGGCCCGGGCAAACTGGCGGTCAGGGTGGATCGTTCGATTCTGCCCCAGAGCTGAAATGCCCGGACAAGATTGCCCCGGCGCGCCTCACCGATTCGCCGGGTAAAGTGCGACCACTGCCGCGAAGGATCGCGGCAGATCTTTCAAGGAGAACGAACCATGACGTTTGCCGCTGCACACCTTCCGCAATTCCCCGATCACGCCAGCGACTCGATCATCCTGCGGTTGTCGACTCTGGATGACGATTTGATCGTTCAGGTACCCGATGGCCAGAACACCCCGCCGAACTGGGATGTGTACCCGATCCTCGGCGAGGACCCGGAAGAGCCTGAATGGCAGGGTTTGTCGGAGCCGACCGGCGTCTGGGATGACGGATTGGATGACATGGTCGGCCTGACCGGAATCGAGTTGAGCATCCCGAGATTCGAGCTGGAAAAGTACCTGAACAGTACCGTTGAGCTGCGCTACAAGTTTGCCGATGAATCCAGTCTGGAGCCTTGTTCGGAGCCGCTGAGGCTGTACATTGAGTCCTGATCCTGCTCTTTCGAGTCCTTCCCAAGACCGAGCCAACTACTACCGCTCATCGCAACTGTCATTTCTGACAGGTGCGAGCGTTCGGCTGGTTCGGGCTTACTGACTTGGGAGTTCACGAACCGGCTCCATCAGCGCAACACCATGAATTGCGCTCTTACAACGGTTCAAATGGATGTGAAAAGGAGTTAGATCATGACTGCACAAGCCAAAACCTTGGTGGCGCCGGATCTCAAAGAAGCCGTGAACGGTGTGCTACACGTTAGCCAACTGAAAGGAGACGCTCACGGTGATGTACCGCCTTACCCCCTGGCCGCTGCTGGCGACGAGATTACTATGCAGGCAGAGACTTCGACCGGTAACGAATGGAAAGGCTCCCACGTACTGACCGCAGCCGAGGTGGGAAAGCACGTTATCTTCGCCATCCCCAAAAGTGTCTTTGAGAAAAATCTAGTTCCGGGTGCCAATGCCAACTTGCGTTACATAATTACCCAAAACGGTAACTCTTTGATGTCCCCATCGCTGACAATTCGACTCGAACGATAAATAACAATCACCCCTGTGCCTGCGCCTCTTCATGCGCCTGACGCAGCCGTTCGCGGCTGTTGGTCAGGTGCAGACGCATGGCCGCTCGGGCGGCATCGGAATCCTGACGGGCAATCGCGTCATAGATTTCCTCGTGCTCGCGACTCAGGCGACTCATGTAGTGCTGCTGATCGTCATGGGCCAGTCGCGCCGAATTCAGGCGAGTACGCGGAATGATGCTGGTGCCCAGGTGAGTCATGATGTCGGTGAAGTAGCGGTTGCCGGTGGACAGCGCGATTTGCAGGTGGAACTGGAAATCCGACGCCACCGCATCGCTGGCGTGGGCCACGCTTTCGTTCAGCGCATCGAGGGCGGCGCGCATGGCGGCCAGTTGTTCGGCGCTGCGACGTTGTGCGGCGAGGCCGGCGGATTCGACTTCGAGGCTGATACGGAATTCGAGAATCGCCAGTACGTCACGCAGGGTGACCACGGTGGCCGGGTCGATGCGGAAACCGCTCGGGCTCGGCGTGTCGAGAACGAAGGTGCCGATGCCGTGGCGGGTTTCGACTTGCCCTGCAGCCTGCAGCCGGGAAATCGCCTCGCGCACTACGGTGCGGCTGACGCCATGGGCTTCCATGATTGCCGACTCGGTAGGCAACTTGTCGCCACGCTTGAGCAGACCGTCGCGGATCTGCTCGGTCAGCACCGTCACCAGTTCCTGTGCCAGGCTGCGGCGCTTGCGAGGGAGGCGCGGGGTGTCGATCGGGTTTTCCATGGTCTGGGGTTATCTCGAATTTCGGCTAGAGAGGCATCATAGCCCAATGAAGTTGTACGATCACCGTCCTCTGTGGGAGCAGGCTCCCACAGATTCAGTGCACATCAGGCCGTGACGGTCTGCTCGACCAGATGCCCGCCATCGATCCGCACGTGCCGTGGATGGAAGCGCTTGAGGCTGCTGCGGTGGCCGACGCTGACGATGCTCAAGCCCGGCAACTGATCGATCAGCGCCTGATACAGCGTGGCCTCGTCTTCTTCGTCCATCGCCGACGTCGCTTCGTCCATGTACAGCCAGTGCGGTGCGTAGAGCAGCGCACGAGCAAAGGCCAGTCGTTGCTGCTCACCCGGCGAGAGCATGCGCTGCCAGTGATTGGCTTCGTCCAGTCGCGCCACCAGATGCGGCAGACGGCAGGTTTCCAACACTTGTGCATAACGCTCTGGCGCGTAGGTATCGCCCGGTTGTGGATAATTCAAGGCTTCGCGCAGTGTGCCGATCGGCAAATACGGCTTTTGCGGCAGGAACAGATAACGTGCCGCCGGCAAGCGGATACTGCCGTGCCCTGCCGGCCACAGATGCCCCATCGCCCGCAACAGCGTCGACTTGCCGCTGCCGGAGCGGCCGCTGAGCATTACTCGGTCGCCCGCCTCCACGGTCATGTGGGCGCTGGTCAGCAAATGACGACCATCGGCCAGATCCAGCCCGAGGTTGTGTACCTTCAATTCGCTGCCCTGATTCTGCACATCGATGGCCGGTGCCCGGTCTTCGTTTTCACTCATGGCCTGACGGAAGCTCAGCAGACGATCACAAGTGGCGCGCCAGGCCGCCAGATCCGAATACGCGCTGATGAACCAGCTGAAGTTCTCCTGCACATTGCCGAACGCCGAGTTGATCTGCATCAGCTCGCCCAGCTCGATCTTGCCTGCCAGGTAGCGCGGTGCCGCGACGATGAACGGAAAAATGATCGCGATCTGGCCATAACCCGAAGTGAAGAACGTCAGGCGCTTGGACACCCGCATGATGTCCCAGAAGTTGTGCCAGACCAGACCGAAGCGGCTGCTCAGACGACGGTTTTCGTTGGGCTCGCCGTTGTACAAGGCGATGCTCTCGGCGTTCTCACGCACTCGTACCATGGAGAAACGCAGGTCGGCTTCGAAGCGTTGTTGTTGGTTGTTCAGGCCGATCAGACGTCGACCGATCAGATGGGTCAGCCAACTGCCGACCGCCGCGTACAGCAGCGCACACCAGAACATGTAGCCGGGAATTTCGATGCCGAACACTTCGATGCTGCCGGACACACCCCACAGAATGATCGAGAACGACACCAGGCTGACCACCGTGCGGATCAATCCCAGCCCGAGGCTCAGGGTGTTGGCGGTGAAGGTGTTGAGGTCTTCGGAAATCCGCTGGTCAGGGTTGTCGGTATAACCGCCCTGCTCCAGCTGGTAGTAATTCTTGTGCCCGAGCCAGCGCTTGAAGTGGTTCTCGGTGAGCCATGCCCGCCAGCGGATCGTCAGCATCTGCGTCAGGTACAGGCGATACACCGCGCCGAGGATAGCCACCGTGGCAATTCCGCAGAAATACAGGATCAGTTGCCAGAACGCCGCCTCATCCTTCTTTTGCAGAGCGTTGTAGAAATCCTTGTACCAACTGTTGATCCACACCGAGATCGCCACGCTGAACAGCGAAAGCGCAATCACGGCAATCAGCAATGTCCAGGCCTTGCCCTTCTCTTCGCTGCGCCAGTAAGGCGTGGTCATGGCCCACACCTTGCGAAAAAACTGCCCGCGCACAGCATCGTTGACCGCGGAATATTCAGCGTTCTGATTCATGGATAAGGCTCGATAAAGAAAAGAACAGACACGCACCGATCATAGTTGATCGGTGCGCTTTATCGCGAGGGCTGGCGATGGCCGTTCAGCGCAGGTTCAGCGACGAACCGGGCGCTTCTGCAGTTTGCGCTGCAGGGTGCGGCGGTGCATGCCCAGGGCACGGGCAGTGGCGGAGATGTTGCCTTCGTGCTCGGTCAGCACGCGCTGGATGTGTTCCCACTGCAGGCGGTCCACCGACATCGGGTTTTCCGGCACCAGGCTGTCGAGGTCGGCGTGCTCGGACAGCAGCGCCGCCAGCACGTCGTCGGCGTCCGCCGGTTTGCACAGGTAATTGCAGGCGCCTCGCTTGATCGCTTCGACGGCCGTGGCAATGCTCGAGTAACCGGTGAGGATCACCACGCGCATTTCCGGGTCCAGCTCCAGCAGCTTCGGCAGCAGGACCAGACCGGAGTCGCCGTCCATTTTCAGGTCCAGCGCGGCATAGTCCGGCAGATCGGCCTGGGCGATGGTCAGACCTTCCTCGGCGGAACCGGCGGTGCTGACGCGAAAGCCACGGCGGGCCATGGCACGGGCCATCACCCGGGTGAAGGTCGCGTCGTCATCGACCAACAGCAAATGCGGCAGTTCTTCGCCTTCGACTTGGATTTCGTCACTCATGTTGCTCTCCTCGGACGCCGTGGGGCAGGCGCAGCTCGGTGAGCGTGCCGCCTTCCTCATGACTATAGAGTTTCACTGAGCCGCCGGCGCGTGTCACGCTGGCCTTGCTCAAAAACAGGCCCAGGCCGAAGCCTTTGCCCTTGGTGGTAAAAAACGGTTTGCCGATCTGCTCGGCGATGGCCAGCGGCACACCGGCACCATGATCGCGGATGCTGATAGTCAGGTCTTCGGCGGTCCAGTCCAGGGTCACCTGAAGGTTTTCCGGGCAGGCGTCGGCGGCGTTGTTCAACAGATTCAACAAGGCCTGGGTCAGATCCGGGGGCGGCGCCACACGAGGCAGCGGGCCCTGGCCCAGGCGCTGGAAGCGGTAACTGGCCTCGGGACGCATCAGGTGCCAGCGATTGAGCGCTTCGTCGAGCCAGTCGGTAACGTCCTGCATCTCCACCGCCATCCGGCGATTGGCCTCGGCGGCGCGCACCAGTTGCTGCAGAGTCTCCTTGCAGAGCTTCACCTGATCCTTCAGCACCTTCAGGTCTTCCTGAAGCATCGGGTCGTGATGATCCTGCTGCATTTCGTTGAGCAACACGCTCATGGTCGCCAGCGGCGTACCCAATTCATGGGCGGCACCGGCGGCCTGAGTCGCCACGGCCAGCAACTGCTGATCGCGCAGACCTTCTTCGCGGCGGATCGCCCGTAACTCCTCCTGCCGGCGCAACTCTTCGGCCATGCGCGCGGCGAAGAACGTAATCACTGCCGCCGCCAGGGCAAAGCTCAGCCACATGCCGTAGATCTGCAGGTTCTCCCGGGCCACCGGCAAGGTTTCCAGCGGATAGAAATGCGTCAGCATCAGCGTATACAAGGCCAGCGCAATGCCCGACAGCACCACCGAGTAACGCCAAGGCAGCGTCACCGCAGCGATGGTCAGCGGCACCAGATAATACGAAACGAACGGGTTGGTCGAACCACCGGAGAAATACAGCAAGGCACTGTGGATAACCAGATCGCAGGCCAATTGCAGCGCGTATTCGAGCTCGGTCACCGGCCACGAAGTGCGCAGACGCACGGCGGTGAACACACACAGCAGAATCGAACAGCCGAGGGTCATCACCAGTTGCACCCACGGCAACGGCAACAGATCCAGCCAGTAGGCCAGGCCCACGGAACCGGCCTGCGCGGCGAGCACCAGGGTGCGGATGAAAGTCAGCCGCCAGAGGTTCTGGCGAGTGGCGGAAGTCAGTTGTACGGGGGCGAGCATGAGCTCTCCTGATGAGCGCTCCAGGCGGATCGCACGGAGTATAACCAAGGCGCGGGCTCGAGAGGCGAAAGTGCGGCAAACGACCACATGGCAAAAAGCGTCGCGGCGGCTATAAGGCCCATCTGTATAGAAGTTGTAACTGGGCGAACCGGATCATAAACGCTAGAGTCTGATGGTTTCACGCAGGCCCCCGAACCATCACCTGCGCCCTCATCAAGGAGCTTTCATGCACACATTTCGCCGCAGCGCCGCCCTTCTCGCCCTGACCGTCGGCAGTGTCGCCAGCCTTCCGGCCCTGGCTGCCGATGAGCTGCACTACAACCAGATTTCCCTGCGCGCCGAAGTCAGCCAGGAAGTGGCCCGCGACCTGATGATCGTGACCCTCTACACCGAAGAACAGAATACTGACCCGGCCAAACTCGCCGCCGACGTCAGCACCACCATGAACAAGGCACTGGCCCAGGCCAAGCAGGTCAAAGACATCACCCTGCGCCAGGGCAGCCGCAACAGCTACCCGATCTACGACACCAAGGGCCAGAAAATCACCGGCTGGCGCGAACGCGCCGAACTGCGTCTGGAAAGCGCCGACTTCGCCGCCCTGTCCAAACTCACCGGCGAACTGCTGACCGACCTGAAAATGGGCGGCATGGACTTCGCCATCGCCGACCCGACCCGCAAGGCCAGCGAAGACAAACTGCTGAAAGAAGCCGTCACCGCCTTCAAGGCCCGCGCCCAACTGGCCACCGACGCCCTGGGCGGCAAGGGCTACAAAATCGTCAACCTGAACCTCAACAGCAACGGCTTCCCACAACCGTACATGCGCGCCCCGATGATGATGAAAGCCGCCGGCATGGATTCGGCGCCCGTCACGCCTGAAGTCGAAGCCGGCACCAGCCAGGTCAGCCTGACCGCTGATGGCTCGATTGAAGTGCTGATGCAGTGATTGAGTGACAGCTGAATGAAAAACCGGCGATCGGTGATGATCGCCGGTTTTTTTGTGCCCGGCATTTGGGTTGTCAGCTCCGCCGTCATCGCTAGCAAGCTAGCTCCCACATTTGGAATGCGGACTCCTGTGGGAGCCAGCCTGCTGGCGATGAACGATGACACGGTCTCAGGTTTGCGGATCAACCCGATCCAGCACCCGGTTCACCGCCAGTTCGGCCAGCATGATGATCTGCTGGATACCGAGCGCCGTACTGCGCTGCGAACCGCTGAGCTCATTGGCGAAATTGCTGGCGATGGTACTGGCCGACGCCAGGGATTCGCAGGCATTGGCCAGCAGGCTTTCGGTGTCGACGTTAGGCGTGACCATGTACATCGTGCTCGGGCGTGGTTTGGCAAGGTTGGGGCAGAGATAGAAATCGAGGGCGCGTTTGATGGCTTCGCGGTTGCGGGCGAGGTCTTCGGCGCGCATGGCTTCTTCGAGGGGGGTGGGTGATTCGAGGGGTGGGTCGGGTATCAGCTTATCCATGTAGCAATTTCTCCAGGTTATGGAGCCACTTTTCCCGATCTCACTCGAAGAAGAGGTGGCAGCTATGTACGGGGTGAGATCACCGGTATGGATACCCGGCAGGACATTCGTCCACCCGTACACAGCCGCCATAGAGAATCGCTGACAGTCTAAGCTGGCGGCGATTATGAAGGGGCTCGCACAAGTATCCAAATGAATAGCCGGGATCTCACTCCCGGTCGCTGAATTGGCAGCGACAACCAAAGACTAGAGAGCGTGCTTCCGACGGACAACCTGAAAACCTTGTGGGAAGGATCCTTGGTTGTTGTTGAGATTTAAACAGCTTCAAAAGCTGCCCTCACCCTAGCCCTCTCCCGGAGGGAGAGGGGACTGACCGCGTTGTTTAATGGAATACGCCGACGTGAGATACCGAGGTGAACTCGGGTTTTGAAACGCATACAACTCCACTCCGGCTTTGGCTTTGGCTTCCACCACTCAACACGATGAGCGTTAGCTCGAGTACCGCTTTTGATCTTCGGGCGACGTCGGAAGGCTGAGTGGAGGGATTTATCCGGGGGTGGGAGCGCAGCGACCGTTTGGCGAAGCCAAACACATCGAGAGGAGGTGCAGCGAAGCAAACCGTAGGCGATGCCCCCCGGATGAATCCCGGAGCGAAGGAACCCCGAGCCCTAGCGAGCGGGCCGAACGCAGGAGCAAGCGTTTTTGGTTACTTTTTAGGCGTTTGTAAAAAGTGACCCGCCGTAAGGGCGGAACCATAAGCCGCAGCACCCGAAAAAACGGATATGTTCACAACCTCCCCAGATATACCGAGATAGACACCTCACCTAGAAAAACGATATTTCCGCACCCACCGAAACCCCGGCTACCCTCCTCCCCACAACTACCTCCAATACACCCGGGGACTCCATGGATCGATTCACCCTCAAACCACTTCTAATAACCCTGGCCCTGACCGCCATCACCCCAATCGCCAACGCAGCCACAACCCTCGTCTACTGCTCCGAAGCCAGCCCCGCCGGCTTCGACCCCAGCCAATACACCAGCGGCACCGACTTCGACGCCTCCGCCGAAACCGTCTTCAACCGCCTCACCCAATTCAAACGCGGCGGCACCGACATCGAACCCGGCCTGGCCACAAGCTGGGACGTCAGCCCGGACGGCCTCCAGTACACCTTCCACCTGCGCCAAAACGTAAAATTCCACACCACCGACTACTTCACCCCGAGCCGCACCTTCAACGCCGACGACGTGCTGTTCACCTTCCAGCGTCTGCTTGACCCGGACAACGCCTTTCGCAAGGCCTACCCCGCCGAGTCCCCGTACTTCACCGACATGGACCTGAACACCACGATCAAATCCGTGGAAAAACTCGACGAAAACACCGTGCGCTTCAACCTGAACAACGTCGACGCCGCGTTCGTGCAAAACCTCGCCATGAGCTTCGCTTCAGTGCAATCGGCCGAATATGCCGCGCAGTTGCTGAAGGAAGGCAAAGCGGCGGATATCAACCAGAAACCGGTCGGCACCGGCCCATTCGTGTTCAAGCGCTACCAGAAGGACTCGCAGATCCGCTACGCGGCGAACAAGGACTACTGGAAACCCGAAGACGTGAAAATCGACAACCTGGTGTTCTCGATCACCCCGGACGCCGCTGTCCGTCTGCAGAAGCTCAAGACCGGCGAATGCCAGGTCAGTGGCTACCCACGCCCGGCCGACATCGAAGTGATGGAAAAAGCCCCGAACCTGCGCGTGTTGAAGCAGGCCGGTTTCAACCTCGGCTTCCTCGCCTACAACACCACCCATCCACCATTGGACCAGCTCAAGGTGCGTCAGGCACTGGACATGGCCATCGACAAACCGGCGATCATCAAGGCGGTTTACCAGAGTGCCGGGCAGTTGGCGCAAAACGCCCTGCCGCCCGCGCAATGGTCGTTCGATCCGAACATAAAAGACGCGCCGCACGACCCTGCAAAAGCCAAGGCGCTACTCAAGGAAGCAGGGGTTGCACCTGGTACAACCATCAACCTCTGGGCCATGACCGTGCAACGCGCTTCAAACCCCAATGCGCGAATGTCGGCACAGATGATCCAGCAGGATTGGGAGAAGATCGGCATCAAGGCCAACATCGTCAGCTATGAATGGGGCGAGTACATCAAGCGCGCCAAGAATGGCGAACACGACGCGATGATCTACGGCTGGACCGGTGACAACGGCGACCCGGACAACTGGCTGGGCGTGCTTTACAGTTGCGCGGCGGTGAAAGGCAGCAACTACGCCAAATGGTGCGATCCGGCCTACGACAAACTGGTGCAGCAGGCCAAGGTGTCCACGGATAAATCGCAACGGGTAAAACTGTATCAACAGGCGCAACTGATCCTTAAACAGCAGGTGCCGATCACGCCGATCGCCAACTCCACGGTGTTCCAGCCGCTGCGCAAGGAAGTCACCGACTTCAGGATCAGCCCGTTCGGTCTAACCCCCTTCTATGGCGTGGGTATAAATAAGTAACACCGGGCCCCGATTCGGCGCGCAAAACGTGACCAATGCACCGTTTTGGTGCTTCGTTTGCACCGTAAAAACCGACCGCAAACGGTCAAATGCGTCAGAAGTTATACAGATGCGACATTAAGGTACGTTCGTGCCACCGTTTGATGCCGCCGGGCGCTCTGGATCTTGCATTGGGTATGGGCCCTGCATAAGTATCCGCAGGCACGACTCACGAGGTCGTACCTCAATATTAAAAAATGACAACAAATCATGAGGCCAACATGCTTAAACACGCGGTCATTCCGTTTTTAGTCGGCGCAGGCTTGTTAGCCTCCGCACCTTTCGCCACCGCTGCGACTAACCTGGTGTTCTGCTCCGAAGGCAGCCCGGCCGGTTTCGATCCAGGCCAGTACACCACCGGAACCGACTTCGACGCCTCAGCCGAAACCATGTTCAACCGTCTGACCCAGTTCGAGCGTGGCGGCACCGCCGTTGTTCCTGGGCTGGCGACCAGCTGGGACATTTCCCCGGACGGCCTGACCTACACCTTCCACCTGCGTGAAGGCGTGAAGTTCCACACCACCCCGTATTTCAAGCCGACTCGTGAGTTCAACGCCGACGACGTGCTGTTCACCTTCAATCGCATGATTAACAAGGATGACCCGTTCCGTAAGGCGTACCCGACCGAATTCCCGTACTTCACCGACATGGGGATGGATACCAACATCACCAAGATCGATAAAGTCGACGACCACACCGTCAAGTTCACCCTCAAAGAAGTCGACGCCGCGTTCATCCAGAACATGGCCATGAGCTTCGCGTCGATTCAGTCCGCCGAGTACGCAGCCCAGCTGCTGAAACAAGGCAAGGCTGCCGACATCAACCAGAAGCCGGTCGGCACTGGTCCGTTCGTGTTCAAGAGCTACCAGAAAGACTCCAACATCCGTTACACCGGCAACAAGGATTACTGGAAGCCTGAAGACGTGAAGATCGACAACCTGATCTTCGCCATCACCACCGACCCGTCGGTCCGTATCCAGAAGCTGAAAAAGAACGAGTGCCAGGTCACCCTGTTCCCGCGTCCGGCCGACCTCGCTGCACTGAAAGCCGACCCTGCGCTGAAGATGCCTGACCAGGCCGGCTTCAACCTGGGCTACATCGCCTACAACGTGATGGACAAGGTCAAAGGCAGCAACGAGCCGAACCCGCTGGCCGACCTGCGTGTTCGCCAGGCGCTGGACATGGCCGTCAACAAGCCACAGATCATCGACTCGGTTTACCAGGGCGCGGGCCAGCTGGCCGTCAACGCCATGCCACCGACCCAGTGGTCCTACGACACCACCATCAAGGACGCCAAGTACGATCCTGAGAAAGCCAAGCAGCTGCTCAAGGAAGCCGGCGTCAAGGACGGTACCGAGATCGTCCTGTGGGCGATGCCGGTTCAGCGTCCGTACAACCCGAACGCCAAACTGATGGCCGAAATGCTCCAGTCCGACTGGAAGAAGATCGGTCTGAACGTGAAGATCACCAGCTACGAGTGGGGCGAGTACATCAAACGCTCCAAAGGTGGCGAGAACCAGGCCATGATCATTGGCTGGAGCGGTGACAATGGTGATCCGGACAACTGGCTCAACGTGTTGTTTGGTTGCGACTCCCTGAGTGGCAACAACTTCTCCAAATGGTGCGACAAGAAATTCGACGGCCTCGTGAAAGAAGCCAAGCGCACCACCGACCAGGCCAAGCGCACCGAACTCTACAAAGAGGCGCAACACGTCCTCAAAGATGCAGTCCCTATGACACCTATCGCTCACTCGACGGTGTATCAACCCATGCGCGCCAACGTGCAGGACTTCAAGATCAGCCCATTCGGCTTGAACTCCTTCTACGGCGTCAGCATCAAGTAAAAAAGCCGGCGGCGACGTTTTCAGCGTTGCCGCCGTTTTTTTCTGCCGATTAGTCAGGAATTTGCCTACATCCATTTCCACCTGGCCCTACCAGGTTGGTTTAGGACGTGTCGCCTTTTCCTACGAGTCTTTAGGACTCTGCGCATTTACTGCCAGACCTGCGGTCCCTACCGTCAGGTTCTGACCAGTGACTGCGTGGGCTATCGGTTTGCTGTGGGTTTGAGCTCAATGCAGCCACAACTTCCCTGGAAGGGATCACGGCGCATTGAAAAACACTGAGATAAAGAGGGAGCGTCATGCGCCATACCTTGGTTTTTTCCGCATTGCTGGGCGCCGGCCTGCTGGCCGCCACGTCCGCGAGTTTTGCCGCCAGCGACAGCCTGGTGTTCTGTTCCGAAGGCAGTCCGGCCGGTTTCGATACCGCGCAGTACACGACGGCCACCGATAACGACGCCGCCGAACCGCTGTACAACCGCCTGGCTGAATTCGAAAAAGGCGCGACCAATGTCGTACCGGGTCTGGCAACGAGCTGGGATATTTCCGAGGATGGTCTCAAGTACACCTTTCACCTGCGTGAAGGGGTGAAGTTTCATTCAACGGCGTACTTCAAACCTACCCGCGATTTCAACGCCGACGACGTGCTGTTCACGTTTAACCGCATGCTCGATCCGCAACAGCCCTTCCGTAAGGCTTATCCGACCGAGTTCCCGTATTTCAACGGGATGAGCCTCAACAAGAACATCGCCAAGGTCGAAAAGACCGGGCCGCTGACCGTGGTGTTCACGCTCAACAGCGTCGACGCCGCGTTCATCCAGAACATCGCCATGAGCTTCGCCGCCATTCTGTCTGCCGAATACGCCGACAAATTGCTGGCCGAAGGCAAGCCGAGCGACATCAACCAGAAGCCGATCGGCACGGGGCCGTTCGTGTTCAAGAGCTATCAGAAAGACTCGAACATCCGCTACACCGGCAACCCGCATTACTGGGATCAGAGCCGGGTGAAGCTGAAGAACCTGATTTTCGCGATCAATACCGACGCCTCGGTTCGCGTGCAGAAGCTCAAGGCCGGCGAGTGCCAGGTCACACTGCATCCACGCCCGGCGGATGTGCCGGCACTGAAGAACGACCCGAAACTGCAATTGATCGAAAAGCCGGGCTTCAACCTCGGCTACATCGCCTACAACGTGCGCCATAAACCGTTCGACCAGCTCGAAGTGCGGCAGGCGCTGGACATGGCGGTGAATAAACAAGGGATTCTCAACGCTGTTTATCAAGGCGCCGGTCAACTGGCCGTCAACGCCATGCCACCGACCCAGTGGGCCTACGACGACACCATCAAGGAAACCGCCTACAACCCGGAAAAAGCCAAGGCACTGCTCAAGGCTGCCGGCGTCAAGGAGGGCACAGAAATCAACCTGTGGGCCATGCCGGTGCAGCGTCCGTACAACCCGAACGCCAAGCTGATGGCCGAAATGCTCCAGGCTGACTGGGCCAAGATCGGTCTGAAAGTGAAGATCGTCAGTTACGAATGGGGCGAGTACATCAAGCGCACCAAGAATGGCGAACACGACATCAGCCTGATCGGCTGGACCGGTGACAACGGGGACCCGGACAACTGGCTCGGCACGCTGTACAGCTGCGACGCCATTGGCGGCAACAACTACTCCATGTGGTGCGACCCGGCTTACGACAAGCTGATCAAGGAGGCCAAGGTGGTCACCGACCGTGAGCAGCGCACCGTGCTCTACAAACAGGCCCAGCAGTTGCTTAAGCAGCAAGTGCCGATCACGCCTGTCGCCCACTCGACGGTCAACCAGCCGCTGAGCGCGAGAGTCGAGGGGTTCAAGGTGAGCCCGTTCGGTCGCAACGTGTTTTCGGGTGTCAGCATCGATTAAACAAAAAACCGACTAGCCGCATCGCTGAGGAGGCCGTCTACCTCCTCACGCAAGCGCTTTGCCGAAATTCGCCAATCAGGCCTTTTGCAAACGTTTGCGATGTGTGAATGAGTTCTAAAACCAAAAACCGGCCCTATAAAAAAGCCGGCATAAAAAGAAAGTAAAGGAGCTTCACCCATGAAACTGAGCAGCACCGCGATACTGGCCCTGGCCATCAGCAGCATCACCGCCACGGCTTATGCCGAGGAACAGAGCCAGGCGTTCACCCCGGTTACCGTCAACGAGCAGAGCGCCCAGGCTGAAGCCACCGGTTTTCTCGAAGGCTCCAAGATCAGCGGCACGACCCGTAACTGGTACGCCAACGAGCAACTGAAACGTGGCGGCAAGTTCACCTACCGCAAAGACGGCGTTGCAACCCCGACCGATCGTCGTATCAACTGGGTGCAGGGCACCATCGTCAACTACACCTCCGGCTTCACTCAGGGCACCGTCGGTGTCAGCACTGAAGTGGCCGCGTACAACGCCGTTGCCCTGGAGCGCGACCGCAAGGATCTGGCCTCCAACAATGGTGGCGCACCGGGCTCGCGTCCAGGCGCAGGCAACAACCGTACCCTGACCAAAGAAGGCGGTGATGCCGAAGGTCAGTGGAGCAAACTGGGCCTGGCCAACGTCAAGTTCCGCGTTTCCAACACCACCCTGACCGCCGGTCGCCAGAACTTCAGCACCCCCATCGTCGACACCATCGGCAACCGTGCGCTGCCTTCGAGCTTTGAAGGTGTCAGCCTGCACAGCGAAGAGCTGAACAACCTGTCGTTCGACGCCGGCAGCTTCGACCGCGTATCGCCGCGTACCGAAGAAAGCCTGTCGAAATTCCGCTCCGAGTACACCAACAACAATGCCGAAACCGATCGCGTGAGCATCGTCGGCCTGAACTACCAGCCGCTGAAAAGCCTGAAGACCAGCCTGTACGCTTCCAAGGTTGAAGACTTCTGGAACCAGTACTACTTCGGCGCCACCCACGAGTTGGGTGACAGCAATGTCGTGAGCCTGACCACCGGCCTGAACTACTACAAGACGGTCGATACCGGCAAAAAAGAGATGGGCAACATCGACAACGACACCTACTCCCTGTCGTTCGGCCTGACCCACCAGGCACACAGCCTGACCTTCTCGTACCAGGAAATTAACGGTAACGAGTACTTCGACTACCTGCACGAAACCAACGGCATCTACCTGGCCAACTCCCTGCTGTCCGACTTCAACGGCCCGAACGAGAAATCCTTCCAGGTCGCCTACGGTCTGAACATGGCCGAGTACGGCGTACCAGGCCTGAAGTTCAACATCTACCAGGCTCGCGGCTGGGGCATCGACGGTACTCACTACACCGGCACTGCGTATGACGTGAAAAACATGGACGGCGAACACCACTACGAATACGGCATCGGTGCCACCTACGCGGTACAGAGCGGTCCGCTCAAGGCGACCACCGTGCGCGCCACCTACACCGCTCACCGTGCCAGCGAAAACCAGGCTGACGGCAGCATCAACGAGTTCCGTCTCGTGACCACCGTACCATTCAACATTCTGTAAAAACGCGTGCCGACGGCTGACTCAGTGACGAGTCGGCCGTTCGGCTTTTTGTCTTCAACCGATTGCAGAGGGTTAACGATGAAAATGCTTCCCCTACGTGCGGCCGTCGCTGCCGCCTTGTTGAGCGCCGCCATCGGCGTCTCGGCCAAACCCTTGGTGGTCTGCACCGAAGCCAGTCCGGAAGGCTTCGATATGGTCCAGTACACGACTGCAGTCACTGCCGACGCGGTGGCCGAAACCATCTTCAACCGTCTGGCGGACTTCAAGCCCGGCACCACCGAAGTGATTCCGGCGCTGGCCGAGTCCTGGGACATCAGCGAAGACGGCCTGACCTACACGTTCCACCTGCGCAAAGGCGTCAAGTTTCACACCACCGACTATTTCAAGCCGACCCGCGACATGAATGCCGACGACGTGGTCTGGAGCTTCCAGCGTCAGCTGGACCCGAATCACCCGTGGCACAAGCTGTCCAGCGTGGGCTTCCCGTACTTTGAAAGCATGGGCTTCAAGGAACTGCTCAAAAACGTCGAGAAAGTCGACGACAACACGGTCAAGTTCACCCTGACCCGCCGCGAAGCGCCGTTCCTGGCCGACATCGCCATGGCGTTCTCCTCGATCTATCCGGCCGAATACGCCGACCAGTTGCTCAAGGCCAACAAGACCGGCGACCTGAACAGCAAACCGATCGGCACCGGGCCGTTCATCTTCCAGCGCTACAACAAGGACGCCCAGGTACGCTTCAAGGCCAACCCGGACTACTTCCGTGGCAAGCCTCCGGCTGACGCGCTGATCCTGGCGATCGCCACCGACAACAACGTGCGCTTGCAGAAGCTCAAGGCCAACGAGTGCCAGATCGCGCTGTATCCGAAACCGGATGACATCCCGAGCATCAAGAAAGACAGCAACCTGAAAGTGGACGAACTGGATGCGATGACCGTCTCGTACGTCGCCATGAACACCCAGCACAAGTACATGAGCGACGTGCGGGTGCGCAAAGCCATCGACATCGCCTTCGACAAGGAAGCCTACGTCAACGCGCTGTTCGGCAAGGGCAACGCGACCGTCGCGGTCAACCCGTACCCGCCGACCCTGCTGGGCTACAACCACGACCTGAAGAACCCGCCACGTGACCTCGACAAGGCCCGCGCCCTGCTCAAGGAAGCCGGCGTGCCGGAAGGCACCGTGTTCACCCTGTTCACCCGCAATGGCGGCGGCCCGACCAACCCGAACCCGATGCTCGGCGCACAAATGATGCAGGCTGACCTGGCGAAAGTCGGGATCAAGATCGACATCCGCGTGATGGAATGGGGTGAAATGCTCAAGCGCGCCAAGGCCGGCGAACACGATATGGTGTCGGCCGGATGGGCGGGCGACAACGGCGACCCGGATAACTTCCTGACGCCTATGCTCAGTTGCGAAGCCGCCAAGAACGGCGAAAACTACGCTCGCTGGTGCAACGAGAAATTCCAGACACTGCTCGACGAAGCACGGGCTAAAGTAGATCCGGCCGAACGCGCCAAGCTGTATGAACAAGCCCAGGTGCTGTTCAATCAGGACCAACCGTGGATCAGCATGGCCCACACCCGGATGTTCACTGCAATGCGCAACAACGTTGAGGGTTATCACATCAGCCCTCTGACAACCAATAACTTCGCCACCACCCAGGTGAAGTAGATAAGAAAACTCCCGGTTTCCCTGACCCCAGGGAAACCGGGCACGCCTAACCGGCTGATGAGGTACCACACACGATGTTTAGTTTTATTGCCCGCCGACTGGGGTTATTGATCCCCACGTTTTTCGGCATCACCTTGCTGACTTTCGCGTTGATTCGCATGATTCCCGGCGACCCCGTGGAAGTGATGATGGGCGAACGTCGGGTCGACCCCGAAATGCACGCTCAGGCAATGGAACGCCTCGGTCTGAACAAACCGCTGTACGCCCAGTACCTGGACTACATCGGCAAACTGGCCCACGGCGACCTCGGTGAATCCCTGCGCACCCGCGAGAGCGTATGGACCGAGTTCACCTCCCTCTTCCCGGCGACCCTGGAACTGTCCATGGCCGCCCTGCTGTTCGCCGGCATCCTGGGCCTGTTGGCCGGGGTGATTGCGGCCCTCAAGCGAGGATCCCTGTTCGACCACGGGGTGATGGGCATCTCCCTGGCGGGGTACTCGATGCCGATTTTCTGGTGGGGCCTGATCCTCATCATGTTCTTCTCCGTGAGCCTGGGCTGGACCCCGGTATCCGGACGGATCGACCTGCTTTACGACATCGAGCCGCGCACCGGTTTCATGCTGATCGACACCCTGCTGGCCGATGACATGGGCGCGTTCCTCGATGCCCTGCACCACCTGATCCTGCCGGCCATCGTGCTGGGCACCATTCCGCTGGCGGTGATCGCGCGGATGACCCGTTCGTCGATGCTCGAAGTATTGCGTGAAGACTACATCCGTACCGCCAAGGCCAAAGGCCTGTCGCCGTCGCGCGTGGTGTTCGTGCACGGTCTGCGCAACGCGCTGATCCCGGTGTTGACCGTGGTCGGCCTGCAAGTCGGCACCCTGCTGGCCGGTGCGGTTCTGACCGAAACCATCTTCTCCTGGCCCGGCATCGGTAAATGGCTGATCGAAGCCATCGGCGCCCGGGACTACCCGGTTGTGCAAAACGGCATCCTGTTAATCGCCTGCCTGGTGATTCTGGTCAACTTCGTGGTGGACATCCTCTACGGCTTTGCCAACCCACGCATCCGTCATCAGCGCTGAGGTCAATACCCATGAGCACTCCAACTTCCTCAGTAGTCACCGCCGCCACCGCCGTGGATCAAAGTCTGCTGTACCCGTCACCGTACAAAGAGTTCTGGCAGGCCTTTGCCAAGAACAAGGGCGCCGTCGCCGGTCTGCTGTTCATGCTGCTGGTAATTTTCTGCGCGATTTTCGCGCCGTGGGTCGCCCCGCATAACCCGAGCGAGCAATACCGTGACTTCCTGCTGACGCCGCCGGCGTGGCTCGAAGGCGGGCAAATGCAATTCCTGCTCGGTACCGACGAACTGGGTCGCGACCTGCTGTCGCGTCTGATCCAGGGTTCGCGTCTTTCGCTGCTGATCGGTCTGTCGTCGGTGGTGATGTCGCTGATCCCGGGGATTCTGCTGGGCCTGTTCGCCGGCTTTTTCCCGAAAATGATTGGCCCGACCATCATGCGTCTGATGGACATCATGCTGGCCCTGCCGTCGCTGCTGCTGGCCGTGGCGATCGTCGCCATCCTCGGCCCAGGCCTGATCAACACCGTGATCGCCATTGCCGTGGTGTCCTTGCCGTCCTACGTGCGTCTGACCCGTGCCGCGGTGATGGGCGAACTGAACCGCGACTACGTGACCGCCGCGCGCCTGGCCGGTGCCGGTCTGCCACGCCTGATGTTCATCACCGTGCTGCCCAACTGCATGGCGCCGCTGATCGTCCAGGCAACCCTGAGCTTCTCTTCGGCGATCCTCGATGCCGCCGCCCTGGGCTTCCTCGGCCTCGGCGTCCAGCCGCCAACCCCTGAGTGGGGCACCATGCTGGCTTCGGCCCGCGACTACATCGAACGCGCCTGGTGGGTCGTGAGTCTGCCTGGTTTGACCATTTTGCTCAGCGTGCTGGCAATCAACTTGATGGGCGACGGTCTGCGCGATGCGCTGGACCCGAAACTCAAGAACGCCGCCTGAGGAGATTCCCATGTCACTGCTAGAAATCAAGAATCTCAACGTTCGCTTCGGCGACAAGAACGCCACACCGGTGGTCGACGGCCTCGACCTGAAAGTCGACAAGGGCGAAGTCCTGGCGATCGTGGGCGAGTCGGGTTCCGGCAAGTCCGTGACCATGATGGCGCTGATGGGCCTGATCGAACACCCGGGGATCGTCACTGCCGATTCCCTGAGCTTCGACGGTAAAGACATGCTCAAACTGAGCAATCGCCAGCGTCGGCAGATCGTCGGTAAAGACCTGTCCATGGTGTTCCAGGATCCGATGACCGCGCTGAACCCGAGCTACACCGTCGGTTTCCAGATCGAGGAAGTGCTGCGCCTGCACCTGAAAATGTCCGGCAAGGCCGCCCGCAAGCGCGCCATCGAACTGCTGGAAAAGGTTGAAATCCCGGGCGCCGCGAACCGTATGGACGCCTACCCGCATCAACTGTCCGGCGGCATGAGCCAGCGCGTGGCAATTGCCATGGCGATTGCCGGCGAGCCGAAACTGCTGATCGCCGACGAACCGACCACAGCACTCGACGTGACGATTCAGGCGCAGATCATGGACCTGCTGCTGGCGTTGCAGAAAGAGCAGAACATGGGCCTGGTGCTGATCACCCACGACCTCGCCGTGGTGGCTGAAACCGCCCAGCGCGTGTGTGTGATGTACGCAGGGCAAGCCGTTGAAGTCGGTCAGGTGCCGCAACTGTTTGACATCCCCGCGCACCCGTACAGTGAAGCGCTGCTCAAGGCGATTCCGGAGCACAGCCAGGGTGCCGAGCGTCTGGCCACTCTGCCGGGCATCGTTCCGGGCCGTTACGACCGTCCGCAAGGCTGCCTGTTGTCACCGCGCTGCCCGTACGTGCAGGACAGCTGCCGCGCGCAGCGTCCGACCCTTGACCCGAAAAGCCACAGCCTCGCCCGCTGCTTCTACCCGCTGAACCAGGAGGTGGCGTAATGGCCGTCGTACTTACCGCCCGCGACCTGACCCGTCACTACGAAGTCTCCCGTGGCCTGTTCAAGGGCCACGCGACCGTGCGCGCCCTCAACGGTGTGTCGTTCGAACTGGAAGCCGGCAAGACCCTCGCCGTTGTGGGCGAATCGGGCTGCGGCAAATCCACCCTGGCCCGTGCCCTGACCCTGATCGAGGAGCCGTCGTCCGGCTCCCTGAAAATCGCCGGGCAAGAAGTGGCCGGCGCCGACAAGGCCCAGCGCAAGCAACTGCGCAAAGACGTGCAGATGGTGTTCCAGAGCCCATACGCCTCGTTGAACCCACGGCAGAAGATCGGTGATCAACTGGCCGAGCCGCTGTTGATCAACACCAACCTGTCGGCCGCCGAACGTCGCGAGAAAGTCCAGGCGATGATGAAGCAGGTCGGCTTGCGTCCCGAGCATTATCAGCGCTATCCGCACATGTTCTCCGGCGGTCAGCGTCAGCGTATCGCGCTGGCCCGAGCGATGATGCTGCAACCGAAAGTGCTGGTGGCGGACGAACCGACCTCGGCGCTCGATGTGTCGATCCAGGCCCAGGTACTGAACCTGTTCATGGATCTGCAGCAGGAGTTCAACACCGCCTATGTGTTCATCTCGCACAACCTCGCGGTGGTGCAACACGTGGCCGATGACGTGATGGTGATGTACCTCGGCCGCCCCGTGGAAATGGGTCCGAAGAACGACATCTACGAACGCCCGCTGCACCCGTACACCCAGGCGCTGCTATCGGCGACCCCGACCATCCATCCGGACCCGAACAAGCCGAAAATCAAGATCGTCGGCGAGTTGCCTAACCCGCTGAACCCGCCACCGGGCTGTGCTTTCCACAAGCGCTGCCCGTACGCGACCGAGCGTTGCAGTACTGAAGAACCGATGTTGCGCCACCTCGACAATCGGCAGGTAGCTTGCCACTACGCCGAACAGTTCCTCGACGGCGCGGCATGAAAAAACCCGCCCGGTTTCCTGGGGCGGGTTGTTGATGATGTTGACCAAACCCCTTCTGCCTCGATTGCGCATCAGTCGAGAAAGAAGGGGTTTTCTTTTGTCCGGAATTTACGTCTGGCTATCGCCTTCATCCGGATCATCGGAGTCCGGCTCGTCGGTGATCGAGTCGTCATCGTCGGCGCTGCCGCCCTGGCCCTGATCGCCCGGCTCGGACTCGGACTTGGCCAGCATCAGCGCGCTGGGCCCCACCTGCCCGCTGGACGCCTGGGTATCGTGATCCTCGCACTCGGCCCAGGCCGTCGCGGTGCCGAGCAGCTCCTCCACGGCGTGGCAAAGTAAACGCTCATGTAATTGTGGCGGTATTCAAACAATCAGCCAAACCGCTTTCTTCCAAAACGACAATTGGAAGAAAGCGGTTGTTCAGCGAGCATCACAAAGATACAGAAGACCTTTTTTCCAAACCACAACAAAAGCCCCCCTCCCTTTCGCCAATAACTCCAGACAATTTAAAAATCAAACAAAAGCCTAACCCATGAATTAAGGATTACGGTCCCTCAAACCCCACAAATTCACCTAGAACCACGACTTTATCCTTAACATCACCTGTAGCACTTTCCAACTTCAACCTAGCTTCAAATTCGGCACTTTCAGAAAAATCATCGAAGTTTTTAAACACGATAGTTCCTGAAACACCGTCATAGGTAACCCCCTCAGCGCTCTTATAATAAGCTAACGCAGTTTCCTTGTCTCCGGACCAAGCCGCTTGTATATCGTAACTTACGTTCTCTTTAACATCTAAAGTTCGCATAAAAAAACCCAGTTGCTCCGTTGCCATCCTGCCGTCAAAGGAATAGCCTTTATCCGATAGATTTTTCTGAAAAGAAACATCAGTAGTCGAAAAACCTGGCACTGAAGTTCCAGTGGCCTGCAATTTCCCGGTAGTATTCTTGCTTTCGTCAGTACTCATCATACGATTCCTTTTAGTAATTAAAAGTATCTAACTGCACGAATACTTATAAGGAGCAAACAGCACGGCGTCTACTGTCATTTCTGACAGGTCTGGAACAATCAATGTGAAATTCCGACAAACGGCTCGCATTGCAAGCAGGAGATTTTCAAGCAGAGCCGACAACTTTGCGGATCCGCGGGAAACATAGAGGAAGGATAGTCCGGACTAAATCCTGAAGTATTTTAGTCTTCGGTAACTTCAAACTGTTTTCTCGTTTACTCCCCTCTTCCACCTCGATTGCGATTGCACATCAGTCGAGGCAGAAGAGGTTTTCTTTTGTCTGCAATCTACGTCTGGCTGTCCCCTTCATCCGGATCATCGGAGTCCGGCTCGTCGGTGGTCGAGTCGTCATCGTCGGCGCTGCCACCCTGGCCCTGATCGCCCGGCTCGGACTCGGACTTGGCCAGCATCAGCGCGCTGTGCCCCACCTGCCCGCTGGACGCCTGGGTATCGTGATCCTCGCACTCGGCCCAGGCCGTCGCGGTGCCGAGGGACAGCATCACCATCACTTTCAACAGCAGCAAAACCCGTAGCAACCTGCTTTTCATAGCCGAGTCCATCCTGTTCCAAGTGAAAATTCATGCCTGACCTGACGCTGATGGAAATCTAGTTCCGATTCGCCGGGTTCACCAGATAGGACGCTGCCCCATGCCCGAAAATGCCATGCGTGGACAGACCTCTTTCGAATAACGCCTATAACCGGATCGGCTAAGCATTTGCGCATTGCGTGGTTCGAATACGGGTGGCCTGATAAATCAGCGGTACTGACAGCGAGGCCAGCACGGCACTCGCCAGCCAGACACTGTGGCCACCGAACTGGCCGTAGAGCTGCCCACCCAGCACCGGCGACAACAGGGAACTCGCACTCCAGGCCATGAAGAACAGACCGAAGTAACGGCCGCTTTTTCCGGTTTGTGCATGCTGCATTACCAGCACGTTCAACGGTGGCATGAACAACGCCTCCCCCAGCGTCCAGATGACTGTCGAGAGACAGGCATAAAACAAGCCGGAACCCAGCGGCAACATGCCGAGTCCGACCGCCAGCAGCACACAACCGGCGATCAATGGCCGACGCGCGCCCCAGCGTTCCCCCCAGTGCGACATGGGAATCTGCAGCGCTACCACCAGAATCGCGTTGATCGCGAACTGCCAGCCGATGGCCTCGGTGCTCAAACGGTAATAGTCGCGAAGATAGTTGCCCAAGGTGCTGTAGACCGTGTCGAACGACATGCCAAGAAGGACGGTCGCCGCCAGCAACCAGAGAAATGGTTTGTCGCGATAGGGAAGGCCCGAACTCGATTGCGCCGGTGGCGCCTCGTCAGCGATCAGCACCGGCCGGCGCCAGGTCGTGCGGATGAACCAGAGCAGCGCCAGCAGCGTGAGCCCGGCACTGATGAAAAACACCCAGCGAAAATCCACCTGTGCCAGCACACCGCCCGCCACACCAGCAGCGGCCATCCCGAGGTTCCGGGCGATGCGACTCAAGGCCTGCGCCCGTGGGCGCTGCGCAACCTCGCAATACTCCATGATCAGTCGCTGATGCAGGGTGCGAATCGCGCCATCGAGAGTGCCGCTGAGCAATAACAACCCGGCCAGCAACGGCACTTGCGTAACCAGACCCAGCAAGACCAGAACCCACGCAGAGACAAAGAACAGCGCCGCCGTCAGGCGCGCCGTGCGGACGTGGTCACTGAGCCATCCGCCGAGCATCGAGCCGATCAGCAGACCACCGCCATATGCCGACAGCAGCCAGCCGACGGTTTCAATCGCCAGCCCCAGCTCCTGGCGCAAGTACAACGCCATGAACAGCTTGACCATGCTGCTCAGGCGATTAATGAAGAGCAACGCCGCCAGCACCCAGGCCATCAGGCTGAAATAACCATTGGGCCGAAGCAGATAAGCGAGCCTCCCTGTCATTCGATCGCTCCCTTATTGATGGGACCAGATGCACTGCGCCCGACTTGAATGAGTTGGCATACTTAATCAACACGCAAAAAAAACCCACTGTTATATCAGTGGGCTTTCGGGTGTCGCCAGTCAGCGCTTAATGGTGCTCACGCGTCGCACGGAATTTCACGTCCGGCCAGCGCTCTTCCATCAGGGCCAGGTTGACCCGGGTCGGCGCGAGGTAAGTCAGGTGACCGCCGCCGTCCAGCGCCAGGTTTTCCACCGCCTTGTTGGAGAATTCCTCGAGCTTCTTCTTGTCGCTGCATTCGATCCAGCGCGCGGAATAGACGGTGATCGGCTCATAGGAGCACTCGACCTTGTATTCCTCTTTCAGGCGGCTGGCGACCACATCGAACTGCAGCACACCGACGGCGCCGAGGATGATGTCGTTGCTGCGCTCCGGGAAGAACACCTGGGTCGCGCCTTCTTCGGCCAGCTGTTGCAGGCCCTGGCGCAGTTGCTTGGATTTCAGCGGATCGCGCAGGCGTACGCGGCGGAACAGTTCCGGGGCGAAGTGCGGGATACCGGTGAAGCCCAGGGTTTCGCCTTCGCTGAAGGTGTCACCGATCTGGATCGTGCCGTGGTTGTGCAGACCGATGATGTCGCCGGCGTAGGCTTCTTCGAGCTGTTCACGCTCGGAGGAGAAGAACGTCAGGGCGTCGCCGATGCGCACGTCCTTGCCGGTACGCACGTGACGCATCTTCATGCCTTTCTCGTACTTGCCCGAGCAAATGCGCATGAAGGCGATGCGGTCACGGTGTTTCGGGTCCATGTTCGCCTGGATCTTGAAGATGAAGCCCGAGAACTTCTCTTCCACCGGCTCCACGGTACGCTCGTTGGCCACACGTGGCAGCGGACGCGGTGCCCAGTCGACTACGGCGTCGAGCACGTGATCGACACCGAAGTTGCCCAGTGCGGTACCGAAGAACACCGGGGTCAGTTGACCGTCGAGGAACTCCTGCTGGTTGAACTCGTGGCAGGCGCCCTGCACCAGTTCCAGCTGTTCGAGGAAGCGCTCGTACTCGTCGCCCAGGTGGGCGCGGGCTTCGTCGGAATCAAGCTTTTCGATGATCTTGGTTTCGGTGCGTTCGTGACCGTGACCGGCGGTGTAGACAATGATGTAGTCGTCGGCCAGGTGGTAAACGCCCTTGAAGTCGCGGTAGCAACCGATCGGCCAGGTGATCGGCGCGGCCTTGATCTTCAGAACGGCTTCGATTTCGTCGAGCAGTTCGATCGGGTCACGGATGTCACGGTCGAGTTTGTTGATGAAGCTGACGATCGGCGTGTCACGCAGACGGCAGACGTCCATCAGCGCAATGGTACGTGGCTCAACACCTTTACCGCCGTCGAGGACCATCAAGGCCGAGTCCACCGCGGTCAGGGTGCGGTAGGTGTCTTCGGAGAAGTCTTCGTGGCCCGGGGTGTCGAGCAGGTTGATCATGTGTTCGCGATACGGGAACTGCATGACCGACGTGGTAATGGAAATACCCCGCTGCTTCTCCATCTCCATCCAGTCGGATGTCGCATGGCGGTCGGATTTACGGGATTTCACCGTACCGGCCACTGCAATCGCCTTGCCCATCAACAGGAGCTTTTCGGTGATCGTGGTTTTACCGGCATCGGGGTGGGAAATAATGGCGAAAGTGCGGCGTTTCGCGACTTCGGCGGCCTGTCTGGTCATGGGAAATCGCCTGGCGGTGATTCAAAAAAGGGCCGCGATTATAGCCCAAGTCAAGACAATAACCGAACCGTTGAGCACATTAAGGGTGGCCAAATGCTGCCTCAGATGGGAACCTTTTAAAGCACGGAGACGTCCATCCCCTGTTACGACTTTTCGTCAGGGGCTGAAAAATCAGCAAGTTAGCCTGACGAGGCTGCGCTCATGGCTCACTTTCAGACCGCTTTTGGCCGGTGCTGGGGGAGCTGCTTCTCGCGAACGTTCACGCCCGGCAGCCAGGCATGGCATGCCACTCGGGACAGCGTCCGCCGACTATAAAAAAGGAGTCCGCCTGTGGCTATCCGCTATGGCAAAGGGCTGATGGGAGGTGCGGTGGTAATCGCGCTCCTGGCCCTGCTGGTCCACTGGATCGGCATCAACACGATCGAACACTACCGCGACGATTTGTTGTTTTACCTGCAAGCTCATCTGATTCTCGTCCTCGCTTCAATGCTGGCCGCCCTTGTCGTGGGCATCCCCGCCGGTATCTTCCTGAGCCGCCCGACCATGGTCGGCCGCGCCGAACGCTTCATGCAAATCTTCAACATCGGCAACACCGTGCCACCGCTGGCCGTACTGGCGATTGCCCTGGGGATACTCGGCATCGGCAGTGGTCCGGCGATCTTCGCTTTGTTCCTCGCCTCGCTTTTGCCGATTGTGCGCAACACCTATGAAGGCCTGAAAAACGTCCAGGGTTCGCTGAAAGAAGCCGCAGTCGGCATCGGCATGACTCCGCGCCAGGTGTTGTGGCAGGTCGAATTGCCCAACGCCGTGCCGATCATCGTTGGCGGTGTGCGGGTGGCCCTGGCGATCAACGTCGGTACAGCGCCGCTGGCCTTCCTGATCGGCGCCAACAGCCTCGGCAGCCTGATCTTCCCCGGCATCGCCCTGAACAATCAGCCGCAACTGCTGCTCGGCGCCGCGTGCACCGCGCTGTTGGCGTTGCTGCTCGATGGCGTGGTCACCCTCGCCAGCCGTCTCTGGCTGGAACGCGGTTTGCGCCCGTCTTAAGGCTTCGGCAAAGGAATATTCATGAAACGACTTAGCTTGATTCTAGGCTGCGCCCTGCTGTTCGCAGGATTTGCCCAGGCGGCGGAAAAGCCGCTCATCCGCCTCGGTGCCCGGGTGTTCACCGAGCAAACCCTGCTCGCGGAAATCACTGCGCAATACCTGCGCAGCAAAGGCTACGACGCGCAGATTACCGGTGGCCTGGGCAGCAACCTGGCCCGCAGCGCCCATGAGAGTGGGCAACTCGACATGCTCTGGGAATACACCGGCGTGTCGCTGGTGGCCTACAACCATGTCACCGAAAAACTCGACAGCGAACAGTCCTACGCCCGAGTAAAAGAACTCGACGCGAAAAAAGGCCTGGTCTGGCTGACGCCGTCGAAATTCAGCAACACCTACGCCCTCGCCCTGCCGAAAAAGGTCGCCGAGCAATATCCGCAGATCAGCAACATCAGCCAGTTGAACGACGTGCTGCGCAGCGAGGCCAGCAGCAATCATCTGGTGGCGCTGGACACTGAGTTCGCCAACCGCTCCGACGGTCTGGACGGCATGGTCAAGCTGTACGACATGAACCTGACCCGCAAGAACATCCGGCAGATGGACGCAGGACTGGTCTACACCGCCCTGCGTAACGGTCAGGTGTTTGCCGGTCTGGTCTACACCACTGATGGTCGCCTCAATGCGTTCGGGCTGAAGCTGCTGGAAGACGACAAGCATTACTTCCCGGACTACACCGCCGCGCCAGTGGTGCGTCAGGCCTACCTCGACGCTCACCCGCAACTGGCGGAACAGCTCAAACCCCTCGCCGAGCTGTTCGACGACGAAACCATGCGCCAGCTCAATGCGCGGGTCGATGTCGATCACGAAAGCCCGTCGAAAGTCGCTGCCGATTTCCTGCGCCAGCATCCACTGAACTAAAGGAGGAAAAGTCATGGAATTTTTGAACGCCTTTTCCCACCTCGACTGGCAGCAGGTGATGCACCTGACCTGGCAGCACATCACGCTGGTCGGCATCGCCGTCAGTCTGGCGATTCTCATCGGCGTGCCGCTGGGCATTCTGATGACTCGCTTCCCGAGCCTCGCCGGCCCTTTGCAGGCCAGCGCCACAGTGCTGCTGACCGTGCCGTCGATTGCGCTGTTCGGCCTGCTGCTGCCGTTCTACTCGAAATTCGGTCAGGGCCTCGGCCCGATGCCGGCGATCACCGCCGTGTTCCTTTATTCACTGCTGCCGATCATGCGCAACACCTACCTCGCCCTGACCGGCGTCGAACCGGGCATTCGCGAAGCCGCACGCGGCATCGGCATGACCTTCGGCCAGCGCCTGCGCATGGTCGAGCTACCGATCGCGGTGCCGGTGATCCTGGCCGGCGTGCGCACGGCCGTGGTGATGAACATCGGCGTGATGACCATCGCCGCAACCATCGGTGCCGGCGGCCTCGGCGTGCTGATCCTCGCCTCCATCAGCCGCAGCGACATGTCGATGCTGATCGTCGGCGCGCTGCTGGTCAGTCTTCTGGCGATCTTCGCCGACCTGTTTTTGCAGTGGCTGCAACGCTCTTTGACTCCAAAAGGATTACTCAAATGATCGAACTTCAAAACCTCAGCAAGACCTTCCAAAGCAACGGCAAAGATGTGAAAGCCGTGGACTCGGTAAGCCTGACCGTCAATGAAGGCGAAATCTGCGTATTCCTCGGGCCATCGGGCTGCGGCAAAAGCACCACGCTGAAAATGATCAACCGCCTGATCAAACCGACTTCGGGCAAGATCCTGATCAACGGCGAAGACACCACCGACCTCGACGAAGTGACCCTGCGCCGAAACATCGGCTACGTGATCCAACAGATCGGTCTGTTCCCCAACATGACCATCGAAGAGAACATCGTGGTGGTGCCGAAACTGCTCGGCTGGGACAAACAGAAATGCCACGACCGCGCCCGCGAGCTGATGAGCATGATCAAGCTTGAGCCCAAACAGTATCTGCATCGTTATCCGCGCGAATTGTCCGGCGGCCAGCAGCAACGGATCGGCGTGATCCGCGCACTGGCGGCAGATGCACCGCTGTTGCTGATGGACGAACCGTTCGGTGCGGTCGATCCGATCAACCGCGAGATGATCCAGAACGAATTTTTCGAGATGCAGCGGGCGCTGAACAAGACCGTGATCATGGTCAGCCACGACATCGACGAAGCGATCAAGCTCGGCGACAAGATCGCGATTTTCCGCGCCGGCAAACTGCTGCAGATCGACCATCCGGACACCCTGCTCGCCCATCCGGCGGACGACTTCGTCAGCAACTTCGTCGGCCAGGACAGCACCCTCAAACGCCTGCTGCTGGTGAAAGCCGAAGACGCAGCAGACAACGCGCCGTCAGTCAGCCCGGAAACCCCGGTGGCCGATGCGCTGGAGTTGATGGACGAGCATGACCGTCGCTATGTCGTCGTGACTGACGATGAGAACAAGGCGCTGGGTTATGTGCGACGTCGCGACCTTCACCGTCAGACCGGTACATGCGCGCAATTCCTGCGCGAGTTCAATGCCACGGCCGCCTATGACGAACACCTGCGCATTCTGTTGTCGCGCATGTACGAGTTCAATCGGGCGTGGCTGCCTGTGATGGATGCCGAGCGTGTTTTCCTTGGCGAAGTCACCCAGGAGTCGATTGCGGCGTACCTGAGTTCGGGTCGTTCACGCGGAATGAAGACCAATATCGTGTCGCCGGCCGAAGCGGTGGCCTGATCAAAAGCAAAAGGGCTGTTCGACAGCCCTTTTTTTCGACCGCCGGATCCTCAAGACCGGGATTTTCCTACCGACGATGAGCCGGCAAGAAATATCAACACACCCGAGAGCCGAACCCGGCCAATTTTGCCAGCCTGAACCAGCAACTTCCCCCTTACCTGCCCTTCTCGCCGCCAACGTCGCCGATGTTGAAGTGATCGTAGTTATCCATGACTTGGCACACATCAGCATCGAACGTGCAGGTATTTTTAACACCTGAAAATTATTGCGGAACATCTGACCGTCATCTCGGTCGGGTACAAAGAGTGATATCCGCGACGTACGTCAGAAGCGTGCAAAAACGCGACATTTTTAGTTGATCTCAGGCCCCTCACGCCCTAAAGTTCGCGCCGAACGTCCATGCTGGAAACGATCCATCCGGCTCAAGTACTGACGACGAGACAGCAAGGCCAAGGGCAGCGCCGCTTCCCATGGCCTTTTTGCTTTCGGCGACATGCCTTGGGAAGTAGGCGAACCAAAGTGGGGATACGGAGGGCGTTCATTTGCACCCATTGATTTCACGAGTTTGCCCATAGGAGCTCCCAAGTATGTCGATCCAGGTCGAAGACTATTTCGCGCGCGAAACCTTTCAGAAAATGAAGGCGTTCGCCGACAAACAGGAAACCCCGTTCGTGGTGATCGACACCGCGATGATCGCCCAGGCCTACGATGACCTGCGCGCCGGTTTCGAATTCGCCAAGGTCTACTACGCGGTCAAGGCCAACCCGGCCGTCGAGATCATCGACCTGCTCAAGGAGAAAGGCTCGAGCTTCGACATCGCCTCGATCTATGAGCTGGACAAAGTGCTGAGCCGTGGCGTCAGCCCGGACCAGATCAGCTACGGCAACACCATCAAGAAATCCAAGGACATCCGCTACTTCTATGAGAAGGGCGTGCGTCTGTTCGCCACCGACTCCGAAGCCGACCTGCGCAACATCGCCAAGGCCGCACCGGGCGCCAAAGTCTATGTGCGCATCCTGACCGAAGGCTCGACTACGGCCGACTGGCCACTGTCGCGCAAATTCGGCTGCCAGACCGACATGGCCATGGACCTGCTGATCCTCGCCCGTGACCTGGGCCTGGTGCCTTACGGCATCTCGTTCCACGTCGGTTCGCAACAGCGCGACATCAGCGTCTGGGACGCGGCGATCGCCAAGGTCAAAGTGATCTTCGAGCGCCTGAAGGAAGAAGACGGCATCCACCTCAAGCTGATCAACATGGGCGGTGGCTTCCCGGCCAACTACATCACCCGCACCAACAGCCTGGAAACCTACGCCGAAGAAATCATTCGCTTCCTGAAGGAAGACTTCGGTGATGACCTGCCGGAAATCATTCTGGAACCGGGCCGTTCGCTGATTGCCAACGCCGGTATCCTGGTCAGCGAAGTGGTACTGGTTGCGCGTAAATCCCGTACCGCCGTCGAGCGTTGGGTTTATACCGACGTGGGCAAGTTCTCCGGCCTGATCGAAACCATGGACGAAGCCATCAAGTTCCCGATCTGGACCGAGAAGAAAGGCGAAATGGAAGAGGTCGTGATCGCCGGTCCGACCTGCGACAGCGCCGATATCATGTACGAAAACTACAAGTACGGCCTGCCACTGAACCTGGCGATCGGTGATCGCCTCTACTGGCTGTCGACCGGTGCGTACACCACCAGCTACAGCGCCGTAGAGTTCAATGGCTTCCCGCCGCTGAAGTCGTTCTACGTGTAAGCGACGCTTCAAATGGAAAGGCCCATGCATGCATGGGCCTTTTTTATTTGCGCAGCCATGCCTCAAGATGATTGATCATCGCCATGAACTCGTCAGCGCCCTCCTTCGCAGCAGCCAATTGGAAATTCAACTCGCCGAGTTTCGACGCGCGCTCTGCCTTCAATAATTCATTGAACACCGTGTCGATGCGCAAGCCCGTTTCTTCGAGAAACACGCTGATATGCGAACTCACGGAAGCCAATCCGTTAAACAAGCCGGCTATATCAGTTTTGTATTCGGCGCCTCTGACAAGCGGATCCGCTGACGAATAAGCCACGTCCCAAACCGGTGTAGTGCGCGCTTCGCGAAACAACTCCTCGACCACTGTCGGCTGGGTATGGCACTGGCACGTACGATGATCCATCGCCCTGACAAACACCGACTTGAGACCGAACGACTCGTCATGCACCTCAACGATTGTGTATTTCAGTTGGCGAATCGCCGCCCTTAACGAGCAGAACCGAAGCGCCAGCTCGTGAACAAGATCCGGGACATCGGTGGGGGGAAACAGCTTCCAGGTCGGCGACCTGGATAAGCTGTACAGATTGAAATCCACCTGACTGAGAGGCTCGTTCCTTGAAGTGTTCCGGGTGATTTCCAGCGTTTCGGCGGTGAACGTAGCGAGATCCGCGACGAAAGTGCTGCATAGGCGCCGAGCCTCTTCGGTGCGCTGCCAGAACTCCTGCAAATAGCGCGCATTGAAACTGGCGTTGTTCAAACGCGAATCGCTGGCCAGTACCGCCAATTGATGACCGCTGGTTCTGCGGCGCTCAAATACCAAAGGGATGTTGTTGAAAGTGGGATGAAGTGAACTCAGGAAATTTGTGTATCGGTCCAGTGTCCGCCGTTGTGCTGCGCCAAGTTCATAGGCAAGTGTATTCATGACTGATCAGGAGGCGATGGGCGCGGCGCCCACCGCCTCGACTCCTTATTGCTGAACCGTTTTCAAATACTGCCGGACGTCGGCAATCCGGGCGATTGCAGCAGTCGTTCGTTGCTCGACAGGCTGTAACTTGTCCTGCCTGAAGTCTCGGGCATATGACTCGAACCGGGCCACCAGATTCGAGAATTCATTCACGTAACTCCAACGCTCTTCGTCCAGTTGATCGAGGATCTGAACCAGGTGAATCTTTCCATCGATCTGGGCGATCTCGTTGACGTACTTCTTCAACTGCGTCCTCAGATCAGCCACCTTATCCTTGAGCTGGTTGTAACCCGCCAGCATGTTCAGATAGGAAATGGCTTCACCGATACCCGCGATCATTTTTTTCAAGGTATCAATGGCGAACAATGCAATCTGGACCTGCGGTGGTGCCAGCCCCAGTGCTTTCAGGTTATCCAGCGTCAGTTGGGCTTCCTGACCGATTTTCTCCACCCCGGCTTTAGCGATCAGCTCGAGCGCTTCAGACACCGATTTCATCTGCTTTTCGAAATCGACGACTTTTTCTTCCGATGTGACCTTCAGTGCTTCCGTGAAGGCCCGGTCCTGCTGCAGCGTCACGATCCATTGCGCCGAAGCCGATCGGTCGTAAGCGGTAGTCAGGCCATTGTGCGTCATCTTCAAATCGTCCGCGTGCTCGGAGATTTTCATCGATACATTCTTGAGTTCGCTTTCCATTTCCTCGTGGATTTCATCCGCATCATCCGGATACTCGAGAAGTTCGTCCTGAGATGTTTTCAACTTCTTCTGCGCACGCTCCAGATTGATCCCCGTCGTCTGGGCCTGATTACGAAGTTCAAAGGTGGCTTTCTGGATAGCCATCGTCAGCCCATTCATTGTGCGGACCGTACCCGGCATGTAATTGAACTCCTCACCGAGCATCTGTGCAGTGACATTGCTTGTTTGAACAGCTGCAGCGCAGGAGCGCAAGGCAGCGATGTTAAAATCCGAAACGGCTGGAGGATTGTTGAGCGTCAACATAGTTCTTTTACTCCCGAATACTGCAAAGCTGTTTCCATACTCTTTATCTGCCGCAGCGAAGACGCCCAACAGCTGATCGGAACTCACCTTGATCTGCTCCCACGGATCAACAATGCCGAGAATCTGGTTCTTGAACTTCCTCAGGGAAATTGCCTCTTTAAGCAGATCCACTTCTTTGACAGAGGCATTGATATAAGTGCTTAGTGCATTCCATACCAGCATCAGGTTTTGCGTGGCGACTTCGGCTTCAATCGCTACATAACTCAGGTTCTGCAAATCATCGCGCACTTTGTTCAGGGAACTCAGCGTCTGGTTTTTGCTGGCCATTACTTGGTTGGAGGCCTGTTGCTCTGCCTTCAACCGGTTTCGCTCCTTGCGGATTTTTTCGGCCTTGACGCCCTGATAGATGCCGAGAATCAAACCACCGACATTCAGTGTCGCTGCCGACCGGATCGCTTCTTGAACCAACTGATCATATTGCTTGTTCAGTTCATCGATTTCTTTCGAGCGCTGGTCGATTTCGCCCTGCAGGACCTGAATGTCTGCCTGATAGGTATTGCGCGACACGAACTCCAGTCGCAGCTTGATCTCCGGCAGCACGGTCTCGCGCATATCAGCGCCGAAACTGTCGAGTTCTGACCTGACATGCTCGGCCTTCGCATGGCACTGCATGACTTTGGCCAGCATGTCATTGAGATAGGCCTTGATTTCCGGCACATCCCCGGACGGCAAGCCCAGGTCTGGAAGACCCGGAATCGTGCGTTTCAGCTCCAGATACTCTTGCGGCGTATTGATATCGTATTCCTCCAGATACCTGGAGGCTTTCAGGTCTTCGTAGATCTCTACGATTCCCTTACCCGTACGAATGATGCTGCCGGCAAAAATTTTCAGATCAGTACCGGTGAGCATGATTTTTTCACGCAACGGCGACCAGCGTTTCGCATGGTCGTAGGTGCAGGTGAATGTCCGCAGGAAGTCTGTTGCCTTGAGGCCAACACCCCCGGCATCCCCGGCGCCGTAGTTCAGATAGGCAACAACGTCCGCCAGCCGAACAGGAAGCGACAGCCCCAGCACCTCATACTTGCGCAGGCTGATGATCTGTTCTTTGGTTAATTGAATACCGGTTTCCCGGTTGTATTCTTCACCTTCACCGAGCGAAGCACTTACAAATACCCGAGGCGCCTTCTCGGCGGCCTCGACAACCTTGCTGTCCATTTTTAATTCCATAAGAGACTCCTTGTCTTCTTCGGATATTCAATAAAAGTCATTTGGGATATACGACATTATCAAGCGAGCCATTCCAACTTGATCATCGATATCGCAAAACAACCTTAGGCCAGCAGGAAAACAACTAACAAGCACTTAAATATTAGTAATCAAGACAAAGCAATCACGCACCCACACTACTGCCTGACAACAGCCCCACCAACTTGATAAAAGCAACTAGCAACCGAATAAATAATTACAAACCCGTCAACTCTGCCAGCCTCAACTTATAAGCATCGGCCATCGCACGAATTTGCGGATGTTGTGCATTCAACAAAGACACACTGGCGACTCGCAGGAAATTCAGATTACCGACGGCCAATGCTTTCTCCAGCCAGACCAACGCGTCATCAATGCGGCCCTCAGCCGCCAGCACCGCTGCATAACTGAACTGCCCGCGAAAATCCCCGCCCTCGGCCGAACGTCGATACCAGTCACGGGCCGCTGCCGGATTCGCCGGGCACACTTGCCCTTCTTCCAGATAACGCCCGAGCAGGTTCATCGACTTGGCATGCCCGGCTTCGGCCGCACGTTCATACAACGCCACTGCCTGAAGATGATCGACAACCACACCACGCCCGGTCGCGAGCAGATTGGCCAGGTTGTACATTGCCCAATCCAGACCGGATTCGGCTGCGATCCGATAGTGCTGCGCGGCAATCGACGTATCTGCTGCACATCCCCAGCCATGTTCATGGCAGCGACCAAGCATGTTGCGCGCCATCAGATGACCTTGCTCTGCGGCAATTTCAAACCAGCGCAATGCCAGCGGCTGATCCTGAGCAATCCCGTGACCATCCAGCAGGATCTGCCCGAGCAGCGCCTGCGCTTCGAGCACGCCCTCACCTGCCGCCATCAGAATGGCCTGGGCCGCACGGGCCGGACTTTCTTCAAGCATGGCCGTGAGGCGTTCGCCGTCGAGGACTTCTTCGCGACGCAACCGAAAGTCCGCCACTTACACCTCGACCCAGAGGCGCAACAGGTTGTGGTAAGTGCCCGTGAGGCGGATCAGCGAAGGGTGATCGGGCATGTCGTGGGTGAGTTGCTGGATCGCACCGTCCATCTCGAACAACAACGCGCGCTGGCTGTCTTCGCGCACCAGGCTCTGGGTCCAGAAGAACGAGGCATAACGCGCACCGCGAGTCACCGCGTTGACCTTGTGCAGGCTGGTGCCGGGGTACAGCACCATGTCGCCGGCGGGCAGTTTCACGCGCTGGGTGCCGAAAGTGTCCTGGATCTCAAGCTCGCCGCCGTCGTAGTCCTCCGGCTCGCTGAAGAACAGCGTGGCCGACAGATCGGTGCGCACCCGCTCGATGCTGCCCTTGGGCTGGCGCACCGCGTTGTCGATGTGGAAATCGAAACTGCCACCCGCCGTGTAGCAGTTGAGTAACGGCGGGAATACTTTGTGCGGCAGCGCGGCGGACATGAACAGCGGATTTTTCCACAGGCGCTCAAGCATCGCGGCGCCGATTTCCTTGGCCAGTGGATGGCCTTCCGGCAGTTGCAGATTGTGCTTGGCCTTGGCCGATTGATAGCCGGCGGTGATCTTGCCATCGGCCCAGTCGGCCTGTTCCAGAGCCTCGCGGATGCGCCGCACTTCGTCTTTTTCGAACAGCGCGGGGATGTGCAGCAGCATGGCAATGTCACCTGATGGCAAAGAGGCGGCAATGGTATTGATTCTTATTGACTATGTAAAACCCGCCAGACGAATGAATCGGTAAAAACCGTAAGGCTAAATTGTAAAGAATGTAAATTCGTCGCGAATAACAATATTTCGCAATTGATACGAATACCTGTTTACCCTATATTCCGCCGCCTCAAATCCTTGGGGAGGGGAATAAAAATGTCACGTCAACCAGCACAACTACCCGTCAGTTCACCACGTCTGCTCGCCTCTGCCATCGGCGTTGCACTGACCGCCGGCTCCGCAGGCCACATGGTGTTCGCGGCTGAAAAGACCGACAGCAAAGCCTCCGGCAATGCCATTGCCCTGGACGCCACCGCCATCACCGGCGAAGCCCAGGACTCGACGTCCTACCAGGTCGAGAAAGCCTCCTCACCCAAGTACACCGCGCCGCTGGTCGACACGCCGCGCTCGGTCACCGTGATTCCACAACAAGTGCTGAAAGACACCGGCGCCCTGAACATGCAGGACGCGCTGCGCACCGTACCGGGCATCACCTTCGGTGCCGGTGAAGGCGGCAACCCGCAGGGCGACCGTCCGTTCATCCGTGGTTTCGACGCCCAGGGCGACACCTACCTCGACGGCGTGCGCGACACCGGCTCCCAGAGCCGCGAGATCTTCGCCATTGAAAACATCGAAGTCAGCAAGGGCCCGAACTCCGCCATCGGCGGTCGCGGCGCGGCAGGCGGCAGCATCAACCTGGTGAGCAAGAAAGCGCACCTGGGCAACTCGTTCGACGGTGGCTTCACCTGGGGCTCCGACCAGACCCAGCGTTACACCATGGATGGCAACTACCAGTTCAGCGACACCGCTGCCGGTCGTCTGAACCTGATGAGCCACGAGAGCAACGTCGCCGGTCGCGACAAGGTCGACTACGACCGTTGGGGCATCGCGCCATCCCTGGCCTTCGGCCTGGGCACCGACACCCGCGTCAACCTCGACTACTACCATCTCGAAAGCAACGACACGCCGGATTCCGGCATCCCTTACACGATTCCGGCCGGTGGCTCGGCGGCGCGCACCAAGTCCAACCCGGACAAGCCGTACGCCGGCGGCGATCACAGCAACTTCTACGGTCTGGACCGCGACTTCCGCAAGGGCCGCACCGACACCGCGACCTTCGCCATCGAGCATGACCTGAGCGACTCGCTGACCCTCAAGAACACCCTGCGTCACGGCACCAGCATGCAGGATTACATCCTGACCCAGCCGGACGACAGCAAAGGCAACGTGAACAACGGCAGCGTCTGGCGTCGTGCAAACACTCGCGTGAGCAACACCGAGACCACCACCAACCAGACCGATCTGTTCGGCAACTTCTACGTTGCCGGCTTCAAGAACAGCTTCTCCACCGGTGTCGAATACACCCGTGAGGAAAGCAGCAAATCCTCGTACAACGTCAACACCGACACCACGCCGCGCACCTCGGCCGTGACCACCAACTGCAACCCGGGCCTGATTGGCGCCGCCAGCGGCTACAACTGCACCTCGCTGTCGAACCCGACCCCGAACGATCCGTGGAACGGCGCCATTTCGCGCAATTACGCCGGCACCGACACCCAGTCCGATACCTACGCGCTGTATGCGTTCGACACCCTGGAGCTGTCCGAGCAATGGCTGGTCAACATGGGCCTGCGTTACGACCACTTCGAAACCGGCTACAAGACGTTCACCAACGCAGGCACCACCACCTCCAAAGGTTCGGACACCAGCGAGTTCGTCACCGGGCAGTTCGGCATCGTCTACAAACCGGCAGAGAACGGCAGCATCTATGCGTCCTACGCCACCTCCGCCACACCGCCGGGCAACACCCTGGGTGAAGGTCAGGAAGGCAACCCGCTGGGCGGCACGCCGGATCGCAACGGCAACCTGCTCAAGAGCGACATGGAGCCGGAAACCACCAGGAACTACGAAATCGGTACCAAGTGGGATCTGCTGAACGATCGCCTGTCGCTGACCGCCGACATCTTCCGCACCGAGAAAGAAAACGCCCGCGTCCAGGTGGATACCACCTCGTACGAAAACGCCGGCAAGACCCGTGTGCAAGGTATCGAGCTGTCGGCCAGCGGCAAGATCACCGACAAGTGGCAAGTGTTCGCCGGCTACGCCTACATGGACAGCGAGCAAGTGGACGGTGGTGACCTGCCGGCCAACAAGGCCAACAACGGCAACGAACTGCCGAACACCCCGAAAAACAGCGCCAGCCTGTGGACCACTTACCAGGTCACGCCGAAGCTGACCATCGGTGGCGGTGCGTTCTACGTGGATGACGTATTCGGCAACGTGGCCAACACCACCATGGTCGACTCCTACGTTCGCTACGACGCCATGGCAGCGTACAAGCTGAGCAAGAACGTCGATCTGCAACTGAACGTGCAGAATCTGACCAACGAAACCTACTACGACAAGGCCTTCTCGACTCACTTCGCCAACCAGGCGGCGGGCCGTACGGCATTGCTGAGCACCAACTTCCACTTCTGACAGAAGCCGGAAGCCTCGGGCCCCGTTCATTCACGTGAACGGGGCTTTTGTGCGTAATAAAGAACGTTTCTCGATAAGCCACGGCATAATGCACGCCGTGAACACAATTTCCGAACGGACAAGGCAAGCGACGTGTTGAAGAAAACCCTGTTCCAGTTGCACTGGTTTTTTGGCATCACTGCCGGGCTGGTGCTGGCCCTGATGGGCATCACCGGCGCCGCCTATTCGTTTCAGGACGAGATTCTGAAGGCGCTCAATCCGTCGGTCCTGCAGGTGGAAAAGCAGGTCGCCGGCGTCCTGCCGCCCGCCGAACTGGTGGAACGCATCGAAGCGGCGGCGGGCAAGACCGTTTCAATGCTCACGGTCGAAACCGACAGCGGCAACGCCGCGCGAGTCTGGTTCACCCCGCCAAAGGGTGAGCGCCGTGGCGAGATGCGCTACTTCGACCCCTACACCGCCGAGTTCAAGGGCGACGCCACCGGTCAGGACTTCTTCGGCCTGATGCTGCAACTGCACCGTTTCCTCGCCATGGGCGACACCGGTCGCAGCATCACCGGCGCCTGCACCCTGATGCTGCTGTTCTTCTGCCTGTCCGGCCTGTACCTGCGCTGGCCGCGCCAGTGGAACAGCTGGCGCGTGTGGCTGACCCTGGACTGGAAGAAAAAGGGCCGCAGCTTCAACTGGGATCTGCACTCGGTGTTCGGTACCTGGTGCATGCTGGTGTATCTGTTGCTGGCACTGACCGGACTGTCCTGGTCCTACGAGTGGTACAACAAGGGATTGACGAAACTGCTGTCGGATGCACCGCAGAACGAGCGTGTGCGCGGCGGTCGTGGCCCGGCTCCCGAAGGTCCGGCGCCGACCGCCGATTACGCCGCGATGTGGAGCAGCATCTACAGCGCCGCAGGTCCGGGCCTCGCCTCCTACAACATCCGCATGCCCCCTGTGGCCGGCCAACCGGCGACCGTGTTCTATCTGCTCGACAACTCGCCCCATGAGCGCGCGCTGAACCAGATCACCCTTGACCCGGCCACCGGCGTTGTCAAACGCGTCGACCGCTACGCCGACAAGAGCTTCAAGGCGCAATTGCTGACCAGCATTTATGCGCTGCACGTCGGCAGCTATTTCGGTCTGGTCGGGCGGATCATCGTGACGCTCGCGGCGGTGTTGATGCCGCTGTTCTTCATCACCGGCTGGCTTCTGTACCTGGATCGCCGACGCAAGAAAAAGCAGATCAAGGATGCCCGCAAAAGTCTCGAACAACCCGCCGGCGATACGCCCGCGTGGCTGATCGGTTTCGCCAGCCAGAGCGGTTTTGCCGAACAACTGGCGTGGCAGACCGCCGGGCAGTTGCAGGCCGCCGGATTGCCGGTGAAGGTGCAGCCGCTGGCGAATGTCAGCGAGCAGGATCTGCAGGAATCGAACAACGCGCTGTTCGTGGTCAGCACCTTCGGCGACGGCGAGGCGCCGGACAGCGCTCGCGGTTTCGAGCGCAAAGTGCTGACCCGTGCCTCGGCTCTCGACAACCTCAACTACTCGGTGCTCGGCCTCGGCGACCGTCAGTATCAGCACTTTTGCGGTTTCGCCCGACGCCTGCATCAATGGCTGGGCGAACACGGCGGCAAGACGCTGTTCGCTCCGGTGGAAGTCGACAGCGGCGATCCTTATGCACTGCGGCACTGGCAGACCCAGCTTGGCCAGATCACCGGTCAGGCACCGGTCGATACCTGGCAGGCACCGAGCTACAGCAACTGGACGCTGGTCCGTCGCGAGTTGATGAACCCTGACAGCAGCGGCTCGCCGGTGTTTCTGCTGGGTCTTCGCGCACCGGACACCAGCAGCTGGCTCGCTGGCGATCTGGTGGAAGTGTTGCCGCGCAACTGCCCGTGGGTCATCGAACATTTCCTCGACGGCCTCGGCATTCGTGGCGAAACCAGCGTAAAGGTCAACGGTCTGGAAGAATCGCTGGAAGTGGCCCTCGCCACCCGCCAGTTGCCCGAGCACCGCGCCCATCTGGTCGGTCTGCACGCTCAGGCGCTGGTCGATGCGATGGTGCCGCTGGCCATGCGTGAATACTCGATCGCCTCGATTGCCGCCGACGGCGTGCTGGAGCTGATCGTGCGTCAGGAACAACACAGCGACGGCACCCTCGGCATCGGCTCCGGCTGGCTGACCGAGCATGCTCCGGTCGGCGGCAGCATCAGCCTGCGGGTACGCCGCAACAGCGGTTTCCACCTGCCAAATGCGCCGGTGCCGATGATCCTGCTGGGCAACGGCACCGGACTTGCCGGGCTGCGCAGCTTGCTCAAGGCGCGGATTGCCGACGGCCAACAGCGTCATTGGCTGCTGTTTGGCGAGCGCAATCGCGAGCACGATTTCCTCTGTCGCGCGGAGCTGGAAGAGTGGTTGATCAATGGTGATCTGGCGCGACTGGACCTGGCGTTCTCGCGGGATCAGGCCGAGAAGATTTACGTGCAGGACCGCCTGCGCGAATCGGCCGGCGAGTTGAAGAAATGGCTGGCGGACGGTGCGGTGATCTACATCTGCGGCAGCCTTCAAGGCATGGCGTCAGGTGTGGATCAAGTGCTCAATGAAGTGCTGGGCGCCGCCGAAGTCGAACGCCTGATCGAACAGGGTCGCTATCGTCGCGACGTTTACTGACACCACAATCCCTGTAGGAGCGAGCCTGCTCGCGATATCGGTTTTACATTCAACACATTTGTTGCCTGTGACACCGTCATCGCGAGCAGGCTCGCTCCCACCGTGGTGAACTCAGGTCGGTGACAGCTTCTGCTCAAACACCGCCACACCGTTCAGATCCCGCAGTACCACACTCATCTCCCCGCTCTGCCCCTCGATGTTCACCTCACCGAAAAACTGAAACCCGGCAAACGGCGAGGCGTTCTGCGTCGGCGGTGCTTTCTGGAACACCACTTGCGGGCCAAAGGTCTTGTCCAGCGGATTGGGCCCGAAGCTGCCGGCGTTCAGCGGCCCTGCGACAAACTCCCAGAACGGTTCGAAATCCTGAAACGCCGCGCGATCCGGGTGATAGTGATGTGCCGCGCAGTAATGCACGTCCGCCGTCAGGAACACGAAATTGCGCACCTGATGTGTCCGCAGGAATCCGAGCAATTCGGCCACTTCCAGCTCACGGCCCTGAGCCGGGCCGGGATCACCGTTGGCCACCGCTTCCCAGCGCGGCACGCCGGGGCTGACTTCACCGTCCGGCACGCCAAGACCGATCGGCATGTCCGCAGCGATGACCTTCCACTGGGCTTTCGACGCCTTCAATCCGCGCTTGAGCCAGTTCAGTTGCTCACGTCCGAGGAACGGTTTTTCCGCCCCGAGGTTGTCGTCGTTGGCGCCGCGATAGCTGCGCATGTCGAGCACGAACACATCGAGCATCGGCCCGTAGCTCAGCTTGCGATAAATCCGCCCGCCACCGTCCGCTGCCTGCCGGCGCATCGGCGAATATTCAAGCCACGCCTGGCGCGCACGTCCGACCAGGGTGTGGATATCTTTTTCCTGATAGCGCTCGTCGAGCTGTTTGCCCGGCGACCAGTTGTTGACCACTTCATGGTCGTCCCATTGCCAGATCTGCGGCACTTCGGCGTTGAAGCGGCGGATGTTTTCATCCATCAGGTTGTAGCGGTAATTGCCGCGATAATCGTCGAGGGTCTGCGCGACTTTGCTTTTGGCTTCCGTGGTGAGGTTGCGCCACACGCGGCCACCTTCGGTGGTCAGTTGCGCCGGCACCGGGCCGTCGGCGTAGATGGTGTCGCCGCTGTGGATAAAGAAGTCCGGCAGGCGCAGGCGCATGGATTCGTAGATGCGCATGCCGCCGATATCGGGGTTGATGCCGAAGCCCTGGCCGACGGTGTCGCCGCTCCAGACAAAACGGAGATTGCGCCGCGCCGTCGGTGCACTGCGCAAGTGGCCGAGCCACGGCTCGCTGGCAACGCCGGTGCGGGCGTCCTTGAAATACACGCGGTAGAAAATCGCCTGATCGGCGGGCAACCCAGTGAGTTCGACACGAGCGGTGAAATCGCTACGGGCATCGGCCAGTGCCGAGACGACCCGGCGCGGATGACGGAACTGGCTGCGGGTGTCCCACTCCACCACCATCTGTGCCGGACGATCGCTGCGACTCCAGATCATCGCGCGGTCGCCTTGCAGATCGCCGGACTGCACGCCGTCGGTGAGTTGCGGCCGATCCTTGACCGAGGCGATCACGGCCGGCGCCAGCCCTGGCATCAGCAGTCCGGCGCCGACCACTTGCATCACGCGCCGGCGACCGAGGTTGAAATCGCTCATGGTGTTCTCCCTGAAAAAAGGAAAACTTAAGCACGGGATCATGAAATAGACATGACACCAATAACCCGAGTGGGAGCGAGCCTGCTCGCGAAAGCAGTGTGCCAGTCAACATCCATTTGACTGACAGACCGCATTCGCGAGCAGGCTCGCTCCCACATTTTTAGTACGGCGTCAGGCCTTCGCGGGCTCCAGCGCCAGTTCCACAGCCTCCGGCCGCTTGACCAGCGCATACACCACCGCTGTCAGCAAACTACCCGCGACGATGGCCAGCAGATACAACAACGCATGGTTGATCGCATTCGGGATCGCCAGCACAAACAGACCACCGTGGGGCGCCATCAGCTTGCAGCCGAAATACATCGACAGCGCACCGGTCAGCGCACCGCCGGCAATGCTCGCCGGGATCACCCGCAACGGGTCTTTTGCGGCAAACGGAATTGCCCCTTCGGAGATGAAGCACAAGCCCAGCACCAGCGCCGCTTTACCGGCTTCGCGTTCGGTCTGGGCGAACTTGCGCCGGGCGATGAAGGTGGCGATGCCCAGACCAATCGGCGGCACCATACCGGCGGCCATGGTCGCGGCCATCGGTGCGTAACTCTGCGACGCCAGCAGCCCCACCGAGAACGCATACGCAGCCTTGTTGATCGGCCCGCCGAGGTCGACGCACATCATCCCGCCCAGCAGCACACCGAGCAGGATCGCGTTGGTGGTGCCCATGCTGTCGAGAAAATGCGTGAGCGCTGCGAGCATCCCCGCCACCGGTTTGCCAACCACGTAAATCATCACCAGCCCGGTGATCAGACTGGCGAACAGCGGGATGATCAGAATCGGTTTCAGCGCTTCCAGACTTTGCGGCAACGCCACATACCGACTGATCGCCTTGGCCGCGTAGCCTGCGATAAATCCGGCGACGATCCCGCCGATGAAGCCGGCGCCCAGGGTGCTCGCCAGCAAGCCGCCGATCATCCCCGGCGCCAGGCCCGGACGGTCGGCAATCGAGTAGGCGATGTACCCGGCCAGCAACGGCACCATCAACTTGAACGCGGTCTCGCCACCGATCTGCATCAATGCCGCCGCCAGCGTGCCTTCTTCCTTGAATGCGGTGATGCCGAACACGAACGACAAGGCGATCATCAGACCGCCCGCCACCACCATCGGCAGCATGAACGACACACCGGTCAGCAGGTGTTTGTAGATGCCGGTTTTCTCTTGTTTGGCCGGTACTTTTCCGTCGCCGGCAGCGCTTTCAACGACACCTTCGGCCAGGGCTTTTTTCAGCGTGGCTTCGGACTGCTTCAACGCAATCCCGGTACCGCAGCGATAGATTTTCTTGCCAGCGAACCGCTCGGTAGCGACTTCGATATCCGCCGCCAGCAGCACCACGTCGGCCTCGGCAATCGCTGTCGCGCTCAAGGGATTTTTCGCCCCTACCGACCCCTGGGTTTCCACCTGGAACTCATAACCCAGACGCTTGGCCGTTTGCTGCAAGGCTTCGGCGGCCATAAAGGTGTGCGCGACACCGGTCGGGCACGCGGTGACGGCAACGATGCGTGGCGCGGTCTGCGTGACTGCAGCCGGGACAACGTCGCTGGCGACATAAACTTCGGCCTCTTCGACACCGCGACGCAGCACCGCTTCGACATCCTGCAGCGCTTGCGCCGGGGCGATCCGGAACACGCGTTTGCCGATGAAACGCGTCATGTCGATGTCGCCGGTGGCCACCAGCAATACCCACTCCGCCGCCTCGATGGTGGCCGCCGACAGCGCTCGTTCCGGGTGCGCTGCGTCCACCACTTCGACGCTGGTGCTCCAGCCCTGACGCTGGGCTGCGGCATCCAGCAGCCGGGCACACAGCACACTGGTGACCATGCCGTTCGGGCAGGCCGTGACAATGGCTAACTTCATGACAAACCCTCTTATTATTCTGTCAGGGGACGCACGCGCACGCCCTGTTCAAGCCGCGCCAGTTGCGCAGCATCATGAATACCGAAACCGATCTGGGTCACCGCCTGCGCCGCAATCGCCGTGGCCGTGCGCAGGGTTTGTTCCGGCGTGTCAGCGCTGAGCAGACCGTGCAGCATGCCGGCCAGCAACGAATCGCCGGCACCGACCGTGCTGGCGACGCTGACCTTCGGTGGTGTGGCATGTAACGCCGAGCCGACGCTGAACCAGTTCACGCCTTCGGCGCCGTGGGAAATCACCACATGCTCGATGCCCTGAGCGTGCAGCCGATCGGCCGCTTCGGCCTGTGACGCGTGGGAGACCACTTCACAGCCCAGTGCATCGGCCAGCTCTTCGGTATTCGGCTTGATCAGCCACGGACCGGCCTTGAGCGCCGTGCGCAACGCTTCGCCGCTGGTGTCCAGCGCGACTTTCAGGCCCAGCCCCTTCAGGCGCTCAATCAACTCCCGCAACCATTTCGCACTGACTCCGCGCGGCAGGCTGCCGGCCACCACCACTGCGTCATGCCCCGGCGCGATCTGCACCAGACGATCCAGCAACGCCTGTTGTGCCACCACGTCCACTACCGGCCCCGGGCCGTTGATGTCGGTGATACGGCCGTTCTGTTCGGCGACCTTGATGTTGCTGCGAGTCTCGCCGGGCACACGGATGAAAGCGTCGACGAAACCGCGTTTGACGAACAGGTTTTCGAATGCCTGCAGGTTGTCTTCACCGAGAAAACCGCTGACCGTCAGTTGATGACCGAGATCGGCAAGCACCTGCGCGACGTTCACGCCTTTACCAGCGGCGTGGGTGTGCATCTCGTCGCTGCGATTGACCTGACCGACTTCCAGAAGCGGCAGCTGCACCGTCAGGTCCAGCGCCGGGTTGAGGGTCAGGGTAAGAATCTTGGCCATTACAGGGCCTCCACTAATGCGCGCACTTCGTTGGCGCTGCCCACGGCCAGGGCTTGTTGAGCAAGGGTTTGAGCCTGGGTCAGGCTGAGTTCGCGGATGCGCGCCTTGACCTCGGCAATGCTGCGCCCGGACACACTCAGTTCATCCACACCGAGGCCGACCAGTACCGGCACCGCCAGCGGATCCGCCGCCAGCTCGCCGCACACACCGACCCATTTGCCATGGGCATGGGCCGCGCGCACGGTGATGTCGATCAGTTGCAGCACCGCCGGGTGCAGGCCGTCCGCCTGGGCGGAGAGGGTCGGATGACCCCGGTCGATGGCCAGGGTGTATTGGGTCAGGTCGTTGGTGCCGACGCTGAAGAAGTCCACCTCTTTGGCCAGCACCGGCGCCAGCAACGCGGCGGACGGCACTTCGATCATGATCCCCAGTTGCAGGTCGGCGACCGGAATTTCCAGGCGCAGGCGTTCGGTCATGTCGCGGGCCTGACGCCACTCTTCGACGCTGCCGACCATCGGGAACATGATCCGCAATGGTCGGTTGTCCGCCGAACGCAGCAAGGCACGCAATTGCGCTTCCATGATCTGCGGACGCTGCAAAGTCAGGCGAATGCCGCGTACGCCGAGGAACGGGTTTTCTTCCTTGGCGATCGGCCAATACGGCAGCGGTTTGTCGCCGCCGACATCGAGGGTACGCACCACCAGCGGCCGACCGGCGAGACCATCGAGGACGCGGCGGTATTCGGTTTCCTGAGTCGCCTCGTCCGGCGCTTGCGGGTGGGCCATGAAAATCAGCTCGGTGCGCAGCAAACCGATACCTTCGGCACCCTGCTCCACCGCGCTGATCACACCGGCGCTTTCACCGATGTTGGCGAACACTTCCACGGCATGGCCGTCGGTGGTGTGCGCTGGTTGATGCCGTTGTTCGGCGGCGGCTTTCAGACGTTGTTCGCGGGTGTCGCGCTCTTCGCTGGCGCGTTGCAGGGTCGCGGCATCCGCGTCCACATGCAGGCGACCGCGCTGGCCGTCGAGCAGCAACGGCGTGCCCGGTTTCAGCAGCAACACCGCAGCGCCCGCACCGACCAGCGCCGGAATCCCCAGCGCGCGGGCCACGATGGCGCTGTGAGCGGTGGCGCCACCACGGGCGGTGAGAATCCCCGCGACCCGCGCCGGATCAAGACGCGCCACGTCGGACGGGCCAACCTCGTCCATCACCAGAATGTACGGTTGCTCAGGCTCGGCGGGCGTCTGCACGCCGCACAGTTGCGCCAGCACCCGACGCCCGATATCACGCAGGTCGGCAGCACGTTCGGCGAGCAACGCGTCCTGCAACGCTTCCTGCTGTTTCGCAGCGGCCTCGATCACAGCCATCCACGCCGCTTCGGCGCTTTCGCCCTGCTTGAGGCGAGTGTCGACTTCGTCGGTGAGTTCCGGGTCGTCGAGCATTTCCTGGTGGGTGATGAAAATCTCGCGAATCGCCTTGGCCTTGCTGCGTTCGATCAGGCCTTGAATGTCCTGGCGCACGTCGGCCAGCGCCTGCTTGAGACGCTCGCGCTCTATGGCGGCGGACTCGCCGCGCAACGGGTAATCGATGGCTTGCTGGACCTGAATGTGCGCCGGGCCGATGGCGATGCCGGGGGCGGCGGGAATCGCTTGCAGCAAGCTGCCGGAGGCCGGGGCGATGATGACTTCAGCTATGTCGGTGATCACTTCGGGTTGTTGGCTGACGGCCGGCAGCGGTTCGACTTCTTCACCGAGGCCTTCCTCGATCGCCGCCAACAACGCCGGCAACGCATCGGCGGCGATGCTCGGCTCGGCGATGATTTCCAGCACCTGGCCACGACGGGCACCAAGGCTCAACAGCTTGCTCAGGCTCTTCACCGATACGGCGCTGTCCTGACCGTCGACGATGCGCACACGAATTTCACCGTCAAAACTCTTGGCCAGTTGCGCGAGGATTTTCGCCGGCCGCGCGTGCAGACCATGAGCGTTGGCCAGTGCAATCCGCGCGTTTGGCCAGTCGGCCGGCAACTCGCCGCCGAGCACTTCGAGGACTTTACGGCTGCTGGTGGCGCGGCCCAGTTCATGACCGCGACCTTCGATCAGCAACGCGCACAACCGCTCGAGCAACGCCTGATGCGCTTCACCGAGGCTGGCCAGACAGAACAGACCACTGAGCGGCTGACCGAGGTAACGCATTGGTTTGTCCGGCGTGACGAACGCCAAACCTGGACGCTTCACGGTCTGTTCGCTGTGCAGCCACCACAGGCCATCGCCCAGCGGTAGCGCTTCGACTTGCTGCAACACCCCGGCAAAACCGTTGCTCACGCAATCGGCCTGGCGCAGCAGACGCGCACCGCGCCAGACCAGCTCTTCGAAATCGTCAGCAGAGACCCCGAGGCCGATCATCTGCGCATCCAGCGCCAGCTCCTGTGGCGCGCCTTGCAGCAGTTTCAGCAGCGCTTCGGGCGAACTGGCGCGGCGCAGGGCCTGACCCAGATCGGTCTCGCCGAGGGCGCGGGTCAGCAGTTGCAACAGGCGCAGGTGTTCGTCGGATTTGGCCGCGATGCCGATGGCCAGATAGACGATCTGGCCGTCGCCCCAATCCACGCCGTCGGGAAACTGCATCAAGCGCACGCCGGTCGCGAACACCTGGTCACGGGTTTCGGGCGTGCCGTGGGGAATCGCAATGCCTTGACCGAGGAAGGTCGAGCCCTGAGCCTCCCGGGCCTGCAGGCCGGCGAGGTATCCATCGGCGACGAGGCCATCGGCGACCAGATGACTGGCCAGCAATTGCAAAGCGGCGGGTTTATCCACAGCCGACTGGCCCATGGATATCTGCTCTACAGTGAGCTCGAGCATGCGATCTCCTTTTTGACGCGTTGATGCGCCAGGTATTGTTTTGAATGGTTGCAGCTTAGGCGCTTGTAGGCTTCCCTTTCAGGAGGCAGTTTTGGCGGTTTCACGGCAGAACCGGCCAAAGGCGTCTAAAACGTAGAAAATACGCTTGCTGAAACGTTTAATCTAGATTGATCGGCACGTTACTCGATAATGTCCCATCCTTGAAGTCCAACTTGTCGGATGCGCTGAGACAATGGTCGCCTGCCTGAATCGGGTAGGATTGGCGAAAATGTCGCGGCAAGCTCGAAAAAACAAGGAAATCCCGGGTTGAAACTCAGTGATATCGCGCGGTTGGCCGGAGTGTCCGTGACCACCGCCAGCTACGTCATCAACGGCAAGGCCGAACAGCAACGCATCAGCACCGCGACTGTCGAGCGGGTGCGGGCGGTGGTCGATCAGCACGGCTTTACGCCCAATCCACAGGCGGCCGGGCTGCGCAGCCGGCATACCCGGACCCTGGGTTTTATCCTGCCGGATCTGGAAAACCCCAGTTACGCGCGGATCGCCAAGCTGTTGGAACAAGGTGCCCGGGCTCGCGGTTATCAGTTGCTGATCGCCAGCTCCGACGATGCACCGGACAGCGAGCGGCAACTGCTGCAACTGTTCCGCGCCCGGCGTTGCGATGCGCTGATCGTCGCCAGTTGCCTGCCGGCCGGTGATGACAGCTACCGCCAGTTGCAGGCCAAGGGCTTGCCGGTCATCGCCATCGACCGGGTGATGGACCCCGAGCATTTCTGCTCGGTGGTCAGCGATGACCGCGAGGCCAGCCTGCACCTGACCGAAAGCCTGCTCGACCCGCAGCCGAAACAGATCGTGCTGCTGGGTGCCCGCCCGGAACTGAGCATCAGCCAGGAACGTGCCGCCGGTTTCAAACAAGCCCTTGCCGGCTTCAAGGGCGAAGTGCTGATCGAGCACGCCGAGTCCTTCAGCCGCGAATGCGGCAAGCAATTGATGGAAGAACTCCTGCAACGCCTCGGGCATTTGCCGGATGCGCTGGTGACCACGTCCTACGTGCTGTTGCAGGGGGTGTTCGACGCGCTGCATGACTTCCCGCTCAAATCCCGCCCGCTGCGCCTCGGCACATTTGGCGACACCCAATTGCTGGACTTCCTGCCACTGCCGGTCAACGCCATGGCCCAGCAGCACCAGTTGATCGCCGACAAGGCCCTGGCACTGGCGCTGGCAGCGGTCGAGCAATCGGATTACCAGCCTGGCGTGCAGGCCATCGCCCGTACCTTCAAGCAGCGTATTCACCGGGACTGAACCGTGGAGCTGATCGACAGCCACACCCATCTGGACTTTCCCGACTTCGATGCCGACCGTGCGGCGTTGCTGGCCGAAAGCCGTGCCCTCGGCGTGCGGCGGATGGTGGTGCTGGGGGTCTGCGAATCCAACTGGCAGCGGGTGTGGGATCTGGTGCAAAGCGATCCCGACCTGTACGCGGCTTTCGGACTGCACCCGGTGTATCTGGATCAGCATCGGCCGCAAGACTTGCTTGCGCTGGGCGATTGGCTGACACGGCTGCGCGGTCATCGACAGCTGTGCGCCGTCGGCGAAATCGGACTGGATTACTTCATCGAAACCCTCGACCGCGAACGCCAGCAGGTGCTGTTCGACGCACAACTGCAGCTGGCGGCGGATTTCGAGTTACCGGCATTGATCCACGTGCGACGCAGCCATGCGGCGGTGATTGCCACGCTCAAGCGATTCAAACTCAAACGCGCCGGCATCATCCACGCCTTCGCCGGCAGCCGTGAAGAGGCGCGGGAATACATCAAACTCGGTTTCAAACTCGGTCTCGGCGGCGCGCCGACCTGGCCTCAGGCCTTGCGTATGCATCGAGTACTGGCGGATTTACCGCTGGGCTCGGTGGTGCTGGAAACCGACTCACCGGACATGGCACCCGCCATGTACCCTGGCCTGCGCAACACACCGGCGCATCTGCCGGCGATCTGCAATGCGCTTGCGGGATTGATGAGTATCAGCGCAGAACAACTTGCCGAGGCCAGCACCGCCAACTGCCGCGAAGTGTTCGGCTGGTAGTCATTCGCCGTGGGCCTTCACCGCATCGAGCGTCAGGGTCATGTGCTGGCGATGGTGAACAAAACGCATCAGCGCGAAGTAGACGAAAACCACGATCAGTGAAGCATTCAACTGCTCGGTCACGTTGAGCAGCCCGATCCATTCCATCACCAGCGCCACCAGCAACGCAGTACACACCGTCAACGAAGCACTGAAGCGCAACCAGCCCAGCGAATCGAGGGATCTGAAACGTCTGATCTGTTTCGGGCAGCGCAGCTCCAGGGCTTTCTCGCAGTGAGCACAGGTGAACGGTTCATTGATCGCGATGGCATTGAGTTGCCAGGGTTTGAGCAGCAACGTGGTCTGGCAATGGGCACAGCGGCCCTGGACTCCCAGGGTTGCAACAGACATGTGTGGCCTCCTCCAAACGGTCAGTTGGTGTGATCTTGATCCATTGAAGACGAAAAATCAGGGCACGGAGGAAATCAGGAAATTGCTTACAAATGTAAGCAAAGAAGTACTACAAATTATTCCGACAAACCTGCCTCGCGAGAGGCAGGCTGATTAAACCCGGAAGGCGCTGATCAACTGCTTCAACTCAACCACCTGAGCCGACAGGGCGCGACTGGCGTTTTCGGTCTGACAGGCCCCTTCGGCCGTGCGTTCACCGGCGCGGTTGATCTCGACAATGTTCTGGTCGATGTCATGGGCGACAGCGGTCTGCTGCTCTACGGCTGCGGCGATCTGCTGGTTCTGGTCGACGATCATTCCTACCGCACCGAGGATGTTTTCCAGCGCCTGCTGGACCTTTTCCGACTGTCCGACCGTACCGTTGGCCATCGAATGACTGACACCCATGGCCTTCACTGCTGCGCCGACCCCGCCGTGAAGCCTGGCGATCATCTGCTCGATTTCTTCGGTCGATTGCTGAGTGCGTTTGGCCAGCGTCCGTACTTCGTCCGCCACCACCGCAAAACCCCGGCCCTGCTCACCGGCCCGCGCCGCTTCGATCGCCGCGTTGAGGGCCAGCAGATTGGTCTGCTCGGCGATGCTCTTGATCACCTCCAGCACCCGGCTGATCGACTGACTGTCGCTGGCCAACTGATTGATCACCCGCACCGACTGATCGATCTCACTGGCCAGTGCCGCGATGCTGCCCTGCTGCGACTCCACCAGACCACGTCCGTTGATGGTTTCGTCGTTGACGCTGTGGGCGCTGCTCACCGCAGCCGCCGCACTGCGTGCAACTTCCTGCGAGGTCGCCGACATCTGGTTCATGGCCGTGGCCACCTGCTCGATCTGGCTGCGCTGTCCGGCCACCGCCTGATTGCTTTGCGCCGAAACGTTTTCCACTTGCCCGGCCTGACGCTCGACCTCGCCGACGGTATGACCGACCCGCTCGATCAAGTCATGGATCTTGCGCACCGTGCCATTGAACACCTCGCCCAGTTCGCCCAGTTCATCGCGGCTATGGGCCACGAAGTTGACCGTCATATCCCCGGCCGCGACTCTGTCCATCATCGCGCCAAGACGTTTTAGCGTATTGCGGGTCGAGGCGTAGAAGCCGCCATAGAGGTAGAAGATCAGCACGAATACCACCGACAGCGCCACGGCTTGCAACACCATGTGCGTACGGTTCTGCGCCAGACGTTGCTGCAACTGGGTATCGAGAAATTTCAGGGTGGCTTCGTTGAGCTGATAGGTGCGATCCATCAGCCCGGTGATCTGATCGTAGAAAGCCTGCCATGGGGCATCGAGTGTCTCGGCCACCACCACTTGTTCTTCAAACACTTCGCTGGCCTGTTTCAGCGACGCCTTGCTGGCATCGGCCGCGGGGCTCAGCGAGTCACGCGCAGCCTTGCTCGAACCCAGCGCGTCCTGCAGTTTCAGCCCGTATTCGCCCTGAAGCTTTTCGATCTGCGCCAGCAGTTCATCGAACCGAGTGCTGGAGGAACTGTTGAGAAACCCCTGACCCAACGAGAAGGAGCCCATGGCCCGGCCTTCGCCGAGGGTCTGAGTAATGGCTGGTGTGATGGCTGTGACCAGCTCGCTGAGTTGGCGGATGTCGCTCTGAGTGTCGCGGCTCAGGCCGGCCTGGCTGGCGATGATCTGGCTGAAGATCTGTGCACTGCCCAGCAGCTTGCCGATCAGCGCGCTTTTGCTTTGCAGGGAGTTTTCAGCTTGCTGGGCCTTGAACGCGGCAATCATTTCATCGCGCTTGGCATCGAAGACCTTGATTTGCTCGGGGTCGTCGGTCATGGCCGCGAGCCCCTGCAGGCGCGTCAGGACGCTTTGCTCCAGACCGGTGATTTGCGACTCGACATTGCCGGCCTTGCCCGACTGGCCAAGGGTGACGTTGATCTGCACCAGGTTATTGAGGGTTTCCAGATCCCGACGCAGGGTCAGGCTGCTGCCCAGCAGGTCGAGGCTTTGCAACTCCACCCGGGTGCCCTGGAATTCGCGATAGGAATCGCGCACCAGATAGAAATTGGTCACCAGCATCGGTACCAGGAACAGCACGCTGATCAGGCTGAACTTCATGCCGAAGCTCAGACGGTTCATCAGCGAGACGGCGGGATAGAGCAAGCTCTTCACTGGAAGTCTCCCTTGGTTTTTTCTTGTTTTTATTGGCAGGCGCGGGGCGACAGCAGATAGCCACTATCGGGCGCTATCTCTGTATAGCTCAAATCGAAGGGAGGTTTTGTAACTTAAGGTTAACGGCAAAGGATCGCCCGGACGCGGGCTGCGTTCGGGCGACATATTGATCTTCAGGCAGGCATCAGTGGATCAGGACGGTCCACAGGGCAAACCCGGCGTACCACAACACCGCAGCACGCAGCAGCAGCTCCCACAGGCAATCGAGGGTGTTGATGCCTTCCGGGCCGACGACGGCAGGCGGAATCTCTCCGGCGGCCAGGCCGACCTTGTTGATCAGTTGCGCGGCGCTGATGTTCCAGTTCAACAGCTCATGCAGCATGATCCGGCTGACCGCGACAAAGTTGCCGACCAGCGCGAGACTTGCCGCCAACAGGCGCACCGGCACCCAGTCGAAGGCGTGCCGCAATTGCCCTGCCCGCTCGGCCAGCGCCGGGTTCTGCGCGTTCTCTTCTGCCAGGGCCAGCAGGCGATAGCTCAGGGCGGCGACCGGACCGAGCAGGAAGTACCAGAAAATCACTGCGAAAAAACTCTGGTACGCCTGCCACAACAGATGCTGCTGTACCTGCTCCAGCAGTTGCTCGCCGCTCTCGGCGCAGATATCCAGATCGCGCTTGGCCACATGTGCAGCGGCTTGCAGATCCTCACGGCGCCAGGCGTCACGGAACGGTCCAAGACCGCCGAGCAGATCTCCCCGCCCCAGGCTGTAAATCACCACCAGCAAATGCACCGGCAGGGCCAACAGGCCATAGGCAACCGGCTCCAGCACCACCAGCAGCAGCCCCAGCAAGGCCACCGGCAGCAACACCAGAATGACCAGCACCAGCCATGGCCGTTTTGCCAGATTGCCACTTTCAAGCTTGTGCAGTTCGCGGATCCATCCGCCATCGCGTTGAACCCGATGGCGCAGGGCCGAAAACTTCTCGACCCAGACCGCCAGCAGTAACACCAGAAAACTCATTGTCCTTCCTCTTGTGCCAGGGCTGCGCGGTAGCGTGCCCAATCGAATGCCGGGCCAGGATCGGTCTTGCGCCCGGGTGCGATGTCGCTGTGCCCGCAGATACGAGCGCCGGTGATAGCCGGAAATGCTGTTTGCAACTGACGGGTCAGCGTGATCAAGGCCTGATACTGCGCATCGGTAAATGGCAGATCATCAGTGCCTTCGAGCTCGATGCCCACGGAAAAATCGTTACAGGTTTCGCGGCCTTCAAAAATCGATACACCCGCATGCCACGCCCGCTCGAGACAGGAGACAAACTGGGTGACCTTGCCGTCACGTTCGATCAGGAAATGCGCGGAGACGCGCAGGTCGGCAATCCCGGCAAAGTAAGGATGCTCCGTGACATCCAGACGATTCTGGAAAAATTCCTGCACCTTACCGGTGGCGAACTGCGCCGGCGGCAGGCTGATGTTGTGGATGACCAACAGCGAAACTTCGCCCGCCGGGCGTTCATTGAAGTTGGGCGATGGGCAGACCTGCACCCCATGACACCACCCGCTTGCGGGATCCAACTGCATACCGATTCCTTCAACGCCGACTGTGTTGGCGCCCAGTATGCCGCGATCGACCCCCGACGCGCGATCACTTGCCGTTATTGAGCCGTCGCAGATTGCCGAGCACCGACTCCAGCGCGCGGTCGAACAGCAAGGTATCGTCCAGAGCCCGCACCGTGCCCCGGCGGAACTCCATGGCCAGGGCGAGCCGGTTGCGCTCCTGGACCTTCATCCCGGTGCGATCGACGAATACGTACTTGCCAGTGGCCTGAACGATCGCCGCCAGTTTGCAGCGCAAGACGTGCTCGTCATCCTCTTCGAACGCCACCCAGCTGCCCAGACGCAACTGATCGACCTGGCGCAGGCTCGCGTCGTCGGCCGGCAAGCGCTCCGGGGTCAGGGTGAGGGCGGCCTCGTCAGCAGTCTGCAAAACGATGGCTCGGGAAACCTCGATCATCGGTGGCAATTCGCACTGATCCACTGCCGGCGTTTCGAGCAAGCGCACATGCAGCCCCTCCAGCTCACTGAAAAACTCGCTGGTGGCAAACGGGTCGAAGGCCGAGCTGCTCAACCCGTCACGCAACGATTTGAGCAACCCCGGCACCAGCGTCAGCAAGCGCAGGCCCGCGTCAGCCTCGGCGTGACGCTGCACACTCCAGATCAATTGTTCCATGGTCTGCACATCGGCCTGCCATTCGGCGGACTGATCGCCGTGCTTGAGACAGGTCAGCAGCAACACTTTGCTCCAGGCCGTCTGCACGAAGGCCACCACCGACGGTGGCAGGACTTTGCCCAGCAGCGCCCGGGTCATCGCTTGTTCGACGCAGACACGCGCCAGCTCGGTTTTCGCCCGGCCCTCTTCAGCGTCGCGCAGGCGTTGCTCAAGCAGTTCACTGCGGCGACGTTCGTCGCTGGTGAAGGTTAGGAAGTCCGCCAGCAGTTCGGAGAAGATCGCCGGGTCATCAACGAAATCCGTCAGCAGCCGCTGTACCACTTGCTCGATGCGCAAGTACAGGCTGCCCCGTGCATCGCCGTCGCACTCGCCCCAGCCCATGGCCGCTTCGGCGATTTCATTGAGCAGGCGGCGTGCCGGATGACTGCTGCGGCTGAAAAAGCTCTTGTCGATCACTGCGACTTTCAACATGGGAATCTGCAGCCGGGCGATCAACGCCTTGAGGGAGTCCGGCAGATTGCGATCGTCGAGAATGCAGTCGAAGACCATGGCGACGAGGTTGATCACATCCTCGTCGGCCTCTCCGACGACCCGGGACTTGCCGCTTTTCACACTGACCCGGGTCAGCAGTTGTTCAAGCTGGTTGCGCAGGTCGAAGTCTTCCTGCCCCGCCAGCGCCGGCACGTATTGCTGCAAGTGCGACAGCAGGCGCAACAGATCGCGGGTGGAAATCGGCATGGTCGCCGCGCTGGGCTCCAGAGTCGGCGCCACACTGCCGCGCAGGTGTGACAACAGCTCCTGAAGTGCGGCAAAAACCTCCTGTACACCGGCGTCCGCTGGCGCCTGATCGAGATCGTCAAACTCGCCGTCCACGCTGGCCACAGCATGATCCCCGACCCGGCGCGAGGCCGGTTTCAGTTCGGGCAACACACCGGTGGCCACCAGCAGTTGATTGGCTTCGGCGAACAACTGAGCGGTATCAGCCAGTACATAGCGCTCGAACAGTTTGAGCAGAATCAGCTTGACCTTGATCTCCACCCCCAGATTGCGCCCGGCCTGGAGGAAATACTCGCAGAGCATCGCCGGCCCCAGCGGGTTGTGGCGATCATCGAGGGATTTACCCAGCAACGCATTGAGCCGAGCGGTCAACTGATCGAGTGCAAGACCGTCGCGGTTGAGCACCCGACCCACCATGGTCTCGATGGCTACGTTGCGCTCCATGTCGTCGGTACGCGGCGTGGCGTCTTCGTACTGCAATGCATGCGAAACGACGTTTTGGGCAGGATCGGATTGAATGAGACCGACAAAGGCCTCGAAGTATTGCTCGAGAAAGCCGCGCTCGATGTTCTTGCGCTTGAGGCGCAGGTCGCGCATGGCTTCGAAAAAGATGTTCTGCTCGACGTCGTTGCGCGCCCGGTCGGCCATTTCGAACAGAGTGTCGTCGGCGTTATCGAACAGTTCCTGCAGGCCGTTGCGCAGGCGTTGTGCAGCCTTGTCGCGAACCTGAAGCAGAATCACAGGCAGGCGGGCGAGCGGCGAGTGGTTCGCCTGATCGGTAGCAGCCTTGTGCAAAGGCACTACGTTCCCGTCGTTGTGCATCCAAGCCTCCTGAAACGGTGATTTGCCGACGTCAAAGACATGGCGTCAAATGCAAGGCGGATTATCTTGCAAAAGTTGTCTCCGGCGCCAGAGGCGTCAGGGTTTCCCCTAGACGGGCGCACCCTTGAGTGACCGCCGCCCAACGGCTTTCGCTCCATGGAATCGACCAGATGCAGGCAGCCGCGCGGTTCTCGCCTTGGGTTGGCCCGTGCCATGCCCCTATAATCGGGCCACTTAGTTTGTGGAGCCCGTTATGCCGAATCTACGTCTCGCCGATTTGACCGCCGAAATCGAAGCCAACGTGCGCCGTGCGTTGCTCGAAGACATCGGCAGCGGCGACATCACCGCGCAATTGATCCCGGCCGAACGCCTGGCCAAAGCCACCATCATCACCCGTGACGCCGCCGTGATCTGCGGGACAGCCTGGGTCGATACGGTGTTCCGTCAGCTCGATCCGCGAGTCGCGGTGCACTGGCAGGTGCGCGATGGCGAACGGGTTTCGCCCAATCAGCCGTTGTTTCACCTGGAAGGCCCGGCCCGCTCGCTGCTGACCGGTGAACGCAGCGCTCTGAACTTCCTGCAATTGCTGTCCGGTGTGGCCACCCGCGCGCAATACCTTGCTGACTTCGTGGGCGAAACCGGGGTGAAACTGCTCGATACCCGCAAGACCCTGCCGGGTCTGCGTCTGGCACAGAAATACGCGGTGACTTGCGGCGGTTGCCATAACCATCGCATCGGTCTCTATGACGCGTTCCTGATCAAGGAAAACCACATCGCCGCCAGCGGCGGAATTCCTCAGGCCATTGCGGCAGCGCACAAGATCGCACCGGGCAAACCGGTGGAAGTCGAAGTGGAAAGCCTGGAAGAGTTGAAGGAGGCCCTGGCGGCCGGCGCCGACATCATCATGCTCGACGAACTGAGCCTGGACGACATGCGCGAAGCCGTTCGCCTGAACGGCGGCAAGGCGAAACTGGAAGCCAGCGGCGGCATCAACGAAAGCACGCTGTTGCCGATTGCACAGACCGGGGTGGATTACATCTCGATCGGTGCGATGACCAAGGACGTGAAGGCCGTCGACCTGTCGATGCGCCTGAGCCTCTGATTCGAACGCGCAATAAAAAACGCCAGCCCTTTCGAGGCTGGCGTTTTTGTTTCAGACCACCAGATTGTTCATCTCGCAATATTCATCCCACTCGACGCCCAACACTTCGGCCGCTTCCTTGTGCAGTTCCAGGCGTTTGGCCTCGAACTCCTCAGGCGTGCTGGTGTACTTGAGGGTCAACTCCCAAGGTTGCAGGCCCTGGGCTTCGGCTTCGTCTTCGAACGCCCACTGAATCTGGTCCTTCTGATCATCGGGACTGAGATCCTTGATCTCGTCCATCAGCTCAGGCGCATCAAGCTTGTACTTTTCCAGCGCTTGTTCGTGGCGTTGCTCTTGAGTTAACTCGGTCATGGCGTTCTCGCTGATCGTAAGAATGGAAGATGGATGTGGATCATCAAGGATCTCTCTGACGCGGATTGTCCGGCCTTCGGAACCATTCGGGATCATCTGAAAACTGCTGGGCGATGCTCATGCAGACAGCGAATATAGGACGTTTGGCGAGCGAATTACACGGGTCTTTACATCTCTCCCACAAAAAGTTGACCGGGGGAACATAAATCGCCTTTCCAAGTCATAGCCATGTGCCACATCGGCACTCACCTTCGCTGTTCACAAGGAAACCCAGTGATGCGCAGCTTTTCGAAGATTTCTTCTGTTGTGTCCGCCACCGCTTTGACTGTCCTTTTGGGCACCCTCGCCCCTCTGACCAGTGCAATGGCAGTTGAACTCAGTGGCAGCAGCCCTTCCTATGGCGACGAGATCTCCGCCATTCACAACGATTTCGGCAAAGACGTGGTAATCAAGAGCGGTATCGGTGTCGATGAACTGAAAAAGATGCGCGACACCGTCAACGATCAGTCGCGTCAGATCGAAGAACTCAAACGCAGCAGCGGTTCCAGCTCGAGTTCCAGCGGCAGAGAGATTGATGATCTGAAGAGCAAGGTCAAGGAACAGGAGCGCCAGCTCGATACGCTCGGCCGTCAGGTCGAAGACCTCAAGCGCAACAGTGGCTCCAGCTCCAGCTCAAGCAACAGCGAAATCTCCAGCCTGAAGCAGAAGCTCAACGATCAGGATCGCGCGATGGATCAGCTCAAGCGGACCGTCGAGGAGTTGAGCCGCAAGGTGAAATAAGGGGAAGTGGTGCCCGAGACAGGAATCGAACCTGCGACCTTCGCGTTACGAGTGCGCTGCTCTACCGGCTGAGCTACACGGGCGGTGGGCTAAACCTAGCACTGGTCTTGCAGGTCGGCAACTTCGCCGAATGACTCGATATTTCACGGACAAAAAAATGCCCCGCCGTTTTCACGGCGGGGCATTTTTATTGCGCTAAAGCTATGGGGTGATTAAACGCCCGAAGCCTTGGCCGCTGCCACGTCTTTGATGGACAGTTTGATACGGCCGCGGTTGTCCACGTCCAGTACCAGAACTTCCACTTCCTGGCCTTCTTTCAGGATGTCGGTCACTTTCTCTACGCGAGCGTCGCTCAGCATCGAGATGTGAACCAGACCGTCCTTGCCTGGCAGGATGTTGACGAATGCGCCGAAGTCGACGATGCGCTCAACCTTGCCGACGTAGATCTTGCCGATCTCGGCCTCTGCGGTGATACCCAGAACGCGCTGACGTGCTGCTTCAGCCGCTTCCTTGGTTTCGCCGAAGATCTTGATCGAGCCGTCGTCTTCGATGTCGATCGAAGCCTTGGTCTCTTCGCAGATCGCACGGATGGTCGCGCCGCCTTTACCGATAACGTCACGGATCTTGTCGGTGTCGATCTTCATCGCGATCATGGTCGGAGCGTTGGCCGACAGTTCGGTACGCGACTGGCCGATGATCTGGTTCATCTGACCGAGGATGTTCAGGCGCGCTTCCAGGGCTTGGCCCAGAGCGATTTCCATGATCTCTTCGGTGATGCCCTTGATCTTGATGTCCATCTGCAGCGCGGTCACACCTTTGGCGGTACCGGCTACTTTGAAGTCCATGTCGCCCAGGTGGTCTTCGTCACCCAGGATGTCGGTCAGAACAGCGAATTTCTCGCCTTCTTTAACCAGACCCATGGCGATACCGGCAACCGGTGCCTTCATCGGAACGCCGGCGTCCATCAGGGCCAGGGAAGCGCCACAAACGGAAGCCATCGAGCTCGAACCGTTGGATTCGGTGATTTCCGATACCACACGGATGGTGTACGGGAATACGTCAGCGGCTGGCAGCATGGCCGAAACCGAGCGACGGGCCAGACGGCCGTGACCGATTTCGCGACGACCGGCGCCACCCATGCGACCACACTCGCCCACCGAGAACGGAGGGAAGTTGTAGTGCAGCATGAACGGGTCTTTCTTCTCGCCTTCCAGAGTGTCCAGCAGTTGTGCGTCACGGGCGGTGCCCAGCGTCGCGACCACCAGAGCCTGGGTTTCGCCACGGGTGAACAGTGCCGAACCGTGTGTCTTCGGCAGAACGCCGACTTCGATGTTCAGCGGACGTACGGTGCGGGTGTCGCGACCGTCGATACGTGGCTTGCCGTTAACGATGTTTTCGCGAACGGTGCGGTATTCGATTTCGCCGAAAGCGGCTTTGACGTCGGAAGCCGAAGGCTGGCCTTCTTCACCGGACAGCTTGGCAACGACCTGGTCACGCAGCTCGCCCAGACGCGCATAACGGTCGGCCTTGATGGTGATGGTGTAAGCCTGGGAGATCGCTTCGCCGAACTCGGAGCGGATAGCGGCCAGCAGCTCGGTGGCCTCTGGAGCCGGTGCCCAGGTCCAGGTTGGCTTGGCAGCTTCGGCAGCCAGTTCTTTTACAGCGTTGATCACGACCTGGAACTCGTCGTGAGCAAACAGTACCGCGCCCAGCATCTGGTCTTCGGTCAGCTCTTTGGCTTCCGATTCAACCATCAGTACAGCGTCCGAAGTACCGGCAACGACCATGTCCAGGCTCGAGGCAGCTTGCTGCTCGTAAGTCGGGTTCAGCAGGTAGCCGGTGCTTTCGTGGAAAGCAACGCGAGCGGCGCCGATCGGGCCGTCGAACGGAATGCCGGAGATCGCCAGGGCAGCGGAGGTACCGATCATCGCAGCGATGTCCGGATCGGTCTTCTTGCTGGTGGAAACCACGGTGCAGACAACCTGCACTTCGTTCATGAAGCCTTCAGGGAACAGCGGACGGATCGGACGGTCGATCAGTCGGGAAGTCAGGGTTTCTTTCTCGGAAGGACGGCCTTCACGCTTGAAGAAACCGCCAGGGATCTTGCCGGCAGCGTAAGTCTTTTCCTGGTAATGAACGGACAGAGGGAAGAAGCCCTTGCCCGGATCGGCTTGCTTGGCACCGACTACGGTCACCAACACGCTGACGTCGTCGTCAACGGTGACCAATACTGCGCCGGAGGCCTGACGGGCGATACGGCCAGTCTCGAGGGTAACGGTCGACTGACCGAACTGGAATTTTTTGATTACCGGGTTCACGGTGTCCTACCTTCTTTGTGGCTCTTGGGGGAACTGGTTTCTTGCGAAATTCTTGGGCAACGTCGGGAATCGGCCCGCTGATTGTCCGGGTAAAACGGTAGTTCAGATAAAACTTGAGGCTGGGAGCCTGCCATGCGCCAGCGGGAATCCCGTTGACGCAAGACAGACAACCAACCTCTAGCGCAATCGCTGATTAGCGACGCAGACCCAGGCGAGCGATCAGAGCGCTGTAACGGCTCAGGTCCTTGCCTTTCAGGTAGTCCAGCAGCTTGCGACGCTGGTTAACCATGCGGATCAGACCACGACGGGAGTGGTGGTCTTTACCGTTGGCCTTGAAGTGACCTTGCAGTTTGTTGATGTTGGCGGTCAGCAGTGCAACTTGCACTTCTGGCGAACCAGTGTCACCAACAGCTTGCTGGTAGTCAGCTACGATTTGGGCTTTTTCTTGAACGTCGAGAGCCATGAGGCAATCCTTTTATCAGGAAACCGTTTCAGAAACGGTTTCAACAGGCCAGGGACAAATCCCTGTATCTATAAATGAGTAGTGACCGTGCCTGTTAACAGCCACACTCGTTCGGTCATTCTGACCGAATCAGTCGACGCGGCGCGATCCGCCCGTCTTCGCTCACTTCACCGATACCGATGAAGCGACCGTTATGATCCTGTACCCGCACCATGCCGAACTTCGGAGCATCCGGGGCACGTACCGGCTGGCCGTTGAGCCAGTAGAACGCGCTCGCCTCCGAGAACTGCAGCAGTGGCCAATCCTGCAGGCCGCTGTCCGATGGCATCAGGAAGCGGTCGACCGCTTCGTTGCCGCCTTCGGCATGTACCGCTTCCAGCTCTTCGAGGGTCACGGTCTGCGCCAGGGTGAAAGGCCCGGCCTGGGTACGGCGCAATTCAGCGACGTATGCACCACAACCGAGTTGCTCACCGATATCCTCCACCAGGGTACGAATATAGGTGCCCTTGCTGCAATCCACCGCCAGACGCGCAGTATCGCCTTCGAAGGCCAGCAATTCCAAGCGCGCAATAGTAACAGAACGCGGTTCGCGCTCCACTACTTCCCCTGCACGGGCCAGCTTGTACAGCGGCTGGCCATCACGCTTGAGAGCGGAGTACATCGGCGGTATCTGACTGATTTGACCGCGAAATTTCGGCAGGACCGCTTCAATGTCGGCCTGACCAACGGTCACCGGACGCTCCTGCAAAACCTCGCCTTCGGCGTCTGCCGTGGTGGTGGTCTTGCCCAGTTGCGCCAGGGTTTCGTAACCCTTGTCGGAATCAAGCAGATACTGCGAGAACTTGGTCGCCTCGCCAAAGCACAGCGGCAACACGCCGGTAGCCAGTGGGTCGAGACTGCCGGTGTGACCGGCCTTCTCGGCGTTGAGCAGCCAGCGAACCTTCTGCAACGCGGCGTTGGAGGTAAACCCCAGCGGCTTGTCGAGCAGGATGATGCCACTGACGTTACGACGGATACGTTTGACCTGAGCCACCGAGTTACTCCTTGGTGTCTTCGGGTGCAGCAGTTTCGTGCTGACTATCTTCGGCCACCGCTCGCTCGATCAGAGCCGACAGGTGCGCGCCACGGGCGACACTTTCGTCGTAGTGGAAGTGCAATTGAGGCACGCTGCGCAGCTTCATTTCACGAGCCAGCTGCATGCGCAGGAAACCGGCGGCAGCATTGAGCACCTTGATGCTTTGCGCGATGTCTTCGGCGTTGTCCTGCCCCATCACGGTGATGAAGATCTTCGCGTGACCAACGTCACGGCTGACATCAACAGCGGTAATGGTGACCAGGCCGACACGCGGATCTTTGACTTCACGACGGATCAGCTGGGCCAGCTCACGCTGCATCTGATCGCCGATTCGTTGGGTACGGCTGTATTCTTTTGCCATGATTTGTTACCTGTTACTGCCCCGCGGTGAAACCCGCAAGGTCTGAAAGCGGCAAACGCCCGGCCTGACAAAAAGCCAGACCGGGCGTTGCGTTTAGAGTCCTGACGCCGTGCCGCGCATTTTCATGCGGCGGCCCGACGTGGCCCTTGAAGTGCACGAGTCAGAGGCTGCGAGCAACCTGAACCTTCTCGAAGACTTCGATCTTGTCACCGACTTTGACGTCGTTGTAGCTCTTCACGCCGATACCGCATTCCATGCCGGCACGCACTTCGGAAGCGTCATCCTTGAAGCGACGCAGGGATTCCAGCTCGCCTTCGAAGATAACGATGTCTTCACGCAGTACGCGGATCGGACGGTTACGGTGGACGGTACCCTCGATCACCATGCAGCCGGCGATAGCGCCGAACTTAGGCGAACGGAACACGTCACGTACTTCGGCCACACCGAGGATGTTCTCGCGAACATCGCTGCCAAGCATACCGGTCAGGGCTTTCTTGACGTCTTCGATGATGTCGTAGATTACGTTGTAGTAACGCATGTCCAGACCTTCCTGCTCGACGATCTTCCGTGCGCCGGCATCGGCACGCACGTTGAAGCCGAACAGTACAGCGTTGGAAGCCAGTGCCAGGTTGGCGTCGGATTCGGTGATACCACCGACACCGCCACCGACCACGCGCACTTGCACTTCGTCGTTGCCCAGGCCGTTCAGAGCACCCTGCAAAGCTTCCAGCGAGCCACGGACGTCGGATTTGAGGACGATGTTGAGCGTCTTCTTCTCTTCCTGACCCATGCTTTCGAAGATGTTTTCCAGCTTGCCGGCGTGAGCGCGAGCCAGTTTGACTTCGCGGAACTTGCCTTGACGGAACAGAGCCACTTCACGGGCTTTCTTCTCGTCGGCAACCACGCTCATCTCGTCGCCAGCGTCAGGCGTACCGTCCAGGCCGAGGATCTCGACCGGAATGGCCGGGCCCGCTTCCTTGATCGGCTTGCCGTTCTCGTCGAGCATGGCGCGTACACGGCCGTAGTTCGAGCCGACCAGCACCATGTCGCCTTGACGCAGCGTACCGTCCTGAACCAGAACAGTCGCTACCGGGCCACGGCCCTTGTCCAGACGCGATTCAACCACGACACCACGGCCAGGGGCCGATGGAGTGGCAGTCAGTTCGAGAACTTCGGCTTGCAGCAGAACAGCTTCAAGCAGTTCGTCGACGCCGGTACCCATCTTCGCCGAGACCGGAACGAATGGAGTGTCGCCACCCCACTCTTCGGAGGTCACGCCGTGAGCCGACAGTTCGCTGCGGATACGATCGAGATCAGCACCCGGCTTGTCGATCTTGTTCACCGCAACCACCAGAGGAACGCCAGCCGCCTGAGCATGCTGAACAGCTTCGATGGTTTGTGGCATCACGCCGTCGTCCGCCGCAACCACCAGGATCACGATGTCGGTCGCCTTGGCACCACGGGCACGCATTGCGGTAAACGCGGCGTGACCCGGGGTGTCGAGGAAGGTGACCATGCCGCGTTCGGTTTCAACGTGGTAAGCACCAATGTGCTGGGTAATACCGCCGGCTTCGCCAGCAGCAACCTTGGCACGACGGATGTAGTCGAGCAGCGAGGTCTTGCCGTGGTCAACGTGACCCATTACGGTCACGACCGGCGCACGAGGAACCGCTTCACCTTCAAACTTCAGGGACTCGGCCAGGGAATCTTCAAGGGCAGTGTCGCTGACCAGGGTCACTTTGTGGCCCAGTTCTTCGGCTACCAGTTGAGCAGTTTCCTGATCAAGCACCTGGTTGATGGTCGCTGGAGTACCCAGTTTGAACATGAACTTGATGATTTCAGCAGCCTTCACCGACATCTGCTGAGCGAGATCGCCAACAGTGATGGTTTCGCCGATCTTCACTTCACGCACGACAGGGCCGGTCGGGCTCTGGAAACCGTGGGCGTTGCGTTTCTTCAGCTTGGCCTTGCCGCGACCGCCGCGACGGAAGCCATCGCTTTCTTCGTCGGTGGTGCGTGGCGCCACACGTGGAGCCGGTGCCTTTTCCTTGACCGAAGCGCGATGCGGAGCATTCTTGCGCTCGCCATCACCACCGCCACGACGGTTGTTATCGTCGGCACGTGGTTTGTCCGGACGGCGCTGTTCGTCACGCTTGCGAGTGTCGGCAGCGGGCGCAGCAGCCACAACCGGCGCAGCTTCGCGCACAGGTTCAGCGGCTGGCGCAGGCGCAGCAACAGGCTCGGCAGAAGCGGTCGGTGCAGCAGGCTGGCGACGCGCTTCTTCTTCAGCGCGAACACGGGCTTCTTCTTCAGCCTTTTGACGGGCAGCATTCTCTACTGCGCGACGCTCATCCAGTTCACGCTTGCGCTCGGCTTCGATTTCTTCCGGGCTACGCTGTACGAAAACTTTCTTCTTGCGGACTTCAACGCTGATGCTTTTGCTGCCAGCCACACGCAGGGTGCTGGTGGTTTTACGCTGCAGCGTGATCTTGCGTGGTTCTTCCACTTTCGCCTTGTGGCTGCTCTTCAAGTGAGTCAGCAGGGATTGCTTCTCACTGTCAGTCACATGTTCTTCGGCGGCGGTGTGCGGCAGACCTGCCTCACGCATCTGCTGCAACAGGCGCTCTACCGGTGTTTTGACCTCATCGGCCAGTTGTTTCACCGTGACTTGCGTCATGCATTTCTCTCCTCAGGCCGCGCCTAATTACTCGAACCAGTGGGCTCGGGCGGCCATGATCAACTTGCCGGCACGATCATCGTCAATGCCGTCGATGTCGAGCAGGTCGTCAATAGACTGCTCGGCCAGGT
>Ga0207709_10000200_pt1 | contig 79228 bp, 70 predicted proteins | sample KBSM34metaG_FD_184397 | JGI IMG/M metagenome (GOLD analysis project Ga0207709, IMG submission 184397) | Miscanthus rhizosphere microbial communities from Kellogg Biological Station, Michigan, USA - KBS M3-4 metaG (SPAdes) (version 2) | ecosystem: Host-associated > Plants > Roots > Rhizosphere >...
CAGGCAAGGACGGGGGCGCAGACCAGATCGAATACGAACACCGCATCGCCCACAGCCTGGACGCGCTGGGCGCACGCCAGCACAGCCAACTGCAAGGCCTGGGAGAGATCGCCTGGCTCACCTACGGTTCAGGCCATGTGCACGGACTGCAGCTCAACGGAGCCAGCCTCATCGACTTCGAACGCGACAACCTGCACCGCGAAGTCCGCCGCAGCCTGCACTCACCCACCTCTGCAGCAGACGTACACAACCCCCTGCAGGTGCAACGCCAATGGGACAGCCTGGGCCGACTCACGGCCCTGGGCACCACAGGCCTGCAAAGCATGGAAGGCCGTGATCACCTGGTCCAGCCCCTCATAGGCCAGATCCTCGGCCGTCGCTGCCACTACGACAGCCTGGGCCAGCTCGTCGCCATCGAACAGGCCGGCGCCCCGGGCCAAGCCGCACAACTGCTGCGCTACGGCTACGACAGCGCAGGGCGCCTCAGAGCGGCCACCGACAGCCAGCAGCCCCAGACCTCCACCCGCTGGCAGATCGACCCTGCGGGCAACCGCCTGCCAGCACCCGGTGCACCCGGCGCACCGGGCCAGACGAACACCCAGGACAACTGGGCTGCCCAGGTCCACGCCCACTGGCGGCACACCGACTTCAACCTCATGGGCCTGGGCCACCTCGCAGGCCAGCGGCAAGGCCCCGTGCAGCGCTGGGAAGACAACCGCATCGGCTTCACTGAAGACCGCGTCTGGCGCTACGACCCCTGCGGCAACCGCATCGCGCAAATGCAGGCAGACCACAGCCAGCAGCAACTGCACTACGACGGAGCCCACCAGCTCATCGCCGTGCGCAGCAGCCAGATCCAGGGCAACGCCGAGCAACTGCGCCCCCACAGCCGCTACACCTACGACGCCCTGGGCAGGCGCCTGAAGCAGCAAGTGGAAAGCGCGGACTCCACAGAATCCACCCGCACCCACTACTACGGCTGGGACGGCGACCGCCTGATCCACACCGAACGCCTGCAGCATGGCGATGACACCCGCCACATAGAGCACACCATCTACGAACCGGGCAGCTTCACACCCCTGGTGCGCCTGAGCACCACGGCCAGCGGCGACCCCCAAGACGAGCCCCACCTGCTGGTGCAAGCCATCACCGCAGGCCTGCCCGACCAGGACGACCCCAACCACACGCCGGCCCTGGCCCTCATGCAAACCATGCTCAGCGCCATGCCGCGCGACATGCAGCAAGACGCCGCCCGCCACCTGCGCCACACCCTGGAGCACGGTCTGCCGCCCAGTGCCCAGGCGATCCTGGGTGAACAGGCCGAGGGCACGGCCCGCCTGCTCAGCGGCATGCAGGCAAAACTGCAGAAACAGGAAAAAGAACAGCACGCCCGCATCGCCATCCACCACTACCACTGCGACCACCTGGGCACACCCATGGCCCTGACGGACCAAACCGGCCAGGTGGCCTGGGCCGCAAAGCTGGACCCCTGGGGCAATGTGCTGCAGGAGTACAACCCACAGGGCATCCACCAGGCGATCCGGCTGCCGGGGCAGCACCATGACAGGGAAACGGGGCTGTATTACAACCGGCATCGGTATTACGATCCGTTGGTGGGGAGTTATATCAATCAGGATCCGATTGGGTTAAATGGAGGTATTCATATGAGCGAATACTGCCATTCGAATCCAATAAGTAATATCGACCCCGAGGGATTATTCTTCCTAAGTCTGACTACTTTTGAAGGAGCAAAAAGAGGAGTTGCTTTATCTGAAGCAATAAAAGCAGGGCAACCATTCAGAGAAATAACTGCTCCAGCAATAATTGGATCTGCTACTGCCCCATATATTGGTGCCATCGGAGTAGAGGCAACTGCAGGACTTGTTTCTTGCTACCGCTTACCTGGCACTCTATACCACTACACAACTAAAGAAGCCGCAAAAAAGATATCGCAGGATGGGGTTATTAATATTGGGAAAAACAATTTGTATGGGAAAGGTGTTTATGCAACAAGGTTTAACAATCCGATTATCGCAAAAATACAAGGCGCAGCCAGCACTGAGGCAAAAATTGTGATCAGCAATACAGCAGGATTTAAACCAACGCCATTCCCAGGAACTTTTAGGACTGGCGGGACAACTGTTCCTGTTAAATAAATACAGATGATGAAAATAATAATTTCATATATCTTTGGATCTTTGATTTTTATGTTTTTTATATATTTCCCATGGAAGATTTATGGACAGGAAGGAATATTTTCTTATTATTTTTCATGGAGGATTGTTTTAATTCCAGTATACATATTGATTTCGTTGGTATGCATGGAGCATTTTTATAAATTAATTAATAAATTTAAATGAATTTAAATTATGCTACAAGAGTTTTTCCTTGATCTGCCCGACTTCTTCGGTCACTGACTTACAGGAAGATGAGCTCCAGTCTGCGAGGTGTCCATGAAAATGAATTGATTTACTGAAATTAGTTGATAGCTCTGCTGGGCGGGGTTGCAGAGCACGTCATCAAAATACGGCAGGACACGCGAAAGAAAATAAAAGGACAGTAGGAGGTGCAACGAGGGCCATTTGCCATCCAGCGACTACGTGGGCACGCCACTGGCCATAACGGACTCGAGCCACAAGCTGAATCGTTGAGGCAATGTGCAGCAAGAGTAAAAACCGCAGGGGATCCACTCGGCGATCCGGCTGCCGGGGCGGCACCATGAAAGGGAGACGGGGCTGCATTACAACCGGCATGGGTATTACGATCCGGTGCTGGGGGCCTATGTCAATCAGGATCCTATTGGTTTGAATGGAGGAACGAACATATCAGTGTATGCGCCAGATCCATTGCAATGGATTGACTCACTGGGATTAGTGAGGTGGGGCTGAAGCAGTGAATAATGGGTTGGGAATTTTAGGGAACGCGGGCGGTGCAATCGTTGGCGGCGCCTTGCTGGCGGCACCAGAGCCAACCCTGGTAACAAAAGTGGCTGGATCTGCCGTGCTTTCAAAATCTGTATATGGTTTTGGTGCAAGCTGGTATGGATTTACAAGAGCCTTGAGCGATGACCCAAGCTACGATATACCGAGCGATCAATCTTCATTGCCTCGTGCACTCGTTTGTGCTGCTGGATGCAATGATGCAGGCAGAGGGGCTGCAGATGTGATGGATTTTAAGCTTGGATTTGGCTGTTGGAAAGATTCCAGTCAATAATAAAATAAAACTACCAATACAATGGGGCATGGATGTGGACCCACCCTGGAAACAGCCTGTCAGCAGTATGTTCACTCCCGGCAAAACACTGCTCTGGAGGTATTGCAAGGAGCGACTGCTGCGCAAAGCATGATGAACTCCGGGGCGTCCATTTGCTAGAAATAGAAATCAATGAAAATAGATCATAAATCATCTTTAGTGCATTTTGAAAAATATTCAGATATATACGCTGGACTTGTATCTATTCTGATGAATTTAATGCTGATTATTAATCTATTTGAGAATAGTGTAAGTTTATTATTTGGTTTCTTATTTTACATTTTTTGTGGATTGTATATATTTGGCGCAGGCTCAAGGGAACTAAGAAGAAAAAATACTAGAGGTTATTTTATTTTCTTTTTATTCTATTTCATTCCATATTTTTTCTCTGGTGTGTTTTGTTTATATTTTGCATTATTTAATAATGCTTAAAAACCCGCGAAGAATTCAAAATATCAATAAGCGTGCAATGATATTTTTATTCAAGTAGCAGAAAAATATGCCCGCACTACACCCAGAATCGTAGCTGCAGACACCTTGGCCCTGCTGGGGCTAGCAGTCCCAATGTGCCACGCACATTCATGCAATATATGCAGATGCAACTGCAGAGAAAAAAAGAGAACAGCAACAGCGCATCGTCATCTATCACTACCGCTGCGACCACCTTGGCACACCCATGGCCCTGACCGACCAGACCGGCCAGGTGCCCTGGGCCGCAAAGCTGGGCCCCTGTGGCAATGTGCTGCACGAATACAACCCACAGGGACGTCTCGCAGAGGTTTGAGGTATGGAGTGGTGAATAAGGATCGCTTCATAAAGCACATCACGTAAGCCAGGAAATAGTACAACCTGGCGATAATAGTGATCTAGGAAAAATTACAGAACAAGCTTGGAAAGATTTCAAAGGCAATGAAAGCAATGCGTTCAAAATTACTTGCGGATGCGATTGGACTGATTTTCTTTCTTGCATTACCCATGCCGGCTTTCGCTTTTGCAACCGATGTGGTGTTGTATTATTTTTGGGCAATATTTTTCGTATTTTTGGTCTGCATTGTTGGATCTATATATATGCATTCAATAAGAAAAACAATATACGCATCAATTTGGATGATAAGCGTATTTTTCTCTGTTTATTGTGAGGTTCCAAGAAATATAAAAATGCTGGTGACGATTTATTTACTCATTAGTCCGATAATTATTCTTGTGTTGATTTTTTGTAGAAGTAATAATAAGCAGCAGAGCGAGAGAGAAAAAATAACACCTGACAAAGATCGTGAAAAATAATTTCCAAGATAGTATTGATGATGGCGGTGTATGGATCATAGAAAAACTCTGGTGCGCTTAATGCAAGAAAAGACTGGCAAACTCCATGAGGATTAAATTGGTAATTATTATTTTAATCTTGCTAAATGGATATTTTTTCTTCAGAAAAGATGGTTTTGATTATTATATAAATAAAGATTACGACTTTGTTTGTGTATTTCCGCCATATACGCCAAAATTAGTTATTCTTGAAGAGCTGAAAAAATATTCAAGTGATTTAAAGGATGATGTGGCGTACAAAGAATCAATGGACGATGGTATTTTTACTTATTTCTTTATAAAAAATAGTGAAATAATTTCTTCTGGAGAAGAAATGGTGAGGAATAATTCGGTGGGTGAATATGGTTGTTTGGGTAGATGAAAATATTACCGCGATTTAACTTTCCTTGAAGTAAAGACTTGTGCCAATTGCCATAGCCTTTTTTAACTAACGCACTCACACAGTTAAGGCAGTCTTTAAATATTGCATCAATTCTGGAGTAGGTGTGCACAGATTTTTTTCTTTGCTGATGTTGGACTAGCTGTTGTTGCAAACAATAAATGGCTCTTTTTGGCCGGAGCGCTACTGTTATGCATGTTAAATTATCCAATAGTCACGGTAATTTTGGTGGCGGATGTAGATTAGTTAGGCTGTAAGGAATAGAGGCGCCACTTGAATTTTTGGAGTTTCATTTTTGGATCTTGCGAAATAAGCGCTTGTTTCATGAGTATTTAATATATAAGCCCATGAAGAAGATAATAAAAGTATCTTTCGGATCATTCGTTGTGGTTGCACTTTTGGGATTTATTTTTCTTATTTCTTCAGTCGAAGATGAAAAGGAGAGCTTCTTCTCTTCCTATGATCTATTGGGTGAAGATGGGCAAAGATATATCTCTTGGGTTCCCGTTTTTTTACCAAAAACTGCCTTTAATATCAGAATATATGCTGATGTGGAAACTAATAATTTTTATATGTTCTTTCAGCTGGAAAAAATTCAATCTATTGATTTTCAGAAAAAGATGAATATGAAATCATCAAAAAATGGAGTCGCGCTGCTTCAAAAGGGCGTTGAGGAAATAAAATCAGGGTGGTGCGCTTTTCAGGACATTTCGAATGGATTTGGTGAAAATCTATATCTGGTTGGAAAAGTAAGCTCTATTGAAGAAATTTATTATGTGACGAAGGCGACAACGGCTACTAATTTGAATTCGACTGAATACACTTCGGAAATGGTGAAGAAATATTGTGAGCATGGCGATTTCAAGCCTGAAATGCAATATCTGGACATCAGGTAATTGACGCGGGTGAATCTATAGGATGTGATTTTTGCCGTCAAAAGACCGCCTCAGCCTTGCATCGCTCCTACAAAAAAACGCTTGAATACGCATCCCATCCTCGCTGCCAAAGCACAGCACAGGCCTCATCGTGAATTAAATTCACAGATGGTGTTCCAGCAGACCGTCTAGTCCCGCGCAGCCCTTGAATCCATGATCCCGCCATCGACAGACATAGGGTTCCTTGCATGCGGCAACTTTTTCCATCGCTTTCCACGGCCTCGGGCGCGGCCCTTCTGGCGCTTGTGATTTCCACGCCTGCCATGGCGGATTCGACGGTGCCGGCGGGTTCGGCTGAAGCCTCCAACTGGGCTGCCACCTGGCAGGCCAGCCCGCAGCCGGTCTGGGGGGCGGACTTCCTCTTTCCCACCAACCTGCCCGCCGTTCTGCAGGACCAGACCGTGCGCCAGGTGGCTCGCATCAGCCTGGGCGGGCCGCGCCTGCGCATCGTGCTGTCCAACGCCTATGGCGGCCAGCCTGTGACGGTGGGCAGGGCCACCGTGGCAAAGTCGTTGCCGGAGGGCGCCATTGACGCTGGCAGCCTGCATGCCGTGACCTTTGGCGGCAGCGCGCAAGCCACTATTGCCGCAGGCGCATCCCTGGTCAGCGACCCTGTGGCCTTGCCGCTGGCCTCGCTGTCGCAGGTGGCCGTGAGCCTGTACCTGCCCGGCGCCATGCCTGTGCAGAGTTTTCACTGGGATGGGCGCCAGACCGGCTGGATCGTGGCGGGCGATCAGTCCGCTGCTGCGGCGCTGCGGACTTCGGACCCTGGCGCAATCAGCAGCACGGCCCGCCCGCTGTTGGCGGGTATTCAGGTTGAGGCCGACCTCACGGAGCCCGCGGCGCCCGTGGTAGCGGTGATGGGCGACTCCATCACCGACGGCGCCACGGCCAGCCTGGACCGGGACAGCCGCTGGCCCGACTTCCTGGCCGCGCGCCTTGCGCCGCACGGCGCGGCGGTGGTCAATGCCGGCATTTCGGGCGCGCGCCTGCTGTCCGATGGCATGGGCGAGCATGCGCTGGCGCGGCTGGAGCGTGATGTGTTGGCCCAGCCCGGTGTGCGCAGCCTCATCGTGCTGCTGGGCATCAACGATATTTCCTGGCCCGGCACGGCCTTTGCGCGGCAGGCGCCGCGTCCCACGCTGCAGGACATGGCAGAGGGCTATCGCCAATTGATTGCCAGGGCGCGCAGCCACGGCCTGCGCGTGATCGGCGCCACCTTGCCGCCCTTCGAGGGCGCATTGCCAGGCACGCCGCTGGATGACTACTACCAGGCCGACAAGGACGACCTGCGACGGCAGGTGAATGCATGGATACGGTTGGGCGGTGCCTTCGATGCCGTCATCGACTTCGACGCCGTGCTGCGCGATGGCGCCCATCCCTCCCGCATCGCGGCGCGCTTCGACTCGGGCGATCGCCTGCATCCTGGCGACGATGGCAACCGCGCCATGGCCGATGCGGTGGATCTGAACGCCATACTGCCGGGCCTGCTGCCGCGCTAGCCGCGCCTGCACGCGGTGGAGGTGGCGTTGATGGTGGCGTTGGCGGCGGCGGGGCTGTCTCCCTATAAAATGCAAATGGTTCTCATTTGTCATTCGTCCCTGGCCTGCCTGCGCCCTGGGATACAGGGAGGGGTATCGTGGCCGCCGCCGAGTTTGCGCTTCAGCAACAAGTCGAAATTCTCTACACCGATCACCATGGCTGGTTGCGCGGCCTGCTGCGCCGCAAGCTGGGCAATGCCTTTGATGCGGCCGATCTGGCGCACGACGTTTACCTGCAACTGCTGCGCACCGGCCGTGTTCCACCGGCCGACGAGCACCGCCGCCATCTCACCCAGATCGCCAATGGCCTGGTGATCGACCTGTACCGGCGCCGCCGCGTGGAGGCGGCCTATCTTGAAGCGCTGGCCCTGCTGCCCGAGCAGATGGCGCCCTCCGAAGAAACACGTGCCCTGGCGCTGGAGGCGCTGGTGGAGATCGACGCCGCACTGAACGGCCTGCCGCCCAAGGCGCGCAAGGCCTTGCTGCTGTGCAAGCTGGACGGCATGGCCTACCGCGACATCGCGGCCGAGCTGGGCGTGTCCGTGTCTTCGGTGGAGAAATACATCGCCGCCGGCCTGCTGGCCTGCTACCAGGCGCTGCACGGCCCGGTGTGCTGAACGGCCGGCCCGCCCGCATGTCCTCATCACCGGCATCGCCCGACGCCTCCAGCGAGCTGCTGGAGCCGGCCATTGTCCAGCGCGCCGCCGAATGGATGGCCCGGCTATGGGCCGATGACGCCAGCGACGAAGACCGCGCCGCCTGCGCCCGCTGGCGTGCCGAGCATCCGCGGCACGAGCTGGCCTGGAGCCGGCTGCAGGCCTTTGACGACAAGCTGCGCAGCGTGCCCGGCGGCATTGCGCGGCATGCGCTGGCGGACACCTCCGCTGCGTCGCCGGCGCCACGCCGTGGCCGCCGCCGCGCCATGCAGGTGTTGGGCTTCATGGCCATGGCCGGTGGCATTGCCCATGTGGTGCGCGGCACCGATGCCTGGCAAATCGCCGCTGCCAGCCATGGCACGGCGCGTGGCGAGGTCCGCGAGATCACGCTGCCGGATGGCACGCAGGTGGTGCTGGCCTCGGCCTCGGCCATCGACCTGCGCTTTGACGGGGCCGAACGCCTGATCCTGCTGCGCGCTGGCGAAATCCTCGTGACCACTGCGCCTGATCCGCAACGTGCGCCGCGCCCGCTGCGCGTGCGCTCGCGCCACGGCACGGTGCAGGCCCTGGGCACGCGCTTCACGCTGCGCCAGGAAGATGAGCAGTCCCGCGTGGCCGTGTTCGAGGGCGCGGTGGAAGTGCGTCCCGCCCGGGCGCCGGGCCAGGTGGTGCGGGTGGAGGCAGGGCAGGGCGCCGTCTTCTCCGGCGATCTGGCCCAGCCCCCGGTGGCCGCGCAGGAAAGCGCCGCCGCCTGGGCGCGCGGCGTGCTGGTGGCCGACAACATGCCGCTGGGCGAGCTGGTGGCCGAATTGGCGCGCTACCGCACGGGCCTGCTGCGCTGCGACCCGCAGGTGGCCGGCCTGCGCGTCACGGGCGTGTTCTCGCTGCGCGATACCGACCGCGCCCTGCACAACCTGGCGCTGGGCCTGCCCGTGCAGGTGGTCGCGCGCACGCGCTACTGGGTCACGGTGCAGGCGGCGGGCTGAGGCGCCTTTCATCGCGGCGCCTTCCCGTCTCTCGGAACCCGTTACCGGCTGATTCAACTTCCTGCCCCTGCGGATTGAGGGTTTGGCGTTCTCGTTCGGAAGACAGGCAAGAGCCCTTGTTTTCTGTTCCGCCATGCCTTCCAGGAAATCCCATGCACTCCACCGATGCCGATGACCCCCAGGCCGGCCTCGGCCCCATTGCGCAGACGCTGCAGCCCATCCGCGCGCAGCTTGTTCTTGCCGCGCTGCTGTCGTTTGCGGGCGCCGTGCTGGCGCTGGCGCCGCTGGCCGGCATTGCCCACATCGCGCGGCTGGCGCTGGCCGATGGCGGCATGGTGGCTACCGATGCCTGGCGCGTCATCGCGCTGTGCCTTGTCTGCCTGTTCGCGGGCATGGCCCTGGTGTCGGCGGGCGAGCTGGTTGCCCATCTGGCCGACAACCGACTCACCCACGGACTGCGCCTGTCGGCCATGCAGCGGCTGGCGCGCGTGCCGCTGGGCTGGTTTACCGAGCGGGCCTCGGGCCAGGTCAAGCAGGCCATGCAGGACGACGTGGCCACCCTGCACGAGCTGACCACGCACTTCTACACCACCGTGGGGCGCGGCGCGGGCACGGTGGCCGCTTCTGCGGTCTACCTGGTGGCCATGGACTGGCGCATGGCCCTGGTCTCGGCCCTGCCGTTCGGCATCTTCTTTCTGGTGATGCGCCATGCCATGCAGGCCAGCGGCGCCCACATGCCGGCCTTTGGCGCGGGGCTGGCCCGCATCAACAACGCCGTGGTGGAGTTCGTGCACGGCATTCCCGTGGTCAAGGCCTTTGGTGCCAGCGGGCGCGCCCATGGCAGCTACCGCGAGGCCGTCGATGGTTTTACCGACGCCTTCCTCGGCTTTGCGCGCCCGCTGGTGTCGGCGCGCGCCAATGCCAATGCGTTGATCGCGCCCGTGGCCGTGCTGGGCGTGGTGCTGGCCTTCGGCACGCTGTTCACGGCCCTGGGCTGGATTGCGCCCGTGGATGTGCTGCCCTTTGCCCTGGTGGCGCCGGGCATCAGCGCGCCGCTGCAGCTGCTCAGCTTCAACCTGCATGCGCTCAACCACGCCACGGGCGCCGCCCAGCGCGTGCAGGCGCTGCTGCGCACGCCCGTGCTGGAGCAACCGGCCGCCGATCAATGCAGGCTGCCCCAAGGCTGCGAAGTCCGCTTCGAAGGCGTTGGCCATGCCTACGAGGCGGGGCATGACGTGCTCAAGGGCATGGATTTCACGCTCAGGCCCGGCACGGTGACCGCCGTGGTCGGTGCCTCGGGCGCGGGCAAGTCCACGCTCGCCCGGCTGTTGCTGCGTTTCTTCGACCCGAACGAAGGGCGCATCACGCTGGGCGGGGTGGACCTGCGGCAGATCGAGACCCGGCAGCTGTACCGCCACCTGGCCTTTGTGCTGCAGGACGTGCGCCTGGTGCACGCCAGCGTGCGCGAGAACATCGCGCTGGGCCGGCCCTCGGCCGGCGCGCAGGAGGTGGAAGAGGCGGCGCGCGCCGCCCACATCCATGAGCGCATCCTGGCGCTGCCGCGCGGCTATGACTCCGTGATCGGCGAAGACGCCCAGTTGTCCGGCGGCGAGCAGCAGCGCCTGAGCATTGCGCGCGCCGTACTGCTGGATGCGCCCGTGGTGGTGCTGGACGAGCCCACGGCCGCTGCCGATGCCGAGAGCGAGGCCGCCATCCAGGAAGCCCTGTCGCGCCTGGCCGCCGGACGCACCCTGCTGGTCATCGCCCACCGGCTGGACACCGTCATGCATGCGGACCAGATCCTGGTGGTGGAGGGCGGAGCCATCCGCGAGCGCGGCCGCCATGCCGAGCTGCTGGCGCTGGGCGGACGCTACGCACGGCTGTGGGCGCTGGGCGGGTATGCACCACCGCCCACGCAAGCCCAGCCTTTCACCCCCGCCCTGGCCCCGGAGCTGCCCCCATGCTGAAGACCCTGATGCAACTGCTGGGCGACGATGCCCGGCTTTTCCGCCGCTATGCCTGGATGGCCGTGCTGCATGGCCTGCTCAGCGGCCTGGTTGTCACCGCTCTTGTGCCCGTGCTTTCGCGCCTGCTGGCAGGCGATACGCGCGGCGCCGCGGCCTGGCTGGCCGTGCTGCTGGCGGGCGTGGTGTTGTGCTGGGCCTGGCAGCGCCAGGTGGAAAAAGCCGGCCTGGGCCTGGGCGCCGCCGTGCTGCGCGTGGCACGCCACCGCCTGGGTGACCATGTGGCCCGCCTGCCCGTGGGATGGTTCACCCCCGAGAACACGGCCCGGCTCAACCACGTGGTTTCGCAGGGAATGATGGAAGTGGCCCAGCTGCCGGCCCATGTGTTCACGCCCGTGTTCAGCGGCGCCGTGGCGCCCGTTGCCGTAGTGGCCACGCTGTTTGCCATGGACTGGCGCATGGGCCTGATTGCACTGCTGGCGCTGCCGCTGCTGGCAGGCGTGCTGCTGGTCACCGCGCACCTGGGCCGCCGTGCCGACGAGCGCCTGCAGCGCAGCATGGCTGGCGCCAGCCAGCGCATGGTGGAGTTTGCGCAGGCGCAGTCGGTGCTGCGCGCCTTCAATGGCGAAGGCGGCGGCACGCGCTGGCTGGAGCAGGCCCTGGGCCGGCAGCGCGCATCGGGCGCGCAGTCCATCCGCCTGGTGGCGCTGTCGGGCGTGCTCAATGGCTGGGCCGTGCAGGCCGTGTTTGCGGCCCTGCTTGTGGCCGGCGCGCTGTGGCTGGACGAGCGCCTGGGCGGCGTTGCAGCACAGGGCATGGGCATGGGAATGGAAGCTGCCATCCCGGTGATCGTGGCCCTGCTGCTGGCCTGCCGCCATGTCGATCCGCTGCTGGAGGTGGCCGGCTACGCCGACTCGCTGCGCGCCGCGCGCGTGCAGCTCGATGCCGTGCGCGACATCCTCGCGGTCCAGCCGCTGCCCGAGCCTGCCGTGCCCCAGGCGCCGCGCGATGCCTCGGTGGAACTGCGCGAAGTGGTGTTCCGCTACGCGCCGGGCCAGCCCGAGGTGCTGCGCGGCCTGAGCCTGCGCGTGGAGCCGGGCTCGATGACGGCGCTGGTGGGCGCCTCGGGCTCTGGCAAATCGTCCGTGCTGCGGCTGATCGCGCGCTTTTTCGACGTGCAGCAGGGCAGCGTGCTGGTGGGCGGCATGGATGTGCGCCAGATCGCGGGCGAGCGGCTGGCCGGGCAGATCAGCCAGATCTTTCAGGACAGCTACCTTTTTCAGGGCTCCATTGCCGACAACATCCGCATGGGCTGCCCGCAGGCCAGTGATGCCGAGGTGATGGAGGCCGCGCGCCAGGCCGGCGTGGCCGAAATCATCGAGCGCCTGCCGCAGGGCCTGGACACGCCGGTGGGCGAGGGCGGGGCGCGCTTGTCGGGCGGCGAGCGCCAGCGCATCGCCATTGCCCGCGCGCTCATCAAGGACGCGCCCATCCTCCTGGTCGATGAGGCCACGGCCGCGCTGGATGCCGAGAACCAGGCCGCCATCGCCCAGGCGCTGGCGCGGCTGCGCGGCCGGCGCACGCTGATCGTGATTGCCCACCAACTGTCCACCGTGGCCATGGCCGACCAGATCATCGTGCTGGACCAGGGCCGCGTCAGCGAGCAGGGTACGCCGCAGCAGCTGGCGCAGGCGCAGGGCCTGTACGCGCGCTTTCTGGCGCGGCGGCGCGCCGCCAAGGGCTGGCGCATTGCGGGAACGCGCACGGGAACGGACACGGGCGAGGACCTTCGTTGAACCCGCTTGCGAAGCCAGGGCCGAAGACGCAGGCACCGCGCCTGGCGCCGTGGCTGCTGCCCTTTGCCGCGCTGTGCTGCGCGTCCGTGCTCATCGGCGCGCGGCAGGTGGACTGGGGGCAGCTGCTGTCGCTGTCGGGCGATGCCTGGCTCACCCTCACGGCCAGCCGCCTGCCGCGCCTGGCAGCGCTGGTACTCACGGGCGTAGGTCTGTCGGTGTGCGGCGTGGTGCTGCAGCAGATCGTGCAGAACCGCTTTGTGGAGCCTGCCACCTGCGGCGGGCTGGATGCGGCCAAGCTGGGCATTCTGGTGTCGCTGACGGTGGCGCCCGCCTCGGCCTTCACCTCGGGCGCGTGGGGCGTGGCCTGGCGCATGGTGTTCGCGCTGGTGTTCTGCCTGGGCGCCAGCCTGCTGTACGTGGCCATCATCCGCCGCATGCGCCTGCGCAACCTGGTGCTGGTGCCCGTGGTGGGCCTGATGTACGGCAGCGTGCTCAGCGCCATCGCCGAGTTCCATGCCTTCCGCCACAACCTGCTGCAAAGCATGCAGGGCTGGCTGCTGGGCGACTTCTCGCGCATCGTGCAGGGCCACTACGAGATCATCTACCTCATCGTGCCCATCGTGGCGCTCACCTATGCGTTTGCGCACCGCTTCACCGTGCTGGGCATGGGCGAGGGCATGGCCACCAGCCTGGGCCTGAGCTATCCGGCCCTGGCCACGCTGGGTCTGGTGCTGGTGGCCGTCACCGTCTCGGCCACGGTCATCACCGTGGGCGCCATTCCCTTCGTGGGCCTGGTCATCCCCAACCTGGTGGCCATGCGCTGCGGCGAGAACCTGGGCCGCACCCTGCCCATCGTCGCGCTCAGCGGCGCCTCGCTGCTGCTGGCCTGCGACATCGTGGGCCGGCTGATCATGCACCCCTTCGAGGTGCCGATCGGCCTGACGGCGGGTAGCGTGGGCGGCGTGCTTTTCCTCGTGCTCATCCTGCGCAGGAGGCCGTGATGCGCAAGGCCTTGCCTCAGACAACCGCATGGATTGCGGCTGCCGTGGTTGCCGTGGTTGCCGTCGCGCTGGCGGCCTGCTTCGTGCTGCTGGGCTCGGGCCTGGACTTCGGCTATGTCATTGCACGGCGGCTGACGCGGCTGTCGGCCATCGTCATCGGCGGCATCTGCATTGCGCTGTCGTCCATCGTCTTCCAGACGCTTGCGGGCAACCGCATCCTCACCCCCGCCATCATGGGTTACGAGGCGGTCTACCTGCTGCTGCAGGCGCTGCTGGTGCTGGCCATGGGCGTGCAAAGCCTGGTGGTGCTGGGCCCCGGCGGCAACTTCTGGCTGTCGGTGGCCTGCATGCTGGGCTACTCCTGGGCCCTGCACCGCTGGCTGCTGGGCGGGGGCCGGGACAACGTGTACTTCCTGCTGCTGCTGGGCCTGGTGCTGGGCATGGTGATAGGCACCTTCACGCAGTTCGTGCAGCTGCGCATCAGCCCCGGAGAGTTCTCTGTGCTGCAGGGCTACAGCTACACCTCGTTCAACCGCGCGCGGCCCGCGCAGCTGCTGTGGTCGGCGCTGATCGTGGCCGTGGCCTGCGTGATCGTGCGGCGCAGCCTGCCCGTGCTGGACGTGCTGGCCCTGGGGCGCGAGCAGGCCATCTCGCTGGGCGTGCACTACCAGCGCCAGCTGCGCCTGCAGCTGGCGCTGATTGCCGCGCTGGTGGCGGTGTCCACCAGCCTGCTGGGGCCCACGGCCTTCATGGGCATCTTCGTGGCCCACATCAGCTACGCGCTGGCGGGCACGGCGCGCCACCGCGTCACGCTGCCGCTGGGCTGCGCCGTGGCCGTGTCCATCTTCATCGCGGCGCAGCTGGCGGTGGAGCATGTCTTCAACTACCGCACCTCGGTGGGCATCCTCGTCAACCTGGTATGCGGCAGCTACTTCCTCGCGCTCATGGTGCGCGGGCGCGGCCGGGCCTGAGCCGGCCCCCGGCCTCCCAAAAACACCCAACGCAATGCATCCCATTTTTCAGGAGAGAAAGCCCGTGACCCGTCTGTTCCGCATTCCCCATCACGCTCCCATGTTGGCCCTGGCCGCTGCCCTGGCCCTGTCGGCCTGCGACCGGCCCGCCAACCCGTCGGCACAGGCCGCAGCGCCCCAGGCGGCGGCCGGCGAGTTCAAGCCCGTCATCGTGCAGCACCAGCTCGGCACCACGGTGGTGGAGCACCTTCCGCAGCGCGTGGCCGCGCTGGACATGAACGAGGCCGACTTCCTCGACCAGCTCGGCGTGCCCATTGCCGGCATGCCCAAGGACTTCGTGCCGCACTTCCTGGCACAGTACAAGGACGACGCCGGCGTGCAGGACCTGGGCTCCATCGTCCAGCCCAACCTGGAGCGCGTGCATGCGCTCAAGCCTGACCTGGTGCTGATCTCGCCCATCCAGGCCAGCGCCTACCAGGAGCTTTCGGGCTTTGCGCCCACGGTGCATTTCGACGTGGACTTCAGGAACAGCGGCACCCGGCACCTGGACACCGTGCGCGATCATCTGCTCACCCTGGGCCGCATCTTCGGCAAGGAGGACCTGGCGCGCGCCAAGGCCGCCGAGATGGACGACAAGGTCGCCCAGGCCCGGCGCGCCACCGAGGGCCGTGCGGAGACGGCCCTCATCGTCATGCACAACAACGGCGCCTTCAGCTCCTTCGGGCCGCAGTCGCGCTACGGCTTTGTCTTCAACGCGCTGGGCGTCAAGCCCGCCAGCACGGCGGCCGAGGCCGACCTGCACGGCCAGCCCGTCTCCAGCGAATTCATACAGCAGGCCAACCCGGACATCCTCTACGTGATCGACCGCACGGCCGTCATGCAGCGCCGCCCCGGCATGGACGCCGCAGGCATGGACAACCCGCTGCTGCGCCAGACCAGCGCCTGGAAGAACAACCGCGTGGTCTTCGTCGATTCAGAGGCCTGGTACGTCACGGCGGCCAGCGTGACCTCGGTGAAGCTCATGGTCGATGACGTGCTCAAGGGCTACGGCGATGCGCCGGCAGCGGGCACAGCATCGGTGGCAACTGCGGTTGCAAATTGATCGCATTCTCGATTGAGGGTTTGGCTTTCTCGTTCGGAAGACAAGGTGAAACACCCAACGCCTACCCGAATCGAAAGGAGTCCCGCATGGCACTACGCCATCCATCCCGCCCCGCGCACAACGGCGCATCGCGCGCCCTGCCGCACCCGGCCTTTGCCTCCAGGCACACGGCCATCGCCGTGCAAATGCTCTGCATGGCGGGCCTGGCACTGGGCGGCCTGGCCGTGGCCATGCCGCCCGCGCTGGCGCAGGCGGCTGCCCAGGGGGCCGCATCTGGAGCAGCCTCCGGGGCGGCACCCGGCGAGGCCCGCCGCGCCTTCAGCATCCCCGCCGGCCCGCTGGGCCAGGCGCTCAACGCCTTTGCCGCAGCGGCCGGCGTGGAGCTGACGGTGGATTCCAGCCTGCAAGGCCGCAGCAGTGCAGGCCTGTCGGGCAGCTACAGCGTGGCCGAAGGCTTTGCCGAGTTGCTGCGCGGCCAGGGCCTGCGCGCGCTGCGCGAGGCCAACGGCAGCTACACCCTGGGCCGTGACCGCAACGCCGCAGCGCCCGTGGAGGGCGGCGTGCTCCTGCCCGCCGTCACCGTGCGCGCACAGGCTCAGCAGGCGCCGGAAGCCTATGCGGGCGGCCAGGTATCCACAGGCGGCCGCATGGGCCTGCTGGGCGACAAGGACTTCATGGAGACGCCCTTCAACACCATCAGCTACACCGAGAAATTCATCGCCGACCGCCAGGCCCGCGACATCACCGACGTGATCTCCGCCGCCGACCCCACCGTGTTCAGCACGGGCATGACCGGCATCATCAGCGAGAACTATTCCATTCGCGGCTTCAGCTCCAGCATTGGCGATGTCACCTTTGGCGGGTTGTTCGGCGTGGCGCCGTTCTACCGCGCATCGCCCGAAATGTTCGAGCGCGTGGACGTGCTCAAGGGCCCATCGGCCCTGCTCAACGGCATGCCGCCCGGCGGCTCGGTAGGCGGCACGGTCAACCTCGTGCCCAAGCGCGCGGGCGACGAGCCGCTCACGCGGCTGACCACCTCCTTCATGTCCGATGCGCAACTGGGCGCCCACATCGACCTTGGCCGCCGCTTTGGCGAGCGCAAGCAGTTCGGCATCCGCTTCAACGGCGTGCTGCGCGACGGCGACGGCGCCGTGAACCACCAGGAAAAGGAAACCCGGCTGGCCTCGCTGGGCCTGGACTGGCGCGGCGACCGTGCCCGCCTGTCGGCCGACCTGTACAGCAGCGATGACCGTACCGACGGCCTGAACCGCGGCATCAACCTGGCCGCAGGCCTGCCCGTGCCCAGGCCGCCCAAGGCCGACACCCTGCTCAACCCCAGCTGGGCCTTCTACGACACCAAGGACAAGGGCGCCATGGTGCGCGGCGAGCTTGACCTGGGCGACAGCGTCACGGCCTATGCCGCCGTGGGCACCAGCAAGACCCGGTACCGCTCCACGGGCGCCTATCTGATACAGGTCTTCAACACGGCCGGCGACTACCGCACCAACCTGGCCGACCTGGGATTCGAGATGGACAAGAAGTCGGCCGAGGCCGGCCTCAAGGGCAAGTTCCAGACGGCCGGCGTGGGCCACCAGTGGGCGCTCAACGCCACCTACTACACGCATACCGACAAGCAGTTCGGCCGCCGCAACGTGCTGGCCCAGGACTGGATCACCAACATCTACAACCCCATCTGGGGCCCGGCCACCAGCTTCAATGCGCCCCCGATCTCGCGCACCGAACTGCGGCTGACCAGCATCGGCGTGGCCGACACCCTGTCTTTTGCGCAGGACCGCGTGCAGCTCACCCTGGGCCTGCGCCGCCAGCAGGTGCTCAGCGACACCTTCAACGTGGCCACGGGCGCGCGCACCTCGCGCTATGACGAAGGCGCCACCACGCCCGCCGCCGCGCTGCTGGTGAAGGCCAGCGAGCGTGTCTCTGTCTACGCCAACTACATCGAAGGCCTGAGCCAGGGCGCCACCGCACCCATGACGGCGGCCAACGCGGGCGAAGTGTTCGCTCCCTACAAATCCAGGCAAAAGGAGCTGGGCCTGAAGCTGGACCTGGGCGACTTCGCCCACACCTTCAGCCTCTACGAGATCCAGCGCCCCAACGGCTACACCGATCCTGTCTCCAACGTCTTCTCCTTTGGCGGCGAGCAACGCAACCGGGGCATGGAATGGGGCTTCTTCGGCAATGTGGCCATGGGCGTGCGCCTGATGGGCGGCATTGCCTACGTACAGCCCAAGCTCACCCGCACGGCCGGCGGCGTGAACCAGGGCAAGCTGGCGGCGGGCGTGCCCAGGCTGCAGGGCAAGCTGGGCGTGGAGTGGGACGTGCCTGCCCTGCAGGGCCTGACGCTGACGGCCAATGCCACCACGGCATCCAGGCAGTACATCAATGCCGACAACTCGCTGTCCGTGCCGGGCCGCACCGTGTTCGACGTTGGCGCACGCTATGTGACCACGGCGGCCGGCCATCCGCTCACGCTGCGCGGCAGCATCACCAACGTGGCCAACAAGGCCTACTGGGCCACGCCGCTGTGGACCAGCCTGGGTCTGGGCGCGCCGCGCACTTTCATGCTGTCGGCCACGGTTGATTTCTGAGCGATGACACGGCGCCTTGCCGTAGATCAAGCCGAACCCGAGCCGGGCCGAGCCTGCGCTGCCGCCCTGCGGGCTATAAACTAGCCCGATGGGGCGGCGAGCATGCCGGCCCGCCAAACCGCCCACCCTCCATTACCAGGATGACAGACGCCTATGGACAGCCGCAATGACAGCATGGACCTGAGCGACGACAGCGTGTTCGAGAGCGCTGCGGAGCTGTTCCGTGCCATGGCGGCGCCCGTGCGCCTGAAGATCATCAGCGTGTTGTGCCATGGCGAGAAGAACGTGACCGAACTGCTCGCCGACATCACCACCACGCAGCCCAACATGTCCCAGCACCTGAACACGCTGTACCAGGCCGGCGTGCTGGGCCGGCGTCGCGAAGGCGTCAGCATCTACTACTTCATCGCCAACGCGCAGGCGGCGCAGATGTGCCGCGCCATCTGCGCCCAGGTCGCCATCGCGCAGGGCTGAGCGCGGCAGACCCGCAGGCTGCAAGAAGGGATCTCAAGGGGACCCAAGGCGACTCGGCTAGGATGCCATCCATGCCGCCCACACCCACCCTGGTCCAGCCCCTGCCGCTCGATGCCGACGGCATCCTCGCGCTGGCAGCGCGCTCCATGTTCCAGCTGTTCTCCACCATGAGCCAGGGCATGTTCCTGGCCGACAGGGCAGGGCGCATCGTCTGGGTCAACGAGGGGTACCAGCGCTTCCTGCCCGACCTGGGCGTGGCCTCGGTGGACGACTTCCTGGGCCACATGGTCGAGGACGTCATCCCCAACACCCGCATGCGCCGCGTGCTGGAAACCGGCGAGCCCGTACTCATCGACCTGCTCACCAACCGCGCCGGCACCTTCGTGGTCAGCCGCATCCCGCTCAAGGACGATGGGGGCGCGGTCATCGGTGCCATCGGCATCGTGCTCTTCGACCAGCCGGAGACCACGCTGCAGCCCCTCATCAGCAAGTTCGCCGTTCTGCAGCGCGACCTGGACGAGGCCCGGCGCGAGCTGGCCGCCCAGCGCAACCGCAGCCTGCGCGTGGCCGTGCAGGGCGAGCGCCGCGCCAAATACAGCTTTGCCAGCTTTGTCGGCAGCAGCCCGGCGGCCGTGGAGGTCAAGCGCCAGGCGCGCCGCGCGGCCCAGTCGCTCAGCCCCGTGCTGCTGCTGGGCGAAACCGGCACCGGCAAGGAACTGCTGGCCCATGCCATCCACGCGGCATCGGCCCGCACCGGCGGCCCCTTCGTCACCGTCAACATCGCCGCCGTGCCGGATGCCTTGCTGGAGGCCGAATTCTTCGGCGTTGCCCCCGGCGCCTACACCGGCGCAGACCGCAAGCCGCGCGACGGCAAATTCAGGCTGGCCGACGGCGGCACGCTGTTCCTCGACGAAATCGGCGACATGCCCCTGAACCTGCAGGCCAAGCTGCTGCGCGCGCTGCAGGAGGGCGAGATCGAACCGCTGGGCTCCAACCAGCTCGTGCGCTTTGACGTGCGCGTGGTCGCTGCCACCTCGCGCGACCTGCCGCAGATGGTGCGCGATGGCCGCTTCAGGGAAGACCTTTTCTACCGCCTGCACGTGCTGCCCATCCGCGTGCCGCCGCTGCGCGAACGCAGACGCGACATCCCGGCCCTGGTCGAAGTCCTCTCCGAAGAACTGGCCCTGCGCAACGACATGCCCCCGCCAGAACTGCTGCCCGACGCTCTGTCCCTGCTGGCCGGTCAGACCTGGCGCGGCAACATCCGTGAGCTGCGCAACGTGCTGGAGCAGGCCGCCATGCGCAGCGAAGACACCGCCATCAACGCAGAGCAACTGCGCGAAGTGCTGCGCTCATCCGGCGTGGAACCCGCAGCCCCCGCACCGGGCCCCGAGACTGCACCCGCCCCGTCCCCTGCCCATAACAGCCCCGCCGACACCGACCTGCTGCGCCCCCTGGCCCAGCAGGTGGCCGAACTGGAACGCAAGGCCATCACCGCCACCCTGGCCGCCAACAGCGGCAACAAACTGGCCACGGCGCGCCAGCTGGGCATCTCGCGGGCCACGCTGTATGACCGGATGGCGGTGCTGGAGCTGCAGGGCTGAGTCACCCGCCGCCTGCAGGCCGTACCGTCGCCAGGTATCGGAGCGATGCTTTGCTGGCATGCCCATACCGCTTGCTGCCCGATGAATATTCGGCGTTCAGAGCTTTCTTGGTGTGCTTCTGGGCAACCGGGGCCTGTAGGTCCCACGGCGCAATTGCGGTGGTGAGAGTCCTAGGGAAGTTGCAATAGATGCTTCTTGCGGCATGGTGATGGGAGTACTACTTTGGCTGATAGGCACGGGCCCCGTTTGCTACCCACAATTTATGGCTCATTCCATAGTAGCCAATGGCTCCTTGCGTCATCTGCTTTCTTGCGGCATCCGTGCCGTGCATCCGGTAGATGTTTCTGATGTGCTCGGCCTCGCGGATGTATTGGCTTTCCATGGCGGCATTGAGGGATGGGCGCAAGGGAATTCTTGCAGCAGGTAGCTCGTCTAGCATGGACCTGATCGAGATCAGGAGATGTTGGTGCTCCACCAATTGTTCAGGCACTGGGTGGCCGCATGCTGCCAGTGCCAAGTCGACGATCCGGCTTGCGTATGGAAGGCTGGGGCGGCGGTCCTCCAGCATGGCGCGGTATTCAGGGGCTGGGGCCAGCGCCGCCAGGAGTGCACCCCAGTTGGACTCTCGCCAGCCGTAGCAGAAAAGCAGATCGTGTAGCAGCGATCTGTCAAAGGCATTGAGGCTGGTGCGAAGAAAATACAGCGAGTCCAGCGGCTCGCAGCGTACTTCGGGGTACAAGGACAGGAACTTGCGGTAGGCGCTGCCCCCGTGGTGGATCGTCTTGAGCAGACGAAGAATTCCACCATTGCTGATCTGCAGGGTTTGAAAAGGTGCAATGCTGATGAATCCAAGGGCATCGCCTGCGAAATAGCGTGGCGTCATGTCATGGGAATGGCTCTGGGGTAAAAATAAATCATCCTTATGAGATAATTTTGTGAAGATTAAATATAGTAAAAAATGGATATCTATCATCCTGGGGATGGTAGTGGTTACGGTATTGCTTTTGCTGTTCATAATACCAAAGAAACAAGGTGAGAGCATCAGCCCCCGCGGCGTTTACAGGGTTGAGTACTATTACGTGCCATTAGCCCAGAAACTGATTTATCACCAGATGAAAATGCCCATGACTGTGCGTCTTTATGAAGTAAAAACAGGTAGACTTATTTCTGAAAGCGCTGTGGTGGATCTTTGGCTGAATGGCTCAATATATTGGTATCTTGAACCACCAATGAATAGCATCATGGTGGGGAATGATGTGATATTTGAAAATATTCCAAGGGAGTGCCAAGATTGCCCAAGATTGACTCTTGAGCAAATGACAAATTAGGTCATCGTTGCCAGTAGATACGGACTACCGGCCACAACACATTCCGCTGCGCCGCCGTCACCACATCCGGTCAGCTCTAGTCGTGAACCTCAACAACGTCTTCGACAAGCGCTACTGGATCCTCGGCTTTGTCGAACAAAACGGCAACAACGACTTCGGTGACTCGCGCAACGTCATGCTCACGCTCATTACACGCCGCGCATCTGAGAGGCAGGCAAGGGCGGGGGCCGGAAGGCACAGGCCGTACGCTTCACCTCTCATCGCGCCTGGCCGCGGCCACAACTCAACCCCCGCCCAACTGCTCCAGCGTGATGCACGCCAGCCACCTGCATCCATCCAATGGCCAGGCGGCGTCATCCGAGATGCAGCGCCCGGTGGCGTCCATCTGGATGCGGGTGACGTGGCGGTTGGCGCCGGGCCTTGAGCGGCGGGCGGGCTTGGCCAGCAAGGTTTCGGGTAGCGGCTGCGCTGGTGGATAGGGTTCGAGGCGCGTGAGATTTTTTGCAGAGCGCAGGCGCAGCGGTGATCGCTCCATGCCGATCACCCAGGTCCAGAAGAGCGCTGGGTGGCGAAATCTGTGACCTGGCATTTCCAGCAGCAGCATGGCGCTGCCGCCCCGCTGCATGGCTTGGGCACAACGCAGCGGAGCGAGGGCGGGGAAATTCTCAAGCTGCGCTTTCCAGCCGGGCAGCAACAAAGCCAGAACTTGCGCCAGCTCTTGCGGGCCGGGCTGTGGTGTCAACTGCAGCGGCAATTGCACCTGCAGCCATGCCCGTTGCCGCAGCACGGCAGCGCATCGCCGTGCACACCACCAGGCGCCCAGCGGATCGGGCAGGCACTGGGCATCGGGAACCGTGGGCAGTGTGGCCCAGCGCGTCTTGCGCGTCTGTGTACCCACCTCGTAGCGCCATTGCGTATCGAAGCGCAGGCCGGGCATGAAGGTACGAATGGGAGACCTGGGCATGTGCATTGCGGCTGCAGATCCACCAGCGTCAGGCCGGTGCGGGCCTGGCTGCAAGCGTGACCGTGCCAAGCCACTGGCATGGGTGCCACGGGCCGCCCGCATCATGCAGGAGGCAGGTCCCGTCGGCTTGCACCTGGATTCGGGTGGCGTACCCGCTGGACCAGGGCAGGGTCGAGCCAAAGGGCATGGCAAGCAAAGCCTTGGGAGGCGCCATGGCCTGCGTACCCGGTGACGGCAATGTGTCGGACGCAACGCAATCGTCGTCGGTGCACGACAACGGCAGCTCCGGCTCGCACCCCACCACCCAGGCCCAGAAAATGCCCGGCTTGGGCCCTTCGCATTCCGGTGACTCCAGCATCAGCAAGGCACTGCCTCCCTGCTCGACTGCCTGGGCGCACAGCAAGGGCGTCCGGGCGCATTCAGCAGGTGCCTGCACGTCCCAATCGGGCAGCAGCACATCAAGGATCTGCGCCAGCTCCTCCACGCCGGGAAGCGGGGGCAGGTGAACGGGCAGCCGCAGGAACAACCAGTGCTGCTGCTCCAGAACCACGGCGCACCGGCGAACGCACCACCAGGTGCCATAAGGGTCGGCCGGGCCAGCAAGGTCGGAGGCCATCGGCAGCTGTGTCCAGCTGGTCTTGCCGGCTTCCGCACGCCTTCTGTATTGCCAGTGACCATCAAAGAGCAGGCCGCTGATGAGGCGTTGACCGGGACTGCTTGGCTCCAGCGGAATTTCCCGCTCGTACTGCTCTGGCGTGAGATTGGAGTTCTGCATTTCTTCGGGTCAGGAAAGCCGGTCAGAAAAAGCCGGTCAGGAGAAGCTGCCATTGATGGCAATGTCGTTGCTCAGTGGCTCCAGCGTGATGGCCGCCGTGCAGCGGTACCGGCTTGCGCGCGCATCCAGGCCATCCACATCACACAGCCCCTCTCCATCCACCGTCACCCTCAAGGCATGGTTCCATGCCAGGGGCGAGCCGAAGGGCCAGATCAGCAGCGCGCCAGGGCGCCCGGGCATGTCAAAGGCTGAAATGCGCTTGGCACGCTGGAATCTCTCGTGCATTTCCACGCCGATCACCCAGGCCCAGAAAACGGCTTGCACGCCATCGCTTGAATCCTCGGCCTGCAGTTGCAGCAAAGAGCAGCCACCGGCAAGCAGCGCATCGGTGCTGCGCAGCAGCGGCGCCTGTGTCGAGGGCTCATCCAGCACCTTCACGTTCCAGCCCGCAAGCATTGCGCCCAGGGCCAGCGCCACATCGCCACATTCCGGCTGCGCAGGCAGGCCCGAGGGCAGATGCGCGGAACGCCAGGGCCTGCGATTGAGCACTGCAACGCACTGGCGCACGCACCACCAGGCCCGCTGTGGATCTGCTGCAGCCATGCCGCCTGCCCGGGTTGCCGGCAGCCGTGCCCAATAGGCTCGGCCTGAAGGCGTGAGCGCCGAGTAGGTCCACAGTCCGTCAAAGCGAAGCCCTCGGGTGAAGCGGTGGGTGAGGTGCGTGGTCTCAGCCATGTGGGACCTTGTCTTGGTGGACTTCAACACGGTGCGTGCCCCGCCAATGGCCCTGCATTGCCGCGTTGCGCGGGCGACAACGTGATTGCGGCCAGGCAGCGGCACTCGCGCCACTGCCCGTCAATGCCATCCACGTCGCAGTGCCCGTCGCGGTTCACTTGCACCCGCGCCGCATAGCCACAGGCCCAGGGCATGCTCCAGCCAAAGGGAATGGCGAGTAGCGCGACGGGGCGGGGCGCGCGGCATGACGGCCATGGCTTCACCGGCGCGGGCAGCATTCTTTGATGCATCTCCACACCAATCACCCAGGCCCAGAACGTGCTCTGCGGGCACCGGTTCAGCGCCTCTGACTGCAGTTGCAGCACAGCCCCGCCGCCCGCCAACAGCGCCCGGGTGCAGGACTGCAGCGGACTGTGCCCGGCCCCTGCGCTGAGCTGCACCTGCCAGCGCGGCATCAGCGCGTGCAGGGCCCGCGTCACATCTTCCGGCCCCGGCCGCAAGGGCATGCCTGGCGGCAGATCCACCGACTGCCACATCTCCCGCCGCAGCACGGCAGCGCAGCGCCGTACACACCACCAGGCGCCATGCGGATCGGCCCTGCCCGCATCCGGCTGCCCCAGCGGCAGCCGCGACCAACAGGCCCGGCCCGATGGCGCGCGGGCGGCGTACTTCCAGCGTGCGGCGAAGCGCAGGCCGGGGGTGAAGTGGTGCGTGATGTGCATCGCTTCACTCATCGGTTTTGCGACTTTGGCCTGGGTGAACCGAACCGAAGGGTGTCTCGATACCGCAGCGGGCACCGATGCGCATGAGCGCCATACCCAAAGATGTTCGTGGTTCCTTGGTCTTGCCCAGTGCGAGGTCAGAAATCGTTGCTTGACCGCAGCCCACTTCGCGGGCGATCTGGCTTTGACTGACACCCTTCGCTGCAAGCTTGGCGAGGTAGTCTTTCCATTGCATGCACGCAGTCTAACGTTTAATCGTTAAAAGACAAACGATATATCGTTATCGGTTTTCCGTAAGCTTCGGCGCTATGTCCACAGATTTCGCCAAGCGTCTTAAAGCAGCTCGTGCTCATGCAGGTCTTACTCAAGAGGAGCTCGCCGCAAAGGCAGGGTTGAAGCAGTCCTCCATTGGGGATCTTGAGTCGAAGGGACATGGTTCCAAGCGGACTGCCACGATGGCGGCAGCGTGCGGAGTGAGCGCTCTTTGGCTGGAAAGCGGCGAGGGGGTGATGACGCCTGACGAGGCGGCGATGCTTGCTCAGCTTCCCTCCGGAATTCGTCGATACCCGGTGCTTACTTCCAGCCAGGCCGTTGCCCGAAGTGAAGCCGTCGAAGGCTTGGAGAGTCTGGGCACGGAGGTCTCTGCCAACGATGCGTCAGTTCATGCGTTCTTCCTCCAGTTGGCTGGCAACTCCATGACTCCGGAGTTCCGAGAAGGAGACCGCGTGCTGATCGATCCTGACATCACGCCGCAGCCCGGCGACTATGTGGCAGCCAAGTACGGAAAGAATGAAACCCTGCTTCGCAAGTACCGGCTGCTCGGCCACGATGAAAGTGGCGAGGAGATTTTTGAGTTGATGCCGCTCAACCAGGACCATCCCGTCATGCGCAGTGACAACTACGGGCTTTCTCTGATCGGAACCATGCTGGAGTTGCGCCGGAAGTTTCCGCGCGATTGAGCAGAGGGCCTGCTGGCATGCGCAGTTTCGTGAACGCCACCTTGGCCAGCAATGCAGCACTGATGATCCGGGGCAGGGCGATAGGGCGCCTGCGCAGTGACATGAAGGATGCAGGATTCAATATCGGGCAGGGACGCATCATTGCCGGGGAAACCGGCGTGCGGATGGAGTCACTGCAGAAGTTTGCTGATTACTTCAGCGTGAGCGTCGCGAGGGTGTGCATTTTATAGGGATGTCAATGAGGTGCTGGTTTGAAATTTGACTGATGGAGTCCACGGCCCATGCTTACTGTTAGCGTGTTTGAAAGCCAACGTCTTTTACATAGTGTCAATGCCCACGCATGTAATGCAATTCATGTCATGCGCAAAAGAGAAAATATGCACTTCGTGCACCGAAATCATTGATGTATTAATGGGTGGCGAAAAAATGAATTGTAATTTTCAATTTTCATTATTTAATCAGTTTGGATTCTATTTGGGTAAATTGCAGTGGGGCGTGGCAGTAAATAGCGGCGAAACATACTTGCGAATGAGATCTCTGTTTCTATATCTTCAGGAAACTTCCTTGAGTGATAAATCATCCTGGCTGCAGCTCCGGTGGAGGGGACCGGTAGTATCAATGATTTTGGATGGTGACTTTCGAAGATTTCAACTTCTTCCTTTATCCCCTCCATTCCACCCACTAACACAGCGGCGTCAAATTTTCGACTGATAATCATTTTTTCCCTCATCAGTCTCAGGCTGGCTTCCCGATTCCCACGAACTGCTGTGGTGTAGTTTATACCTCCGAAATCCACTCCATTATTATTGTTGGTGCGACGAAAAAAATTGCTTTGAAATACAGTCACCCGATCATTTGTATAGTTGGAGTTTGTAAGATACAATGATATTAACGGAGTGATGGCAGGGTGTCCGCCGAATGTAATGGTGCCTACCGGTAAAATAACCTCGATTAGCGCACGTATTGCTTCTCTAATCAAGAAAACGTCTGCTGTATCGAAGTAATTTCGATCGCGATCAGGCAGTGGAACACTGGCAGAAAGGAATATATGCTTCATCGAATAAACTCCTGCAGTGCGGTGGGGACCGTTGACATGCATAGGTTTCTTATTGGCAGATGGCTGTCTAGCCAGCGGAGATGCTTTATCCACCTGTCGTGTAGGCCTCGGCTATCGTAAATCACCCAAATAACACTTGATGGGCTTTCCCGGTCGGCTATTGAATCAAAAATCTCATTAATTCGATCAGAGGTTGGTCGTCCTACAGCGGGAACTACTGCTAGCGAGTTGCCAGGAATATCTATTGATATCCATCGTTCTGGCTGAACTGTAGGATGTAAGTTGATGTCTCGAGCAGCATCACAAAAATTGTCAACCAAGTGAGCATAGCGTAATGCTATAGCCTGTGCACGCAACTCTTCCGCTCGATCACAAATTGCCTTGAGAACGTGCTCTTTGATCGTGGCACCTCGGCCCGCGCTTGGGCCCTTAAAATCAGTGTCTCCGAGCTTCATAAAACGGCTGAAGGCGAAAGCTGAATCTTCAGTCTGTCCTGGCCAGAGTAAATGTAGAGTCTGAATGCCCAGGAGGTTTGCTTGAGCAAGCTCAGACTTGGTCCACCGACCTTCCCTAAAACCAGGCGTGTCGATAAGTAATATTATGTCAACATCAGACATTCGATGCCATAGTTCTGCTTGAAAGTCCACTGCAGGAGGTACCGACCTAATGTCAATAAAGACATCAAACCCGCGTCTATCTAGTTCTTCGTATAAGCGGTTCGCAAGAGGCTGTGATCCTTTGCGTCGATAGCTAATAAATATTCCGCGCTCCTTACGCAGGAGGCGAAATGCTTCGAATATTAATGATACAAGTCTAGCAAGATTTTTATTATCTATCTTTAATTCTATTGCATTGATATGTCGGAGCGATTCTGGAATTTCTTCGATTACAGATGGTATAGACGATACGATGGGGATAATTATTGCTGAATCTTCAATTAACTTATCGAGAAAAGGCGAAGGGTGCATTCCTGGATTTCCGAAATATACCGCTACCACAGGTTTATTTTTATTGTAGTCTGATATGTCAGATTCTTGCAGGAATGCCAATTCGGAGATTGGAAGGCCTAGATCATTTGAACGAGCTATTAATCCATTTTTTAGATAATCAAATCTCTGGTCAAGATCGCCAAGTGCTATTATTTGATAAGAGCTTTTGTTCATGCTTAAATGGAAGGGTTGAGATTTTATTCCAAGGTCTGTCGCGAATTATTTCCCTGAAAGCTTGACGGCGATTTCAATCCATTCAAATTAGCGTGACACGTTTATTCGAGCGAGTCACGCTATTTCTATGTGCCGCTTGCGATGGCGCTGGCTTCGTTATTATTTCCTTGCCTTAACGGCATTGTCTATCCAGGTCTCAATATTATTTTTTATGTGATCATATACATAGGTGCTGGTCGTATATGGGGGATCATAGACTTTTGCCTTGATCTCCACCCCATCGATGTTCAGGCCAATAAATGGATCGGAGCCTTTGGGAGATTGTTTGCCATCAGCATCCTTTAAATTGTGAATGTATATGGCAAGCACACCCAGTCCATCCCTCCATGCTTTCTTGATCTCATGCTTTACCCAGCGGCGATTTGCTGTTTTCTCTCCGACAAGGACCACTAGGCAATTCTTGCCTCTCATGTTGTCTGCAATCCATTTCTCGATAGCGTCGTCTCCCTTTTTCTTTATTTCCTCCCATTTATTTGATTCAAGTAAAGGTTGTTCTTCAATGGCTCCGATTTGTTTGATTTGTGATACTCGCCAACTATCGGCGGTGTAATGAAAGCTTAGGAAGCACTTTTGGGTCATGAAAATTGAGCTCCATTAATAGGCGGAATAGTGCAGCTTCATCAGTTTTGGAAGACTTTTGATCCGCACCAGACTGGTTGTATCATAATTTGTGCGGCACGCACAGTTGTTTTGTTAACAACATAGTCGCTACATTGACAAGGGAGACTGCCAGCGATGGCTGTTCCCCACTCAGCGAGTTTGCATCCTAATTTTTCAGCCCCGTCCTATCTCTTTTGAAGATAGGAACAGGACTTTACACATGCTTAGACATACGAAGTCAATAGATGTATTCGTGAGGGAACAGCGCCGTAGAAGTTGAACTCTCGCAGAAAAGGCGGCGTTGGTGAGCCACCCCTACGAATCAAGTCGCGAGCGTGTTACTGGTCACTCGGTATGAAGGCGTTTCGGTTGGACTACTGTTCCAGTAGAGTAGGCCGCAAGTGCTAGGGTGCTTTGACCGCCGCCTCTACTGGCGAGACAGTTGTGCCGGCAGCTGCTTGCGCCAAACTTGAGATATCTCCTTAATTCCCCGGCCCCGTCATATCGCTTATCTTTGAAGATAGGAGCAGGACTGTGCATATGACTAGGCATACGGAGTCAATCGAGGTAGTCGTGAAGGACCAGCGCCGCAGGCGCTGGTCCCTCGCAGAGAAGGCAGCGCTGGTGCGCCGAACCTACGAACCAGGCATGAGCGTGTCATTGGTCGCTCGCCAGGAAGGGGTCTCGGCTGGACTGCCATTCCAGTGGCGCAAGCTCGACCGCCAGGGTGCTTTGACCGCCGTCTCCGCTGGCGAGGCAGTTGTGCCGGCATCCGAGCTGGCGGTTGCCCGCGCTGAAATCGCCAAGCTGCAGCGCGTGATCGGCGAGAAGACCTTGGAGAACGAAATCCTCAAGGAAGCCGTGGATTACGCCGCAGAAAAAATGTATGGTCCGCCTCGCATTTGCCAAGCACTTTCTCGCGGACGAAGGCAGTTTGCACAAATGTATCCAGCCTCTCGCGAGTGGGCTGCGGTTGCAGCCAGGCCATGATGAGATCCGCACGCATCGTTCCCAATAAGAGTGGCTAACACCACTTCGTCATAGCCCCTCGCAGAGCAGTTATGCTCGCTGCCCTCATGGCCAGACGACCCGTTAGCAAAGAGCTGGGGCGACAGCTACAACCCCTGATCCCAGTCTTCGTGCGTTCTGCCAAAGGCGGTGCGCGCAAGCTCGCAGTCAGCGATAAGGCCGCCCTCAACGGCATCTTGTTCGTGCTGCAAACGGGCATTCCATGGGAAGACCTTCCCCAATCCCTGGGCTACGGCAGCGGCATGACTTGCTGGCGGCGCCTGCGCGACTGGAACGCCGCTGGTGTCTGGGAGCAGCTGCACCAAGCCATGCTGACTCGCTTGCGTGAACATGACCAGATCGATTGGAGCCGGGCCAGCATTGATGGCTCCTCGGTACCAAGCCCCCGGGGGGCGAGGAAACGGGGCCCAACCCCACGGACAGAGGCAAGCTCGGTTCCAAACGGCACATCGTTGTAGACGCCAGAGGCATCCCGCTGGTGATCTTGGTCAGCGGTGCGAACAGGCATGATTCCAAGATGTTCGAGAAGTGCGTGGATGCGATTCCTGCGATTGCAGGCCTGCCAGGACATCCGCGTAAAGACCTGCAAAGCTGCACGCCGACAAAGGCTACGACTTCAAGCAATGCCGAGCCCACCTGAGGCACAGGGGAATCATCGGGCGGATTGCCAGACGAGGCGTTGAGAGCAGCGAGCGGCTGCGCAAACACCAGTGGGTGGTGGAGAGGACGCACAGCTGGTTTGCAGGCTTTGGCAAGCTGCGAATCCGCTTTGAACGACGGCTGGATATCCACGAAGCGCTGCTGAAATTGGCGGCAGCGATCATCTGCGCACGCTTCGTGGATCGGTGGTGTTAGCCAGTCTTATGCAACAAGGCCCTCCAACAACAATTGATATACTTGCTTTCGATTCGAAAAGCGCAAAAATTTCTGATTTTGCGGTGAGCGGGGCTTCGACCTCGGCTGAAGTAAAGCGACCAACAGGTGACATGTGCATAGAGACCAAATGAAACTCGTGGAGGCTCTTTCCAAAGAGCTTGAAGAAGGGAACCTCGCAATATTCGCAGGAGCGGGTTTTTCGCGCGGGGCAGGATACGTTGATTGGAAAAATTTGCTAAGGCCGATTGCAGACGATCTCGATCTTGATGTGGAAAAAGAATGGGATCTTGTCGCATTGGCGCAGTATCACACTAACGTCAATCACGCAAATCGAGCAAAGCTCAATCAACTTCTAGTGACAGAATTCTCTACGGGTCTCGCTCCTACGGAGAATCACCGCATTCTTGCTAGACTGCCGATTTATACATTCTGGACCACAAATTACGACAAGCTGATCGAATCATCTCTTGAGTCAAACGGAAAAGTTCCTGACGTCAAGTACACGGTCAAGCAATTGGCGACGACGCGTCGTCACCGAAATGCCATTGTGTACAAAATGCACGGTGATGCCGATCACGCGTCGGAAGCTGTGCTGATCCGCGATGACTACGAGCGCTACCACGTTGCAATGCAACCGTTCATTACTGCATTAAGCGGCGACTTGGTGTCAAAGACCTTCCTGTTCTTGGGGTTCAGTTTCACTGACCCGAATCTTGAATACATCCTGAGCCGTGTCCGTATTCAGTATGGAAAGGACCAGCGACAGCATCATTGCATCCTAAGGCGTGTAAGCCAAGAAGCTGGCGAAAGTGTGGCCGACTTCGAGTATAGGCAGCGGAAACAAAAGCTGTTCGAAGGAGAGCTGCTGCGTGTCGGTATCAAGACGACCTACGTTGACGAGTACGCTGAGATAACAGCTACCCTTAAAGCAGTCGAGGACAAGCACAAGCGGCGAACGATTTTTATTTCGGGAGCTGCGCATGATTACTCGCCGTGGACACAGACCGAGGCTGAGAAGTTTGTGTACAAATTGAGCCGCGAAATCAGCAAGGCAGACTTCCGGGTCATCTCGGGGTTTGGCCTTGGCGTGGGCAGCGCGGTCATCACGGGCGTCCTTGAGCAGACTATCATGAACGGTGGGCGCCTCGATAGCGAGCAGTTGGTTTTGCGACCGTTTCCTCAGACTCAGTCCGGTACTCGCCCGCTCAGTGAACTATGGCGAGAGTATCGCCATACGATGATTGACCACGCTGGCATCGCTATCTTCCTATTCGGAAACAAGTTGCAATGCGATACCGTTGTCGAATCAAATGGAATGCGCGAGGAATTCGACATTGCTCGTGAAAAGGGTGTCTTCGTCATCCCTGTCGGCATTACTGGTTCGATAACCCGAAAAATTTGGGAAGAGGTGTTGGCAGGTTTTGATCCAACCAAACACCATAACGGCAGTCAAATACTGCCGCTCCTGCAGGCTCTTGGCGACGATAAAACAAATTTAGACGCTGCCATGGGAATCGTATTGAAACTTCTGAAAATCATTTAGGGATAGAAAATGGCAAGAAAAGTCTTCTTCAGCTTCAAGTATGACGATGTCCAGCGCGCCATGAATGTGCGTAATAGCAATGTCATCACGGGTGCAATCAAGTCGGGGTTTATCGATAAGGCTGACTTCGAAGAGGTCGAGCGCAAAGGCGACAATGCCATCAAAGCATGGATTGACAAGCAGCTAGAGGGCACGACAGTCACGGTCGTGCTGATCGGCGCGAATACAAACAAGAGCCGATGGGTCAAGTACGAAATTGACCAGAGTATTGATCGAGGAAATGGCATCCTGACTATCGATATCAGCAAGATCAAGGATTTTGATGGAAACACCACTGAGTGCTGCAGTCTACGAGTCAATGGATACAACCACTACCTGTGGAACAAAGGCAATGGTAGGGGCAACCTCGGTAAATGGGTAGAGTCCGCAGCTATGGCTGCCGGAAAGTAGTTGACATTAGCGCTCGAGTTGCGGCTTTCTGCGGCTTGAATCATTTTTGTCGGTTGGGAAAAATGGAGTGACGGAATTCGATGGCGGAGTCTGTTATATGTGGGTTTCCATCGCACGCGATCAGAAGCGCCCTATTGGGTCTATAGATTGGGTAAGCGCAAGAGTTCCCTCTGTGTGTTTCGTTTGAGTCGGAAAGCGCATGCTTGAAGCCAAGCGGTGAATGTCTCTTGCGGGTCAGCCGCACCAGTTCGGAGCTTACGAGAGCTGACGTTCAGGCTGTCTGGCGCAGTGCGATCCAGCCGGTTTCCGGCTTGAGACGCATAGCGGACGCCTAGCCAGATAGCAGGTTAACGTCTGGTATCGGCGGCAGTCACAGGCTTACCAGATTTCAGCGGCGGCAACCAGCCTGAAGCCGTCGCTCGAAAGTCTTCGCGCGACAACTACACGAAGGGCAGTTGATGAAAACCGTATTGCGAAAGGGCGCGATCTTGGCATTGCTGGCAACTCTGGGATGCAGCCAGTTGCCGAGTGGGCAATGGGAAGCGACGCAAAGCGTCCATGTTCTGCTGAAAAAGGGCGACCCGCAGACAGTGGCATTTGTCCTCAACGCAGGGGACGTTTGCGCATTCGGCCAGCAGTGGAGCTTTGAAAAGGAGCTGCGCTACAAGGAAGTGATCTGCCCCCAGGGCAAGGGCTGGATCACTTCCGACACTCCGTTCAAAAAGCTGGGCGGCTGAGTTGGCAATGGGGCGAGTGCTCGCAGCTCCCCTCAGAAGCTATGCATCAACCCCGCAGTCACCCCCGTAGCCACATCCTTGTTCTGCCCGCCCTGAAACCCTCCGCTCCAATGCGTGCGGTCCAGCTCCGCATACAGCTTGCTGCGGCGTGACAGCTTGTATTCCGCAAACAGCAGGGCGCGGGTGTAGCTGTCTGCGGCGCGGCCGCTGCGTTCGCGTTCCACGCGGTACAGGGCGGCGGTCAGGTCCAGCGTGCTGCGGGCGGACCAGGTGGCGCCCAGCGAGTGCACGCGCTGCACGGTGCGGCTGGTAGTGGCGTTGGTCTGGCCGTCGCTGCGCGCGGTGTTCAGCGCAAGGCGCAGGTTGTCCCATTTGTAGCTGGCGCCCAGGGTGGCGGCTTTCAGCTCCCACTGGTCTGCGGTCTTGAAGCGTTGGTAGGCGCCGGAGACCGTCCAGTTTTTTGTGCCATAGGCCAGGCCCGCGCCGGCCGATGAGCGGGCGGAGCCGCCTTGCGCCGTCTCGCCAAAGCTGTACATGGCGCGGGCGGTGAGGCCGCCGAAGCGGCCGGTGTACTTGACCGAGTTGTCCAGCCGGTAGGAGCCCGTGGTGGCGCCCGCGCTGCCGTATTCCACGCCCAGGCCGTGGCTGCTCAGGGCCGCTGTGGCGATGTTGGGGTTGAAGGCGGCGAAGCGCATGCCCACGGGGTCCACGGGGCTGATGGCATCTGCCAGCAGGTTGGTCTGGCGGCCGGCCGTGACCTGGCCCCAGCCGCCGCCCAGGCCCACGATGGCTGCGCGGTCGAAGAATTTGCTGGAGTTGGCGGTGGTGCCGGTGTCCAGGTTCAGGCCGGTTTCCAGGTTGAACAGGGCGTACATGCCGCCGCCCAGGTCTTCGCGCCCGCGAAACCCGAAGCGGCTGGTGGTGTTGACGCCGCTGGACAGCGCGGCGCCCGAGGTGTTGCTGGCCGCGTTGGCAGCGGTGAGGCCGCTGGTGTAGCGCACGCCGGTATCGGCAATGCCGTAGAGCGTGATGCTGGATTGCGCAAGGGCCGACAGCGGTGCGGCGGCGAGGGTGATCAGCACCAGGGTTTTGGTGTTCATGGGTGTGGCGAGGGTGATAGGGCTGGGCAGCGGCATGCCGCAGCAGTGCCGTTGCAGCGCCGCTGAATGGAGGTCGAACCGGGGAGGGGTGAAGGCCCCCTCTATGTCGAGGGCCTTGAGTGCCTAGAGAGCCTTGAGGGCTCGGGGGCCTGCCGTCAGGGCTTGGCCGCCGGCTCCATGCCGGTGCTGCGCACGATGGGCGCGGCGGCGGGGGCTGCCAGGAAGCGGATCAGGTGGCGCGCCGTGTCAGGGCTCTTGGCGCCGGTGGCCACGCCTGCGGAGAAGAAGACGCGCTGCTGCACTTCATCGGGCAGGGGGCCGACGAATTCCAGCTCCTTGAACGGCAGCAGTTCGCTGACCTGCTGGAAGCCGATGTCCGCATCGCCACGCAGAACCACGGCGCCCACGCGCTCGCTGAGGATGCGGGTGGCCTTGCCCTTCATCTGCTCGGCCACGCCCAGGCGCGGGAACAGTTCGTTGGCCAGATAGGTGCCGCTGGCGCTGGCCGAGTAGGCAATGGTCTTGGCATCCAGCAGAGTCTGCTTGAGCGCGTCCACGGTGCTGATGTCGGGCTTGGGCGTGCCCTTGCGCACGCTCATGCCGATCATGGAACGCGCCAGGTCCACGCGGCTGCCCGCTTCCACCTTGCCTTGTGCGGTCAGATTGTCCAAGGCTCCATCCGCGAGGATGACGATATCGAACTGCTCGCCCCGCGCCAGGCGGCTGGGAATGGAGTCCTGCGCATTGCCCATGGAGGCACCGCGCGAGGTGACGACCTTGTGGCCCGTGGCCTGCTCGTACAGGGGAATCAACTGGTCATAGGCGGCAGAGAAGCCGCCCGAGGTGACCACGCGGATTTCGTCTGCGGCGGCAGTGGAGGGCGTGGCAGCGCCCAGGGCCAGGCCCAGGCTGAGTGCGCCGCCCAGCAGCGCGCCCAGGGTGCGGCGGCGCAGGGTGGATGGCACGGAGGACTGCACAGAGGGAGGCAGGGGGGTGGAACGGATGGCGGTCATGGTTTGTCTCCTGGTTTTTATGGTTGGGGAACGGCTAACGGCTGCCGAGGGAATCAATCGGCGGTGATTTTTCGCTCGCGGATGATGCGGCCCCACTTGGCGTGCTCGGCGGCGATGAACTGGCCCAGTTCCTCGCGGGTGCCCGGGGCGGCGGTCTGGCCGTGCTTGAGCAGGTTGTCGCGCACTTCGGGGGTGTTCAGCACCTTGACCAGCTCTGTGTTCCAGCGGTCCAGCAAGGGCTTGGGCGTCTTGGCGGATGCCACGAAGGCGTACCAATTGGTGGCGTTGAAGCCGGGGAAGCTCTCGGCCACGGTGGGCACGTTGGGCAGGTAGGCCGGGCGCGTGAGGCCCGTGGTGGCCAGCGGGATCAGCTTGCCCGATTCGATGTGGGGCAGGGCCGTGGGCGGGGCTGCGTAGAAGGAGGTCACGCGGTTGCCCAGCACGTCCTGCAGGGCGGGCGCGCCGCCCTTGTAGGGCACGTGCAGGGTGTCGATCTTGGCGACATCGTTGAGCAGTTCACCGGCCAGGTGCGATGCGGAGCCGGGGCCGGTGGAGGCGAAGTCCAGCTTGCCGGGTTCGCGCTTGGCCTTGGCCACGTATTCGCCCAGGGTCTTGATGCCGGTGGCGGCAGGCACGACGAGCACGTTGGGAAAGTTCACGCCCATGGTGATGGGGGCCAGGTCCTTGAGGGGGTCGTAGCCGATCTTCATGAAGTGCGGCGCGATGGCCAGCGGGCCGATGGAGCCGAAGAGCAGCACCGAGCCATCGGACGGGCCATTGGCCACCTGCGTGTGGGCCAGGTTGCCGCCTGCGCCGGGCTTGTTTTCCACGACCACGCTCTGGCCGATGTTCTCGCCCAGCTTCTTGGCGATGATGCGCGCGGCAATGTCGGCCGAGCCGCCTGCGGCGAAGCCGACCACCATGACCACGGGTTTCTTGGGGGGGAAGTCCTGGGCCTGGGCGGTGCCCACGGCCAGGGAAAGAAGGGCGGCCAGGGCGCCGCCTGCGATCAGTCTGCGTTGGTGCATGTCGTCTCCGTTTGTTGGTCTTGCCTGCCCGCAGGGGGCAGCGTTATCAAGGGCGCCATCCTATGCAGCGGGTGTTATTCTGTGAATTGCAACTTTTGGAAGGACTGTTGCGTGCAGCGCATCAAATTCGACATGGGGGAATTGATCGCCTTCGTGACCACGGCCGAGAAAGCCAGCTTTCGCCTGGCCGCAGAAGCGCTTTTCCTGTCGCCGCCTGCCTTGAGCCGGCGGGTGGAGCGGCTGGAGTCCGTGCTGGGCGCGCGGCTGCTGGAGCGCACCACGCGGCGTGTGGAACTGACCGAGGTGGGCCATGAATTCCTGCAGGAGGCGCGCAGGGCCCTGGCCGGCCTGGACGAGGCCGTGCAGCGCGTGGATGACCAGCTGAAGCTGCGCCGTGGCAGGGTGACGGTTGCCTGCGTGCCTTCGGTGGCCACCAATCTGCTGCCGCCCGTGCTGAAGACCTTTGCCGTGGAGCAGCCCGATGTGCAGGTGCATGTCATCGACGAGAGCGCGCAGCAGGTGGTGGAGGCCGTGCTGCGCGGGGATGCGGACTTTGGCCTGAGCTTCACGGGCAGCCAGGAGCCGTCGCTGCGCTTTGAGGCGCTCACGCGCGAGCGCTATGTACTGGCCATGCCGCGCAGCCACGCCTGGGCCGGGCGCAGCCAGGTGGAGTGGGCCGAGCTGGCGGGCAAGCGCCTGGTCTCCGTCTCCCACAAGAGCGGCAACCGCCTGCTGCTGGACCAGGTGATGGCCGGCCTGCCCGAGCAGCCCGTGGCCTGGCACGAATGCAACCACGTCACAGGCGCCCTGGCCCTGGTGGAAGCCGGCCTGGGCCTGGCCGCCGTCCCCCAGCTGGCCCTGCGCCAGGACCACGCCCAGGTCTGCGGCGTGCCCCTGACCGCGCCCGATGTGTGGCGCACGCTGGGCCTGCTGCAAAGGCGTGATCGCGTGCTGGGGCCTGTGGCGCAGGCGTTGCGGGAGTGCCTGGTGCAGGCACACATCCTTCAAGGCTGAGCTGCAGCACGCTTTGCATATGCGGCATATGCGGCAATCGGGCCTGCAATGCCGGCTCGTTCCTGGCTTCATTTGGCTGAATCAAGGGCGGCAAGCGCCTGTATGCCGGGATTTGCTGCGCCTATGGTGCTGGCCGTGGCAATTTTTTGCACTTTGGCGCATGAGATTTGACTGTGTGCGCAACGGCATCGCGTACGGCCCCTGCAAACGCCCGCATAACCTGAAAAATCCACAGGCGAGGCGTACGCCGGTCTACCGCGCACAGTTGCCACTCCCATGGCAATTGCGCAAGCCCGGTGCGCCGCGTTTTCGCACGCAGGCCAGGGACTTTCTTTTCAGCAACAGCCCGTCATTGGAAATAGCCACCGAAGGCAAGCCAGGCAGCGCTTTTTTTCGAGATTGCACCAATGACAACACTGCCATGAGCGAATTCACAGACAGCTCCCGTCCTTATATCGACTACACCAAGGCCTTCAACCGGCAAATGGCCAATGCCATGAACAGCCGACAGGCAGATGTACTGGTGCTCACGCCCCAGGAGTACGTAGGCATCCTGCAGGACAAGGCCCGCCGCGACCCGCGGCTGGCCGAGCGGTTGCATGGCATCCTGGCCCAGAGTGCACTGGCGCCAGACAGTCAGCCCCGGTGCCGAAAAGCCCGTAACCCTTCCTGCGGCATTGGCTGCAACCGACAGCTATCTGATCGCCAAGACACTGATCGCACTGGGTATTGCCGGGGCAGGTACCTACATCAAGACAACGGCCAAGGGCTCCTACATCATCATCAAAGGTCGAGCAGGCTTTCGGCATCAGTTGCTGCAGGGCACACGCTTTTTGGCCACGCACCCACGCATGATCCAGATGGGCCTGGGAATGCGTGGCCTGCAGAACGTGGCCAAGGGCGGCTTCATCCTGAGCATCGTTGTTTCCACTGCCGTCGAGACGCTGGACTTCATCTTCAATGACGAGAAGACCATGCATGATCTGGTAGGCGGGATTGGGGTGGAAGCGGTGAAGGCAGGGCTGGCGACCTCGATAGGACTTATAGCTGGATTCATGGTGCCGATAGTCACGGCTGTCGCAGTTGCTCCGTTGTTTACCATGGCTGTGGTTGTGTTTGTTTCTGGAATTGCCTTGAATATGATGGACAGGAAATTCAAAATAAAGGAAAGAGTTATTGATTCCCTGAAAAGTATTCCTGGGCGAACTGATGTCGGGCTGTATTTGTTGAAATCCGATGAGTGCAAGCCGCTCGGAGCGCCTGACTTAAATTTGAACATGGTTTCTCATGAAATCAAATGAATGATAAAAAATGCATGATTTAAAAAGAATTCGTGGGATGATCATTTGGGTAGTACCGTTTTGCATCGGTCTCTTGTTGATGGGGTTGTGGGTTTTGGATGTTGGCTTGATTTCTGCAATAGAGGAAATTTCGGAGAGATCGGCGATGGTAAGAATAACTCCCGGAGCACCTCTGTCAATTTACATCATAATCATTTCAATCATTGTGGCTATTGGTTCAGTGCTTAAAGCCATTCCATGCGGTGCTTCGGTGGCGAAAATTATTGACCGCATTTTTTGCATGAGCAATATATTTGGAGCCTTCTTGATTGCTGTTTGTATTTTCGTGCTTACTCCGCTGCAATACTACGCTATGCCAAAAATGGGTTATGTGCGTTGCAATATTTTGGAAGATCACCCCAATATGTATTTCACTGATTGGGTCAAAAAACCAGAATGGTGCGTGCGTGGAAAAAGTAGGGAGTGGGTCAGGGAGCAGGCCGCGGTTGGCAGATAAGAAGAGGCTCTGAGCAAGCATTCAGTACTGGCCCAGCAAGACGGGTGCGCTGGAGGCCTATGGCAAGCAGACCCAGGCCGGGTTGCTGATGGGCTGGAGTACGCCACGGGCGGCAGCATGGGAAGCTGGTGGTGATCGAGAAGGATGACCAGGGCAAGCCCGACCTGGGCAGAGCCTGCTGGCCACGGCGTATTCCGATGACAAGGCCGATGGGTAAGAAGGATGGGATCACGCTTTCGCATGAACGCAGCTCATGCATAGGTGAATTAAAACCATTTTACTTCATCGATTCGCATCCATACCATTCGCTCCCATTGTTCGTTTGCATTTGGGAAGCAGTCATGGACATCACCACACCCTCGGATCGCATGGATGCCGGAGCCGGATCCCGCGCTGAACTTGGCCGTCTCGCGTGAAAGCAGCCATGTCACGTCCGCTCCGTCTGGTCGCCGTTTCCGGTGGACTGCAACGCCCCTCCAAATCTGCCGTCCTGGCAGAGCATCTGTCTGATCTGATTGCCGACGAAGTTCCGTGCGAACAACGCCTGGTGGAACTGGGCCAGCTTGCGCCGCAGCTTGCCGGCGCGGTGTGGCGCTCGCAGTTGCCCGAGAGGGTGGAGCGTGAGCTTGCGGCGGTGGAGCAGGCGGATGTGCTGGTGGTGGCCACCCCGGTCTTTCGTGGCGCCTACACCGGACTGTTCAAGCACTTCTTCGACTTCGTCCACCAGGACGCCTTGATCGACAAGCCCGTGCTGTTGGCTGCCACTGGTGGCAGCGAGCGCCATGCCCTGGTGATCGACCACCAGCTGCGGCCGCTGTTCAGCTTCTTCCAGGCGCGCACGCTGCCGCTGGGCGTCTACGCGACCGACAAGGATTTCGTGGACTACCGCCTGCACGACGAGGCCCTGATACAGCGGGCCGCACTGGCGGTGCAACGGGCATTGCCGCTGGTCGAGCTGATGCACCGCGCCAGGCCCTGCCTGGCCGAGGAAATGGCTGCGGCCTGAATCACCCCACGTTTTTTTACTTCTAAATCAGGTCATTGGATCACCATGAACGCAGAACTGCACTTCAGCCTCAAGAGCATCCGTTTCGATGAGAACTATCACCCATCGGACAGCACGCGCATTACCACCAACTTTGCCAATCTGGCCCGGGGCACGAGCCGGCAACAGAACCTGCGCCATACGCTGAGGATGATTGACAACCGCTTCAATGACCTGGCGCATTGGGACAATCCGACGGGAGACCGCTATTCAGTCGAGCTGGACATCATCTCCGTGGAGATGGGCATGGGTGCCGAGATGGGAAGTGGCGTATTTCCGTTGATCGAGATATTGAAGACCAGCATTCTCGACAGAAGATCGAACAAGCGCATAGCCGGCATTGCAGGGAATAATTTCTCTTCCTACGTGCGTGACTATGACTTCAGTGTTCTGCTGCCGGAATACAACATCAACCGCCAGGAGTTCAGCACGCCGGACGATTTTGGCGACCTGCATGGCAAGCTGTTCAAGCAATTCGCCCGTTCGAGCACGTACAGGGAGCACTTCAACAAGCCCCCCGTCATCTGCATCAGCGCCTCTACCAGCAAGACCTATCAGCGCACCGGAAACCAGCATCCCGTACTGGGTGCCGAGTATCAGCAAAATGAGTTGTCATCGACGGACCGGTATTTTGGGAAGATGGGAATGCAGGTTCGGTTTTTCATGCCGCCCAATAGCGTTGCACCCCTGGCTTTCTATTTTCAGGGCGACCTGCTGGCCGACTACACGAATCTCGAGTTGATCGGCACCATCAGCACCATGGAAACCTTCCAGAAGATTTATCGCCCCGAGATCTACAACGCCAATTGCGCGGCAGGAAAAATCTATCAGCCGAGCCTGAAGAACAATGATTACTCGTTGACGAAGATTGTCTATGACCGCGAAGAGCGCAGCCAGCTGGCCGTCAAGCAGGGCAGGTTTGCGCAGGAGCATTTCATCAAGCCGTACAGGAATGTTCTTGAGCAATGGGCAGCCGATTGCGCGCTCTGACCGGCTAGACAGACAGACAGACAGACAGACCATTTTTCATTCATTGCGCAGCGGCTTGGGACAACGGTCCTGAAGTACGCTGGCACCACCCCTCTTTGCCTTGAAGGAATTCTCCGATGTTTGAAACCTCTATCGCCGGCAGCCTGCCCAAGCCAGCCTGGCTGGCCGAAACCAACAAGCTCTGGCCCCAGTGGCAGGCCGAGGGCGATGCGCTTCGCCAGGCCAAGGCCGATGCAACCCTGCTGTGGATCAAGGCCCAGGAAGATGCAGGCCTGGACATCGTGTGCGACGGCGAGCAGTCGCGCCAGCATTTCGTGCATGGCTTTCTGGAGCAGGTGGAGGGCATCGACTTCGACAACAAGGTGAAGATGGGCATCCGCGACAACCGCTACGACGCGATGGTGCCGCAGGTGGTTGCCGCCCTGCGCCTGAAGGGCCGCGTGCATGCCTTCGAGGCGCAGCTGGCGCGCGCGCACACCAGGAAGAAGCTGAAGTTCACGCTGCCCGGCCCGATGACCATCGTCGATACCGTGGCGGACCGCTTCTATGGCGACAAGGTCAAGATGGCCTTCGCCTTTGCCGAGCTGCTCAACCAGGAGGCCCTGGCGCTGCAGGCCGACGGCGTGGACATCATCCAGTTCGACGAGCCCGCCTTCAATGTCTACATGAAGGACGCCGCCGACTGGGGCGTGCAGGCGCTGGAGCGCGCAGCGCAGGGCCTGACCTGCACGACGGCCGTGCATATCTGCTACGGCTACGGGATCAAGGCCAATACGGACTGGAAGAGCACGCTGGGCGAGGAATGGCGCCAGTACGAGACGGTGTTTCCCGCGCTGGCCAGGAGCCGCATCGACCAGGTGAGCCTGGAATGCATCCACTCCCATGTGCCGCCCGACCTGATGAGGCTGCTGGCCGGCAAGGACGTGATGGTCGGCGTGATCGACGTGGCCAGCGACGTGGTGGAGACACCCGAGGAAGTGGCGGACACCATCGGCCGGGCACTGGAGTTCGTGCCGAAGGAGCGGCTGTTCCCCTGCACGAACTGCGGCCTGGCGCCCATGGGCCGGGACGTGGCGTGGCGCAAGCTGAAGGCGCTGGCAGAAGGCACGAAGCTGGCAAAGGAGCGGCTCGCCAAGGCCTGATGCCCTGCGTGGCCACGCGCAGGGGAAGATGCCAGGGGTGCCAGGGGTTCATGGTTTGCCCTGTATTGGATTCAGGCAACTGTCTGAAGCCAAGACACTGAATCTGTTCAATAGTCGGGCACTCGCTGCCCGTGCTCTGCCGGTGCCTGCCATTGCGCCCGCTTGGCCCGCCTGGGCCTGCCTGGCACAAAGCATGCATGGTCCCTCCCCACAAAAGCAGCGGGCGCCAGCCCAGCCGCCAACCCAAGGAGACAAACCATGCAACGCCGCCCCTTCCTGCATTCCGCCCTCGCACTCTCCGCCATGGCCACCATGGCCGCCGCGGCTCCTGCCGCCATGGCCCAGCAGGGCGAGATCCGCATTGCCCACGTCTACAGCAAGACCGGCGCGCTGGAGGCCTATGGCAAGCAGACCCAGGCGGGGCTGCTGATGGGGCTGGAGTACGCCACGGGCGGCAGCATGGCGGTGAATGGCAAAAAGCTGGTAGTGATCGAGAAGGACGACCAGGGCAAGCCCGACCTGGGCAAGAGCCTGCTGGCCACGGCGTATTCCGATGACAAGGCCGATCTGGCCGTGGGGCCCACGTCGTCCGGCGTGGCGCTGGCCATGCTGCCGGTGGCTGAGGAATACAAGAAGATTTTGCTGGTGGAGCCGGCCGTGGCCGATTCGATCACGGGCGACAAGTGGAACAAGTACATCTTCCGCACGGGCCGCAATTCCAGCCAGGACGCCATCAGCAATGCCGTGGCCATCGACAAGGCGGGCGTGACGATTGCCACGCTGGCCCAGGACAACGCCTTCGGCCGTGACGGGGTGAAGGCCTTCAAGGACGCCATCAAGAAGGGCAAGCTGGCGCATGAGGAGTACCTGCCCGCAGCCACCACGGATTTCACGGCAGGGGCGCAGCGGCTGATCGACAAGCTCAAGGACCAGCCGGGCAGGAAGATCATCTGGATCGTGTGGGCCGGGGCGGGCAATCCGTTCAAGATCGCAGACATGGATCTCAAGCGCTACGGCATCGAGATCGCCACGGGCGGCAACATCCTGCCCGCCATGGCGGCCTACAAGAATCTGCCGGGCATGGAGGGCGCCACGTACTACTACTACGGCATTCCCAAGAACCCGGTGAACGAGGCGCTGGTGTCCATGCACTACAAGCAGTACAAGACGCCGCCGGATTTCTTCACGGCCGGCGGTTTCTCTGCGGCCATGGCCATCGTGACGGCGCTCAAGAAGACAGGTGGAGACACCAAGACCAACACGCTGATCAAGGCCATGGAGGGCATGAGCTTCGACACGCCCAAGGGCCAGATGACCTTCCGCAAGGAAGACCACCAGGCCCTGCAGAGCATGTACCACTTCAAGATCCGCGTGGACCCGGCGCTGGCCTGGGGCGTGCCCGAGCTGGTGCGCGAGATCAAGCCCGAGGAGATGCAGGTCCCCATCCGCAACGGCCGCTGAGCAATGTTGCGCACAGAGGATCTGACCATCCGCTTCGGGGGCCATGTGGCCGTCAACGGCGTGAGCTGCGCTTTCGAGCCGGGCACGCTGACGGCCATCGTGGGCCCCAACGGGGCGGGCAAGACCACGTATTTCAACCTGATCTCGGGGCAGCTCAAGGCCACGGCAGGGCGCGTGCTGCTGGGCGGGCGCGAGCTGACGGGGCTGGCCCCCTCGGCGCGCACGCGCGCCGGGCTGGGGCGGGCGTTCCAGCTCACCAATCTGTTCCCGCACCTGAGCGTGCTGGAGAACGTGCGCCTGGCCGTGCAGGCGCGCGACGAGGGCCCGCACCGGCGCGGCCTGAACCTGTGGAGCATCTGGAGCGACCACCGGGCATTGACGCAGCGGGCGCTGCACATCCTCGACCAGGTGGCCCTGTCCGCCCGGCGCGACGAGGCCGTGGCCGCGCTGCCGCATGGCGACCAGCGCAAGCTGGAGGTGGCCTTGCTGATGGCGCTGGAACCCCAGGTCTATATGTTCGACGAGCCCACGGCGGGCATGAGCCATGACGAGGCGCCGGTGATTCTGGACCTGATACGCAAGCTCAAGCAGGACCGCAGCAAGATCATCCTGCTGGTGGAGCACAAGATGGATGTGGTGCGCGAGCTGGCCGACCGCATCATCGTGCTGACCAATGGCACGCTGGTGGCCGATGGGCCGCCGGCCGAAGTCATTGCCTCGCCTGTGGTGCAGCAGGCCTACCTGGGTGTGATGCCGGAGCAGGGCGCCGTGAAGGAGGCCGAATGACGCTCGACCACAGTTCCCACCCCAACCTGCTCGAACTGTCGGGCGTGCACACACATATCGGGGCCTATCACATCCTGCATGGCGTGGACCTGGCCGTGCCGCGCGGGCAGCTGACCATGCTGCTGGGGCGCAACGGCGCGGGCAAGACGACCACGCTGCGCACCATCATGGGCCTGTGGCGGGCCAGCCAGGGGCGCATCGCCTTTGGCGGGGCCGACATCACGGCCCTGCCCACGCCGGCGATCGCGCGGCTGAACATTGCCTATGTGCCCGAGAACATGGGCATCTTCGCGGACCTGACGGTGCAGGAAAACCTGCTGCTGGCGGCGCGCGGCGCCTCGCGCGCCGACCGCATGGATGCGCAGCGGCTGCAGTGGATCTTCGGCATGTTTCCGGCCGTGGAGAAGTTCTGGAACCACCCGGCCGGCAAGCTGTCGGGCGGGCAAAAGCAGATGGTGGCGGTGGCGCGCGCCATCGTGGAGCCGCGCGACCTGCTGATCGTGGACGAGCCCAGCAAGGGCCTGGCACCGGCCATCATCGAGAACATGATCGCGGCCTTCGCCCAGCTCAAGGCGGGCGGCACGACGATTGTGCTGGTGGAGCAGAACCTGGGCTTTGCGCGCCGCCTGGGCGACCGCGTGGCGGTGATGGACAACGGCCGCGTGGTGCACGCGGGCGGCATGGCCGAGTTCTCGGCAGACGCGGCGTTGCAGCAGTCGCTGCTGGGGCTTTCGCTATGAACAAGCTGAACAAGCTGGATTGGGATTTCAAGCCGCTGCTGCTGGTGCCGGTGCTGGCCCTGGTGGCGCTGCCGCTGGTGGGCTCGGGCTCGACCTGGCTGACGCTGACGGTGGCGGGGCTGGCCATGGGGATGATCGTGTTCATCATCGCCTCGGGGCTGACGCTGGTGTTCGGGCTGATGGACGTGCTGAACTTCGGCCACGGCGTGTTCATCGCGCTGGGCGCCTTCGTGGCCACCAGCGTGCTGGGTGCCATGGGCGACTGGACGGGCTCCGAGCAGCTGTGGCGCAACCTGCTGGCCGTGCTGCCGGCCATGGTGGTGGCCATGCTGGTGGCGGGCGCCATCGGGCTGGCGTTCGAGCGCTTCATCGTGCGGCCCGTGTACGGCCAGCATCTCAAGCAGATCCTGATCACCATGGGCGGCATGATCATCGGCGAGGAACTGATCAAGCTCATCTGGGGCCCTCAGCAGATTCCGCTGCCGCTGCCCCAGGGCATGAAGGGCGCCTGGCTGCTGGGCGATGCCGCCGTGGAAAAGTACCGCGTGGTGGCCGTGCTGGTGGGGCTGGCGGTGTTTGCCCTGCTGGCCTGGACGCTGTCGCGCACCAAGATCGGCCTGCTGATCCGCGCGGGCGTGCAGGACCGCGAGATGGTGGAGGCCCTGGGCTACCGCGTGCGCCGCCTGTTCGTGGGCGTGTTCGTGGCGGGCTCGGCCCTGGCCGGGCTGGGCGGGGTGATGTGGGGCATGTACCAGCAGAGCGTGGTGCCGCAGATGGGCGCGCAGGTGAATGTGCTGATCTTCATCGTGATCATCATCGGCGGGCTGGGCAGCACGGGCGGGGCGCTGATCGGCGCGCTGCTGGTGGGGCTGATGGCCAACTACACGGGGTTCCTGGTGCCCAAGGTGGCGCTGTTCTCCAATATTGCGTTGATGGTGGCCATCCTCTTGTGGCGGCCTCAGGGCGTCTATCCCGTAGCGAACCGCTGAAGGAGTGATCGACATGCTCAACCGATTGCTTTCCGGCGACATGCCGCGCAGCCGCGTGCTGGCGGTGCTGCTGCTGTTGATCTTCCTGGGGCTGGCGGCGGCGCCGTTCGTGTTCCCTGGCGTGAAGGCGCTGAACGTGGCGGCCAAGGTGCTGATCTTCGTGGTGCTGGTGGCCAGCTTCGATCTGCTGCTGGGCTATACCGGCATCGTGAGCTTTGCGCACACCATGTTCTTCGGCATTGGCGCCTATGGGGTGGCGATTGCATCGTCGCGCATGGGCGCGGGCTGGGGTGCGCTGGCGCTGGGCCTGGCCGCGGCGCTGCTGGTGTCGCTGCTGCTGTCGCTGGCGATCGGCCTGTTCTCGCTGCGGGTACGGGCCATCTTCTTTGCCATGATCACGCTGGCCGTGGCGGCGGCGTTCCAGACGCTGGCCTCCCAACTGTCGGAATGGACGGGCGGGGAGGACGGCTTGAGCTTCAAGCTGCCCGAGTGGCTGTCGCCCAGCTTCGAGCCCTTCGAGAACGAGGTGCTGGGCGTGCTGATCGACGGGCGCATCATCACCTACTACCTGCTGTTCGTGCTGGCCGTGGTGCTGGTGCTGGCGCTGCTGCGCATCGTCAATTCCCCGTTCGGCCGCGTGCTGCAGGCCATCCGCGAGAACGAGTTCCGTGCCGAGGCCATCGGCTACCGGGTGGTGGTGTACCGCACGCTGTCCAGCGTGCTGTCGGCCCTGTTCGCCTGTGTGGCCGGGGCCATGCTGGCGCTGTGGCTGCGTTATAACGGGCCAGATACCTCGCTGTCGTTCGAGATCATGATGGACTGCCTGCTGATCGTGGTGATCGGTGGCATGGGCACCATCTATGGCGCGGCGATCGGCTCGGTGCTGTTCCTCATCGCCCAGAGCTATCTGCAGGACCTGCTGCGCGTGGCCAGCGAGGCCGCGCACAGCCTGCCCTGGCTGGCCGCGCTGCTGTCTCCTGACCGCTGGCTGCTGTGGCTGGGCGTGCTGTTTGTGTTGTCGGTCTACTATTTCCCCACGGGCGTCGTGGGGCGTCTGCGTTCTTCCCGCGCCGGAGCCTGACCAGGGCCCCTGGCGCATTCGTGCATCAGAGAACTATCACTAGGAGATGGCATGTTCAAGGCTGAAGAGTTGGCATTTTTGAATGAGCGAACGGAGGAGTCCGCCCCCTGGCGCTGGGCTTTCACGGCTCTGGCCGTAGCCACGCTGGCGGCCTGCGGCGCCGAAGGACGTGATCCCAGCAACGACCTGCCCAAGGGCTTTACCGAGCTGGGCGCCACGGTGTATCCGGCCACGGCCACCGGCACGGGCGCCACGGCGGCCACGCAGGACTTGCTGACGGGCGGCCTGGGCAAGACGGGCCTGGGCGCCGCAGCCGCGCCCCTGTACGCGGACCCTGCCAATCCCACGGCGGCAGAGCTGCGGCGCAATGCGCTGTACTCCAACTACCGGGGCATCCTGGACCCCACGGCGGGCGGCGGCTACGGCACGCTGTACGGCCCCAACATCACGGCAGACGGGCAGGTGACCACGGGCGAAGGTCTGATCCCCGGGCGCGAGTACCTGGCCGTGCTGGACGACGGCACGGGCCGCAAGCAGACCATGGTGGCCGTGCAGGTGCCGGACAGTTTTGACCGTAACCGGCCCTGCATCGTGCTGGGCCCGTCCTCGGGCTCGCGCGGCGTGTATGGCGCCATCGGCACGGCGGGCGAGTGGGGCCTGAAGAAGGGCTGCGCCGTGGCGCTGACCGATGCGGGCAAGGGCGTGGGCCTGCACAACCTGAGCGACGACACCGTCAACAAGCTGGACGGCACGCGCGCCACGCGCACGGACGCGGGCAGCCTGTCCTTCTTTGCCGCACGGCTGACCGATGCGGCGCGCGCCGCCTACAACGCGGCGTTTCCCAACCGCATTGCCATCAAGCACGCGCATTCCCAGCAGAACCCCGAAAAGGACTGGGGCAACGACACGCTGGCCGCGGCCCGCTATGCGCTGTACGTGCTCAATGCCCGCTATGGCACCACGCAGGACCCCGTGCCCTTCGGCAAGGACAACACGCTGGTGCTGGCAGGCTCGGCCTCCAACGGCGGCGCGGCCGTGCTGCGCGCGGCCGAGCTGGATGCGGACGGCCTGATCGACGGCGTGGTGGCCTCCGAACCCGTGACCGAGATGCCCACGCGCCAGGGCTACACCATTGCCGTGGGCAATGCGACCATGCCCAACCCGGGCCGCACGCTGGCCGAGTACACCACCTACGGCAACATCTACCAGCCCTGCGCGGCGCTGGCCCCCGATGCGGCGCTGACCGAGACATCCATCTTCAACTACATAGGCCTCACCGCCATGACGGCGCGGGCCGAGGCACGCTGCACCAGCCTGGCCGCCAAGGGCCTGGTCATCGGCGCCACCACGGCTGACCGCGCCGCCAATGCACTGAGCAAGCTGCGCCTGTACGGCTGGACGCGTGACCACGACCGCATGCACAACGCCCACTACGCGCTGGGCAACGGCCCCATCCTGTCGGCCATGTACACCATGGCCTATGGCCGGTTTGGCGTGGATGCCAACCTGTGCCGCACCAGCTTTGCGGCCACCAATGCCACGGGCGACGTGGTGCCCGCCACGGGGGCTGCGCTGGCCCAGAGCTTTGCCACGGCCAATGGCACGGCCAACGGCACGCCAGCCACGGTGGTCTACAACGACTCGGTGGGCGGGGCCAAGGCCTGGCAGTTTGCCGTGTCGCCCTCCACGCGCGTGGCCGACCTGGGCCTGGACAACGCGCTGTGCCAGCACGCGCTGGTGACGGGCTTCGATCCGGTGACCGGCTTCAATCTCTCCGAAAGCAGCGTGCCCACGCGTGCCCAGAGCGACGCCGTGCGCGCCGGCATCAACGAGGTGCTGCACACCGCCAAGCTGCGCGGCAAGCCCACCATCATCGTGGCGGGCCGCAGCGATGCGCTGGTGCCGGTCAACCACAATGCGCGCGCCTACACGGTGCTCAACCGGGGGCTGGACGGCAGCAACACGCGGCTGCGCTATATCGAGGTGGTGAATGCCCAGCACTTCGATGCCTTCCTGCCGTTCTCCGGCTTCGACACGCGCTTTGTGCCGCTGCATCCGTACTTCAACCAGGCCATGGATGCCGTGTGGGCCAACCTGCGCAGCAGCACCGCGCTGCCCGCCAGCCAGGTGGTGCGCACCACGCCGCGCGGCGGCCAGCCGGGCGCGGCGCCCGCCATCACGGCGGCCCAGGTGCCGCCCTTCGTGGCGCGGCCCAGCACGGCCAACACCATCGAGGTCAGCGACGGGCTGATCCGCATTCCTGAGTGAGCCAGGCCCTGGAGCGGCCGGCGGCCAAGGCGGCCGGCCGCTCCTGCACCGCAGAGATTTCTCCCATGGTTTCCAAAGCATCTCCCTCATCCGCGCCCGTACCCGCTTCCTGCTACACGCAATGCGCGGGCTACGAGATCCACTACATGGACTGGCAGCCCGCGCCCGATGTGTCGCCAGCGGGCACCGTCGTCGCCTGGCACGGGCTGGCACGCACGGGGCGTGATATGGATGCACTGGCGCAGTTCCTGGCAGGCCAGGGCTGGCGCGTGATCTGCCCCGACACGCCGGGCCGGGGCCTGAGCCAGTGGAGCCGCGCGCCGCGCGAGGAATACCGGCTGGGCTTCTACGCCCGCATCGCGCGCGGGCTGTTCGATGCGCTGGGGCTGGAGCGCGCGCATTGGGTGGGCACGTCCATGGGCGGGGCGATCGGCACGGTCTGCGCTTCGGGCCTGTTCGAGCCGTCGCTGCGCGCACGCATTGCGACGCTGGTGCTCAATGACAATGCGCCGCAGCTGGCCGAGTCGGCGCTGGCGCGCATCAGGTCCTATGCGGGCCAGCCCCCGGCCTTCGATACGGTGGGCGAGCTGGAGACCTTCTTTCGCCAGGCCTACCGGCCCTACGGCTGGTTAAGCGACTCCGAGTGGCGCAAGCTCACCGAAACCAGCGTGCGCCGCCTGCCCGATGGGCGCGTCACGCCGCACTACGACCCGGCCATGATCGAGCAGTTCACGGCCCATGACGACGACTACGGCATCTGGCCGCACTACGACGCGCTGGAGATCCCCGTGCTGCTGCTGCGGGGCGTGGACTCGGACCTGGTGCTGCCCGAGGTGGCCCGGGAAATGACCACGCGCGGCCCCGGCGTGCGTGGCCTGCTGCATTGGCAGGAGGTTCCCGGCTGCGGCCATGCGCCTGCGCTGAACGTGCCCGCGCACTGGCAATGGGTGCTGGAGCATCTGCAGCGCGGCTGAGCATCAACCCGGGCCGGGCGCGGATGTTGCTGCCGCGCTAGCATTTGCGACGGGTGCAGCCTCGCCTTCTTTTCGGGCGCGGGCACCGTCTGGGCAAGAGAGGCCTGACATGGGTTTTCTGGTGGAGCTGATCCGCGAGTACGGCTTCGGCATCGTCTTTCTCAATGTGTTCGTCGAGCAGCTGGGTGCGCCGATTCCGGCCTACCCGGTGCTGGTCGTGACCGGCGCGCTGGAAGGCGCTGACTGGGTGCGCCTGCTGTGGCTGGTGGCCGTGGCCGTGAGCGCGGCGCTGATTGCCGACCTGTTCTGGTACCAGGCCGGCAAGGCCTACGGCCACCGGGTGCTGGGCCGCATCTGCCGCATCTCGCTGTCGCCCGATGCCTGCATCCGCCAGACCGAGACCGTCTACGGCCGCTGGGGCGCAAGGTCGCTGCTGGTGGCCAAGTTCGTGCCGGGGTTTGCCTCCATCGCCAGCGCGCTGGCCGGCGTGATGGGCACGCCGCTGCGCAGCTTCGTGCTGTATGACGGGCTGGGCGCGCTGATCTGGGTGGGCTCGGCCGTGTACCTGGGCTCGCTGTTCAGCTCCACGGTGGAAGACCTGCTGGGCGTGCTCACGGCGCTGGGCCAGTGGGGCCTGTTGCTGCTGGGCGTGGCGCTGGGGCTGTTCATCGTGCGCAAGTGGTGGCAGCGCCATCGCATGGTGCGTTCATTGCGCATGCCGCGCATGTCGGTGCGCGAGCTGGCGGGCCTGCATGCCCAGGGCATGGAGCCCACGGTGATCGATGTGCGCGCCCTGCCGCAGTACCGCCAGGGCCATATCCCCGGCGCCCAGTCCTGGGAACTGCGCCCGCGCGATGGCGGCGAGTCGCATGCGCACCTGCTGCCCCAGCACGACCATCCCCACGGGCTGGTGATCTACTGCGACTGCCCCAACGAGATATCCGCCGCCCGCCTGGCGCGCCAGCTGCAGCGCGCCGGCTTTGCCAACGTGCGCCCGTTGGTGGGCGGCCTCAAGGCCTGGCAGGCGGCTGGCTTCGACGTGGAAACCGCGCCGCTGCCCGTGACGGCCAGCGCGGACGAGGGGCCGGCGCCCAGCGTGCCCTGACCTTGGCCTTGGCCTTGACCTTGCCTTGACCTTGCCTTGACCTATTTGCCCGCCGGCATCGAGCAGTGCCCGCCTTGCGTGGCCTTGCCCGAGCCGGCCGCGATCAGCGGCGCCTCGAAGCGCAGGTCCACGGGCGGCGAGTGCAGGTGGTCCCAGGCCAGGAAGAGGACGAGCACGGCCCAGAAGACCGCGCGCAGGGTGTTTTGCTGTGTCATGGCGGGTCCTGTCAGAAATTGAAGTGGCGGCGGATGCGCAGGCCGAAGATGGTGCCGGCAAAGGCCAGCGGCACCCAGATCCAGCCGTGGATGCTGCCCGTGGAGATGCCCGAGAGCATGGCGCCCACGTTGCAGCCGAAGGCCAGGCGCGAGCTGTAGCCCAGCACCAGGCCGGCCACCAGGGCCACCATCCATTGCGTGCCCGTGAGCGGCTTGGCATTGACGGGCTTGGCGGCAGCCACCCACAGGGCGCCGCCCAGGATGCCGATGTTGGTGATGCTGGTCACGTCCAGCAGCACGGTTTCATGCAGGCGCGCGGCGTTGCCGGGCTGGCTCCAGAACCAGTTGCCGGCCAGGTCCACGGCGCCTGTGGCGTTGGCGATCTTGGCGGCCCACAGGCCGAAGCCGTAGACCACGCCCCAGGGCTGGCCCGCAATGATGAGGTTGAGCGTGGCCAGCACGGCCAGCAGCACGGCGCCCACCACCCACTTGCGCACGAACAGCGGCTTGGCCGGGCGCTTGAGTGCCATGTTGGCGCCACGCACATACCAGGCCACGCCCAGCGCGACCACGGCCAGCGCCGCCAGCGTGGCCAGCAGGGCAGGGGCCCAGCCCCAGGCCGTGACCAGGCCCACGGGCTGGGTGTTGCCCAGGTCCAGCCACCAGCCCAAGTGCAGGCTGCCCAGGAAGCTGCCGATGGCGAACACGGGCAGGATGGCCGCATTCATGGGAATGCCCATGCCGGCCTTGTACAGCGTGCCGCTGCCGCAGCCGTCCGCGATCTGCATGCACAGGCCGAAGACGAAGGCGCCCACCAGCAGGCTGATGCTGGGCGGGCCCAGGGCGGCCGTGAGTTCGGGATAGTGGCCCAGCAGCGGCATGGCCAGCGCGGCGGCCAGCGCCAGCAGCAGCAACTGGCCGAAGACGCCGCTGGCGTCCTTGTCCTCGATCAGCATGCGCCAGCCCGTGGTGAAGCCGAAGCGCTTGCCGGCCAGCACCGCGCCCAGGCCCAGGCCCACGGCGAACAGCGCGGCCTGGCGCACCGAGACGCTCCACAGCAGCCAGCCAAAGAAAACGGCCAGGATGGCCGCAAGAGGAAGTCGTTTCATATCATTTTTCTCCATGCAGTCGCCCTCCCCCGCGAAGCGGGTAGAGAGGCGCCGTGCCACGGGGGAAGGCGCGCAAGCGCCTCAGGGGGTGTTTACTTGAACTTTTTTTCCCACCACTGCTTGGCGTCGTAGGCCAGGGATTCGGCGCGGCCGGGCTGGTTGGCCATGGGCGGCGCATCGGCCTGCTGCGTCCAGTCCACCATGGAGCCCGCATACAGCTTGACGCCCGGCAGGCCCGCGACTTCGGACAGGCCGAACCAGTCGGTGGCTGCCCAGTGGCCGGTGTTGCAGAAGGCCACCATGTCCTGGCCCTGCTCGCGCTTGACCTTGGCCGCAATCTGCTTGGCCGTGGCGGTATCGACAAAGGTGGAGGTGCCGGGCACGAACCACTGGTTGAAGTCCAGCTGCTGCGCGCCGGGCAGGGTGCCCGAGATCTTGGCGGCGGGTGCGCGCGTCTTGCCCTGGTAGAAGGCGTCGGGGCGCGAGTCCACCAGGGCCGCGTTGCTGAGCTTGACGTGCTGGCCCACGTCTTCGCGCGTGGCGATCAGGCTGGTGTCGAGCTGGGGCTGGTAGCTGCTGCGGGCCACTTTGACGGCCTCGTTGTCCTGCGGGAGCTTTTGCTCGTTCCAGGCCTTCATGCCGCCGTTGAGCACGGACAGCTCCTTGAGGCCCAGCAGCTTGAGCGTCCAGTACACGCGCGCTGCCGCGCCGAAGTCGGTGGCGTCCGCGCCCGTGGAGACCACGATGGCGTGGGTGGCCGGCGTCAGCCCCAGGGACTGCACGAGTTCGGTGAGCTTGGGCAGCTCGGGCAGTTCACCGGGGTTGGTCGCGGGGCCGCGCCATTTGCCGTAGGGGGCGTTGAGCGCGCCGGGAATGTGGCGCTCGCCATAGGCCTTGGGATCGCGGATGTCTATGATGCGCACGGCGTCCTGGCCGGCGGCTGCCTGCACGCCGGCAGGGGTGAGCAGGGGCTCGGCGGCGTGGGCCGTGCCGAAGGCAGTGCAGGCAAGGCCCAGCGCCAGCAGCGGGGCCGCCAGGCGCAGAGCGGGGGAAAAGGTCTTGGTCATGATGGCTGGGGCCGGTCATGGAAGACCGGCGGAACAAGCAACTGGAGTGCAATTGTCCCGCTTGCAGCATCTATATACAAAGACGCTTATGCATTCTGCTCATGAGGCAGGGTTATATGGCGCAGTGCAGAAGATGCAGAACGGCCTCAGCGCTGTGCGCCCACGGCCTTGGCGCGCTCCATGCTGGCGTCGAGTTCGGCCTGCGGCGCCTTCTGCGTGGGCCAGCCCTGCATATGCTGCTGGGCGATGCGGCTCAGCGCCGTGATCCAGGGCGCGCTGTCGTTGAGGCAGGCAATGAACTCGAACTGCTCGCCACCGGCATGCATGAAGGCCTCGCGCGCTTCCTGGCTGATTTCCTCCAGCGTTTCCAGGCAGTCGCTGGTGAAGCCGGGGCAGACCACGTCCACGCGCTTGGTGCCGCTGCGTGCCAGCTCGATCAGCGAGGGCTCGGTATAGGGCTCCAGCCATTTGGCCTTGCCAAAGCGCGACTGGAAGGTCACCAGGTATTGCGAGGGCGACAGGCCCAGGCGCTCAGCCAGCAGGCGCGCGGTCTTGCGCGATTCGCAGTGGTAGGGGTCGCCCAGGTGCAGCGTGCGCTCGGGCACGCCATGAAAGCTCATGACCAGTTTCTCGCCACGGCCGTTGCTGCGCCAATGGGCCTCGATGCGCTGGGCCAGCGCGTCGATGTAGGCGGCGTCGTCGTGGTAGCGGTTGACGAAGCGCAGCTCGGGAATATGGCGCTGGGTGCGGGCCCAGTCGTAGACCGCGTCGAACACGCTGGCCGTGGTCGTGCCCGAGTACTGCGGGTACAGCGGCAGGATGAGGATGCGCGTGGCGCCCTCGGCCTTGAGGGCATCGAGCACGCTGGGGATGGAGGGGTTGCCGTAGCGCATGGCATGGCGCACCAGCACGTTGTGCCCGGCCTCGCCCAGCCAGCCGCGCAGCAGCAGGGCCTGGCGCGCGCTCCAGTGCTGCAGGGGGGAGCCGTCCTTCTCATGCCAGACGGTGGCGTACTTGGCTGCCGACTTGGCCGGCCGCGTGCGCAGGATGATGCCGTGCAGGATGGGCAGCCAGGCAATCCTGGGGATCTCGACCACGCGGTCGTCGCCCAGGAACTGCGCCAGGTAGCGGCGCACGGCCGGGGCCGTGGGCGCATCGGGCGTTCCAAGGTTGCACAGCAGCACGGCGGTGCGCTGGGGTTGGTCGTGGCGGAATGGAGGTTCTGGCGCGAAGCGGGAAGGCATGGGGCCGATTGTGGCAGGACGGAGCCGCCTGCCACGCGAGTCGGATGACCCGGCTGCTGCCGGCAACGGCTGCCTTCGCTATGCTCGAACCATGTCCCAAGCCACCATCGCCCCCCTCGCCGAATCCTCTCTTGACCCTGCATTGGCCGCCTTGCAGCAGCTGCGCCGCAGCGGCCGCATCCGCGCCATTTCCATCGACCTGGACGACACGCTGTGGCCCGTGTGGCCAGCCATCTCGCGCGCCGAACAGGTGCTGCTGGACTGGCTGCATGCCCATGCGCCCACCACGGCCGCAGCGCTGCGCGACGTGGCCACCCTGCGCGCCATCCGCGTGCAGATCGAGCGTGACCGCCCGGACCTTGCCCACGACCTGAGCGGCCTGCGCCGCGAGTCCATCCGCCTGGCGCTGCAGCGCAATGGCGACGATGGCGGCTTGGCGGAAACGGCCTTCGACATCTTCTTTGCCGAGCGCCAGCGCGTGGACCTGTACGAGGACGCGCTGCCCGCCCTGCAGTTCCTGGCCGCGCGCTGGCCCGTGGTGGCGCTGAGCAACGGCAACGCCAGCGTGCACGTGGTGGGCATTGGTGAGCATTTCCATGCCGCGCTGAGCGCGACCAAGGCCGGCATGGCCAAGCCCGATGTGCGCTTTTTCCACGCGGCAGCGGCGGCGGCAGGCGTGGCGCCTGACGAGGTGCTGCACATTGGCGACGACGCGCGGCTCGATGCGCTGGGCGCCATGGATGCGGGTATGCACGCAGTCTGGCTCAACCGCACGGGCGTAGCATGGCCTCACGAGGGGTCCACGCCCCACGTCACGGTGGCCAGCCTTGCGCAGTTGTGCCAGGGGCTGGCTGACAGCTGACCCTGCCTGCCCGCGAAGCCGCGCCATGCCATGCCCACCAGCCACAGCACCGCTTTCTTCCACCCCCCCGTCCTCCCCGCCGTGCGCAGCATCGGCTGGAAACACCCCCTGAGCTGGCTGGCGCGTGGCGCGCGCGACATGGCCAGGGCGCCCTGGCTGAGCTTGGCACATGGCCTGGTCTTGACCTTGATCGGGTTTTTGATCTTGACGCTGGGGCACAATCGCTTTTGGCTGATGGCCGGGGCCCTGTCGGGGTTCCTGATCGTCGGCCCTGTCGTGGCAACCAGCCTCTACGCCATCAGCCGTGCGCTGGAGCGTGGCGAGGTTGCCGATCTGTCCCTGGTGCGGCGCACCTGGACGCGCTGGCAAAACTGCCATGTCGCCAAGGCCGATGGGCAGGGCGGCTACTGGTGCCTGGTGCAGTTCGGGCTGCTGCTGTCGCTGGCGGCCACGGGCTGGGTGCTGGTGTCGGCCTCGCTGATCACCGTGCTCTCACCCGTGCGCATCGCCACCCCGGCGGATTTCGTGCAGCACGTGGTGCTGGTCCGCGACGGGCAGTTGTTTGCGATATGGCTGGCGCTGGGCAGTTTTCTGGCAGCGCCTATTTTTGCGTCCAGCGTGGTGGCCATGCCGCTGATGCTGGACAGGCGGGTGACGGTGCGCCAGGCCGTGCTGACCAGTTGGTTGGCCGTGCTGGCCAACCCTGTGCCTCTGGCACTGTGGGCCGCCCTCATTGTGTTGTTGACCCTGCTGGGCCTGGGCAGCTGGCTGCTGGGACTGGTGGCCGTGATGCCCCTGCTGGGGCACGCGAGCTGGCACGCGTACCGCGATCTGGTCGATGCGTCGGCCTTCCCGGCGCGTTGAGCCGGGCGGGCCCGGACCGGCCGGGCCTGCAGGGGAGGATGTAGGACGGTGTTGTCGTGATATTCGGGTATACAGAAGAACAGATCGCCCATTTCTTCCTCACCTATGGCGTGGGGGCCTTCATCCTCTTCATGGTGTTCATCATCCTGCAGCTGGCGCGCCAGTCCAAGGCAGGAAAGTTCGGCACCTTCGTGATTTTCCTGGGCCTGGGCGTGGGCTTTGTGGGCTACATCGCCAAGATCGTCATCCAGTGGTGGATGGAGAGATGACGCCGCAGGCGTCACACCCATGAGCTGGACGGACTACTACCGCTTTACCGAGGGACGCAAGATATCTCCCCTGCTGGTGCAGGCGCTTGACGCGTTGGCGGGTGATACGGCAGATAGAGCGGCCATCGATCTGGGCTGTGGCGCGGGCCATGAGTGCCGCGTGCTGCTCAATACCGGCTGGCGCGTCCACGCCATCGACAGCGAACCTGCGGCCATCGAGGGCTTGCGCCCCCTGGCATCGCAGGCGTCCGGCGCTTTGACGCTGCAGGCTTGCCGTTTCGAGGATCTTTCCTCCTTGCCTGCAGCGCATCTGATCCACGCTGGACTGAGCCTGCCCTTTTGCCATCCTGAGTACTTCGATGCGTTTTGGTCGCTGGTGCGTTCTGCGCTGCGTCCGGACGGTGTGTTCGCCGGTCATTTTTTCGGACCGCGCGACGCCTGGGCCGATTCGCAGTCCATGAGCTTTCATTCGCGTGATCAGGTCTTGCGCCTTTTGGATGGCATGGAGCTGTTGGCCTTCAATGAGTTCGATGGCATGGCCCCCAGCATGCGAGGCCCCAAGCACTGGCATCGCTTTGATGTCGTGGCCCGCAAGCCGGTGTCGTCGTAGTGCGGCGTTACTCGGCCTTGGCCCCCGCAGCCTTGATCACCGGGTCCCAGCGCTTGATTTCTGCGGCGGTGTGCTGGCGCAGGGCGTCGGGGGTGAGGCGGTCTGCGGGCGGGATGATGACGCTCATGTCCGTGAAGCGCTTGACCAGGGCGGGCTCGGCCAGGGCGGTGCGCAGCGATTTGTTGAGGCGCTCGATGACGGCCTGGGGCGTGCCTCGCGGAGCGTACAGGCCGTGCCATACGGCAAGCTCGAAGCCGGGTTGGCCAGCTTGCGCGAAGGTGGGCACATCGGGCAGGGAGGGCAGGCGTTCGCGCGTGGCGACGGCGTAGCCCTTGAGCATGCCCGCCTGTATGTGCGGGCCGGTGGCCACGGGCTGGTCGCAGATGACATCGACATTGCCTGCCACCAGGTCCTGCAGGGCCGGGCCGGTGCCACGGTAGGGCACCAGGGTGGCCTCGGTGGAGGTGGTCTGCAGCAGCAGCATGGCGCACAGGTGGGAGGTGGCGCCTACGCCGGCATGCGAGAAGCGCACTTCGCCGGGTTTGGCCTTCATGTGGGCGATGAAGTCCGCCAGCGTGGCGGGCGCAAAGCCTTTGCTGCGCACCAGGATCATGGGTACGTCGCCTGCCAGCGCGATGGGTTCCAGGTCGCGCCTCACATCGAAAGCGAGCTTGCTGTAGAGCGCGGGCGCCGTGGCAATGCCCATGTTGTGCAGCAGCAGGGTGTGGCCGTCGGCCTGGGCACGTGTGACGCGGCTGGTGCCGATGGTGCCACCGGCGCCGCCCAGGTTCTCGACGATGACCTGCTGGCCCAGGTCGCGCGTCATGGCCTCGGCCAGCACGCGGGCCAGCACGTCGGTGGAGCCTCCGGCCGCGTAGGGAACGACGATGGTGACGGGCTTGTTGGGGAAGGCCTGGGCGGCAAGGCTGGCCGCCGACAGCGCGGCGGCGAGAAGGGTCTGGGCGAGGGGATTGCGGATGAGGGGGCGCATGGGTTTGTCTCCTGAAGGCGCGTGCAGGGGCCGCCGGCTCTGTGCGGCCGGTTGTCGGTGGCGTGTTTGGTGGCGTGAGGCAGGAAGGCAAGGGCCGCATGCGGCCCTTGACGACGGCAAGACGGCGCAGGCTCAGGCCGGGGCCACGTACCTGTACAGCTCGGTGTGGTCGGCGGCGGGTCCCAGGGACCTGGATGCGTCGGCCGCCATGGCGCTGACCTGTTCGGCCAATGCCATGGGCGTGTGCATGGCCTGGCCCAGCGACAGGGCAATGCCCACGTCCTTGGCCTGCAGCGCCAGCGAGAAGCCCGAGTTGAAGGCGCCGTTCAGCATGAACTGGTGGGCCTTGTTTTCGGTGGTGTTGTTCTTGCCGGTGGAGGCATTGATCACGTCCACGATGGTGGCCGGCGCAATGCCGAAGGCCGCGCCTGCATGGATGGCCTCGGACGTGGCGATCAGGGCCGCTGCCGAGACATAGTTGTTCAGCGCCTTGAGCGCATGGCCCGCGCCCACGGGGCCGACATGGGTGATGGCCTGTCCCATGCGCTGCAGCAGCGGCAGGTGTTGGGCGAGCAGGTCCGCATCGCCCCCGACCATGATGGACAGCGTGCCCGCAATGGCGCGCTTGACGCCGCCGGAGACCGGCGCATCCAGCAGCCCGATGCCGCGCTCGCCCAGCAGGCCGGCCAGCGCACGCGTGCGGTTGGGGTCGGCCGAGCTCATGTCGATGATGCAGGCGCCGGGCGGCAGGTGCGGTGCCAGTTCGCCGACCACGGTATCGACGATGCGGGAGTCGGGCAGCATGGTGAAGACCACGCTGCAGCCGGCAAAGTCGGCCGCGCCGGATGCCACGGCCACGCCCGCATGCTCCTGCGCGAATCGTGCGGTGGCGGCGGGCACGGCGTCCCGGATGACCAGGGCGTGCCCTGCGGCGTGCAGCAGGTGGGCCATGGGCTGGCCCATCATTCCGAGGCCGATGAATCCTATGGTGGTCATGCTGCGTGCCTCAGATGTCCATCTCTTTGAAGACTTCCGAAGCCACGCGGAAGGAGTCGATGGCGGCCGGCACGCCGCAGTAGATGGCGGTCTGCAGGAAGACCTCCTTGACCTCTTCCTTGGTCAGGCCGTTGTTGATGGCGCCGCGCACATGCAGCTTGAGTTCATGCGGGCGGTTCAGTGCCGTGATCATGGCCAGGTTCAGGAAGGAGCGCGTCTTGCGGTCCAGGCCGGGGCGGTTCCAGACATCGCCCCAGCAGTACTGGGTGACCAGTTCCTGCATGTCGATGTTGAAGTCCGTGGCGTTCTGGATGGACGCATCGACATACTCGGCGCCCAGCACCTCACGGCGGGTGGACAGGCCCTGGTCGAAGAGGGCGGGGTTCTTGGGTGCATAGGCTCGGGTCATGAAAACTCCTGATGGAAGGCGGTGAAGATGTCTTTCGATGGAGTGGATTTAATCAGATTGTCAGACAATCCTACTTGATGAAAATCGGGATTGCCTGCCGGGCCAGGTGTGTGTATGACAATCCGTCAGTCCGTCCGGCCCCTGGATTGGCGGGTAGGATTCGTCCCATGAACCAGATGCTGCGTGTCCCCCGCGAAGAAACGTCGCTGCGCCTGCGCACGACGCAGACCCTGCGCACGGCCATCCTCGATGGCGTGTTTGCGCCGGGCCAGAAGCTGTCCGAGCGCGAACTGTGCGAGAGCCTTGATGTGAGCCGTTCGTGCCTGCGCGAGTCGCTGCAGCACCTGCAGGCCGAGGGGCTGATCACCATCGTTCCGCACCGGGGTCCCGAGGTCACGGACATCTCGGTGCAGGAAGTGCGCGATATCTACGAGGTGCGGGCCAGCCTGGAGGGCCTGGCCAGCCGGGGCTTTGCGCTGCATGCCTCGGCAGGCCAGCGCGCCGCGCTGCGCGCCAAGCTGGGCGAGCTGGCCGTGCCCGCCGTGGCCAGCGACAAGGTGGCCCTGCTGGCGATCAAGAACCAGTTCTACGACATCCTGATCGAGGGCTGCGGCAATCTGGTGGCCGGCCAGATGCTGCGGCAGCTGAACAACCGCGTGACAGTGCTGCGGCGCATCTCCATGTCCCAGCCCGGGCGCCTGCCGCAGACGCTGGCCGAGCTGGATGCCATCGTGGCGGCGATAGAGCAGGGCGACGCGGACCAGGCCGCGCGCCTGAGCGCCGAGCATGTGCAAAAGGCCGGCCAGGGCGTGTTGCGCGCCATGGCCGAGAAGGCTGGCCCGGCCAGCTGATGCCGGGGCCTGTGCCTGGGGGTGTCAGTCCGTGTGCGCTCAGTCCGGCTTGACCTGGGCGCGCTTGAGCACCTTTTGCCAGCGTGCCTGCTCGGTGGCAATGAACTGCGCGAACTGCTGGGGCGTGCTGCCGATGGGCTCGGCCGCATCGCCCTGCAGGCGCTTGAGCGCGTCGGGCGCCTTGACGGCCTTGGCGCATTCGGCAGCCAGCTTGTCCACGTGGGCTCGGGTCATGCTGGAGGGGGCGAGCATGCCGTACCACTGCGTCATCTCGAAGCCCGGGAAGCCCTGCTCGGCCACGGTGGGCACGTCGGGCAACTGGGGCAGGCGCTGGGTCGATCCCGTGGCGATGCAGCGCACCTTGCCCGCCTTGATGAAGGGCAGCAGGGCGGCGGCGCCGACCGATGCAGCGTCCAGGCGGCCCGACATCAGGTCCGTCATCATCGGCCCCGTGCCGCGATAGGGCACGTGCAGCATGAAGATCTCGGCCGTCATCTTCAGGTACTCGAAGGCCAGGTGCCCGGCGCTGCCATTGCCGGCCGAGCCGTAGCTGAGCTGGCCGGGCTTCTTCTTGGCGTAGGCGACGAGTTCGCGCAGGTTCTTGACCGGCACATCGGGGTGGACCACGTACAGGCTGGGCACCTTGGCCAGCAGGCTGACGGGCTGGAAGTCCTTGTTGGCGTCGTAGGGCAGCTTGTCGAAGATGTAGGGATTGACGGCCAGCGTGCCGATGTGGCCCAGGATGACCGTGCTCTGGTCATCGGCGCGCGCCACTTCCTGCATGGCGATGTTGCCGGCCGCGCCGGGCTTGTTGTCCACGAAGACGTTCTGGCCCAGGGTCTTGGACAGCTCGGCGGCCGTGGAGCGCGCCACGATTTCCGAGCTGCCGCCCGGCGCAAAGGGCACGACAAAGCGGATGGGACGCGTGGGCCAGGCGTCCTGCGCCAGCGCGGCCGCAGGCAGCAGGCCCGACAGGGCCATGGCGCCCGTGCCGGCCAGCAGTTGGCGGCGGCCGAGCAGGGGCAGGTCTGCGTGGTGAGGAAAGTCGCGCGAAGGCATGTCTGGTCTCCTGGCTATCGTTGTAGTGAATGGGCAGCGGATGCGGCGCCAGCGATGGTGGCGCCGGCGGCTGTCAATCTGCTGTCAAACCAGGGTCTGCAGGCTACGGAGATACCCGGGGGATCAGGCTTTTCCCTCGGCTCCCAGGGCCTGACCGATGGCCTCGGCCGCCTGCAGGCCGCTGCGCACGGCGCCTTCGATGGTGGCCGGATACGGTCCATCCACATGGTCGCCGCAGGCCCACAGGCCGTGGCCCAACTCCATGCCGGGGCGCTGCAGCTGCGGCAGGCAGGCGAAGGTGGCGCGCTTGTCGATCACGGTGCGCAGCGCTACCAGTCCATGCCAGCCCAACTGCGCCTGGGCTTGGGCCAGCACCTGGGCCTGCAGGGTTTCGCGGTCCGATGCGCTGTCGCTGATGACGAAGGCCATCAGGCCCTGAGGGCCGCCGAGTTGCCCACGGTCGAAGACGAATTGCGCAGGCGCATCGGGCGTGGAGCGCAGCGCCAGCCAGGGCGCGCCCGGGGGCAATGTGTGCGAGGCGTCAAAGGCCTGCGCATAGACGGTGGCAATGGGGCGGTGCTGCAGGTCCTGGGCCAGTTGCGCCCAGCGCTGCAGGGCTATGCCGTCGCGTGCAGGCAGGCTGTCGTGCTCGGCAGCGGTGAGTGCCAGGCGCGCTGCTTCGGGCGCGGGGCAGGCCAGCAGCACGGCGTCAAAGGGCGCATCGCCGCCCTGGGCTGCGCCCAGCGTCCAGTGCGGGCCCTGGGGCTGCAGTTCTGCGACGCGGCTGCCCAGGCGCACGGCGTGCCCGCGCTCTTGCAGCCACTGCGCGGCCGGCGCCGGGAATAGGCTGCCCAGGTCACGGCGCGGCACCAGGAAATGCGAGCCGCCACGGCCGCTGAACAGCGCATCGCGCAGCACGCGAAGGAACACCGTGCCGCTGGCCAGGTGAATGGGCGTGTTGAGCGCCGAGATGCACAGCGGGTCGATGAACTCGCTGACCAGGCGCTGCGGCAGGCCGGCGCACAGGTCGGCCACGGTGGCCTGCGGCGCGCAGCGAAAGCCCGCCAGCCGCCAGCGCACGGCACGCGCCAGCAGGGCTGCACGCTCGCCCAGGCTCCAGCCGCGTGCGGTGGCAATGCCGGCCAGCGCATCCAGCGGCGCAGGCCAATCGGGAAAGCGCAGGCCGCTGCCATCGGCATAGGGCAAGGCCATGGGCTGGCGGTGCAGGGCCTGTTCAGGGTCCACGCCCACCTCGCGCATGAGGCGCAGGCTTTCGGTGTACGCACCGATGAGGATGTGCTGGCCGTTGTCCACGCGCAGCGGGCCCTGTGGCGTGTCAAGGTCCATGCCGCGCGCACGGCCGCCGGGCTCGCGTGCGGCCTCGTGCAATGTGATGTGCCATCCGCTGCGCGCCAGCGTGAGGGCGGCCGCGAAGCCGGCCCAGCCGCCGCCGAGGATGGCTGCGCGCGGCTGAGCGGCGCGAGGCGTGTGCTTGGCGCTCTCTCTGCTCACCGCGCCATGCGCCCCAGCGCCTGCATCTTCCACGCCAGCCACAGCTTGCGCAGCGGCGGCAGGCTGATGCGCTGGTGGAGCACGCGGAAGTCGTCGGCCTCGATCTCGCGCAGCAGGGTGCGGTAGATGCTGGCCATCATCAGGCCGGGCTTTTGCGTGCGGCGGTCGGCCGCGGGCAGCAGGGCCAGGGCCTCGTCGTAGAGGCGGTGGGCGCGCTCGGCCTGAAAGCGCATCAGCGCGGTGAAGCGGTCGGAGTACTCGCGCTTGGTGATTTCATGCGCCTTGACGTCGAACTGCTGCAGCTCGCTGATGGGCAGGTAGATGCGTCCGCGCATGGCGTCCTCGCCCACGTCGCGGATGATGTTGGTCAGCTGGAAGGCCAGGCCCATCTTGTGGGCGTAGGCCGTGGTTTCTTCCTGTGTCTGGCCAAAGATGCGCGCTGCCACTTCGCCAACCACGCCTGCGACCAGGTGGCAGTAGCGCGTCAGGCCCTGGAAGTCCAGGTAGCGGGTCTGCTCCAGGTCCATGCGGCAGCCGTCGATGACCGCCTGCAGGTGGCGCTCCTCGATGGCGTAGACCGGGGCGTGCGGCATGAGCGCCCGCATCACGGGATGGGAGGGCTTGCCTGCAAAGGCCTGGTGCACTTCGTTTTGCCACCAGCCGAGCTTGGTGGCGGCCACGCCGGGGTCGGAGACTTCGTCCACCACGTCGTCCACTTCGCGGCAGAACGCATAAAAGGCGGTGATGGCCGCACGGCGCTCGCGCGGCAGGAAGAGGAAGGCGTAATAAAAGCTGCTGCCCGAGGCGGCGGCCTTGTCTTGGACGTACTGATCCGGATTCATATGGGGCCGGATTGTCCCATGGACGGCTTGGGGCCAAAGCCTGGGTGTCGCAACGGCCGGCCCGCCATCACATGCGCAGGGCGCGCCACAGCAGCAGCGGCGCATCGGCCTTGCCGACGGTGGGGCGGCGGTAGAGGCTGGCGCCCTGCAGCGCATCGACCTTGTCCAGGATGCGCAGCCCGCCCTGCACGACCAGACGCAGCTCCCAGCCGATGCGGCCCGGCAGGCGGTGCACCAGCGGTGCGCCAGACAGCATCAGGGCGCGCGCCCATGCCGATTGGTCGGCCAGCAGCGCGCGCACGGCAGGGGTCAGTGCAGCGGGCTCGGCGCGCAGGTCTTCACGCCGCACGCCGTGGGCGGTGCAGTCGGCATCGGTCAGGTAGTGGCGCCCGCGCGGCAGGTCCACGCTGAAGTCCTGCCAGAAATTGATCAATTGCAGAGCGGTGCAGATGGCGTCGCTGCGGGCCAGCGATTCGGCATCATCCACTCCGTACAGATGCAGCAGCAGCCGACCCACGGGGTTGGCCGAGCGGCGGCAGTAGTCGAGCAGCTCGGCGCGGTCGGCGTAGGTGGTGCCGGATTCGGTCTTGCGCACGTCCTGTGCGAAGGCGCTGAGCAGGTCGTCCATCAGCGCCAGCGGTAGCTGGTGGGCGCGTACTTGCGGTGCCAGCCCCGTAAAGACGAGGGGCCAGGCCGTGCGGGCAAGCATGGAGGCCTCGCCTTCGGTGCCCAGCGCCATCAGGTCGGCACGGTAGGCGGCCAGCGCGGCCAGGCGCTCGGACGGCGTGGCGTCGCCTTCGTCGGCCAGATCGTCTGCAGTGCGTGCGAAGTGGTAGAGCGCGGCAATCGGCGGGCGCAAGCGGGGCGGGCACAGCCAGGACGCCACGGGAAAGTTCTCGTAGTGCGTGACCGGGGCGGGGGAGGCGGGCAGGGTGGGAGCGGTGGACTTCACGGTGGCCGATTGTCGATGCTGCGCGCAAGGCCATGCATTTCACTTGACGGGCTCAAGGGCTTCTCCTAAATTACTAACCCGTCAGTCAGTAAACGGCGCCAGCCAGCTGCCGCGGCATGTTGCCCGGATCTTGCAGCCCGCAGCCGCTTTTCGCACCAGCCCTCCCGGATCCACATGCCCGACTTGCAATCGAACCCTGCCGCGCCCGCTTTGCCGCGCCATATTCTTCTTGCCCCTCTGTGCCTGGCCGCCGCGCTGGCGCTGGGCGCCTGCTCCAAGGCCGAGCCGCCGCCCGAGCCGGTGCGCGCCGTCAAGCTGCTCACCGTAGGCGTGGGCGCGCTGGACACGCAACTGGAGTACGCGGGCGAGGTGCGCGCGCGCATAGAGTCGCGCCTGGGCTTTCGCGTGGCCGGCAAGCTCGTTCGCCGCGAGGTGGAACTGGGCCAGCACGTGCAGGCAGGCCAGTTGCTGGCGCGGCTCGATGCCAGCGACTACCGGCTGGGAGCTGACGCCGCGCGCGCCCAGGTGGCGGCCGCGACCACGCAGCGCGATCTTGCCGCCGCCGATGTGAGGCGTTACTCGCAGCTGAAGGCGCAGAACTTCATCAGTGGTGCGGAGCTGGAGCGGCGCGAGGCCACGCTCAAGTCCGCCCAGGCCACGCTGGACCAGGCCAAGGCGCAACTGGCATCGCAGAGCAATCAGGAGTCCTACGCGCAACTGCTGGCCGATGTGCCCGGCGTGGTGACAGGCATAGACGCCGAGCCCGGCCAGGTGGTGTCGGCCGGATCGCCCGTGGTGCGCATTGCCCAGGACGGCCCGCGCGACGTGGTCTTCGTGGTGCCCGAAGACAAGCGCGGTGCCATCCGCGTGGGCCAGAAGGTGAATGTGCGCCCATGGTCGGCCGGCATGCAGCCGCTGCAAGGCCAGGTGCGCGAGGTGGCGGCCAGTGCCGATCCCGTCACGCGCACCTACCAGGTGAAGGTGGCACTGCCCACTTCGGACGCAGCCGCCGTGCCGCCGCTGGGTGCCACGGTCCACGCACTGCCCGAGGGCATGGGCCCCACGGGCCAGCCCGTGATCAAGCTGCCGACCACCGCGCTGCGCCAGGAAGGCGGCGGTGGCCAGGGCACGGCCGTGTGGGTGTTCGACGCCGCCAGCAGCACGGTGAAGCTGCAGCCCGTGCAACTGGCCACGGCCGATGGCAACGAGGCCGTGATTGCCGCAGGCCTGACGCCCGGCATGCAGGTGGTGGCCGCCGGCGTGCATGTGCTCACGCCAGGCCAGAAGGTCACGGTCTATCAGGACCGTTATGACAAGGCCCCGCAGCCGGCACAGCAGCGGTCGCAACAGACACAGCCTGCACAGGCGCCTGCCGCCGCAGGCGCTGCGCCCAGCGGAGCGGCCCAATGAGCGGGCCCAAGCACAAGGCGCCGCAGGGCGCGCACTTCAATCTTTCGCGCTGGGCGCTGGACCATGTGGCGCTGACGCGCTATTTCATCGTCGTGCTGCTGCTGCTGGGCTTTGCCTCGTACTTCCAGCTGGGGCAGGACGAGGACCCGCCCTTCACCTTCCGCGCCATGGTCGTGCGCACCAACTGGCCCGGCGCCACGGCGCAGCAGATGGCCGAGCAGGTCACCGACAAGATCGAGCGCACGCTGCAGGAGGTGCCCTACGCCGACAAGATCAGCAGCTACTCCAAGCCCGGCGAGTCGATGATCATCTTCCAGCTCAAGGACAACTCGCGCCCCGGCGATGTCCAGCAGCTGTGGTACACGGTGCGCAAGAAGATCGGCGACATGCGCTACACCCTGCCGCAGGGCGTGCAGGGGCCGTTCTTCAATGACGAGTTCGGCGATGTCTATGGCGTGATCTACGCCCTGCAGGCCGACGGCTTCAGCTACGCCGAGCTCAAGACCATGGCCGACGACGTGCGCCAGCGCCTGCTGCGCGTGCCCGATGTGGCCAAGGTCGAGCTGTTCGGCGTGCAGGACGAGAAGGTCTACATCGAGCTGTCGCAGCGCCGCCTGTCGCAGCTGGGCCTGGACATGAACCAGGTGCTGGGCCAACTGGGCCAGCAAAACGCCATCGAGGGCGCAGGCGTGCTGCAGACACCGCGCGAGGACGTGCAGGTGCGCGTGGCCGGCCAGTTCCTGGCGGTGGATGAGCTGCGCGCCATGCCCATCCGCGGCGCATCGGGCGCGCAGCTGCGCCTGGGCGATATCGCCGAGATCCGCCGCGGGTATGCCGATCCGGCCAATGTGAAGGTGCGCCACCAGGGCCGCGAGACGATTGCGCTGGGCGTGTCCATGACCAAGGGCGGCGACATCATCCGCCTGGGCAAGTCCCTGCGCGGCGCCGTGGGCGACATCGCACGCACGCTGCCGGCCGGTGTGGAGCTGGCCAACATGCAGGACCAGCCCAAGGCGGTGGCCGATTCGGTCAACGAATTCCTGCAGGTGCTGATCGAGGCCGTGGTGGTGGTGCTGGCCGTGAGCTTCATCAGCCTGGGCCTGCACAAGCGCGAGGGCCACCAGCCGCTGTGGAAGCGCTGGTACATCGACCCGCGCCCGGGACTGGTGGTGGCCATCACCATTCCGCTGGTGCTGGCCGCGACCTTCCTGGCCATGTGGTACTGGAACATCGGCCTGCACAAGGTGTCGCTGGGCTCGCTGATCATCGCGCTGGGCCTGCTGGTGGACGACGCCATCATTGCCGTCGAGATGATGGTGCGCAAGATGGAGGAGGGCTACGAGAAGTACCGCGCCGCCACCTTCGCCTATGAGATCACGGCCAAGCCCATGCTGACCGGCACGCTGATCACGGCGGCGGGCTTCCTGCCCATCGGCATGGCCAAGTCCATGACGGGCGAGTACACCTTCGCCATCTTCGCGGTGACGGTGATCGCGCTGGTGCTCAGCTGGTTCGCCTCGGTGTACTTCGTGCCCTACCTGGGCATGCTGCTGCTCAAGCGCCCGCCGCACGCGGCCACGCTGCCGCCCGAGGTGGCCTCGGGCGAGGTGCCCATCGAGGAGACCAACCTCAATGCCTCGTCGGCCGAGCATGAAGTCTTCGACAGCCCGTTCTACAACCGCTTCCGGCGCGCCGTGAACTGGTGCGTGACGCACCGCTGGCTGACCATCGCCATCACGGTGCTGGTCTTCGCGCTGGGCCTGGTGGGCATGTCGCGCGTGCAGCAGCAGTTCTTCCCGGATTCCAGCCGGCCCGAGGTGCTGGTGGACATCTGGTTCCCCGAGGGCACGTCGCTGGCCGCCAACGAGGCCGTCACGCGCCGCGTGGAAGAGCGCTTCATGCAGCTGGACGGCGTGCGCACGGTCAGCGAGTGGGTGGGCTCGGGCGTGCCGCGTTTCTACCTGCCGCTGGACCAGGTGTTCCCGCAGAACAACGTCTCGCAGTTCATCCTGGTCGCCCAGGACCTGCCCACGCGCGAGCGTCTGCGCAAGGCGCTGCCGGCGCTGCTGGCCCAGGAGTTCCCCGAGGTGCGGGGCCGCGTCAAGCTGCTGCCCAACGGGCCTCCCGTGCCCTATCCGGTGCAGTTCCGCGTGTCCGGCACCGATCCGCAAAAGCTGCGTGCCTATGCCGACGAGGTCAAGCAGGTCATGATCGCCAACGCCGACATGCGCGGCGTCAACGACAACTGGAACGAGTCCGTCAAGGCCGTGCGCCTGGAGGTTGACCAGGACAAGGCGCGCGCCCTGGGCGTGAGCAGCCAGGCCATCGCCCAGGCGGCGCGCGTCATGCTCAGCGGCTCCACCGTGGGCCAGTTCCGCGAGGGTGACAAGCTCATCGACATCGTGCTGCGCACGCCGTATTCGGAGCGCGACGCCATCACCGACATCGCCAACGCCTACCTGCCCACGGCGTCGGGCAAGTCGATCCCGCTCACGCAGATCGCCAAACCCGTGATGGTCTGGGAGCCCGGCGTGATGTGGCGAGAAAAGCGCATGTTCGCCATCACCGTGCAGGGCGATGTGCGCGAGGGCCTGCAGGGCGCAACGCTGACCCACGCGCTGCTGCCGGGCCTGCGCGAGATCGAGGCGCGCTGGCACGCTGCGGGCGACACGGCCTACCGCATCGATGTGGCTGGCGCCGTGGAGGAAAGCTCCAAGGGCTCGGATGCCATCGTCGCTGGTGTGCCCGTGATGCTGTTCCTCACCTTCACGCTGCTCATGCTGCAACTGCGCAGTGTCAGCCGTTCACTGCTGGTGTTCATCACCGGGCCGCTGGGCATTCCCGGCGTGGCGGCGGCGCTGCTGCTGCTGGGCCGGCCCTTCGGCTTCGTGGCGCTGCTGGGCGTGGTGGCGCTGATGGGAATGATCCAGCGCAATTCGGTGATCCTGATCGACCAGATCGAGACCGACCGTGCGCGCGGCGTGCCGGCCTGGGACGCCATCATCGAAGCCGCCGTGCGCCGCCTGCGCCCCATCGTGCTGACGGCTGCCGCCGCCGTGCTGGCCATGATCCCGCTGTCGCGCAGCGTGTTCTGGGGCCCCATGGCCGTGGCCATCATGGGCGGGCTGATCGTGGCCACGGTGCTGACACTGCTGGCGCTGCCGGCCATGTACGCCGCCGTGTTCCGCGTGCGCCGCGAGCCCACGCATTGAGGCGGCGAAAACGCAGAGGCCGCCGCTCAAATCCGGGGTATGGCAATCCACCCCGCAATTGCGGCTAGAATCTGCGCCCTGACCTAGGAGCCGCCGCGCAGGCGGCTCCCCCAAGAACCAGCGCGGGTGGCGAAATTGGTAGACGCACCAGGTTTAGGTCCTGACGCCAGCAATGGTGTGGGGGTTCGAGTCCCCCCCCGCGCACCACGCACCAACGCCGCTCAACTGCGGCGAACACTGCTCAAGCCCGCTTCCTGTAGAGGAGGCGGGCTTTTTTTCTGGGTTCTGGGGGCAAAACGGAACAGGTTGAAACCGGCACAAAACAGCGCAAAATCACATCACAATCCCGCGCAGATCCCGCTTGTGATCCCGCGCGGGCTGCAGGAGGTGGGATGGCGTATTTCCGTAAGGTGAAGAACGGCTGGCGGGCCGAGGTGGAGCGTGCGGGCATCCGGCGCACCGCCACGCGGGCGACCAAGGCCGAGGCGCAGGGCTGGGCCGTGGCCGAGGAGGCGGCCATTCTGGCCGGCGCGCGCGGGGAGTTTCCGCGGCGCACGCTGGCCGAGGCGGTGGAGCGCTATCGGCGCGAGGTCACCGACAAAAAGACGGCCAGCACGGCGCGGGCCGACCATTTGCGCTTTGATGCCTGGCTGCGCGAGTTTCCCGAGCTGGCGGCCAAGGTGTTCCACGAGATCACGGGTGACGACCTGGCGCGCTGGCGCGATGCGCGGCTGCAGCAGGTCTCTGGCGCCAGCGTGCTGCGCGAGGCGCAGCAGTTCCGTCCTATCTGGACGCTGGCGGTCAAGCAGTGGAAATGGGTGGGCAAGAGCCCCTGGCCGGAGATCAAGCTGCCGGCCAAGTCCCATGCGCGCCGACGCACGGGGCAGTGGAGCGAGGTGCGGCGCATGCTGCGCTCGGCCAATGTCTCGCCGCGCCTGGCGCCTGTCACCGCCATGGAGCAGACGGCCTGGACCATGCTGGTGGCCCTGCACACGGCCATGCGCAGCGGCGAGATCCTGCGCATGGGCCGCAGCAATGTGGATCTCAAGCGCCGGGTCTACCACCTGCCGCACCACAAGACCGAGGCCAAGGTGGGCGAGCGCCATGTGCCGCTGACGCGCCGTGCCGTGCGCCTGCTGCGCGTGCTGGACGCCGCCGCCGAGGCTGCCGGGCGCGACGCCTACTGGACCATCAGCGACGCCAGCCGCGACACGCTCTACCGCAAGCTGCGCGACCGCGTGATGGTGCAGGGCCTGCGCTTCCATGACCTGCGCGCCACGGCGCTGACCTGGCTGAGCAAGCGCGTGGATGTGATGACGCTGGCCCGCATCAGCGGCCACGTGGATATCAACGAGCTGTTCAATACCTATTACCGGGAGACGGCCGAGGACATCGCGGCACGGTTGTAGGCAGGATGGCTGCCAGAAATATCACTCCAATATGATATGTTGACAATATTATTCTAGAGTGATAATTTCAATTCATCATCTTGAGATGATATTTTGAATGCCCTGGCCAGGAGAACACCATGGACCACCTGTTGCAACTGCCCGATCAGCTTGCGCTGCACCTGAAGTCGCTGCGCAAGGCCGCTGGCGTGAGCCAGGCCCAACTGGCACAGCGGCTGGGCGTGTCCCAGTCGCGTGTGGCGGCGATAGAGCGTGACCCGGCCGCCATCAGCGTGCGCCAGCTGATGGAGATCCTGCAGCTGCTGGATGCCGATCTGCTCATGCGGCCCAGGGCGGATGCGGTGGCTTCTCCTGCGTCTGCGTCTGCATCTGTGCCTGCACCTGTGCCTGCTGCGTTGAAGGTGGCCGAGCCCGCTCCACAACCGTACGCGGGTGACAACGTGCCCCGCAAGCCCGCTGACCGCCCCGTGGCCTTCAAGCCGCAGGCGCTGCCACCGCACTGGCAGGACCGCAAGCCGAAAGGGTCCTGGTGATGGCGGCGCTGGGCGTCTGGATGAATGGGGAGCGGGTGGGCACCTGGGAGGTCACGCGCACGGGCCGCCATGTGTTCGCCTATGACCCGGCCTGGCCGCAGAGCGCGCATGCGCGGCCGCTGTCGCTGTCCATGCCCTTCACGCGCGACCTGACGGTGGCGGGCGAGGTGGTGGCCCACTATTTCGACAACCTGCTGCCGGACGGCGAGGGCATTCGCCGGCGCATTCACCAGCGCTTCGGACTGCGCGGGATCGATGCGTTTTCGCTGCTGGAAGCCATTGGCCGCGATTGCGTGGGGGCCGTGCAGCTGCTGCCCGAGGGTGCCGTGCCCGACGGTTTTGACCAGGTGCGTTTCGAGCCGCTGAGCGATGCGCAGATTGCAGAGCACCTGGCCAGCCTGGGTGGCGGGTTTGGTGCGCTGGAGGTGGACCAGGAGTTCCGGCTGTCCATTGCCGGTGCGCAGGAGAAGACGGCGGTGCTGCGCCATGGCGGCCAGTGGTGCCGCCCGCTGGGCGCGACGCCGACCACGCATATCCTGAAGCCGGCCATCGGCGTGGTGCCGCACTGGCACTACGACCTGAGCGAGTCAGTGGCCAATGAGTGGCTGTGTGCCCGCCTGCTGGCCGAGCTGGGCTTTGCCGTGGCCGACAGCAGCATCGAGAGCTTTGGCGGGCAGCAGGTGCTGTGCGTGGAGCGCTTTGACCGCGCCTGGACGGCCCAGGGCTGGATTGCGCGTCTGCCGCAGGAAGATTTCTGCCAGGTGCGCGGCGTTGCCAGCGCCAACAAGTACGAGACCCACGGCGGGCCCGGCATGCTGCAGTGCCTGCAGGTGCTGCAGCATGGCAGCGAGCCTGCCCAGGATTGCGCCCGCTTCGTGATGGCCCAGCTGGCGTTCTGGCTGCTGGCGGCCACGGACGGGCATGCCAAGAATTTCTCGGTGTTCCTGCAGCCGGGCGGCGGCTATGAGATGACACCGCTGTACGACGTGCTGTCGGCCTGGCCCATCATCGGTCACGGCCACGGCAAGATTGCCCGCCAGCGCGCCAGGATGGCCATGGCCCTGCCGGGGCGCAGCCGCCACTACCGCCTGGCCGAGATCCAGCGCCGCCACTGGAAGGCCCTGGCCGAGACCACACGCATCGCAGGCCTGTGGGAGAGCATGGTGGAGATGGTCGAGGCGCTGGACGGCGCCATCGACCGGCTGCAGCCGCGCCTGCCGGCCAGCGTGCCGCAGCCTATGGCCCGGCAGATCTTCGACGGGGCGCGCGACCAGGCACGCCGTTTTCTTGCGGGCAGCGATCACTGAGCGCACGGCGATGGCCTGGTGCCGGCTCACCGGCGCCCCTCGGCCCAGGCCTTGACGTCGGCCATGCGCCAGTAGCGGATGCGGCGGCTGGCGTTGATGAAGGGCTTGGGAAAGTCCGGGCGCTTGGTCAGGCGCGCGGTGACGTGCTCGCGGCTCAGGCCCAGGTAGTTGGCGATGCCCTGGGTGTCCAGGCGCGGGGCGCTGTGAAAGAGTTCCATGTTCTGTTGCGTCATTGCGGTGTTCTCCGATGTCGTGTCCGGTGCTTGATCAGGCGTGGCGCGGCGTGATGGACTTGCCTGCCTTCTTGCGCTCCGCACGTTCAACTCGCTCGACTCGCAGCACGGGCCGGCCGCTGGCCAGCAGGGCGCAGGCCTGGGCGTGGCTGGCGCTGGCCGCCTTCAGGCGCAGCACGGGCAGCAGGCGGGCGTCGGCCAGTTGATCCAGCTGCGCGGCGTCCACGCCGTGGGGGATGAGGGTGGCGCGGTAGCTGCGCAGGGCGGTGATGTTGTGGTGCATGGTGGGTCCTCCTGGGGTGGATCAGCTGGTAAAGAACGGGTGGTTGGATGGCGTGGCGCCGGATGCGGGGCGGTGCAGCACGGAATGGGGCACTGAATCGGCACCCGAATCGGGCGCGGACGGGTTGGCGCGGTCCTCGCGCTGGTGCCCGCCGCGGCCGATGAGGGCGCGCAGCGTGTGGCCCGTGAGCCGGGCCGTACAGTTATTGAAACCAGTCCAAGCGCGCGCCAGCGGCGCGCGGGCGGGCAGGGCGGGCGGGGCCACGTCGGCGACCTCGGCGACCTCGACGCTTTCTGCACCTTGGGTTTCCTGGAACTCCAGCGTGGCGCGCGCCACGCTGCGCCAGGCGATGCGGCGCGAGACCAGCCACTGGCCGCGCCGGGTTTCCAGGCCCACCACGCGGCCGCAGCCGGGCGCGATGGCCTCGCCGTATTGGTTGACGGCGCCGGCGGGCACGGGGCGGCGTGCCATGCGCAGGTGCCAGCGGTCGCGGGCCAGGCAGTGGCCGCCCATGGCTTCCATGTAGCGGCGCCAGTCGGCGGGGATGTCGGGCCCGTGGCGGTGGCTGGCGCCCCAGGCCTTCCAGCTGGCCTTGTCGCCTTCGATGCGGATCTGTTCGACCTGGTCCTTGCTGACACGGCGCAGCTCGCGCCAGACGCAGACGCTGGGCATGCCCACGGCCTGGAACTGGCGAATGCCCCAGCAGGCGGCCCAGGCGTCCACGCGACGGTGGCCGGGCATGCCGCCCTGCTCCACATCCCACAGGCGGCCCTGCACCACGTCGAGGTGGTCGGCCAGGGCCGCATGGCCCACGCTCTTGGCGATGTACTTGGCCACGTAGCCGGCAGCGCCGCCGCCGGTCATGCGCTTGACGTTGACGCGGTTGCGCTGGGCGCCGCGCTCGTCGCCATCTTCGCTGAGCCACCATTTGCGGATGGCGGCCTCGATGTGCTGGGCGTGCTCCTCGCACTCGGCCCAGACCAGGGCGTGCCAGTGCGGCGTGGCGTCATGGTGCGGCTCGGCCACGCGGATGCCGTACATGGCGATGCGCTGGCGGCCCAGGTGCGAGCGCACGCGCGCCCACATGGTGCGCAGCCACAGCTGGGCATCGCGCGGCGTGCTGTGGCCGTCGTAATGGGGATTGGGACGCGGCCGGCCGCCGCTGCCCAGCGTGACGGCGTGAAAGCGGCTGGGCGCCGTCAGCGTGAGAAAGAGGCCGACGTGGCTGCGCGCGTCGGCATATTCCTCTGCGCCGCGGATGCGTGTCATCAGCTCGCCGCCACGGATCACGGGGTTGGCCGGCGACAGCGCGGCCAGCTCGGCCAGGGTGAAGACCTGGCCGGCCTCGTTTCGGTAAAGGCTGCGCTCCAGCGCGCGGGCGTTGCGTTCGATCTGCGCGGTGCGCCGGCGCACGGTGGCATTGCTGGCATAGCCGCCGGCGCTGCGGTTGACGATGCCCAGCTTGACGGCACCGGCCTCCACGGTGCGCGTGACGTGGCGGCGCAGCATGCGGCGCCACCAGGCCGCGTCCAGCGCGCGGCGGATGGCGGGCTCGCCGGCCAGCGGCGTGCTTTCCTGCAGGCCCAGCATGCGCAGCATCAGCCGCACCAGGTCCACGCGTGCGGCCAGGTCCATGTTCTGGGCCTGGGCGCCGGCGTCGAGCTCACCGACTTCGTCGCTCAGGCGCCTGGCCATCTGGCAGATCTCGTAGTCGTCCAGGTTCCACTCGGCCGCACGGCCGTGGCGGCTGGCAAAGTCGTCAATGGCGGCCAGCGCGTCGTGGCAGGCAGCCCATTCGGGCTGGCCGTTGGCGTGTTGCGCGCCCTTTTGCCAGTCGCCCAGGCCCAGCAGCTTCATGGGCTGCAGCCACTGCGACGGCAAGGCTTTTTCCAGCGCCTGCATGGCGCGCTGGACCATGTGGGGGCGCGGCTTGTGCTGGTCCCATTGCTGCAGGCTGGCGGTGCGCAGCCTGCGGCCGGTGGATTTGGCGGCGAGCAGGACGGACATGGGCTCAGGTCCTCAGCGCCAGCGCGCGCAGCGGCAGCAGGCAGGTGCGCAGCGCTCGGATCTGGCGGCGGATGGCGTCGCGCTCGGGCGGCGGCATTTCGCGCCAGTCGCGCAGGGCCAGCTCCTCGATCTCGCCGTCTATGCCCGCCAGCAGCACCAGGGCCATGCGGTAGTGGCTGGCCAGGCCCGCCCATTCGCGGCTTTCGGCGCTGCCGCAGCGGCCGTTGGCGCAGCGCTGCGCGGCCTCGCGCTGCAGTTCGCGCAGGCGGATGCGGCAGTCCTGGACGCTCAGGCGCTGGTAGGCCTCGGGCAGCGCGGGCGGGTCCTCGGGCCGGTATTCGGGCGCGGGCGCATCTTCTGCCCGCAGCAGTCGCATCAGATCGGAAAGGCGCAGGTCGCCGAGCTTCATGGTCTGTCCAGGTCGTTTCAGGGTGAGCGCATCCCGCAGGGCCTTCATGCAGGCTCCGCAGGTTGCGGGAAAGGGGGTGGGGTGGCAGCGGTGCAGGCGGGCTGCCCGCGCGCCGGGTGGGGCGCCGTCAGGAGCGGCGAAGGCGCCCCGGCAGCGCTAGCTGCGCGCGCCTTCGGTGGATTGGGCGGATTCGGCCGCCTGGGCTGCGCGGTGCGCTGCGCCTTCGTATTGCGAGGACGGCATGGCGTCCAGCTGGGTCTGCAGCAGCTTGCGCTTGATGTGCGTGCTCATCGGCAGGATCACCATGGGGTTGGGGATGGCGCTGGGGCTGATGGTGCGGTTGATCTCGGTGACCGCCGAGAACACATGGCCGCACTCGAAGTTGCGGCACTGGAAGATGGTCTCGCGGCTGGTGCTGGTCAGCTGCAGGCTGGTGCGGGTGTAGGCGTGTTCGTTGCAGTGGGGGCACATCATGCGCATGGCAGGCTCCTGGGGGCAGTTGGGATCGAAGACAAGGCGGTGAACAGGTCGGCGCGGGTGGCTATCGCGCCTGATCGGCCTGGGGCAGCGGCGGCATCTGCTGCTCGTACTGCTGCATGCCCATGCGATACAGCTTCAGCGCGAAGTTGGAGGCGCTGCGGCTTTCACGGCTGGCATAGCGGGCGTGGCGTTCGCGTTCGGATGCCGTCATGCGCAGTGGCACGGGCCTGTCATGAAGCACCGGATCCGCAGGGATACCGGGCACGGCTCTGGGGGAGTGCATGGCTGTCATGTAGTATTTGGGATGGTTTGGATGGTTTGGTTACACGCTGACTGCATCATTGCTCGAAATTTCGAGCATGTCAATTGATGAATAGAAGAAATTTCGATCACATCGGTGAAAGGCTGAGGCAAGAGCGTCTGCGTCTGGACGTGGCGCAGCTCGCCATGGCCGACGCCTGCGACGTCTCGCGCGGCACCCTGGCCACCTGGGAGAAGGGCGAGCAATCGCCCAATGCGGCCGCCCTGGCCGTGATGGCGGGCCTGGGCGTGGATGTCCTGTATGTGGTCACGGGCCAGCATGCGAACGCATCGGTCCAGACCCTGGCGCCCGACGAGCGCGAGCTGCTCGATTGCTACGGTCGGGCCGACGATTCGGGCCGCGCCGCCATCATGGCCGTGGCGACACTGGCCGCGCGCTGAACGGCCTGCGCCGGCCGCTCCAGGACGCGCTCTACCCGCCCCTCTCGCTCACTTGGCGCGTGTTTCCAGCGTCAGCTTGGAGGTGAAGCCGCCGTCGCCCAGCTCGTGCTGGATCTTGACGACCAGCCACGGCGTGTCATCGATCTCCGCCTTGAACCCCTGCAGCTTCAGCGGCGTCTGCGGCATCAGGTCGGGCCGCGCCAGCGCCAGTTTCAGGCCCATGGTGGCCTTGGCGCGGTTGATGCGGCCCATCTCGGCCTTGGCGGCGGCCTGCGCCTCGGCCTCGCTGCCGTAGGTGTCCTTCAGGCGCTTTTCGTTGTCCTCGGCGCCCTGCGTGGCGCTGCGTTTTTCGGCACGATCCGCGTCGTTCCAGTACGCGCGCACGCCGCTGTAGTCGTTGCGTGCGGCCGTGTGGTAGTTGTGGCTGTCGCCCACGGCGCGCGTGAGCGTGGCGGCCTCCACGGCCTGGCCGGCAGCGGTGATCTTGCTGTCGATGGCGATGAAGGCCAGCTTGCCCTTCTTGACCGTGCACACGGCGTCGTACTGGCGCGCCAGGCGGCTGCAGAAGTTCAGATCGCTCTCGTGGGTCTGGTCGATGTGGTCCACGCGCAGATTCTCGAACTGCGCGTCCACGCGCACCTGCAGGCCGTTGCGCTGGGCGATGCTGCGCACGATCTGGCCCAGCGTGCTGTTGTGGTAGCTGTGCTCGGAGCGCGTGCGCAGCTGGCGCTTGAGCTCGGCCGAGCGCGCATGCACCACGATCCTGTCGGGCGCACCCTGGTGCTCCACCTCGTCCACCTCGTAGGTGCCCTTGTCGACTAGGCCGTGGCCGGCCCAGCCCAGCTTCAGCGCGATCTTGGAGCCCTTGCCCGGCATGGGCAGGCGCCCATCGCTGTCGTCCAGCGTGATGTCCAGCTTGTCGGCCTCTTCGCCGCGCGATTCGGACAGCGTCAGGTTCATCAGCCGCGTGTCCACCTGGCTGGTGATGTCGTGCCCGTCCAGGACGATCTCGTACTGGGGCTTGGCGTGCAAGTATTCCTGCGTGGCCATCAGATCCACCATTCCCAGAAGTCTTCATCGGGCCAGGGATCGACGCCGCCGCCGCCTTCGGCCAGGTGGTCGTCCACGCGGGCCAGCTTGAGGTCGAACTCGATGCGGCGCGGCTTGCCGCCCGGTGTGTAGTGCGTGCCGGTCTGCTGCAGGCTCTCGATGACCCAGGCGCCCAGGATGCTTTCGCCGCCCACCAGGGCCCATGCCTTGCCCTGGTCGG
>Ga0207709_10000207_pt1 | contig 76905 bp, 85 predicted proteins | sample KBSM34metaG_FD_184397 | JGI IMG/M metagenome (GOLD analysis project Ga0207709, IMG submission 184397) | Miscanthus rhizosphere microbial communities from Kellogg Biological Station, Michigan, USA - KBS M3-4 metaG (SPAdes) (version 2) | ecosystem: Host-associated > Plants > Roots > Rhizosphere >...
AGAATCCGCCCCCGACAGGCCTGTACAACGGCAAGATCCCTTGCGGTTGCGTGCATTACAGGTAAGTGCCCGCTTTCCTTTGCCATGCCCGAATCCTCCCGAACTGCCGACCGTCCTGCCAGCACTGCCCGCCTGCGCGTGGAAGCCGTGCGCCTGCGGCGCGGCATCACAACAGTCTTTGACGGCCTCGACCTGCGGCTGGACGAGCCGCGCGTGGGCCTCATCGGCGACAACGGCGCCGGCAAGACCAGCCTGTTCCGCCTGCTGTGCGGACTGGATGCGCCCGAGGCCGGGCGCGTGCTGCTGGACGGCACCGAGCTGCACGAGGCCCGCGCCCAGCGGCCGGGCCAGGTCGGGCTGATGTTCCAGAACCCCGACGACCAGATCATCTTCCCCACCGTGGAGGAAGAACTGGCCCTGGGTCTGCGCCCTTCGGGCATCTCGCGGCGCGAGGCCACGGAGCGCGCCCGCGCCCTGCTGGCCAGCCGCGGCCTGGCCGACTGGGCACCGCGCGCCGTGGCCGGACTCAGCCAGGGCCAGCGCCAGCAGGTGTGCTGGCTGGCCCTGCTCATTGCCGTGCCGCGCGTGCTGCTGCTGGACGAGCCCTTCGCCAGCCTGGACCTGCCGGGCCAGGCGCGGCTGGCCCGGGACATCGCGGCCGCCGAGCAGCAGGTGCTGGTCTCCACCCATGTGCTGGACCACGTGCGCAGCTTTGGCCGCGTGCTCTGGCTGGAGCGCGGCCAGGTGCGCGCAGACGGCCCCGGCCATGAGGTCTGCGCATCCTATGAAGCCGACGTGGCACGCCGGCTGCAAGCGCAGGACTGACGCAGGAGCCAGCCGCCATGGGAAGCCTCTACAGCGAATACACCAGCTGGCTCCATGCCTGGAGCGCGGGCCGCAAGCTGCTGCTCATGGCGCTGTTGGGCACGGGCCTGTTCCTCATCGATTCACCGTGGCTGCTGGCCCTGGCCGGCGCCGCCTGCGGCCTGCTGTGGCTGTCGCTGGGCCGCGCCACCGAGGGCGCACGGCGGCTCATGCTGTCGGTCACCGTGGCCGCCCTGCTGGTCGCCGCCTTCCATGTGTGGATGCAGCACTACGCCCTGGCCGCCGCCAGCGCGCTGCGCCTGGTCTGCGCCTCCACGCTGGGCATGGCGCTGACCGTGAGCACACGCCCCAGCGATCTGGTCGATGTGCTGGAGCGGCTGCTGGCGCCGCTGGAGCGCATCGGCATCTCCCCCGAACAGGTGGCCCTGCAGCTGGCATTGATGCTGCGTTTCACCGAGCATTTCTTTGTGCAGTGGAAGCGCATGGACGATGCCCACCGGCTGCGCACGGGCCGCGCCGGCGGCCTGCGCCTGATTGCGCCGCTGACCATCCACATGCTGCAGGCCACGCGCCGCGTGTCCGACGCGCTGTGGGCGCGCCTGGGCCGCTGAGGCCTGCCCTGCCCCATTTCCCGACCGATCCATACGCAAGAGCCTTGCGAGAACCTTCCGAGAACCGTCCATGACCGCCCCCTCCACCGTCTCACGCGCCTCCGCGCGCTCCATGGCCCAGGTCTCGCTGTTTGCGGCGCTGATGGCGGTCATGGGCCTGATTCCCAAGATCGACCTGCCGCTGGGCGTGCCCATCACCATCCAGTCGCTGGGCGTGATGCTGGCCGGCGTGATGCTCGGCCCCTGGCGCGGCATGCAGTCCATGCTGCTGTTCCTCGCGGCCGTGGCCGTGGGCCTGCCCCTGCTGTCGGGCGGGCGCGGCGGCATTGCCGTCTTCATGGCGCCCTCGGCCGGCTACCTGCTGGGCTACCCGCTGGCGGCCTGCATTGCCGGCCTGGTCATGCGTGCGCTGCCCCAGGGCTCGCCCCGGCGGGCGGCGTTCAGCGCCTTTGCAGCCTCGGCGCTGGGCGGGCTGGTGGCCCTGCATGCCTTTGGCGTGCTGGGCCTCATGCTGATGGCCAAGCTCAGCCTGTCGCAGGCCTTCATGGCCACCTTGCTGTTCGTGCCCGGCGATCTGATCAAGTGCATGCTGTGCGCCCTGGTGGTGCACACGGTGGCGCGCGGCATGCCGGATTGGCCGTTCGGAGGCCGCCAGCATGGTTGAGCCGCTCGCGCCCCACCCGCTGGCCGCGCCGCTGCAGCACCCGTGGACCCTGGTCCATGGCCCGCTGGAGCATTGGGCCCGGCAGCGCCCCGATGCGATGGCGCTGCAAAGCGAGGCGGGCCAATGGAGCTTTGCCGCGCTGCATGCCGCCGTGCTGCAGCGCTCGGCCGCGCTGGTGGCCAGCCAGGCGCCAGAGATGCTGCTGCTGGACACGGGCGGCAGCGCCAGCACCGTGGATGCCATCGTCGATTGCCTCGCCATCCTGCACAGTGGCCGCTGCGCCGCCGTGGCCGACCCCGATTGGCCCGAGGCCGTGCGCCAGCGCATCGAAGGCTGGCTGCCCAGCGCGCCCAGCCCGCTGGCCGAGGCCACGGCCACCTGCGCCTTCTACACCGGCTTCACCTCGGGCAGCACCGGCCTGCCCAAGGGCTTCATGCGCCACCACCGTTCGTGGACAGAGAGCTTTCGCGTCTGCCTCGAGGACTTCGGCGCCGTGGCCGCGCAGCGCACCATGGCGCCCGGGCGCATCTCGCATTCGCTGTTCCTGTTCGGCGTGATGCAGGGCCTGTGGTGCGGCGAAGGCGCCGTGGTGCAGGAGCGGTTCTCGGCGGCGCGCTGCCTGGCCAGCCTGGCGCGCGGCGAAGCGCCCTGCCTGGTCGCCGTGCCCAGCCAGTTGCTGCTGATGCTGCAATGGTCCGCACACCGTGCGCTGGCGCCCATCCCCGAGGTGGAGCTGATCATGATCAGCGGCGCGCGCTGGATGCGCGCCCAGACCCCGGCCCTGCGCGCGCTGTTTCCGCGCGCACGCATCATCGAGTTCTACGGCGCCTCGGAAGCCAGCTTCATCGCCTGGATGGAGGCCGACGAACAGGCCCCGCCCCAGGCCGTGGGCCGGCCCTTCAGCAATGTGCAGTTGCAGATCCGCCCGGCCACGCAGCAGCCCGGCGACCAGCCCCTGCAGCCGGGCGAGGACGGCCTGATCTACATGCGCAGCCCCATGCTGTTCATGGACTATGTGGGCGAGGCGCGCGACGGCACGGCCGCGCTGCGCGATGGCGAATGGCTGTCCGTGCGCGACATGGGCCATATCGATGCCGGCGGCCAGCTGTGCCTGGCCGGGCGCCAGAGCCGCATGCTCGTCACCCAGGGCAAGAACCTGTTCCCCGAAGAAGTCGAAACCCTGCTGGCCGCGCACCCGGGCGTGGCCCAGGTCTCCATCCAAGGCCTGCCCGACGCCCTGCGCGGCATGCAGGTGCACGCCGTCGTGCAATGGCACGGCGCCGCGCCCGCAGGCTCCGCACAGGCGCTGGCGGCCTGGCTGCGCGAGCGGCTGGAAAGCTACAAGCTGCCGCGCCAATGGTGGAGCTGCACCGACTGGCCGCAGACCGCCAGCGGCAAGACCGACCATGGCCGGCTGGCGCGCGCGCTGGCGGCCACGGCCACTGGCCAGGCACTGCCCGGCGAACCCGCGCTGCTGCCCCTGCCATGAACCCGCAAGACGCCCCCGTCATCCTGGCCTGGGCCCGCAGCCCCGTCGCTCCCGTGGGCGGTGCGCTGCGCGAGCTTGCCGCGCACGAACTGGGCGCGCCCGTGCTCCAGGCCCTGCTGGCGCGCGCCGGCCTGCCGGCCCAGGCCGTGGATGCCGTGGTCTTAGGCAACGCCCTGGGCGCAGGCGGCAACCCGGCCCGCATGCTGGCCCTGGCTGCGGGCCTGCCGGAGCGCTGCGCGGCCCACAGCGTGGACACCCAATGCTGCTCGGGCCTGGACAGCGTGGCCCTGGCTGCAGGCCTGCTGCTGTCGGGCCAGGCCGATATCGTGGTGGCCGGTGGTGCCGAGGCCTGGAGCCGTGCCCCCATCCGCCAGACACGCCCGCGCCATGCCGGCGAGTTGCCCGTCACCTATGACCGCCCCGCGTTCGCTCCCGACCCCGCACGCGACCCGGACCTGCTGCAATCGGCCGCCGACCATGCACTGGCCCATGGCATCACCCGCGCCGTTCAGGAGGCCCATGCCATCCACAGCCACGCGCTGGCGCTCGCGCACCGCGACCGGCTGGCCCAAGAGATCGTGCCCATGGCCGGGCTGGACCACGACGCCTATCCGCGCGCCTTGAACCCGGCCCGCGTTGCCCGCATGCCCGTGGTGGCCGAAGCGGGTGGCGCCGTTGACGCCCATGCACGCCAGCGCCATGCGCTGAGCACGCCCACCATCTCGCCCAAGGCCGATGGCGCAGCCCTGGTGCTGCTGGCCACGCCGCAGGCCTGTGCACGCCTGGGCCTGCAGCCACGCGCCCGCTGGGTGGCCAGTGCCTCGCTGGGCCATGCGCCCGAAACACCGCTGGTCGCCGCCGCACTGGCGGCCCAGCAGGTGTTGGAGCGTGCAGCCGCAGCGCTGCAGCTTCCTCGCCTGACTGCGGAAGAGCTCCAGGCTGTGGAGCTGCACGATGCCTTCGCCGTGCAGGCCCTGGCCTTTGCCGAAACCCTGGGCCTGCCGCTGCAGCAGCTCAACACCGGCGGCGGTGGCCTGGCGCGCGGCCATCCCATAGGCGCATCGGGCGCGGTTGCGCTGGTGCGCATGCTCTGCGACCTGCACCGCACGCCAGCAGCCCACAGGCCGGCCCTGGGCCTGGCCGCCATTGCCGGTGCGGGCGGCATAGGCGCGGCCTGCCTGGTGCAGGCGCTTTGAATCCATGGACTCCGCATTTCCCATGTCCGCCAAACCACCGTCCGACACCCTTCCCTTTGGCGATGCGCATGAAGCCCTGGTGCACGCGCGCCGCTCCGTGCGAGCCTACCGGCCCGATCCCGTGCCGGATGCGCTGCTGCACCAGTTGCTGCAATCGGCCCGCCGCGCGCCCAGCGGCGGCAACCTGCAGCCCGGCCAGTTCATCCAGGTGCGCGGCAGCCTGCGCGGCGCACTCACACAGGCGCTGCTGGCCGACTGGCAAGGCGGAGCACCTGAGCGCGAGGACTACGGCTACTTCCCCCGCCCCATGCCCATGGCGCTGCGCAAGCGCCAGGTGGCGTCGGCCCAGGCCCTGTACAGCGCCCTGGGCGTGGCCCGCGAGGACCGCGCAGGGCGCGACGCGCAGTTCAGCCGCAACTACCGCTTCTTCGATGCGCCCGTGGCGCTGGTCGTGAGCATCGACGCCCGCTTCGGCGCAGGCGGCTACATGGACCTGGGCATGACCCTGTACGGCCTGCAAATGGCCGCAGCCGCCCAGGGCCTGGGCAGCTGCGCCATCGGTGCCCTGGCCTCCTACCCCGACACCGTGCGCCGCGTGCTCGACCTGCCGCCCGGCGAGCACATCGTCTGCGGCCTGGCCCTGGGCTGGCCCGACGAGGCCGCCCCCGTCAACCGAACCCAGACCACCCGCGCACCGCTGAGCGAATATTTCAAAGTGCTGGGGGAATGAAAAAAAGCTGCCAATGGCAGCTTTTGCAATTCAGCCCTCACTCGCACTGAACACGGCGACCGAAACCGGCGCAACCCAAAGTGAGGGACACCGAGCAAGGGCCGCCCCGAAGCGAGGGTGTCGTCCCCCTCCCGCGAAGCGAGAGAGGGGGAAGCGGCGTCAGCCGCTCAGGGGGTGCTTCCTATCAAAACGCAGGGATCACCGATCCCTTGAACTGCACATCGATGAACTGGCGCACTTCATCGGAGTGGTAGGCCTTGATCAGCTGCGCCACCCAGGGCTTGCCCTTGTCGGCATCGCGCGCGACCAGGATGTTCACATAGGGGTTCTTGGCGTTTTCCTGCGCAATGGCATCGGTCTTGGGGTTCAGGCCCGCCGAGATCGCGAAGTTGGTGTTGATGGCCGAGGCGTCCAGGTCATCCAGCGAGCGTGGCAGCTGGGCTGCGTCCAGCTCCACGAAGCGCAGCTTCTTGGGGTTGGAGATCACGTCCAGCGGCGTGGCCTTCAGGCCCGCGCTTTCCTTGAGCTTGATCAGGCCCTGGGCCTGCAGCAGCAGCAGCACGCGGCCACCGTTGGTGGGGTCGTTGGGGATGCCGAACTTGGCGCCCTGGGGCAGGTCGGCCAGCTGCTTGATCTTCTTGGAATAGATGCCGATGGGGAAATTCACCGTGTCGGCCACCCAGCCGATCTTGTAGCCGCGGTCGCGCACCTGGGCGTCGAGGTAGGGGCGGTGCTGGTAGCTGTTGGCGTCCAGGTCACCGGCAGACAGCGCGGCATTGGGCTGCACGTAGTCGCCGAATTCCACGATCTGGATCTTCAGGCCGTTCTTCTCGGCGACCTTCTTGACCTGCTCCATGATCTGGGCGTGCGGGCCGGCCGTGACGCCGACCTTGATGGGCTTGTCCTGCGCCTGCGCGGGCATGGCCAGCAGGGTCATGGCGGCGGTGCTGGCAATCGCGGCGGCCGTGAGCGTGCGGCGGAGGAAATGGCGCTTGGTGGGCATGGATGCGGTTCCTTGTAACCTGTCAAAAACACAGGCGCACACTGTAGCGCCAACACAGCGCGCGGCGGCCGTACCGGCACACTGCGGCTAGACAGTTTTTTCAGTAGCTCACAACCGGCGCCGCAGCGCGGGCGTCAGCGGTCCTGGAACTCGGGCGTTGCCATCACCTGGTGGGCCACGACGTCCAGCACAGGGTGGGGTTGCTCCTGGCGGTCTATCCAGACCTTGGGCGTGAAGCTGCCACGCAGCGCCACGGCATCGCCTTCGATCAGATTGCGCAGCACCTCGCAGGCCTGGGCATCGAATGCAACCACGTTGACCGGGATGGAGGTGCCATCGGATGCCTCGGAGCGCACGCGGGCCACCATGAAGGGGCGCCGATTGCGGTCGCTGCGGTGTTCGGGCGTACCGGTGAGTCTGCCGGTAATCAGTCCATCCATCATGTGCGAGACCAGGAAGAAATCGTCAGTTACAAAAGACGCCATTGTAGGTGCAGGTTTTACGTGCCCAGACCGGGACGCGCATCTTCGCGGTGCATGGACTTTTCATGCGCTGGCTGCCCTCGCCATCCGTGATGGACCTGCCTGGCGAAGCTGCACTTGCCCTTGCTCTTCGCGGCAAGGCGCCATCGCGCGCAAAATCGAAAGTGCAAAAAAACGAACGTACAAAGCAAAAAGCTCCTGACGTTTCCGTCAGGAGCTTTGCGTTTTGGTCGGCGTGGCGGGATTCGAACTCGCGACCCCTTGCACCCCATGCAAGTGCGCTACCAGGCTGCGCTACACGCCGAAGCATTGAATTATAGGGACTAAAAACAGGCCTTCAGGGAAAACGCAGAGATTTTTCAAAAATGTCTGCAAATTCCTGAAATGGCGACGATCAGCCCCCGCATCATCTCACCCCTGATGCGTGGCGCGCACGTGGTCCAGCAAGGCCTCCAACGGATGGCGCACCTGGCGTGCAGACAGTCGCTTGACCTGGCTGCGGCAGGAATAGCCGGTGGCCAGCGGCTCGCCCAGGTTCTGCTTGCTCTCGATCTGTTTCTCCCATGACTGGGCATAGATGGTCTTGGAGGTTTCGAGGTTGCGCGCCTCATGCCCGTAGGTGCCCGACATGCCGCAGCAGCCCGTGGCCTCCACGCTCAGGCGCAGCCCCCGTCGCTCGAAAAGCTGCGTCCACTGCTTGCCGCTGTCGGGCGCATTGGTCTTTTCAGTGCAGTGCGGCAGCAGCCGGTAGGCCACGCTGGCCACGCTGGTCACTGCCTCGGGCAGCACCTGCAGCAGCCACTCCTGGGGCAGCGCGACCTTCGACACCTCGCCAATGCCCGGCACCTTGAGATACTCCTGCCGATAGGCCAGCGTCATGGCCGGGTCCAGCCCCACCAGCGCAACGCCGGACTGCGCCAGTTGCGCCAGTTGCGCGGCATTGCGGATGGCGGCCCTGGCAAAGGCGCCCATGAATCCCTGCACATGCAGCGGCTTGCCATTGGGCAGCAGTGGCGCCAGCCAGACCTGGAATCCCAGGCGCGCCGCCAGCTCGATCAGCACCTGCAGCTGGCCGGTCTCGAAGTAGCGGGTAAAGCTGTCCTGCACGATGACCACGCTGCGTGCGCGCTGCTCGGGCGTGAGCGCGGCCAGCGCCTGCGCATCGGCCGCGCGCACCTTCCATTGCCGCAAGGTGGCTGCCAGGTCCAGCCGGCTCAGCAGCGGGCCATCGACCATGCCGATGCGACGGCTGAGCACATCGCGCATCCATGGCGAGCCCATCACCCCGTTGTAGAGCGCGGGCATGCGCGCCAGCCACGGCATGGTGAACTCCAGCGAGCCGATCAGGTAGTCGCGCACGGGCCGCAGGTAGCGGCGGTGGTAGAGCTCCAGAAAGCGCGAGCGGAATTCGGGCACGTTGACCTTGACGGGACACTGCCCGGCGCAGGACTTGCAGGCCAGGCAGCCGGCCATGGCGTCATAGACCTCGTGAGAGAAATCGGCCTCGCCGCGGCGCGCCGCGCGGCTGTTGCGCCAGCGCGCGGCCAGGCTGGACAGAAAGGGCTGGGGCCGCTGCGCGACCTCCAGCACGTTCAAGCCGGCCTGCCCCTGCAGGCGCAGCCATTCGCGCATCAGTGAGGCCCGGCCCTTGGGCGAATGCACGCGCTGGCGCGTGGCCTTCCAGGACGGGCACATGGCGTCGTCCGGGTCGAAGTTGTAGCAGGCGCCATTGCCGTTGCAGTGCATGGCCGCGCCATAGCTTTGCCATACGCGCTCGTCGATCTGCCGGTCCAGCTCGCCGCGCGTGGTGACGCCGTCCACCTTGAGCAGCAAGGTCTTGCTGGCCGGCGGCGTGGCGATCTTGCCGGGGTTGAGCTGGTTGTGCGGGTCGAAGGCGGCCTTGAGCTGCTGCAGCGAGGGATACAGCTCGCCGAAGAAGGCCGGCACATATTCGGAGCGCAGGCCCTTGCCGTGCTCGCCCCACAGCAGGCCGCCATGGCGCTGCGTGAGTTCAGCCACCGCGTCGGAGATGGGACGCACCAGGGCGGCGTCCACGGGGTTCTTCATGTCCAGAATGGGGCGCACATGCAGCACGCCGGCATCGACGTGGCCGAACATGCCGTACTGCAGGCCGTGGCTGTCCAGCAGCGCGCGGAACTCGGCAATGAACTCGGGCAGGTTCTCGGGCGGCACGGCCGTGTCTTCGACAAAGGGCTGCGGCCGCGCCTCGCCCGCCACGTTGCCCAGCAGGCCCACGGCGCGCTTGCGCATGGCATAGACGCGGTGCACCGCTGCATTGCCCGCCGCCAGCGTGTGGCCCAGCCGCTCCACCGAGGCGTCGGCGCCCAGGTGGCCGAGGAAGGCCTGCACGCGGCCATCGACCTCCTGCGGATCGTCGCCGCTGAACTCCACCAGGTTGATGCCCAGCGTGGGGCGCTGGCCGTCCTGCGGGAAGTACTCGGCCACGCTGCTCCAGACGAAGTCCTTCATGGCCAGCAGCAGCACCTTGGAATCCACCGTCTCTATGGACAGCGGCCGGTGCGCCATCAGCGCGCGCGCATCGCGCAGCGCATCCATGAAGCCCGCATAGCGCACGTTGACCAGGACCGAGTACCGGGGAATGGGCAGCACGTTGAGCCGCGCCTCCACCACGAAGCCCAGCGAGCCTTCGGCGCCGCACAGCACGCTGTTGAGGTTGAAGCGCCCGTCGCCTTCGCGCAGATGGGCCAGGTCATAGCCGGTGAGGCAGCGGTTGAGCTTGGGGAATCTGGCCTCGATCAACTCCGCCTGGTCCTCGCTGATGCGCCGCGCCGTGCGGTGCACCTTGCCGATGCGGCCCGAATCGGCGCACATGCGCTCCAGCGCCTCGGCATCCAGCGGCGCGCTGTGCAGGCGCTCGCCGCCGAGCAGCACGAAGTCCAGCGCCAGCACGTGGTCGCGCGTCTTGCCATAGGTGCAGCTGCCCTGCCCGCTGGCATCGGTGTTGATCATGCCGCCGATGGTGGCGCGGTTGGAGGTGGACAGCTCGGGGGCAAAGAACAGTCCGTGCGGCTTGAGCGCGGCGTTGAGCTGGTCCTTGACCACGCCGGCCTGCACGCGCACCCAGCGCTGCTCGGCATTGATTTCGAGGATGCCGTTCATGTGCCGCGACAAGTCCATGGTCACGCCATGCGTGAGCGACTGGCCATTCGTGCCTGTGCCGCCGCCGCGCGGCGTCAGCACCACATCGCGGAACTCAGGCCGCGCCAGCACCTGCGCCGCCCTGGCCACATCCTCGGCGTGACGCGGGTAGATGGCCGCCTGCGGCATGCGCTGGTAGATGGAGTTGTCCGTGGCCAGCACGGTGCGGCTGGCATGGTCCGTGTCCACGTCGCCCTCGAAGCCGGCGGCCTTCAGCGCTTCAAGAAACTCAAGGTATTGGGCAGGCACGGGGGCGCTGGCGTGGGGCAGTGGGGCAATCGACATGGAAGGCAAGGTGGGGAGATTTGTTGCAGGCGATCAGCCCAGGAAACCCATGCATGCAATACACGATTTCAGGCCGACCATGGCCGCAAGTATCTCTACACTCTTCCTCTGGAACAAACGAAAATTGCTGCCGCAAACACTGCATAAAACTCATGAATTACCGACGCCTGACGCCCTCCATGTCCTTGCTGCTGGTCTTCGAGGCAGCCGCGCGCCACGAAAGCTATGCGCGTGCGGCCGAGGAGCTGTCGCTCAGCCAAAGCGCCATCAGCCGGCAGGTGCAGACACTGGAGGCGCAGCTGGGCATCAGCCTGTTCCGCCGCGAGGGCCGCACGGTGCGCCTGACCGACGTGGGGCGCCGCTACTTCATCGACCTGGGCGCCGCGCTGGGCCGCATACGCAGCGCCACCCTGCAGGCCATGTCACGCCAGTCCGGCGGTGGCACGCTCAATCTGGCCACCCTGCCCACCTTCGGCTCCAAATGGCTGCTGCCGCACCTGCATGGCTTCTACCAGGCGCAGCCCGGGGTGACGATGCACATCCACTCGCGCATCGGCGATATCGATTTCGACAGCGCAGAGATAGACGCCGCCATCACCGTGGGCACGGGAGACTGGCCCGGGCTGACCGCGCATCGCCTGTACCACGAGTTCCTGGTGGCGGTGGCCAGCCCGCAGGCGCTGCAGCAGGCCGGGCAGGCAGCAGCCTCGCCGGATTGGGCGGGCCAGCAGGTGCTGCTCACGGTGGCCAGCAACCGGCAGGCCTGGAGCGAGTGGTTCACGCACTATCGGCTCGATCACCGGCAGATGCGGATAGGGCCGAGCTTCGAGCTGACCTCGCACCTGATACAGGCCGTGCTGGCAGGCATGGGTGTGGGCCTGGTGCCACGGGTACTGGTGGAAGAGGAGATAGCGCGCGGTGAGCTGCACGTGGCGGGAGACGCCATCCCCAGCCAGCGCAGCTACTACCTGGTCTATCCCGAGAGGAACGCGACACTGCCGGCGCTGGCAGCCTTCCGGCAATGGCTGCTTGAGACCTGCGCCCAGGGTTGATTCCTGCGCAACGCGCCGCTCCCCTTCAGCGGTTGGCGATGGCACAAAGAAAAACGGACCACAGCCAGAAGCTGTGGTCCGTATTCATTTATGGTCGGCGTGGCGGGATTCGAACTCGCGACCCCTTGCACCCCATGCAAGTGCGCTACCAGGCTGCGCTACACGCCGAAGAATTCAATTATATACAGCTTTTTGCTCTCAAATAGAAAGCAGCGCACGAATCTGCAAAAGCTCCTCGCGCACGGCCTCCGGCTCCAGCGGAACGCTGGCCGCGGCATCGCCGCCGAGCAGCGGCGCGGCAGCCGGCGCCGACACCACGACACCGGCCTGCAGCGCGGGAACCACGGCAGACCCCGAGGCTTCGCGCAGGCGGTTGCGCGCGCCGTTGATGGTGAAGCCCTGTTCGTACAGCAGCTCGCGGATGCGCCGGATCATCAGCACTTCGTGGTGCTGGTAGTAGCGGCGGTTGCCGCGCCGCTTCATGGGACGCAGCTGCGTGAACTCCTGCTCCCAATAGCGCAGCACATGTGGCTTGACGTCGCACAGATCCGCGACCTCACCGATGGTGAAATAGCGCTTGGCGGGAATCTGGGGCAGAAGTGAAGCCATGGCAAATGTGGATGAGGTCAGGATGTGCAATGCCGCTGGTGCGCGGACGCCGATCCGGGAAGAAGGCCGAGCCTACTGCACAGCTCGCTTGCAGGCCAGCACCCTGTCGTAAAAACAGCCCATCCACCGCAAGGCAGACAGGCTGACGACAGCTGGGCCACGGCAAGCCGGGCCCCAGGGACGCCCCTTCAGGACGCGGAGCCCGTCGTGCCTTCCTGGATCTGCTCCTTGAGCTTGCTGCTCGCATGGAAGGTCACGACGCGGCGCGCCTCGATCGGAATGGCCTCGCCCGTGCGCGGGTTGCGCCCCGGACGCGGCGCCTTGGTGCGGATCTGGAAGTTGCCGAAGCCCGACAGCTTCACATCCTCGCCCGTCACCAGGCTTTGCGAGATCAGCTCGAAGAACGCATCCACCATTTCCTTGGATTCGCGCTTGTTCAGGCCGATCTCGTCGAACAGCAGGTCCGCCAGCTGCGCCTTGGTCAGCGCGGGCGAATCAAGACTTTCCACCGTCAGTTCCATCACGGGATCTCCTTTCACGGCATGGGCCTTCCATCAGGCGCGCAGGCGCGCGCCCAGGCGTTGCTGCAGCTGCTCGAGCACGGCCTGCACGGCCTGTTCGATCTGCACGTCGGTCAGCGAGCTGTCGTCATTGCCCAGCGTCAGGCGCACGGCCAGGCTCTTTTCGTCCTGCGCCAGCGCGCCCGGTGCCGCTGCCTCGCCGGCCTTGAGCGCCTTGGGGCGGAACACATCGAACAGCACGGCGGAGCGCAGCAGGCCGCCGGTCTGCGCAGCTTCCACCGCCTGCATGAGCTGGGCATGCGTGGCCTTTTCGTTCACGACCACGGCAATGTCTCGCTCCACGGCCTGGTGCTTGGCCACGGGCTTGAACACCGGCACCTCGCGCGCCAGCACGGCATCGAGCTCCAGCTCGAACAGCACAGGCGCCTGGGCCAGATCCCATTGCTGGCGCCACTGGGGATGCAGCTCGCCGATGAAGCCGATGGACTGGCCATCGAGCAGCACGCGCGCGCAGCGGCCCGGGTGCATGGCCGGATGCTCGGCCGGCTCGAACACGGGCTTGCGAGGCGCCAGCAGCGCCTCGACATCGCCCTTGACGTCGTAGAAGTCCACCTTGGCTTCGGCGCGGCCCCATTGCAGCTGCTCTCCAGCGCCCCAGGCCAGGCCCGCCACGCGCATGGGCTGGTAGAAGCCCTTGACCGTGGTGTCGCTGTCAACAACGCTGTCATCCTTGAGGAAGACACGGCCCAGCTCGAACACGCGCACGCGCTCGGCCTTGCGGTCGGCATTGAACTTGAGCACCTGCATGAGCGAGCCGATGAGGCTGGAGCGCATCACGCTGAGCTGGCTTGCGATGGGGTTGAGCAGCTGGATGGGATTGGCGTTGCCGGCCAGATCCTTCTCCCATGCGGCTTCCACAAAGCTGAAGTTGATGGTTTCCTGGTAGCCCAGATCGGCCAGCGCGCGGCGCACGGCGAACTGGCTGCGGCGGTTTTCGGCGCGCAGCTTGGGCGCAATGGGCGCCAGCGGCTTGGTCGTGGGCAGGTTCTCGTAACCCACCATGCGCGCCACTTCCTCGATCAAATCTTCCTCGATGTTGATGTCGAAGCGGAAGCTGGGCGGCGTGACGGTGAGCACGCCATCGCCCTGCTCCACCGGCAGGCCCAGGCCGGCCAGCGCATCGTGGCACTGCTGCTGCGTGAGCGGCATGCCGATGACCTTGGCCGCACGCGCCACGCGCAGCGTGACGGGCTTGGGCTGGGGCATGTTGGCCTGCTGGTCGTCGATGGGGCCGCAGACGGTCTCGGGCGTGCCGCAGATCTGCAGCACCAGCTCAGTGATGCGCTCGATGTGCTCGACCGTCAGTTCGGGATCGACACCCCGCTCGAAGCGGTGGCCCGCGTCGGTGGAGAAGTTGTAGCGGCGCGAACGGCCGGCAATCGACTTGGGCCACCAGAATGCGGCCTCGATGTAGATGTGGCGCGTGTCGTCGGACACGGCCGTGGCGTCGCCGCCCATGATGCCGGCCAGCGACTCGACTTCGCGGTCATCGGCGATCACGCCCACCTGTCCATCCACGGTGACGGTGTTGCCGTTGAGCAGCTTGAGCTGCTCGCCTTCCTTGCCCCAGCGCACCTGCAGGCCGCCGTGGATCTTGTCCAGGTCGAAGATGTGCGAAGGACGGCCCAGCTCGAACATCACATAGTTGGAGATGTCCACCAGCGGCGCCACGCTGCGCTGGCCGCAGCGCGCCAGGCGATCGACCATCCACTGCGGCGTCTTCGCCTGGGTGTTGACATTGCGCACCACGCGGCCCGAGAAGCGGCCGCACAGGTCGGGCGCCTCGATCTTCACGGCCAGCTTGTCCTGCACGCCCACGGCGGCAGGCGTGAACGACTGGGGCTTGAGCGGCGCGCCGGTCAGCGCAGCCACTTCGCGCGCCACGCCGTAGACGCTCAGGCAATGCGCCAGATTGGGCGTGAGCTTGAGCGTGAGCAGCGTGTCATCCAGGTTCAGGTACTCGCGGATGTTCTGGCCCAGGGGCGCGTCCAGCGGCAGCTCCATCAGGCCGCCATGGTCCTCGGACAGCTTGAGCTCGCGTGCCGAGCACAGCATGCCGAAGCTCTCCACACCGCGCAGCTTGCCGATCTTGATCAGGAAAGGCTTGCCATCTTCACCGGGCGGCAGCTCGGCGCCCACCGTGGCGCAGGGCACGCGGATGCCCACGCGCGCGTTGGGCGCGCCGCAGACGATGGTCAGCAGCTCGGGGCCGCCCACATCGACCTGGCACACGCGCAGGCGATCGGCATTGGGATGCTGCTCGGCAGCCTTGATCTCACCGACGACGATCTTGGTGAACGGCGGCGCCACGGGCTCCAGCTCCTCCACCTCCAGGCCGGCCATGGTCAGGGTGTCGGCCAGTTCTTGGGTGGTCAGCGGCGGATTGCAGAACTCGCGCAGCCAGGATTCGGGAAATTGCATATCAGACTCTTTGGCGTTGGTTCAGTCCGCGCGCCGTGGCGCTGGCGGACTCTTTGGCGAAGGCTTGCAGCCGGATCAACGGAATTGCGACAGGAAGCGGATATCGCCGTCAAAAAACAGTCGCAGATCGTTGACGCCATAGCGCAGCATGGTCAGGCGGTCAGGCCCCATGCCAAAGGCAAAGCCGATGTACTTTTCGGGGTCCAGCCCCATGTTGCGCACCACGTTGGGGTGCACCTGGCCGGAGCCGGCCACTTCCAGCCAGCGGCCGGCCAACGGGCCGCTCTGGAACTGGATGTCGATCTCGGCGCTGGGCTCGGTAAAGGGGAAGAAGCTGGGACGGAAGCGCAGCACCAGGTCGTCGCTCTCGAAGAAGGTCTTGCAGAAGTCGGTGAAGACCACCTTCAGGTCCTTGAAGCTGACGTTCTCACCGATCCACAGGCCTTCGCACTGGTGGAACATGGGCGAGTGCGTGGCATCGCTGTCCACGCGGTAGGTGCGGCCCGGCGCGATCACGCGGATCTCGGGCATGCCCTGGCCGGCGTCCAGCCGCTCACGGTATTTCTTGACGTGCTGCACGGCATGGCGCACCTGCATGGGGCTGGTGTGCGTGCGCAGCAGATTGGGGGCCTGTTCCGTGCCGCCTTCCACGTAGAAGGTGTCGTGCATGGAACGGGCGGGATGGTCTTCGGGCGTGTTCAGCGCCGTGAAGTTGAACCAGTCGGACTCGATCTCGGGGCCCTCGGCCACATCGAAGCCCATGGAGCCGAAGATGCCCTCGATGCGCTCCAGCGTCAGCGACACGGGGTGCAGGCCACCCTGGCCACGGCGGCGGCCCGGCAAGGTCACATCCAGCACCTCGGCCTTCAGGTGGGCCTGCAGTTCGGCATCGGCCAGGGCCTTGCGGCGCGCGGTCAGCGCGGCCTCGATGCCTTGCTTGGCCACGTTGATGGCGGCTCCGCGCGACTTCTTCTCTTCGACGGAAAGCTGCGCCATGCCCTTCATGAGCTCGGTCACCTTGCCCGACTTGCCCAGAAACTGCGCCTTGGCGTTTTCCAGATCAGCGGGGGTTTGTGCCTGCGCGAACAGCTGCTGCGCGCTCTCGACCAGAGAATCCAACTCGTTCATATCGACTCTTTATCGACTGTGAAAAGAAACAAGGGCTAGCAGCCTTTTCAAGCCCTAGCCCTTGCTGTTTGCGCTGCAGACCATCACGAGGATGGCCGCAGACCGTTATCTCAAGCAGCCAGCTTGGCCTTGACTTGATCAACGATGCTGCTAAATGCAGCCTTGTCGTGCACCGCGATATCGGCCAGCATCTTGCGGTCGATCTCGATGGCTGCCTTCTTCAGGCCGTTGGCGAACTGGCTGTAGGTCAGGCCCAGTTCACGTGCAGCGGCGTTGATACGGGCGATCCACAGACGGCGGAACACGCGCTTCTTGGCACGGCGGTCACGGTAGGCATATTGCCCAGCCTTCATCACCGCCTGCTTGGCGATGCGGAAGACATTGCCGCGGCGGCCGCGGAAACCCTTGGAAAGGGCCAGAACTTTTTTGTGACGGGCGCGGGCCGTTACACCACGTTTGACGCGAGGCATGTGTTTTCTCCTTGTTCGTCAGTGAATTACAGGCCAGCCATCGGCAGCATTTGTGCGATAGAGCCCATGTTGGTCTCATGCACAGACACTGCACCACGCAGGTGACGCTTGTTCTTGGTGGTCTTCTTGGTCAAGATGTGACGCTTGAAGGCTTGACCGCGCTTGACGGTGCCACCGGGACGAACGCGAAAACGCTTCTTCGCGCTGCTCTTGGTCTTCATTTTGGGCATTTAAATGCTCCTGTTGTTTGTGCTCGTGAGGCGGCTCGCAACACTGCGCGCACTTGCTGGCCCCGAGACACTTCTGTGCCAGCCCGGAGGCCGGCAAGAACAAGGGACATGGAAACCATGTCCCTTGCATCGCACGCCCCGCGCAATCAACTCGCGCACGGCCTGCAAATTCTGTTGCCCCTCAACGAAGGGCGAAACCGCGATTATGCCTTATCAGCCACCGCAGGTGCAGCAGAAACTTCTGCCGGCTTGCCGCCAGCTGTGGGCTTCTTGCGCGCAGGGGCGATCATCATCACCATCTGGCGGCCTTCCAGCTTGGGGAACTGCTCCACCTGGATGGAATCCGCCAGATCGTCACGCAGACGGTTCAGCAGGTCCAGACCAATCTGCTGGTGCGTGATTTCACGGCCGCGGAACCGCAGCGTGATCTTGCACTTGTCACCATCGGCCAGGAAACGGCGGATGTTGCGCAGCTTGATGTTGTAGTCGCCGTCGTCGGTACCAGGGCGGAATTTCACTTCCTTGATTTCGATGACGGTCTGCTTGGCCTTGGCTTCGGCAGCCTTCTTCTGTTCAAGGTACTTGAACTTGCCATAGTCCATCAACCGGCAGACAGGTGGAGTGGCAGTGGCGGCAATTTCCACCAGGTCCACGTCCAGCTCGCCCGCCATGCGCAGCGCTTCCTGCAGAGGCACGATGCCCAGCGGCTCGTTCTCCGGGCCGGACAGACGCACTTCAGGCGCCATGATTTCACGGTTGAGACGATGCTTGCGCTCTTCACGGTGGCGCCGATCACGAAATTCAGTAGCTATGGTTCTCACCCTTGGATTTAAGTTGCTACAACAGCGTAGCCGCTTGTGTGCAGTACACGCAAGCGGCTACCGCCTTTGGAGATGCTCCATCAGGCCTTCGCCGCGATGTCCTTGGCCACGAGTTCAATGAACGCATCGACCGACATCACACCGAGGTCCTTGTTGCCCCGTGCGCGCACTGCCACTGCACCAGCGGCCTTCTCCTTGTCGCCAGCAACAAGGATGTAAGGCAGCTTTTGCAACGAATGCTCCCGTATTTTATACGTAATCTTTTCGTTGCGCAGATCTGTCGCCACCCTAAGGCCTTGATTCGGAAATGCTTTTTGCAGCTTTTGTGCGACTTCCCGCACATAGTCCGCCTGCGCGTCGGTGATATTGAGCACGGCGGCCTGCACGGGAGCTAGCCAGGTCGGCATGGCGCCAGCGTGCTGCTCGATGAGAATGCCGATGAAACGCTCCAGGCTGCCGACGATGGCACGGTGCAGCATCACGGGGCGATGGCGGTCGCCATCCTCGCCCACGTACTCCGCATCCAGGCGCTCGGGCATGGAGAAATCCACCTGGATGGTTCCGCACTGCCACTGGCGGCCGATGGCATCCTTGAGCGTGTACTCGATCTTGGGGCCGTAGAACGCGCCATCGCCGGGCGAGATCACGTACTCGCAGCCCGAAGCCTCCAGGCTGTTGATCAGCGCAGCTTCTGCCTTGTCCCAGCTTTCATCGGAGCCGATGCGCGCCTCGGGGCGCGTGGCGACCTTGTAGATGATGTCGCTGAAGCCGAAGTCCGCGTAGACCTTTTGCAGCAGCGTGGTGAAAGCCAGCACCTCGGGCTGGATCTGGTCTTCGGTACAGAAGACGTGGCCGTCATCCTGCGTGAAGCCGCGCACGCGCATGATGCCGTGCAGGCCGCCCGTGGGCTCGTTGCGGTGGCACTGGCCGAATTCGCCGTAGCGCAGCGGCAGGTCGCGGTAGCTCTTGATGCCCTGCTTGAAGATCAGGATGTGGCCGGGGCAGTTCATCGGCTTGAGCGCATAGTCGCGCTTTTCCGACTCGGTCGTGAACATGTTCTCGCGGTACTTGTCCCAGTGGCCGGTCTTCTCCCACAGGGTCTTGTCCAGGATCTGCGGACCCTTGACTTCCTGGTAACCGTTGTCGCGGTACACGCGGCGCATGTACTGCTCGACCTCTTGCCAAAGGGACCAGCCCTTCGGGTGCCAGAACACGGTGCCCGGCGAATGCTCGTCGATGTGGAACAGGTCCAGTTCGCGGCCCAGCTTGCGGTGGTCGCGCTTTTCAGCCTCCTCCAGCATGTGCAGGTACTGCTGCAGGTCGTCCTTCGATGCCCAGGCCGTGCCGTACACGCGCTGCAGCATCTCGTTGCGATGGTCGCCACGCCAGTAGGCGCCAGCCACCTTCATCAGCTTGAAGAACTTGAGCTTGCCGGTGCTGGGCACGTGCGGGCCGCGGCACAGATCCTCGAAGCTGCCTTCGCGGTACAGGCTCACATCCTCATTGGAGGGGATGCTGGCGATGATCTCGGCCTTGTAGTTCTCGCCGATGCCCTTGAAGTACGCAACGGCCTCGTCACGCGGCAGCACGCGGCGCACCACGGGCTCGTCCTTGGCGGCCAGTTCGGCCATGCGCTTTTCGATGGCGACCAGGTCCTCGGGCGTGAAGGGGCGCTTGTACGAGAAGTCGTAGTAGAAGCCGTTCTCGATCACGGGACCGATGGTGACCTGGGCCTCCGGGAACAGTTCCTTGACCGCATAGGCCAGCAAGTGGGCCGTGGAATGGCGGATCACCTCCAGGCCATCGGCGTCCTTGGCCGTCACGATGGACAAGGGCATGTCCTTGTCGATGACGAAGCTGGTGTCAACCACCTTGGCGTCCTCGCCCGTGCCAACCTTGCCAGCCAGTGCAGCCTTGGCAAGGCCCGTGCCTATCGATGCGGCCACTTCGGCCACGGTAACCGGACCGGGGTACTCACGTTGCGAACCATCGGGAAGCGTAATGTGGATCATGGGATTCCTAAAATATTTCTCAGGGGGCGCGCATCCCCCAAAAGCAAAAAGCGCGGAGCCAGGTCCGCGCTTTCTTAGGGTCGAGTGAATCTCGTGCAGGCGCGAACCGCCAGCCGCTAGCGGCCGGTGTACATCTCCGATGTAGTTCGCGGTGTCATAACCATGATGCCTTTCTCGCCCTTGTCAGTTGTTGTCAATTGAAAACTTCCGCCATTTTAACCCCAGCAAAGAAAAAGCGCCCGAAGCACAAGGCCCCGGACGCTTTCTCACCCCTATCTACCTGAAGTTGCACTCACCGAAGCCGCGCTTCAGTGGAATTGCTCCTCTTCCGTGGAGCCGGTCAGCGCCTTGACGCTGGACGAGCCGCCCTGGATCACCGTGGTCACATCGTCGAAGTAGCCTGCGCCCACTTCCTGCTGGTGCGACACGAAGGTGTAGCCTTGTTCGCGGGCTGCGAATTCGGGCTCCTGCACCATGTTCACGTAGTGCTTCATGCCTTCGCCGTTGGCGTAGGCGTGGGCAAACTTGAACGTGTTGAACCAGTTGATGTGAATGCCGGCCAGCGTGATGAACTGGAACTTGTAGCCCAGCGCAGACAGGTCTTCCTGGAAGGAGGCGATCTGGCTGTCGTTGAGGTTCTTCTTCCAGTTGAACGAAGGCGAGCAGTTGTAGCTCAGCAGCTTGCCTGGGCAGGCGGCATGCACGGCCTGGGCGAACTCGCGGGCAAAGCCGATGTCGGGCACGCCGGTTTCGCACCACACCAGGTCGGCATAAGGCGCATAGGCCACACCGCGGCTGATGGACTGCTCCATGCCATTGCGGACACGGTAGAAGCCTTCCTGCGTGCGCTCGCCGGTCAGGAACGGCTTGTCGTTGGCGTCGTGATCGGAGGTGATCAGGTTGGCGGCTTCAGCATCGGTGCGGGCCAGCACGATGGTAGGCACGCCCATCACGTCAGCGGCAAAGCGGGCGGAGATCAGCTTTTCGACGGCTTCCTGGGTGGGCACCAGAACCTTGCCGCCCATGTGGCCGCACTTCTTCACGGCAGCCAGTTGGTCCTCGAAGTGCACGCCGGCAGCGCCAGCGGCAATCATGTTCTTCATCAGTTCGAACGCGTTGAGCACGCCGCCAAAACCGGCTTCCGCATCGGCGACGATAGGCAGGAAGTAGTCGATGAATTCCTTGTCGCCGGGGTTGATGCCACGGCCCCACTGGATTTCGTCAGCACGCTTGAAGGTGTTGTTGATGCGGCGCACCATGGTGGGCACCGAGTCATAGGCGTACAGCGACTGGTCGGGGTACATGGTTTCGCTGGTGTTGCCATCTGCAGCCACCTGCCAGCCCGACAGGTACACCGCTTCCAGGCCGGCCTTGGCCTGTTGCATGGCCTGGCCTGCGGAGATGGCGCCAAAGGCATTCACATAGCCTTTCTTGGCACCGCCGTTGATCCTGTCCCAGAGCAGTTCCGCGCCACGCTGGGCCAGTGTGTATTCGGGCTGCAGGCTGCCGCGCAGACGCACCACGTCGGCGGCGCTGTAGCCGCGCTTGACACCCTTCCAACGGGGGTTCTGCGCCCAGTCTTTCTCAAGGGCGGAAATCTGCTGTTCACGGCTCAGTTGCTGGGTCAGGGATTGGGGCATGTTGCTCTCCTGGGAGGTGGTTGAAACAAGCGGCTTTCTTGCGTCGGCCTTGGGATCAAATTTAAGTCTTATAGAAGACCTCATCAACATCTTGTGTCTTATACAAGACTAAATTTTTTATCATATAAATCAACTAGTTATTTTCATATTTTTCAATATGAAATCGCATTTCTCGTATTGAGAAAAATTGGCGCAATGCAGCATTTCAATATTTCACAATGCAAAACATGAATTCCATGCCATGAAAAGTCACCACAGCATGGCAAGCGTCCGCGACAGGCACATGTCACGCACACCGGACGCGCTCACAGGTACCATCGCGCGTTCAGGCGGCGCTCCCGCCTCTCAAACCCGCACTTGCCGTGAACACCTCCCATCGCAGATCCGCCTATGCCTGCCTGGCGCTGAGCATGTCCCTGGTCGGCAGCTATGTCGCCCTCTCCAAGCCTCTGGCGGCCATCTTTCCGGTGCTGCTGCTGGCCTGGCTGCGCTTTGGCATCGGGGCCATCGCCATGCTGCGCTGGCTGCGCAAGCCGGCTGACGAGGCCCCCCTGTCTCGGCGCACGCAGGGCCTGCTGTTTCTTGAGTCGCTGTTCGGCAACTTTCTCTTCACCATCTGCATGGTGACTGGCGTGAGCCTGACAAGCGCCGTCACGGCCGGCGTGACCATGGCGGCCATCCCCGCTGCCGTGGCCTTGATGAGCTGGCTGTTTCTGCGCGAGCGCGTGGCTGCGCGCACCTGGCTGGCCATTGCGCTGGCCGTGGCGGGCATCGGCCTGTATGCACTGTCCCGCCCGGACGCTGGCGCCGCCTCGGCAGCATCAGCCTCACCGCAGGCGTGGCTGGGGCAGATGCTGCTGGTCGGTGCCGTGCTTTGCGAGGCGTTCTACGCCGTCATCGGCAAGCGCCTGACCACGTCCCTGGGGCCCAAGCGCATCACATCCATCGTCAATCTCTGGGGATTCGCGCTGTCAACGCCCTTCGGGCTGTATCTGGCGTGGCGCTTCGACTTCGGCAGCGTGGCATGGAGCATCTGGGGTCTGTTGCTGTTCTACGCCCTTGCCGCCTGCGTGTGGACCGTGTGGTTGTGGATGACAGGCTTGCGCAACGTGCCAGCCTCCCAGGCCGGCACCTTTACGGTACTGCTGCCGATCAGCGCTGCCGTGGTCGGCATGTGCGTGCTGGGCGAACGGGTCACATCCATGCAGGCGCTGGCGTTTGCGATCGCCCTGCTGGGCATTCTCGTGGCCACCTGGCCGGGCAGAAAACGCCTTCCACAACACCCTTCCGCGAGCGGTGCCAGCCCCTTCTGAAAACGCTGCCGCCGACGGCCAACCTGCCAGTGCGGCCCTCGAAAGCGAGCCAGAATGCAAAAACTCCTCAAAAAACAGCGCCACAGCAACAAATCGAGGCAAAAATTTGACGGGTAAGCTTGGAAGAGCGTTTTTTTCCCATTAGCATCAGCCTGCCAGTGGATAGCGACGGTTTTTCGCTGGTAAAGAATCCACTCCATACTAGGAACAAGCAACATGGCAACTGCAAAGAAGGCAACGGCTGCTCCGGCAGCTCCCGCAAAGAAGCGCACTCCCAACGCCGCCTTCATGAAACCCCTCACCCCCAGCCCCGCTCTGGCTGCCGTGGTGGGTTCCACTCCCCTGCCCCGCACCGAGATCATCAGCAAGCTGTGGGTCTACATCAAGGCCAACAAGCTGCAAGACGCTGCCAACAAGCGCATGATCAACGCCGACGCGAAGCTCAAGGAAGTGTTCGGCAAGCCCCAAGTCTCGATGTTCGAGATGGCTGGCCTGATCGGCAAGCACGTCAAGTAATCCTCGGGCCTGCGCCACGACGGATGAAAGCCGGCCCCTGGGCCGGCTTTTCTTTTTTCCGGGATGCCATCTCCTCTTCTTGCCGGAGATGCTGCACACCGACAACATTCCAATGCCATGAGCCAAGTGCCCGCGCTGCAAGCCGTTCCCGACGGCATCATCAATCTGGCCGACCACGAGGCGCATGCGCGGCAGCGGATGGACGACAACGCCTGGGCCTATTTCTCGGGCGGCGCGGCCGATGAGCGCAGTCTTGCAGCCAACCGCAGCGCCTGGGACGCGCTCACACTGTGGCCGCGCGTGCTCCGCCCCCTTGCAGGCGGCCATACCCGGCTGCAGTTGCTGGGCAGGGAGCTGGCCTGCCCGCTGCTGGTGGCCCCCATGGCCTTCCAGCGCATGGCCCATGAGGACGCAGAGCTTGCAACGGCCTATGCCGCTGCGGCGCTGGGCGCGGGCATGGTGCTCAGCACACAGGCCAGCCTGCCGCTGGAGACAGTGGCACAGGCAGCCCGGCTCACGCCTGGCCATGGCCCTTTGTGGTTCCAACTCTATCTGCAGCATGACCGTGGCTTCACCACGCAACTGGTCAAGCGCGCAGAGGCCGCAGGCTACGAAGCGCTGGTGCTGACGGTGGACGCGCCCACCAGCGGTGTGCGGGACCGTGAACGCCGCGCGCGCTTTTGTCTTCCGCCGGGAGTGTCTGCCGTCAATCTGCAGGGGATGGCGCCACTTGCAGCCATGCAACTCGCACCAGGCCAGAGCCCCCTGTTCGACGGCCTTTTGCACCATGCACCCACCTGGGATGACGTTGCCTGGCTGCAGCAGCAGACACGGTTGCCGCTGCTGCTCAAGGGCGTGCTCCACCCGGCCGATGCGCTGCAGGCCGCGAGATTGGGAGTAGCGGGCATCATCGTCTCCAACCATGGAGGGCGCACGCTGGACACCGCACCGGCAACCGCAACAGCCCTAGCCCGCGTGGCCAGGGCCGTGCGCGGCGCGGGCCACGAGCTTCCCTTGCTGGCCGACGGGGGCATACGGCGCGGCACAGACGTGCTCAAGGCGATCGCCCTCGGGGCGACGGCGGTTCTGATAGGCCGCCCCGTACTCTGGGGGCTGGCCAATGCGGGCGCCGCCGGCGTGGCCCATGTGCTCAGGTTGCTGCACGATGAACTGGAGATCGCCATGGCGCTGACAGGGTGTGCCACCCTTGCCCAGGCCACTGTGGAACTACTGGATACCGAGTAAAGCCGAGCGCCTTACAGCCCTACAGACAACCAAGAATTGCAAATGCGATGAATTCTCATTTATAATTTTTCATCCTATCAATAGCCAGCCACTACTGCCTGTAGCCATGATCGTCTGTGTATGCCGCCGGGTTTCCGACCGTGAGATCGCACGCCACGCTCATGCGGGCATGAGCTTTGACGAGATCCAATTCGAATTGGGTATCGCCATGCAGTGCGGCCGCTGCGAAAGCTGCGCCCGGGATGTGGTGGCGCAATGCTGCGCCAGCCAGCCCGTGGCGGCCATCCACAACGAGGTCGCGGCCCAGACCGTCCAGCTTGCCAACAACATTCTGGAGAGCAAAGCATGGTCCTCCTCTCAGCACTTGTCGGCAGCCTGATCCTCGTCGTTACATGCACCTGGTGGATTCTGCGCAGCTGATACTCCGTCTTCCGAGCGACAGCACCCGGCTCCCATACGCTGACCGCTCCTTCTGTCTCTATGTCCCAGTCTGATCGTTTTGGCCCCCCCGGGGGCCTTGGCCGTAACGTGGCCATCGCGGGTTCGGTCGTGGTCTTGCATGCAGCAACCCTTTGGGCGATGCAGCATGGACTGCTCCAGCGCGCACCCGAAGAGGTCATCGTGCCAGCCCAGGTGATTGCGGAATTCATTTCGCCACCCGCTCCCGAGCCCGAGGCACCCAAGCCCCCTCCTCCGCCACCACCTCCCAAACCCCAGCCGGTCGTGAAGAAGGCACCGCCGCTGCCCAAGGCCATTGCCGACCCCAAGCCCGCACCTGCGGCGCCGCGCGGCACGCTGGACGACGAGCCCAAGCCCGTGGTGGAAGCACCGCCGGCACCGCCCGCCCCTCCTGCGCCGCCAGCGCCTCCCGCTCCCCCGGCGCCACCGGCTCCGCCCAAGATCGAATTGCCGTCCAACAACGCGGCCTACCTCAACAACCCGGCCCCCAACTACCCCGCCATCAGCAGGCGCATGGGGGAACAGGGAACGGTCACGCTGCGCATCTTCGTGGACGCGCAAGGCCTGCCTCAAAAGATCGAGGTCAGCAAATCCAGCGGCTACGACCGTCTGGACCAGCAGGCCGTGGACGGCGTCAAGAACTGGAAATTCGTCCCCGGCAAGAGCAACGGCACGCCAACCCCCATGTGGGTCACCGTCCCGGTCAAATTCACCCTCAATTGATTCTCAGGAGTATCCATGGATTCCCAATTCGGCATTGCCCACGTCTGGACGCAGGGAGACTTCGTCACCCGTGCCGTCGCCATCATCCTGCTGGCCATGTCGGTGGCCTCTTGGCTCGTGATGATCATCAAGGCCCTGGACATCGTGAAGTTCAAGAAGCTGGCGCGCAACGCCCAGGATTTCTGGCACAGCCCCGACCTGGCCAGCGGCCTGGAAAAGCTGGGCGATGACCGCTCCAACCCCTTCCGCTACCTGGTGCTCGAAGGCCGCGAAGCCACCGCCCACCACCGCAAGACCAGCGCCCACCTGCATGACACGCTGGACATCAGCGACTGGGTGACCCGCTGCATGCGCAACGGCATCAGCGAGTTCACCGCCCGCCTGCAATCGGGCCTGGCCATTCTGGCTTCCGTGGGCTCGACCGCTCCCTTCATCGGCCTGTTCGGCACCGTCTGGGGCATCTACCACGCGCTGGTCGCCATCGGCCTGTCCGGCCAGTCCTCGATCGACAAGGTCGCGGGTCCCATCGGTGAAGCGCTGATCATGACCGCCCTGGGCCTGGCCGTGGCGATTCCCGCCGTGCTCGGCTACAACGCAGTGGTGCGTGGCAACAAGTCCATCCTCAACGCCCTCAACAGCTTTGCCCACGACATGCACGCCTACTTCGTGACCGGCGCCCGCGTGTCCATCGACGGCAAGGAAGCCGGCAACGTGCTGCCGCTGAAGAAAGGCGCGTAAGCCATGGCATTCGGAACAATGGACGATGACGGCGAAGAGGTGATGAACGAGATCAACATGACGCCGCTGGTCGACGTCATGCTGGTGCTCCTGATCATCTTCATCATCACCGTGCCGGTGATGAAGCATTCGGTGAACGTGGACCTGCCCCGCGCCACCAACCAGCCAGAGGACGTCAAGCCCGCCACCGTGCGCCTGGCCGTCTCCGCCGATGGCCAGTACCACTGGAATGGCGTTGCCGTCAGCGATACGCAGTTCGAGGAGAACCTCAAGGCCGAGGCGGCCAAGGAGCCGCAACCTGACCTGCATATCCAGGGTGACAAGGAAGTGCGCTACGAGCGCGTGGCCCAGGCCATGGCCGCCGCACAGCGTGCAGGCGTGCGCAAGATCGGCTTCGTGACGGACCCGGCCAAGTAGGCCGTGGCAGGCATTCCTTGCCTGGCGATCAACGACAACGGCCCTTCGGGGCCGTTTTTCATTCTCTTTGCGTTGGCAGTGCATCGAGTCGCAGGGATAGGACTGGTCCCAGAAACCACAATGCGAGTAAGTCTCACTTGATTTTCAATTGAGAATTGTTATCATTCACAAAACTTTCCAATTTTTGAGGAATTCCCTGCATGTCTGCCACTTCCGCCGCCACCTCGCATCTGTCCGGCAACTCCAACGCCCAGGCCTTTGCAGCGCTGCAGGCCGCAGCATCTGCAGCCCTGACCGGGGCCGCCAGCGGACTCGACAGCACCTTGCTGCTCAATGGACAAAAGGCTGTGACCATCGTGCACAACGGCACGCCCTACCGCCTGCAGGCCACCAAGCTGGGCAAGCTCATCCTGACCAAATAAGCAAGATTCCGGCCGTCGTCGGATGCCCGACCGGCGGCTTCTTCGTTTCATCGTGGGGCGACCTTGGGACTTCCAGTCTCAGAGGTCGATTAGCCAGCCAACAAAATCTCCGGATTTTGCGTAGCCAAGCATTTTTTCCCGCGCTGCAGCGCAGATTGACCAAAGAAAAAGCCCCTGTCCATCGGCACAGGGGCTTTTTCTTGGTTGCATGGATCAGTCCCCAGGGACCGATTCATGCAGCATGGGTGCACCAGGGGCTATTACAGGCCCAGAGCAGCAATGCCGGCGCTGGCAACCTGCGCATCCTCACTGGCCTTGACGCCGCTGACGCCCACGGCGCCCAGGCATTGGCCGTCCTTCATGATGGCCACGCCACCTTCGAGCAGGCCGTCCAGCGTGGGCGCGCTCAGGAAGGCCGTGCGGCCGTTGTTGATCATGTCTTCATAGCCCTTGGTATCGCGGCGGCCGAGGGCCGCCGAGCGGGCCTTGGACGGAGCGATGTGGGCCGACACGGCGGCGGCGCCATCCAGGCGCTGCAGCCACAGCAGGTGGCCGCCGTCATCGACGATGGCAATGGTCACGGCCCACTTGTTCTTCAGCGCCTCGGCTTCTGCGGCGGCGGCAATGGCCTTCACGTCGGCCAGTTCGAGTTCATGCTTGGTCTTCATAAGATTCCAATTATCCATTCCATCACAAATGTCCTATAAGCATAGCAATCGTATGAGGACTGACAATGCATGCGCAGAACAAAACATTCGAAACCAAACCATGGCGGCGGCTCGGGGTATTGCAAGTCGCGCGCAAGCCGCCACCTAGAATGGGCAAGTCGCAACAACACTCCTTCGGAGGACTGGCCACATGAATGATCAAGTCACCACACTGGGCTCTGCGGGCTACGGTGTCTCGCAGCAAGAGCGCAATCGCGTATTGCGCAACACCTACTGGCTGCTGGCCCTGAGTCTTCTCCCCACCGTGCTGGGCGCTTGGCTGGGCGTGGCCACGGGCATCACGCGCTCGCTGAGCGGCGGGTTGGGGCTCATCGTCTTCCTGGGCGGCGCCTTCGGCTTCATGTTCGCCATCGAGAAGACAAAGCACTCGGCAGCCGGCATTCCCGTGCTCCTGGGCTTCACGTTCTTCATGGGCCTGATGCTGTCGCGCATGATCGGCATGATCCTGGGCTTCAAGAACGGCTCCGAGCTGATCATGACCGCCTTTGCAGGCACGGCCGGCGTGTTCCTGGTCATGGCCTCGCTGGCCACGGTGATCAAGCGCGATCTGTCGGGCATGGGCAAGTTCCTGTTCGTCGGCGTGCTGGTGCTGTTCGTGGGCTCCATCATCAACGTCTTCATCGGCTCCACGGCCGGCATGATGGCGATCTCGGTGGCGGCCATCGGCATCTTCAGCGCCTACATGCTCTATGACCTCAAGCAGATCATGGACGGCGGCGAGACCAACTACATCAGTGCCACGCTGGCTCTGTACCTGGACCTGTTCAACGTGTTCCAGAGCCTGCTGGCCCTGCTGGGCATCATGGGCGGCGAACGCGACTGATGCCGCACGCGGAAGGCTTCGCCTTCCCTGCTGCACAACACCAAAGGCCTCCTTCGGGAGGCCTTTTGCATGTCCGGGATCATCATTTGTGCAAAGCGGACTCAACTTCTTCCGAGGCCTGCCGATAATCTCCTCAAGATGACCATGCCTAATCTTCCCCGCACCTTCGCCATCCTGCTGCTGCCAACGCTGCTCGCCGGCTGCAAGCTGGATGATATTCCGGGCCTGGGACCGGACCCCCGCACCGTCGCCAAGGAGGCCGAGGCCAAGGCCATCGGCGGGGCGTGCCGCCATGCCCTGCGCGGGCTCGAGGATTGCTACACGCTCAACCCCAAATCGTCCAAGGCCCTGGTGTTTGCAGGCTGGAAGGATATGGACGAGTACATGCGCGCCAACAAGATGGAAGGCACGCCTTCGGTCCTGGGTCAGAGCGACCGCCGCCGCAGCGACAAGGACGAGGCGCCTGCCGAGCCGACCTCAGGCCGCAATCGCAGCTGACCCCTTTTGAGATCCGGATTTGAGATCTGGATCCACCCGTCAAAAAGCCGTGGCCGCCCGAGGGCTCCACGGCTTTTTTCATGGCACGGGCAGCCAGGCCGTCAGTCTGCGCAGCGCTCGAACACCGCCATGCTCTCCACGTGGGCCGTGTGCGGGAACATGTTGACCACGCCTGCCGACACACAGCGATAGCCGGCCAAATGCACCAGAAGGCCGGCATCGCGCGCCAGCGTTGCGGGATTGCAGCTGACATAGACGATGCGCTCGGGAAAGCGCCAGGCCTCATGCCCTGCCGGCAGGGGCTCGGCGCCTTCGGCACCGATGCGCGCCTGGTGGATGTCGGCCAGGGCCTTGGACAGCGCAAACGCGCCTTCACGCGGTGGATCGACCAGCCACTTGCCGGCCACGCCGTCGGCGAACAGCATCTCGGGCGTCATCTCGAACAGGTTGCGCGCCACAAAGCGCGTGGGCGCGAGCTTGTCTCCCTCTGCGCGCTGTGCGTTGTTGGCCGCGTAGTTTTCATGGGAGCGCTTGACCAGGGTATCGCTGCCCTCGATGCCCAGCACCTCGCGCGCCTGCGTGGCCAGGGGAAGGGTGAAGTTGCCCAGACCGCAGAACCAGTCGATCACCCGCTCATCCTTCTTGACATCCAGCAGGCGCAGCGCGCGCGTGACCAGAACGCGGTTGATGTGCGGATTGACCTGGGTGAAGTCCGTGGGCTTGAACGGCATGGTGATGCCGAAATCGGGCAGGCCATAGTCGAGCTGGGCGCCTCCCTGCTCCATGAGGTGCACGGTGTCCGGGCCCTTGGGCTGCAGCCACCACTGCACGTTGTGCTCGACTGCGAAAGCGCGCAGACGGGCCTGGTCGTCCTCGGACAGCGGCTCCAGATGGCGCAGCACCAGGGCCGTGACGGAATCGCCGCAGGCAACCTCGATCTGCGGGCAGGTTTCGCGTGCATCCATGGAGGCGATCAGCGCGCGCATGGGCAGCAGCATGGCGTCCACATGGGGCGGCAGGATCTTGCAGGTCTCCATGTCGGCGATGTAGCGGCTCTTGCGCTCGTGAAAGCCCACCAGCACCTTGCCCTTCTTGGCCACATAGCGCACCGACAGGCGCGAGCGGAAACGGTAGGCCCAGGACGGACCTTCGATGGGGCGCAGCAGCGTCTCGGGCTTGACCTTGGCCAGATGCCAGAGATTGTCTTCCAGCACGCGCTGCTTGATGGCCACCTGGGCGCCCACGTGCAGATGCTGCATCTTGCAGCCGCCGCAGGCACCGGCGTGCAGACCGAAATTCGGGCAGCCGGGGCGCACGCGCTGGGAAGATTCGCGGTGGATGGCCGTCAGGCTAGCGGCTTCCCAGTTGTTTTTCTTGCGATGGGTGTTGGCGCTGACCAGTTCGGTCGGCAGGGCGCCGTCGATGAATACCACCTTGCCATCGCTCTTGCGGGCCACGCCCTGGGCGTCCATATCCATGGACAGCACCTGCAGCCAGCCTTCGGGCAGTGCAGGGGCGTCGATGTCGGCTTCGGGCAGGTTGTCGGGGATCTTGTTGTCGCGGGGTTCACTCATGGGGCACGATTGTCTCAGGCTCTCCCCTTGCCCTGTTGGCGGCTCCCCAAAAAAGCCCCCAACTCGCTTTTGCCTCTCAGGACCGCGGAGTGCTGCTGCGGCCCAGGTCCCGCTGCCGCTCCTGGCGCGCCCGGGCCAGTTGCTCGCGTTCGGCCAGCAGGTTGATTTCGGTGATGCAGTTGAATTCGTCCAGCGTGAACACCATGGTGGCACCGCGCTCGATCTTGTCCACGGTCTGGTGCAGCGGCAAGGTCAGGTCCACCGGCGGGCGGTTGGAGCGGTAGATCAGTTCCTGCTCGGGCGTGTAGACGGAATAGCAGGCGGCAGACGCGGCCTGCGCCAGCGCGCAGGCGGCCAGCAAGGTGATGGCACGCAGGTTTTGCACAGCAGTCATGGTGTTCCCCTCAAAACGGCGGCCCGCCTGTGTATGTACTGGGTGGCAGGCCAGGCTGCCCAGCATTATGGAGCAGCACATGCCGCGCCCCGCCAGGTGCCGCCTCCGCGCTGCAGCCGGCTTTGATTTTTCAGCTTTCTCAAATTTCTCTCTTGACAGAAATTTCAGGCCTGCAGACACTGAGGCCATGCAACTGAGTCCCATCGCACACCGTTTCATCCACCATTGGGGCGACATGGGCAGCTCCTGGGGAGTGAACCGCACGGTCGCCCAGATCCACGCCCTGCTGTTTTTCCATGGCCGCCCGCTCAACGCGGAAGAGATTGCCGACACGCTGGGCGCCGCTCGCTCCAACGTGAGCAACAGCCTCAAGGAACTGCAAGGCTGGGAGCTGATCCGCACCAGCCGCAGGCCTGGTGACCGCCGCGACTACTTCGAGACCTCGTCCGATGTCTGGGAGCTGCTGCGCACCATCGTGCGAGAGCGCAAGCAGCGCGAGTTCGACCCGACCTCGGAGATGCTGCGCGAACTGATCGCCGAGCCTGGCTTCGACGACGAATCCCCCGACACCCAGGACCGCGTGCACGAGACGCTGCGCCTCATGGAGTCACTGGGCATCTGGACCGACGAGATGCTGCGCCTGTCGCCCTCCACGCTGGACAAGCTGCTGCGCCTGGGCGCCAGCGTGCAGCGCTTTGTGCGCTCCGAGGCCGTTGACTCCCGCGTCAAGCGCGGACGCCGAGCCTGAAATTTCCGTCACAAGAGAAACTGGAGATCACCATGCGCATTCTGGTCTGCGGCGGCAACGGCTTCATCGGCCGCCATATCGTCAACCTGCTGGCCCTGGCCGGCCACGATCCCGTGGCACGCAGCCGCCATTCCCTGCCTGCGCTCGACTACGCCAAGGCCACCACGCCCGAGGCCTGGCTGCCGCACCTGGCGGGCGTGGATGCCGTGGTCAATGCCGTGGGCGTGCTGCGCGACAGCGCCTCCCGGCCCATCGATGCCATGCACGCCCAGGCCCCCATCGCCCTGTTCGATGCCTGCGCGGCGGCCGGCGTGCGGCGCGTGGTGCAAATATCGGCCCTGGGCATAGAGGGCAGTGCCACGCGCTACGCCACCACCAAGCGCACCGCTGACGAGCATCTGCTGGCACTCACGGCAGCCGGCCATCTGCAAGGCTGCGTAGTCCGCCCCAGCGTGGTGTTCGGCGCTGGCGGCGCCAGCAGCGAGATGTTCCTGTCCATGGCGCGCCTGCCGGCGCTGCTGCTGCCGCGCCCCGTGCTGCAGGCACGCGTGCAGCCGGTGGCCGTGCGCGACCTGGCCGAGGCCGTGGCCGGCTTGGTGACGCGCCCCGAGCCCGTGGGCATGATCGAGATCGGTGGCCCCCTGCCCTTGCCGCTGGCCGCACTGATTGCCAGCCTGCGCGCGCAGATGGGCCGCGCTCCGGCCCGCGTGGGCACGCTGCCCGGCTGGCTCACCCGCGCCAGCGCACGCGCTGGCGACTGGGTCAGCGCCTCACCCTGGTGCAGCGAGACACTGGCCATGCTGGCCAGCGACAACGTCACCGATCCGGCCGGATTGCAAGCCCTGCTGGGCCGGCCCGGCATTGCGCCCTCCCAACTGCTGTCCACCTTGCGCCATGGATGAGCGCCGCTCACGCCCCGTTCCAGCGCCGCTGCGCACCATGCACTTGAGCCTGATCGCCGTCTGGCTGGGCACGGCCCTGGTCAGCGCCATTGAGCACCGGGGCCTGAGCGTGCAGGTGCTGGCCGATGCCGGCATCCACGATGCGCGCTGGCAGACATTCCTGGTCTGGAGCGGCCTGCTCGCCGACCTGGCCGTGGGCCTGGCGCTGTGGCTGCTGCCCGGCCGCAAGAGCTATCTGGCGGCCTTGCTGCTGATGGCTGCCATGACCGTGCTGGCCACGGTGCTGCAGCCCACGCTGTGGCTGCATCCGCTGGGGCCGCTGCTCAAGAACCTGCCGATCGCAGCCATGCTGCTGCACCTGATGTCGGCGCCCGTCACGTCCAAGGAGTCCGCATGAATCTCTACCTGTTGCTCAAGACGCTGCATATCGCGTCCAGCGTGCTGCTGGTCGGCACCGGCCTGGGCTCGGCCTTCTACATGTTCTTCGCCAACCGCAGCGGCAGCGTCGCTGCCCAGGCCGTGGTCAGCCGCCTGGTGGTGCGTGCGGACTGGTGGTTCACCACGCCCTGCGTGGTCATACAGCCCTTGAGCGGCATTGCCCTGGCCCACATGGCAGGCTGGCCGTTGACCACGCCGTGGCTGGCACTGTCGCTGGGCCTGTACCTGCTGGCCGGCGCCTGCTGGCTGCCCGTGGTCTGGCTGCAGGTACGCATGGCCGCCATGGCGCGCGGCGCACACGCAGCACAGGCCGCCCTGCCCGCCCTATATGCCGTATACGCCCGACGCTGGGAGGCGCTGGGCTACCCGGCCTTCATTGCCATGGCCGTGACCTACTACCTCATGGTCAACAAGCCGATGCTCTGGGGCGGTTGAGCATCGGCAGTGCCTTCAGTGCCTGGCCTCAGAGCTTGGCCTCAGAGCTTGGCAATGGACACTTCGGTGGACTTGACCAGGGCCACCACGTCGGAGCCCACGACCAGGCCCAGCTCGTCCACCGAGCGCGTGGTGATCACCGAGGTGACCACGCCCCAGGGCGTCTGCACATCGACTTCGGAGACGACGTCGCCACGGATGATTTCGCGCACCTGGCCCTTGAACTGGTTGCGCACGTTGATGGCTTGAATGGACATGTTTTTCTCCTGGGGATCAAAAGGAATCAAAGGAAGGTTGGGGAAAACGGAAAGTCAGACCGCCCAGCGCAGGCCATGGGCCGGCACGCCGGGCCAGGCCGTGGTGTCGGTCAGCGGATTGGAATCGGGCTCGGCGGCGGGCTTTTGCAGCACGCGGTCGAGAATGCGTTGCTCGATGGCCGCCAGCGCCACGCTGCCGTGCACGCGCGGCCGTGGCAGGGCGATGCGTTCATCCAGCGCAATGCGGCCGTCCTCGATCAGCACTACGCGGTCGGCCATGGCCACGGCCTCCTGCACGTCATGCGTGACCAGCAGGGCCGTGAAGCCGTGGCGCTGCCACAGGCCTTCGATCAGGCGGTGCATCTCTATGCGGGTGAGCGCATCGAGCGCACCCAGCGGCTCGTCCAGCAGCAGCAGTTGCGGGCGATGCACCAGGGCGCGTGCCAGGGCCACGCGCTGGCGCTGGCCGCCGGACAGGCGCGCCGGCCATTCGCCCTCGCGGTCGGCCAGGCCGACCTGGGCCAGCACTTCGCGGCCACGTTCCTGGGCCGAGGCGGGCAGGCCCAGCGTCACATTGGCCAGCACGCGCCGCCAGGGCAGCAGGCGCGCGTCCTGGAACATGATGCGCGTGCCGCCTTGCGCGCCCTGCACGGCGCGGGCGGGCTCGCCGTCCAGCAGCAAGGTGCCGGCCGTGGCCTGCTCCAGGCCTGCGACCAGGCGCAGCAAGGTGCTCTTGCCGCAGCCGCTGCGGCCCACGATGGCGACAAACTCGCCAGGCTCCACCTGCAGCTGCACTTCGTGCAGCACCTCGCGCTGGCCGTAGCGCTTGGTCAGCCCGCCGGCCTGCAGGCGCACGCCACGGCGCGGTGCGGATTGGGGGAATGCGGACTGCGGCGCATCGTCGTTCTGGGCCAGGCGGTCGCTGACGTCAAGGCCATCGGCGTCGAACGAGGCCTCCCAGGCCATCGCCGGCGCGGTGGTGTTCAGCTCCACGGCCTGTGCCAGCGTGGTCTTCATGCGGTTCCATCGGCTCATGTCGTGCTCCTTGTGTCACTTGGGCTGGTAGCCCGGATGCCAGCGCAGCCACCAGTGCTCCAGCGCACGCGCAAACCAGTCGGCCAGCTTGCCCAGAAGGGCGTACAGCAGGATGCCGACCAGCACCACGTCGGTCTGCAGGAACTCGCGGGCGTTCATGGTCAGGTAGCCGATGCCCGACTGCGCCGAGATGGTCTCGGCCACGATGAGGATCACCCACATCAGGCCCAGCGAAAAACGCAGGCCGACGAGGATGGAGGACAGCGCGCCCGGCAGGATGACCTCGCGGTACAGCTGCCAGCGCGTGAGACCGTAGCTGCGCCCCATCTCGATCAGCGCGGGGTCCACATTGCGTATGCCGTGGAAGGTGTTCAGGTAGATGGGAAAGAACACCGACACGCTGATCAGGAACAGCTTGGCGCTCTCGTCGATGCCGAACCACAGGATGACCAGCGGAATCAGCGCCAGCGCGGGGATGTTGCGCACCATCTGGATGGTGGAGTCCAGCAGCGTCTCCGCCCAGCGCAGCGAGCCCGTGAGCAGGCCCAGCGCCAGCCCCAGCCCGCCGCCGATGGCCAGGCCACCCAGCGCGCGGCCCGCGCTCACCTGCACATGCTTGAGCAGCTCTCCCGACTCGGCCAGCGCCTGCGCGGCGCGCAGCACATCCAGCGGAGCGGGCAGCACCCGCGTGGACAGCCAGCCCCACGCCGAGGCGGCCTGCCAGACGGCGATCAGCGCCAGCGGCACCAGCCAGGGCACCAGGCGGCGGCCCACGCCGGCCGCAAAGCGCAGCAGCGGCGACCAGGAATCTCCGGCCGGGGGGGCCGATGAGGCCGGCAGCGCAGTAACGGTACGTGCATCGGACATGCGTGACTCCCTCAGCTTTGCGACGCGCGCGGCGAGTACAGGTTGGCAACGGTCTCGCCCAGCGGCCCGCCCACGCCGCCAGCCAGCCTGTCGCGCACGGACAGCGGCAGCAGCGGGAAGACCAGCTCGGCAAAGCGGTAGGCCTCCTCCAGGTGCGGATAGCCGGACAGCACGAAGGTGTCTATGCCCAGGTCCGCGTACTCCTTGATGCGGTCGGCCACGGTCTGCGCATCGCCCACCAGGGCCGTGCCCGCGCCGCCGCGCACCAGGCCCACGCCGGCCCAGAGGTTGGGGCTGATCTCCAGCTCGGCGCGCGTGCGGCGGCTGCCGCCGGCATGCAGGGCGGCCATGCGGCGCTGGCCTTCCGAGTCCATGCGCGCGAAGGCGGCCTGGGCCTGGACCACGGTCTCGTCCTTGAGGCGGCTGATCAGGCGATCGGCATCGGCCCAGGCCTCGTCCTCGGTCTCGCGCACGATGACGTGCAGGCGGATGCCGAACTTCACGCTGCGGCCATGGCGCGCCGCCTTCTCGCGCACATCGGCAATCTTTTTGGCCACCTCGGCCGGGGGCTCGCCCCAGGTCAGGTAGGCATCGACCTGCTCGGCGGCCAGGTCGTGCGCGGCCTCGGACGAACCGCCGAAGTACACGGGCGGATACGGCTTTTGCAGCGGCGGGAACAGCAGCTTGGCGCCCTTGACCGAGAGGTGTTCACCTTCGTAGTCGAGCGTGCCGCCCTCATGGCTGCGCTCAAGGATCTCGCGCCAGATGCGGATGAACTCGGCCGATTGCTCGTAGCGCTGCGCATGGTCGAGGAAGACGCCGTCGCCCTCCAGCTCGGCGCGGTCGCCGCCCGTGACCAGGTTGATCAGCAGCCGCCCGCCCGACAGGCGGTCGAACGAGGCCGCCATGCGCGCCGCCAGGCTGGGCTGGTGCAGGCCGGGCCGCACGGCGACCAGGAACTTCAGGCGCTTGGTAACGGGAATCAGGCTGGAGGCGACGACCCAGGGGTCCTCGCAGGAGCGGCCCGTGGGAATCAGCACGCCCTCGTAGCCCAGGCTGTCGGCCGCGATGGCGACCTGCTTGACATAGTCGTGGCTGAGCGGGCGGGCGCCCTCGGCCGTGCCGAGGTAGCGGCTGTCGCCGTGGGTGGGAATGAACCAGAAAACCTGCATGCGCTGCTCCAGTCAGGGGACGGAATCGAGGAAGGAAATCAAAGGGCGGAAGAAGGGCGTGCCGCCGCCGGCTCGGCCAGCCGCGCGTACTCGGCCGCCGAGGGCCGCCAGACGATGTCGGCCACCTGTACCTGGCGCGGAATCAGGCCCAGCCGAAAAAATGCATCGGCCACGCGCTGCTGGTCCACCACGGTCTGCGCAGCCAGCAGGCCCACGGGGGAGCTGGGCCGGCGCGCAATGAAGCGGCTGACCACCGCCGCATCCAGGCCGCTGAAGCCGGCCACCAGGGCCACGGCCTCCTGGCGTGCGCTCTGGGCCAGGCGATCGGCGCGGGTGAGCTCGTCGAACAGCGCGCGCAGCACCTGCGGATGGCGCTCCACCAGTCCGCGAGAGGCCAGGTAGAACGAGGCGTTGCCCGACAGGCCTTCGCCATTGGCCAGCAAGCGCGGGCGAATCGCCAGCTCGGTGGCCGCGTAGAACGGGTCCCAGATGGCCCAGGCGTCCACGCTCTTGCGCTCGAAGGCGGCGCGCGCATCGGCCGGGGCCAGGTACACGGGCTGGATCTCGTTCCAGGCCAGGCCCGCCTTGTCCAGCGCACGCACCAGCAGGTAATGGGCGCTGGAGCCTTTTTGCAGCGCCACGCGCCGGCCCTTGAGGTCGGCCAGGGCGCGCAGCGGCGAGTCCGACGGCACGAGGATGGCCGAGCTTTCGGGCTTGGGCGGCTCGGCGCCCACGTACAGCAGGTCGCGGCCCGCGGCCTGGGCAAAGACCGGGGGTGAATCGCCGGTCAGGCCGAAATCCAGGCTGCCTGCGGCCAGGGCCTCCAGCAGCTGGGGGCCGGCCGGAAACTCCAGCCAGCTGACCTTGGTGCCCGCAAAGCGCTTTTCCAGCACGCCCTGCTGCTTGAGGATGACCAGGTTGACGGCCGACTTCTGGTAGCCGATGCGCAACTGCTCCGGCCCGGCCACGGCGGCCGGCGTCTCGGCGCGTGCGTACTGGCCAGCCAGGCTCCAGCTGAAAGCGGTGGTGCCCAGCAGTTGCAGGGCCTGGCGGCGCACGCGGTCCAGGCGGGGCTTCTTGGGGATGGCGTTCATGGTGCGGACTCCTTGCAGTGGGCTCAGGGGCGCGACGCGATCAGGTCCACGGGCGCGGCATGCAGCAGGTTGAGCTTGCGGGGGATGAGCTTGAGCTCGAAGAACGTGTCGGCGATCTGCTGCTGCTCGGCCAGGATCTCGCGCGTCACGGACGAGGTGCCGAAGCGTGCGCGGCTCAGGTACAGCTCGGTGATGGACTTGTCCAGCCCCAGGATGCTGGACAGCTCGGCGGCAGCGGCCGTCTGGTTCTTCGAGGCCCAGCGGTCAATCCCATCGACCTCTTCGATGGCAATGCGCAGCACATCGGCATTGCGCGTGGCGAAATCGCGCGAGGTGAAGTAGTAGGCGCGGTTGTTGACCACGCCCGTGGCATCGGCCAGCAGGCGGGCGTCCAGCGTCTTTTGCGCGGCAGCCAGGAAGGGGTCCCAGATCAGCCAGGCATCGACGGAGCCGCGCTCGAAGGCGGCGCGCGCATCGGCCGGCGCCAGGAAGACGGACTGCACATCGCCGTACTTCAAGCCATGCTTTTCCAGCAGCTTGACCAGGAAGTACTGCACGTTCGAGCCCTTGTTGTAGGCCACGCGCTTGCCCTTGAGGTCGTGCACGCTGCGGATGGGCGAATCCTTGGGCACGATCACCGCCTCCAGCCCGGGGCGCGGCACGGTGGCGCCCGCATAGACCAGGGGTGCGCCTGCGGCCTGCGCAAAGATGGGTGGGGCCTCGCCCACATCGCCGAAGTCGATGGAGCCCACGTTCAGCGCCTCCAGCTGCACGGGGCCGGCGTTGAACTCGATCCAGCGCACCGACACGCCCAGCGGCGCCAGCCGCTTTTCCAGCGTGCCCCGGCTCTTCAGGATGGACAGCCAGCCTTTTTGGTGGCCCACGCGCAGCACGCGGTCGCCCGCCTTGTCCTGGGCCAGGGCCGGGCCGCCCACCGTGGCGACTGCTGCGGCAAGGCCCGCGCCCAGCAGTTGGCGTCGGCGCCAGTTGGCTGTGTGTCGGGGGAAAGAATCAAACGAGACCATGACGGACATCCTTGGAAGAGTGGTGCGTGGTGCGTGGCGCAGGCAAAGCGCTGCCCATGCATGCGCGCGGCATGCAGCCAGAAAACAAAAAAAGGGAAGGCGGAGCAAGGGGCGGCCGCCTGCAGGACCAGGCCTGCAGGCGCACCGCACGGAGTCGTCAGGTGCTACATCGCCGGCTGGCGAAGGCCACGGTCTCGAAGCGAAGAAAAGAGCTGGATGCCACCACGCCTGCCTTGCCTGCCACTCCTGCCTTGTGCATCCGCACGCCTGCCTGCGCCGTGCGGCGCGGGGCCGGCAAAGAGTGGCGGGAGGTCAGGAAGATGGACATGGCGGATCGTGGGGGTTGGCAGGGGTCTGGGAAAGCGGGTGAATTCAGTGGGTGGGCGCCGGCCGGGCCGGCGCGCCGCACTCACTTCTTGGTGTAGATCTGGTCGAAGCTGCCGCCGTCGGCAAAGTGGTCCTTGTCGGCCTTGGCCCAGCCGCCGAAGGCCTGGTCGATGGTGACCAGCTCCAGCTTGGGGAACTTGTCCGCGAACTCGGCCTTGACCTTGGCGTCGGTGGGACGGTAGTAGTTGCGGCCGGCGATGCGCTGGCCTTCCTCGGAGTACAGGTACTTCAGGTACTCCTCGGCCACGGCGCGCGTGCCCTTCTTGTCCACGACCTTGTCGACCACGGCCACCGAAGGCTCGGCCAGGATGGACAGCGAAGGCACGACGATCTGGAACTTCTCGGGACCGAACTCCTTGAGTGCCAGGAAGGCCTCGTTCTCCCAGGCCAGCAGCACATCGCCCACGCCGCGCTGCACGAAGGTGATGGTGGCGCCGCGCGCGCCGGTGTCCAGCACGGGCACGTTCTTGAACAGCTTGCCGATGAAGTCCTTGGCCTGTGCGTCGCCGCCGTACTTGCGCTTGGCGAATTCCCAGGCGGCCAGGTAGTTCCAGCGCGCACCGCCGCTGGTCTTGGGGTTGGGCGTGATCACCTGCACGCCGGGCTTGATCAGGTCGTCCCAGTCCTTGAGGTTCTTGGGATTGCCCTTCTTCACCAGGAAGACGATGGTGGAGCTGTAGGGCGCCGAGTTGTGCGGCAGGCGCTTTTGCCAGTCGGCCTTGAGCAGGTTGCCGTTCTTGACCAGGGCGTCGATGTCGCCGGCCAGCGCCAGCGTGGCCACGTCGGCGTCGATGCCGTCGATGATGGAACGCGCCTGCTTGCCCGAGCCGCCATGCGACTGCTTGACGCTCACGTCCTGCCCGCTCTTGGCCTTCCAGTGCTTGGCGAAGGCCTGGTTGTATTCCACGTACAGCTCGCGCGTCGGATCGTAGGAGACATTGAGCAGTTGCACCGACTGGGCCAACGCCGGCAGAGCCGACAGGGTCAAGCCCGCGATCAGGCCGGCGGCGACAGGAAACTTGATAAAGTGGCGGCGAATTTTCATTGGAGTGTCGGTAGAGAGTGGAGACGACGGTCTGGTGCCGTGGAAAGCATTCTCAAAGCCAACTCTTAAAACTCAAACCAATAAGATTTCAGTTTGTTATTCCCAAAACATCTGAATCTCCACAAGACAAGGACTCAATTCCCCATGGCACGTACCGTTCACTGCATCAAGCTTGGCGTTGACGCTGAAGGCCTGGATTTCCCGCCCTACCCTGGCGAGCTGGGCAAGCGCATTTTTGAAGGCGTGAGCAAGCAGGCCTGGGCCGACTGGCTCAAGCACCAGACGATGCTGGTCAACGAAAACCGCCTGAACCTGGCCGACGCACGCGCCCGCCAGTACCTGGCCCGCCAGATGGAAAACCACTTCTTCGGCGGCGGCGCCGATGCGGCGGCCGGCTACGTGCCTCCTTCGGCCTGAGCCGCTTCGCGCCCTTTCACCGCCCCCGTCGCACCGCGCCGGGGGCGGTTTCATTTGCGGTGCCGCAAACGGCCGCCGCCCAGAGACCGCCTACAATGCCCGCCTTCTTGCGCTGGACGGCGCAGTGGCCGCACACCCTGCGGCGCGGGCCGGTATTCATCCGAGGTTTTCCGTGCTTCCATCCGTCTCCCTGCTGGAATCGTTCCAGGCATCGCAGTTCACCGTCATGCTGGTGATCTACCTCGTGGCCATCACGGCCGAAGCCATGTCGGGCGCGCTGGCGGCGGGCCGGCGCAACATGGACATCTTCGGCGTGGCCGTGATCGCCTTCGTCACCGCGCTGGGCGGCGGCACCATCCGCGACATGGTGCTGGGCCACTACCCCATCGGCTGGACGCAGCACCCTGAATATGTCTACCTGGTCATCTCGGCCGGGCTGCTGACCATCGTCGTGGCGCGCCACATGCACCATCTCAAGCAGGTCTTTCTGCTGCTGGACGCCATGGGGCTGATCGCCTTCTCGCTGATCGGCTGCAACGTGGCGCTGGAGCTGGGCTACCCGCCCGTGGTGGTGGTGATGTCGGGCATGCTGACCGGCATCAGCGGCGGCATTCTGCGCGACGTGCTGTGCAACCAGGTGCCGGTCGTCTTCCGGCGCGAGCTGTACGCCAGCGTGTCCCTGACCGTGTGCCTGCTGTTCCTGGGCCTTCGCACGCTGGAAGTGGGCTCCAACCTCAGCACCGTCGTCTGCTTTGCCGGCGGACTCACGCTGCGCCTGGCCGCCATCCGCTTCAAGTGGCGGCTGCCCGTGTTCTCCTACCAGCAGCGCTGGGAGGAGTAGTTCTGCCCCTTGCCCATGTCCGAACCCATTGAATGGCTGCCCGATGGCACGCCCTACAGCCCGCGCTTCGGCGACCGCTACCACAGCGAACTCGGCAGCCTGGACCAGGCCCGCCACGTCTTTCTGGGCGGCTGCGGCCTGCCGGCGGCCTGGGCCGATGCGCCGCAATGGCGCATCCTGGAGACCGGTTTCGGGTTCGGGCTGAATTTCCTCGTGGCCTGGGAAGCCTGGAAAGCCGATCCCCGGCGCCCGAGGCTGCTGCATTTCGTCTCGGCCGAAGCCTTTCCCGTCAGTGCCGACGCCATGCGCCAGGCCATGCCGCGCGAGCCAGGATTGCGCCTGCTGGCCGAAGAGCTGGCCACCCGGTTCCAGGGCCTGCTGCCCGGTGTGCACCGCCTCGCCTTCGAGCAGGGGCGCGTGCTGCTGACGCTGTACATCGGCGATGCCCAGGCCATGCTGAGGCGCCAGCAGCTCACGGCCGACAGCATCTACCTGGACGGCTTCACGCCGGAACTCAACCCCGACCTCTGGAGTGCTGACACCCTGCGCGCGCTGGCGCGCCATTGCCGGCGCGGCACGCAGCTGTCCACCTGGTGCGTGGCACGCACGGTGCGCGATGGCCTGGCCCAGCACGGCTTTCAGGTGCGCAAGGTGGATGGCGTGCGCCCCAAGCGCCACAACCTGCATGCCGTCTTCGACCCGGCCTGGCAACCGCGCGGGCCGCGTGCACAGCCGCAGGAAGCCATCACCCCACGGCGCTGCATGGTGCTGGGTGCAGGCATCGCCGGTGCGGCCGCCGCCGCCAGCCTGGCGCGCCGTGGCTGGCAGGTCACCGTGCTGGATGCTGCCGACGCGCCTGCAGCGGGCGCCTCCGCCCTGCCCGCAGGCCTGTTCTGCCCCCATGTCTCGCCCGATGACAGCCTGCTGTCCCGCCTGAGCCGCGACGGCGCACGCCTGACCCTGGCGCAGCTGCAAATGCTCTCCGGCCAGGGCCTGCTGCAACCGGGCACGGACTGGTGCGATACCGGCGTGCTGGAGCACGGCGTGGAAGCCGCCCCGCGGCTGCCGCGCGACTGGCAATCCCCCGGCCCGGGCGACCACTGGAGCCGGCCCGCCAGCGCCGATCAACTCTCGGCGGCCGGCCTGCCCGCCGACGCCCCGGCCTGCTGGCATGTGCAGGCCGGCTGGGTACGCCCGGCGCGGCTGGTGCAGGCGCAGCTGGCGCTGCCGGGCGTGCGCTGGCAGGGCCGCGCCTGCGTGGCACGTCTTGCATGCACCGACACAGCAGGTGGCGCGCCCGTCTGGCAGGCCCTGGATGCACAGGGCAATCTGCTGGCCGAGGCTGAACTGGTCGTTCTCGCACTGGGCCCTGCCACGAATGCGCTGCTGGAGCACAGCCTGGGCGCCCAGGCCGGCTGGCCGCTGCAGCCCATTCGCGGCCAGGTCAGCTGGGATGTGCACACCCCGGCCAGCGCGCAGGCCATGCCGCCCTTTCCCGTCAACGGCCATGGCAACCTGGTGCCTGCCATGCCGCTGCCCGGCGATGCAGCCGGGCCAGGCTGGGTCATGGGATCGACCTTCGAGCGCGACCAGACCGCGCTGCCGCCAAGTCCCGAAGACCAGGCCGCCGCCCATGCAGCCAATGGCGCCAAGCTGGCGCAGCTGCTGCCACGTGCCTACCAGGGCCTGCAAGGCTTCTTCGACGCGCCACCGCGCGCCACCTGGGGCGCCGTGCGCGTGGCCTCGCCAGACCGGCTGCCCGTGGTCGGACCGGTGTCCGATCAGGCTCCCGGCCTGTGGGCCCTGACGGCCATGGGCTCGCGCGGGCTCACCCTGTCGCTGCTGTGCGGCGAGCTGCTGGCAGCACGCCTGCACGACGAACCGCTGCCCCTGGACGCCAGGCTGGCGGCTGCCCTGGCCAGCGAACGCCTGGGCCGCAGGCGCTGAGCCGTTGAACCGCCCGGCCGCTGAACGGCCGGGCATTCACACAACGGCCTGAAAGAAAACCCGAGTCTTCCCGCAGACGGTTTTTTGTCACTCGTTATGTTTTTCAGTGCATATCGCTAGAATCCGGAACCTGTTTTCAAAAGGAAACAACCAGCCGCTCCCCGCGTTCAACCACACAAGAACCTGAAACCGTGACCCGCCAGCCCCGCTCCTGCGCTCCCGCATCCTCACCCGCCCTCTGCTCACCCTCGTTCCGCCTTCGCTCCAAGCTGACACACGCCCTGCTGCTCGCAGGTCTGGCCGCCAGCACGCAGGCGCAAGCCCAGGTCGAGGCCCCATCGGGTGCACCTGCAGCACCGGCTTCGCAGACCTTCCAATTGGGCACGGTCGATGTGCACGGTGCGCGTGATGAAGCACAGGCCATATCCGGCGATGAACAGCGACTGGGCGCCACCGAGATGCGCCAGCGCAATGCCGACACCGTGGCCGACGCCGTGCGCCTGCTGCCGGGCGCCACGCTGTCGCGCAACAATCGCAACGAGGAAATGATCTACCTGCGCGGCTTCGATCCGCGCCAGGTGCCGGTCTTCGTGGACGGCGTGCCGCTGTACGTGCCCTATGACGGCTATGTGGACTTCGGCCGCTTCACCACCTTCGACCTGTCCGAGATCCGCGTGGCCAAGGCTGGCGCATCGCTGATGTATGGCCCCAATACGCTGGGCGGCGCCATCAACCTGGTCACGCGCAAGCCCGTCAAATCGTTCGAGGGCGATGCACGCATCGGCGCAGGCGCAGGCGGCGAACGCAAGGCCGCCGTGAACCTGGGCGGCAACCTGGGCACCTGGTACTACCAGCTTGGCGCCTCCTACCTGGACGCGGACAGTTTTCCGCTGCCCAAGGGCTTCAAGGACTTCAAGAAGCAGCCCACCGACACGGGCAACTACCGCGACAACGCCTACCGCACGGACAAGCGGCTGTCGTTCAAGCTGGGCCTCACGCCCAATGCCACGGACGAATACGCGCTGGGCTATGTGCGCCAGGAAGGCGAGAAGGGCAACCCCGTGTATACCGGCAGCGCCACGGGCAAGAACGTCATCCGCTACTGGCGCTGGCCCTACTGGGACAAGGACAGCGTGTACTTTCTGAGCACCACGCGCATCAATGCCGACAACCTGCTCAAGACACGCATCTACCACGACACCTACCAAAACGGCCTGGACATGTACACGGACGCGAGCTACTCGCGCCATGACCCCACCAGCAGCTACAAGGACGTGAGCCAGGGCGCCAGCGTCGAGTGGGCCAACTACAGTTTCAAGGGCCATGCGCTGCGCCTGGGCGCGCACTACAAGATCGACGAGCACACCGATGCCGCCTCGGCCAAGGACCCCAGCAAGCACTACCGCGACGTGACGCGCTCGCTGGTGGTCGAGGACACGATCTCCCTGGCCGAGCGCTGGAGCCTGAACCTGGCACTCAGCCACGACCAGCGCGATGCGCGCGAGGTCTACCAGTGGCCCACGGGCTCCGCCAGCGCGACCAATGGCGTGGCCAAGCTCGGCTATGCGCTGGGCGGCGGCAGCGAGGCGTATTTCATCGCCTCGCACAAGACGCGCTTTCCCACCATCAAGGACCGCTACTCGGCACGCATGGGCACGGCCCTGGCCAACCCCGACCTGCAGCCCGAGACCGCCAACCACCTGGAGCTGGGCGTCAGCGGCTCGCCCTGGCAGGGCGGCCAGGGCCAGGCCGCGCTGTTCTACAGCCGCGTGCGCAACCAGATCCAGACCGTTGTCGTGGCCTCGGCCGAATGCGGCGGCGCCACCTGCAACCAGGCGCAGAACGTGGGGCGCACGCGCAACATCGGCATGGAGCTGTCCCTGGCCCAGCAACTGTCCGCGCAATGGGGCGTGAACGCCGGCTACACCTACTTGAACCGCCGCAACACCAGCGACTCCAGCATCACGCTGACCAACACGCCGCGCCACCGTCTGCTGGCCGGTGTCCAGTGGCGTCCGCTGGCGCAGTGGGAATTCAATGCCGAGGTAGAGACCGAGAAGGGCCGCTACGTGCCGCTGTCGGGCAGCGGCCAGCTGCAGACGCTCAAGCTGCCCGGCTACGGCATTGCCAACCTGCGCGCACGCTACAAGCCGCGCAGCGACATCACCGTGGACTTTGGCGTGGCCAATATCGGCGACAAGTGGTACCAGTTCGATGACGGCCTGCCCATGCCGGGCCGCAGCTGGTATGTCAACCTGGGCTATCGCTTCTGAAGCACGGACTGCCCCCTGAATCCATGGAACCGCTCTGCCCCGATCGCCGCCGCCTGCTGGGCGCCCTGCCCGCGCTGGCAGCCCTGAGCGGCTGCGCCGCCCAGCCGGCCGAACCTGCCAGCGTGAACGTGGCCGTGGTCGGCGGCCTGTCGCTGTGCGGTGTGTGGCCGCGCCTGGCCGACGCGGCGGGCCGCAGCCTGGGCCTGTCCGTGCGCACTGCCGTTGCCGCGCCCAAGGAGGGCGTGATCCCCGCCATGGCCCAGGGCCGCGCCCAGCTGCTGCTCATCCACGCCAGCGACGAAGCCATGTCGCTGGAGGCTGCCGGCCTGGCATCGGCCGCGCGGGTCTGGGGCTGGAACGAGCATGTGTTCGGCGGCCCAGCGCATGATCCGGCCGGGGTGCGTAGTGCGGCCGATGGGGTGCAGGCCATGCGCCGCATCGTTGCCAGCGGCTCGCCCTTCATCGCGCTGCGCGACCCCGGCAGCTATACCGTGGTCCAGCGGCTGTGGCGCCGCGCCGGCATACGGCCCGACGCACGCTGGCTGCGCGCCGACACCGGGCCGCGCCCCCAGGCCGTGCTGCAGTTGGCGGCCGAGCTCCAGGCCTATGCCGTGGTCGGCCATATCCCGCTGCATTTCGGCAAGATGGGCGCGCCCGGCATCGAGCTGCTGCTGCACGGCGACCCGCTGATGCGCCGGCCCTATGTGCTGCTCACGCCCGGGCCGCGCCATCCGGCCGACGCTGGCCAGCGCCGCAGCGCGCAACGGCTGGCCGAGCATCTGCTGTCCGCACCGGGCCAGCAGGAACTGGCGCTGGCCAATGTGGCAGCCGGAGGTCCCTGGATCTTCGGGCGCGACAGCATGCCCCTGGTCAACGACACCGGCGGCGGCCAGGAGTAAAAACCTGCCTGGATTCCACAAGCACCGCATGCCATGAACTCACCTGCCACCCTGCCCCTGGCCGCCCTGGTCCATCCCGACGACGAGCATGCAATGGAGCTGCTGCTCGAACGCGTGGCACGCCGCCTGCAAGGCGCGGGCTGGCGCGTGGGCGGGCTGGTGCATCGCCAGGACCGCTATGCCAACGGCAACAAGCGCATGCAGCTGTTCGACCTGCGCAGTGACCGCCAATTCGAGCTGTCCCAGGACCTGGGCTGCGCCTCGCGCGCCTGCAGTCTCAACCCCCAGGCCCTGGCCCAGGCCAGCGCCGTGCTGCGCCAGGCGCTGGACGATGGCGTGGATCTGGTGGTGATCAACCGCTTCGGCATCGTCGAGGCCTCGGGGCAAGGCTTTGCCGCCGAATTCGCGGCCTTTGTCGAGGCCGGCACGCCCGTGCTCACGGCCGTCGCGGCCCGCCATCTTGAAGACTGGCGCAGGTACACCGGCAGCCTGCATGCCGAGCTGGCAGCCGATGAGGTGCAGATCGAGCAATGGTGCCAGGCACAGCTTGAGCGCCGTGGCTGCGCCAGCCCCATCCCCTGATTTTCATGACCGATCTTCTGTTCACCCGCCGCCGCTGGCTGGGCCAGGCCATGGCGGCACTGGCCTCATCGGCTCTTGTTCCCGGCCATGCCCAGACCACGACCATTGCCGCGCGCATAGGCCAGATACCGGACGCGACCAAACTGCGCCGGGTGTTTGCTGCAGGCCCGCCCGCAGGCGTGCTGGTGGCCACGCTGGCACCGCACAAGCTGCTGGGCTGGCCCCAGCAGCTGGACGATGTCTCGCGCGCCTATCTGGGGCCCACACTGCAGGCGCTGCCGCATCTGGGCCGCCTGTCCGGGCGCGGCAGCACCATGCCGCTGGAGTCGCTGCTGAAGCTGCAGCCCGACCTGGTGCTGGACGCCGGCACGGCCGATGCCACCTATATCTCTGCCACCGAGCGGCTGGCGCGCCAGACCGGCCTGCCCTGCGTGCTGATCCAGGGCTCGCTGGCCGACCACGCACGCCAGTTGCGCGAGGTTGGCGCCTTGCTGGGCGAGGCCGCACGTGGCGAAACCCTGGCCCGCCATGCCGATGCCGTGGCGGCGCTGGCGCAGCGTGCCACCCAGGGCCTGGCACCGGCCGAGCGCCCGCGCGTGTACTTCGCGCGCAGCGCCAACGGCCTGGAAACGGGGCTGGCGGGCTCCATCAATGTGGAAGCCGTCGAATATGCGGGAGGGCGCAATGTGGCCGCCGATGCAGGGCGTGGCGGGCTCACGCGAGTGTCCATGGAGCAGATCTTGGCCTGGGACCCGCAGGTCATCGTCACGCAGGAACCCGGCCTTGCCGAGCGCATGCGCCAGGACCCGCTGTGGCGCGGCGTGGCCGCCGTGCGCTCGGGCCGCGTGCACTGCGCGCCGGTCTGGCCCTTCGGCTGGCTGGACGGGCCGCCCGGCGTCAACCGGCTGATCGGTGTGCGCTGGCTGCTGGAAAAACTCCACCCACAGGCGCCGGCCCTGCAGGGACTGCCGCCGTTGGAACGCGAGGTGCGCGACTTCTACCGCCTGTTCTACGGCGCCGACCTGTCGCCCGCAGCGCTGGGCAGGCTGATGGAGACTGCGCGTTGATGCCTGCCACAGGCCGCCGCCTGGGGTGGGTGCTCGCACTGGCCTTGCTGGCCGCCGTGCTGCTGTGGGCGCTGGCGGCGGGTCAGTTCTCCATCGCGCCGCAGCAGCTGTGGCAATCGCTGCTGGCGCGCGCAATGGGCACAGCCTCGCCCTTGTCGGCCAGCGCCGAGACCGTGCTCTGGAACATCCGCCTGCCGCGCATCGCCGCAGGCCTGGCCGTGGGCGCCACGCTGGCGGCGGCAGGCGCGGCCTACCAGGGCATGTTCCGCAACCCGCTGGTCTCGCCCGACATCCTGGGCGTCTCGGCCGGTGCCGGCCTGGGCGCGGTGCTGGGCATCTTCCTGGGCTGGTCCATGGCGGCCGTGCAGGCCCTGGCCTTTGGCGGCGGGCTGGCCGCCGTGGCCGTGGTGGTGGCCATCAGCGCCAGCGTGCGCCGCCATGACCCCGTGCTGGTTCTGGTGCTGGCCGGCATTGCGCTGGGAGCGCTGCTGGGCGCGGGCATCGCCCTGGTCAAGACGCTGGCCGACCCCAATACGCAGCTGCCATCCATCACCTTCTGGCTCATGGGCGGCCTGAGCGCCGTGACGCTGCCCGAGCTGGGTGCCACGGCGCCCGTGATGCTGTGCGCCCTGCTGCCCCTGATGCTGCTGCGCTGGCGCATCAACCTGCTGGGCCTGCCCGACGAGGAGGCGCTGGCCCTGGGCGTGCCCGTGGCACGCCTGCGCCTGCTGCTGGTGGCCTGTGCCACGCTGGGCACGGCGGCGGCCGTATCGCTGGCCGGCATCGTGGGCTGGGTGGGGCTGGTGGTGCCGCATGTGGCGCGCCTGCTGGTGGGCCCCAATTTCGTGCGCCTGCTGCCGGCCTCGGCGCTGCTGGGCGCGGGCTTCGTGGTTGCGGCCGACACGCTGGCGCGCAGCGCGGCACGCATCGAGCTGCCGCTGGGCATTCTCACGGCCCTGGTCGGCGCGCCCTTCTTTCTCTACCTGCTGTCGCGCACGGGGCGCAATGACTGAAGTGCAGGCCCCACCCGTGCTGCAGACGCTGGCCCTGGCCACGGGCCATGGGCGCCGGCGCGTCAGCCAGGGGCTGGACCTGGCCATTGCCGCAGGCGAGGTGCTGTGCCTGCTGGGCCCCAACGGCTGCGGCAAGACCACGTTGTTCCGTACCGTACTGGGCCTGCTGGCGCCGCTGGCCGGAGAGGTGCGCGTGCAGGGCCAGCCCGTGCACAGCTGGCCGCGTGCCGAGTTTGCGCGGCGCGTGGGCTATGTGCCCCAGGCGCAGGCCGGCGTCTTCGGCTTCGAAGCGCTGGACATGGTGCTCATGGGCCGTGCCGCGCGCCTGCCTGCGCTGGCCCGGCCTTCAAGTGCCGACCGCGCCCTGGCGCTGGGCTGCCTGGAGCAGTTGGGCATCGCCCATCTGGCGCTGCGCCCCTATACCGAGCTGAGCGGCGGCGAGCGCCAGCTGGTGCTGATCGCACGCGCCCTGGCCCAGGAGCCCGCGCTGCTGGTCATGGACGAGCCCACGGCCAGCCTGGACTTCGGCAACCAGATCCGCGTGCTGGACCAGATTGCCGCGCTGCGTGCACGCGGCATGGCCGTGCTGCTGTCCACCCACCAGCCCGAGCATGCGCTGCAGGTGGCCGACCGCATCGCCCTGCTGGGCCGCGGCGGCCTGCAGGCCTGCGGTGCGGCGGCGCAGGTGGCGACACCGGCCGCGCTGGCTGCGCTCTATGGGGTGAGCGAGGCGGCGGTGGCGGCGCGGCTGCCCGCAGACCTGGACAGGCGCAGCGTTGGCATCTAGTGCTTGGGAACGGGCAGCCTCCAGCCAGGCGGGGGCTGCAGCGGGCGACCTGCGTCCTTGAGCATGCGCTCCAGCAGTTGCTGTTCGCTGTGGATGGAGGAATCGGACAACAGCCGGACAAACGGATCGCCACCCGCCTGCATGCTCAGTGGGTTGGACTCGTGCATCAGCCAGTCCAGCTGGCGCCGCCGGGATTGCACTGCAGCGCGCTCGGCCGGGGTTCTGGCCAGCCAGCGCCGTATCGCCAGTCCAAAGGCCTCATCCAGCACGGTGGACGAGCGTTCCGTCATCAGGTGCGCCACATGCAGGCAGTCGGCATCTCGCGCCGGGGCATCGCCCCGCTTTTCGGGTTTGCAGGCATCGATCAAGGTCCGGTAGCCCGGCAGTTCAAAGGCCGCCCAGATGCCCATGGCCGTGATGGCAGCGCCTTCCTCAGGGCGGTAGGGCTGCCCACCTCCAAACGCCTGCAACTCCTCGGCCGTGGGCGGGTGTTTCAGCAGCACCGACTGCATCCAGCGCACGCCCTCATACATGTGCAGGTCCGCATAGCGGCTTTCGCGCGCGGCAGTCAGCAACTCCTGCGGCCCCAGCGCCTGCCACATCAGCGCAGTGAGATTACTGGGCTCCAGCGCCAGCCAGCGGCGCGCAGCCTGCGCCCGCAACTCGCCTTCACGTTCAGGCGCCCTGGCGGCCAGCAGTTGATAGGCCAGCACGTCCTGCCCTGCCCGCTCCAAGGCAGCCTGGCGCCATTGCAGGGCTCGGCTGTCGGCATCCTCTTGTCGGAAGGGTGGGACCGACAGATTTGCCAGGATGGCCGCAAAGGCCAGATCGCGCCCGCTGCCGGAACCGGCCAACTGCGCCGCCACGCGATGCAGATACGCATCCCAGGCTGATTCCTGTGCGGATTCGTCGGGTTCAGGCGTGTCAGCTGTGTGCGCTGCTGACAACGGGGACGGCGGCGGTGCCGGCTTCTGGGCCTGCGCCTGAGCAGCAGTTGCCAATGCCAAGGCCAGCCCGATGGCGGCACAACGGTTTCGCATTATGAAATCCTCTCTCTGGCCGGAAAGCATATCGGCCGCTCATGCGTTTGACATGCCCAGCCCCACAAAGCCTGCTGCCATTCACTTATATCCATATCCACATACTTGCAGGACAAAACAATCGTTTGCTTCTATAAGGCCATTGCTTACATTTCCGTCCATGCAGGGTTCTGCGCGCGTTTCCCGCAAGTGCCTCGGTGCCACGCAATGAACCCCTGCACCGCCGCCACTGGCGGCAGTCGAAGACCCCACATCCGAAGCGCCATGTACCAATACACCGAATTCGACAAACAGTTCATCCGCCTGCGCGCCGAGCAGTTCCGTGACCAGCTCGAACGCTGGCAGGCCGGCAAGCTCTCGGAGGATGAGTTCAAGCCCCTGCGCCTGCAAAACGGCTGGTATGTGCAGCGCTACGCGCCCATGCTGCGCGTGGCCGTGCCCTACGGCGAACTGTCCAGCGCCCAGCTGCGCGTGCTGGCCCGCGTGGCCCGCGAGTACGACCAGCCCGACGCCGCCCTGCTGGCCGAGGCCCGCGCCACCCAGGACCGGCTGGGCGACATCCCGCTGCACGACGGCCGCCGCATCGGCTCCGACCTGAAGTTCGGCTACGGCCACTTCACCACGCGCACCAACGTCCAATACAACTGGATCCCGCTGTCCAAGGCCGCCGACGTGATGGACCTGCTGGCCAGCGTGAACCTGCACGGCATCCAGACCAGCGGCAACTGCATCCGCAACATCAACAGCGACGCGCTGGCGGGCATTGCCATCGACGAGATCGCCGACCCCCGCCCCTTCACCGAAATCCTGCGCCAGTGGAGCACGCTGCACCCCGAGTTCAGCTTCCTGCCGCGCAAGTTCAAGGTCTCCATCAGCGGCGCCGAGGAAGACCGCGCCGCGCTGGGCTGGTACGACGTGGGCCTGCAGTTGCTCAAGAACGAGGCTGGCGAGCTGGGCTTCAAGGTGCGCGTGGGCGGCGGCATGGGCCGCACGCCCACCATCAGCCCGGTGCTGCGCGAGTTCCTGCCCTGGAACCAGCTGATGAACTACCTGGAAGCCGTGATCCGCGTCTACAACCGCTACGGCCGCCGCGACAACGCCTGGAAGGCGCGCATCAAGATCCTCGTGAAGTCCGAAGGACAGAATTTCATCGACCAGGTCGATGAGGAATTCCGCCAGATCGTCGAGGTCGAGGGTGGCCCCCACACCATCACGCAAGCCGAGTACGACCGCGTGGCCGCCAATTTCCGCGAGCCCGAGCTGGACCTGTCGCCCGCCAATGCCGAGGCCGAGACCCTGGCCCTGCTGCGCACGGCCGCCGAGGAAGACAAGGACTTCGGCCGCTGGCTGATCAGCAACGTGCGCCCGCACCGCCACCCGCAACTGCGCGCCGTGCTGCTGTCGTTCAAGCGCCTGGGCTACGCGCCCGGCGACGCCACGGCAGACCAGATGGATGCCGCCGCCGCGCTGGCCGACCAGTTCTCGGCCGGCGAGATGCGCGTCACCCACGAGCAGAACCTGCTGCTGCCCTGGGTGCGCCGCGACCAGCTGCCCCAGCTGTACAAGGCGGCCAAGGCCCTGGGCCTGGCCAAGCCCAACATCGGCCTGCTGACCGACATGATCGCCTGCCCCGGCGGCGACTTCTGCTCGCTGGCCAATGCACGCTCCCTGCCCATTGCCGAGGCCATCACCGAGCGCTACCAGGACCTGGACGAGCTGTGGGACCTGGGCGAGATCGACCTGCACATCAGCGGCTGCATCAACAGCTGCGGCCACCACCACAGCGGCCATATCGGCATCCTGGGCGTGGACAAGGACGGCAAGGAGTGGTACCAGATCACGCTAGGCGGCGCCGACGGCTCCCACCTGTCCGGCCCGGCCACGCCCGGCAAGATCATCGGCCCCTCGTTCAGCGCCGCCGAAGTGCCCGGCGTGATCGAGGCCCTGCTGGCCACCTACCGCGAGCAGCGCCAAAGCGAAGGCGGCCGTTTCGAGACCTTCATCGCCACCGTGCGCCGCGTGGGCATCGACCCGTTCAAGGCAGCCGGCAATGCCGCCCGCCACCCCGCCAAGCACACCGAGGAAGCGGCCGCCTGACCCCAGGTGAGAGCCGCAGGAGATTCCCATGAAAATCATCGCCGCCCAAGAGCACCAAAGCCCGGCCGAAGGCCAGCAGACCATCATCGCCCCGGCCAATGACGCCGATCCCTTCACGCTGGACCTGACCGGCGTGCAGCGAATCGACCTGCACTTTCCCAAGTTCACCGATGGCCGCGCCTTCAGCCAGGCGCGCCTGCTGCGCAAGCGCCTGGGCTTTCAGGGCGAGATCCGCGCCACCGGCGACGTGCTGATCGACCAGCTGGTGCAGATGCAGCGCTGCGGCTTCGACGTGGCCGTGCTGCGCGAAGGCGTGGACATCGCCGACGCCCAGCGCCAGCTCGACCGCTTCCACGGCTTCTACCAGGGCGATGCCGTGCATCCCGAGCCCCACTTCGTCAAGGCGGCCTGACATGGGTGCGCAAAGCTTTCTGTCGCGACAGGCATCGGCCAAGGCCACCGAGGTCAACGGCCGTGCCAGCAGCGGCTTTGCCGACAAGCTGGCCGCCACCGAGGCCTTGCTGCGCGAGGCTGCGGCGCTGGGCGCCGAGGCCGTGACGCAGGCCTCCAGCCTGGGCGCCGAGGATGTGGTGATCACCGACATCATCCACCGCCTGGGCCTGGACATCCCCGTCTTCGTGCTGGACACCGGCGCGCTGCACACCGAGACCCTGGCCCTGCTGGAGCGCACCCAGTCGCTGCCCGGCCTGAGCGTCAAGGTCTACCGGCCGCAGCTCGAATCGGTGATCCACTTCATCCGCGACAACGGCCAGGACGCCATGTACCGCAGCATCGAGCTGCGCAAGGCCTGCTGCGGCGTGCGCAAGATGGAGCCGCTGGCGCGTGCGCTGGCCGGCAAGAGCGCCTGGATCACGGGCCTGCGCCGCGAGCAGTCCAATGCCCGCGCCGACGTGCCCGCCGTGGACCGCAGCGAGGTCGAGACCAAGGGCCTGACCAAGTTCAACCCGCTGACCGACTGGACCCAGGGCGATGTCTGGCACTACATCGCCAGCCACGGCGTGGACTACAACCCCCTGCACGACCAGTTCTATCCCAGCATCGGCTGCGCACCCTGCACGCGCGCCGTCAGCCTTGGCGAGGACTTCCGCGCCGGCCGCTGGTGGTGGGAGGATGAAGCGGCCAAGGAATGCGGCCTGCATGCCAAGAAGTGAAGCCTGCAGGGTTTGACACCGATCTGATTGGAAACCAAGAAATGAATGCCCGTGTGGACACCTCCGTGCTGAGCCATCTCAGCAACCGCCACCTCGACGCCCTTGAAGAGGAAACCATCTTCGTGCTGCGCGAAGTGGCCGCCGCCTTCGAGCGCCCCACCCTGCTGTTTTCGGGCGGCAAGGACTCGCTGGTCATGCTGCGCTGCGCCGAAAAGGCCTTCGGCAAGGGCCGCATCCCCTATCCGCTGCTGATGATCGACACTGGCCACAACTTCCCGGAAGTGACCGATTTCCGCGACCTGCGCGCCAAGGAGCTCGGCGCCGAACTCATCGTGCGCAGCGTCGAGGACTCCATGGCACGCGGCACAGTGCGCCTGGCCCATCCGGGCGAAAGCCGCAACGTCCACCAGTCGGTAACACTGCTGGAGGCCATCGATGAATTCCGCTTCGACGCCCTGATCGGCGGAGCCCGCCGCGACGAGGAAAAGGCCCGCGCCAAGGAACGCATCTTCAGCCACCGCGACAGCTTCGGCCAATGGCAGCCCAAGGCCCAGCGCCCCGAGCTGTGGACGCTGTTCAACACGCGTCTGGCCCCCGGCGAGCACTTCCGCGTGTTCCCCATCAGCAACTGGACTGAACTCGATGTCTGGCAATACATCGAGCGCGAGCAGATCGCCCTGCCCAGCATCTACTACACGCACAAGCGCGAAGTGGTGGAGCGCCGCGGCCTGCTGGTGCCCGTGACCGAACTCACGCCCCCGCGCGACGGCGAGGAAGTCGTGGTGCGCGACGTGCGCTTTCGCACCGTGGGCGACATCACCTGCACCTGCCCCGTGGAAAGCGAAGCCGCCACGGCAGCCGACATCGTGCTCGAAACCCTGGCCGCCGAAGTCAGCGAACGCGGCGCCACGCGCATGGACGACAAGACCAGCGACGCCTCCATGGAAAAGCGCAAGAAAGACGGATATTTCTGATGACCACCGCAAGCATTGCCGCCGACGCAGCCGTCGCGGATTCCACGGCCACCCAGGCCAGCCAGGCCACACAGCAGACCGCCGCCAACGCCTCGGCCCTGCGCTTCATCACCTGCGGCTCCGTCGATGACGGCAAGAGCACGCTGATCGGCCGCCTGCTGGTGGACACGCGCGCCGTGCTGCAGGACCAGTTGGCCGGCGTCACCAAGAGCGGCGAGACCGACCTGGCGCTGCTGACCGACGGCCTGTCGGCCGAGCGCGAGCAGGGCATCACCATCGACGTGGCCTACCGCTACTTCGCCACCGAAAGCCGCAAGTTCATCATCGGCGACGCGCCGGGCCATGAGCAGTACACGCGCAACATGGTCACCGCCGCCAGCAGCGCCGACGCCGCCGTGGTGCTGGTCGATGCCACCAAGCTCGACTGGAAGAACCCGCAGCTCACCCTGCTGCCGCAGACGCGCCGCCACAGCCTGCTGGCCCACCTGCTGCGCGTGCACTCGCTGGTGTTTGCCGTCAACAAGCTCGACGCCGTCGAAGACCCGCAACAGGCCTTCGTCCACATCCGCGGCGCGCTGGAGCGCTTCACGGCCGAGGCCGGCATTGCCTCCGCAGCCACCGTGCCCGTCTCGGCCCTCAAGGGCTTCAACGTGGTCAACGCCGAGCCCGGCTGGGCCGGCTACGACGGCCCCAGCCTGCTGCAGCTGCTGGAGCAGTTGCCCAACACGCCGACCGACACCGGCCTGGCGCTGGCCTTCCCCGTGCAATGGGTGGAGAAATTCTCGTCCTCGGCCGATACCAGCCAGGGCCGCCGCGTGTTCTGGGGCCGCGTGGCCGCAGGCCGCGCACGCGTGGGCGACGCCGTGCAGATCCTGCCCAGCGGCCAGCAGGCCGTGATTGCCCAGGTGCTGGACCATGCCCGCGTTCCCGGCTCCATCGACGCAGGCCTGTCGGCCGGCATCACGCTGGACCGCGAGGTCGATGTCTCGCGCGGCGACTGGCTCGTCGCAGCCCCTGCGGCTGCAGCGGCCGCTGCCGATGACGACTTCGACGCCCAGGAAGCGCAGCCCGCATGGCCCAGCAAGCGCGAACTGACCGCCACCGTGGCCTGGATGGACGAGCAGCCGCTGGTCCCCGGCCGCACCTACCTGGCGCTGCATGGCCACCGCTGGATCAAGGCCAAGGCCCGCCGCGTGGTACACCGCCTGAACATCCACACGCTGGCCCAGGAAGAGGCCACCCAGCTGGAGCCCAACGCCATCGGCCGCGTGGAGCTGCTGCTGCAGGAAAGCATTCCCGCAGCGCCCTTCGCCCAGGCCCGCCAGTTGGGTGCGCTGATCCTTGTGGACACGGCCAGCCACGCCACCGCAGGCGCTGCACTGCTGGATTGAGCAACTGGACAGTCCCGCTTCGCGAGCCGGCACATGCCGGCTCGTGGGCTTTCGGAAAACCGCAGCAGTCCGCGCCAGAATCCATGCCATGTGCGGGACTGGCTCCTGAAAAATTTTAGAATCCCGGGTTGATACCGACATTCACACTGCCATAAAAGACTCCCATGACTCACGTCGTCACCGAAAACTGCATCAAGTGCAAATACACAGATTGTGTGGATGTCTGCCCCGTGGACTGCTTCCGCGAAGGCCCCAACTTCCTCGTGATCGATCCTGACGAGTGCATCGACTGCGCCGTGTGCATTCCCGAATGCCCGGCCAATGCCATCTTTGCCGAGGAAGACGTCCCCGCCGACCAACTGGCCTTCATCAAGCTCAATGCCGAGCTGTCGCTGGAAAAGGGCTGGAAGAGCATCACCAAGCGCAAGGCCTCGCTGCCCGACGCCGACGACTGGAACGGCAAGCCCGGCAAGCTGGACCAGCTCGAACGCTGAAGCCGCGCAGCCCATGCAAGACACCTCCGGCACGCAACCGATCCAGACCGATGCCCTCGTCATAGGCGCGGGCCCGGCGGGCCTGTTCCAGGTGTTCCAGCTGGGCCTGCAAGGCATTCGCTGCCATGTCGTCGATGCCCTGCCCCATGTGGGCGGGCAGTGCGCGCAGCTGTACGGCGACAAGCCCATCTACGACATCCCGGGCATTCCGGTATGCACGGGCCATGAACTGGTCCAGCTGCTGCAGCGGCAGATCGCGCCCATGGACGCGCAGCTGCACCTTTCCCAGCAGGTCTCCCAGCTGCAGCGCATGGACGATGGCCGCTGGCTGGCGCAGACCACGCACGGCCTTGAACTGCATGCGCGCAGCGTCTTCATTGCAGCTGGCGTGGGCGCTTTTGTGCCCAAGGCGCTGAAGGTGCCCGGCGTGGAGCTGCTGGCTGCAGGCCAGCTTCACTACCATCCTGCCGATCTGGAAATGGTGCGCGGCCAGACCGCCATCGTCCACGGTGGCGACGAAGAGGCCGTGGCCGCGGCCATTGCCTGCGCCGACAGGGCCCAGGCCACCTACCTGCTCCACCGCCGCGACGCCTTCCAGGCTTCGGCCGCACTGCTGGAGCGCCTGCAGGAGCTGCGCGACAGCGGCGCCATCCGCGTGGTGATCGGCCAGATCACGCAACTGCATGCCGATGCAGGCCAACTGCGCGCCGTGCAGTGGATGGATGGCGAAGGCCAGGAGCACGAACTGGCGGCGCAGCAACTGGCCGTCTGCCTGGGCATCTCCCCCCGCCTGGGCCCGGTCGCCGAATGGGGCCTGGCCATGGAACGCAAGCAGCTGCTGGTGAACCCTGCAACCCAGGCCACCGATGCGCCAGGCATCTATGCGATTGGCGACATCGTCAGCTACCCGGGCAAGCACAAGCTGATCCTGTGCGGCTTCCATGAAGCCACCATGGCGGCCTTTGCCGCCGCCGAGTATCTGCAGGGCGAAAAACCGCTGCTGCAGTACACGACGACCAGCGCACGGCTGCACGCCATCCTTGGCGTTTCCCACCCGCAGGCATGATTGCTCGTGGCCGCACCCCGGCGGCCCTACAGTTTGGTGCGGCAGTGTCGATAGAGTTGGCAGCGTCCACTCATGCACATCAAGCCTATGGTTGCCACACTCGAAGCCCCTCCCAGCACCGCGATCGCGCCACCGGCCGATCCGCGCAGCTTCACCTTCCAGATGCCGCTGTTTCGCCCCGGCACGCATGTCACGCAAAACGGCAAGGCCGAGAAGGTCAGCCACGTGATACTGCGCCGCCGCGAACTGATGGTCTACCTGGTCGGCCATGAAGACCCCGTCAGGCCTGAACGGCTGAGCATCACGCCTTCGATGTTCACCACACAGCGGCGCCCTGAAGCCTTGAGCTGGATCCTTTGAAAGAAACCGGGCCTGGGCCCGGTTTCATCGATCATCCATCCAGGCTCAGGCCTCGTTGCGCCCGGCCATCTTCTGGCCCAGGCGCACGGGCGCAGCATGCGTCCACTGCCCGTTGAAGCGAAGCCCTGCCGATGCGGGAAACAGCATGACGACGGTGGAGCCCAGCTGGAAGCGCCCCATTTCCTCGCCCTGGCCCAGGACTATGGACTGGTCGTCATAGCGCCAGTCCTGGATGCGTCCGGGACGGGGCGGATTGACGATGCCGTGCCACACCGTTCCCATGCTGCCCACGATGGTGGCCCCCACCAGCACCAGCACCATGGGGCCATGGTCGGTATCGAAAACGCAGACCACGCGCTCGTTGCGCGCAAACAGGCCCGGCACGCCGCGCGCCGTGACCGGGTTGACCGAGAACAGTTCGCCCGGCACATAGATCATGCGCCGCAGCCGGCCTGCACAGGGCATGTGGATGCGGTGGTAGTCGCGCGGGCTCAGGTAGATGGTGGCGAAATGCCCGTTGTCGAATTGCCGCGCCAACTGCGCATCGCCTCCGACCAGCGCCGTGGCGCTGTAGCTGTGTCCCTTGGCCTGGAAGATCTGCTCGCCCTCGATGGCGCCGATCTGGCTGATGGCCCCATCCACCGGACAGACCCAGTCGGCCGAAGCCAGCGGCCGCACACCGGGCTTGAGCGCCCGCGTGAAGAACTCGTTGAAGCTGGCATAGGCCGCAGGATCGGAATCGGCCGCCTCCGACATGTCCACGCCATAGCGTGCAATGAAGCGCCGGATGACTGCCGTGGTCAGGTCGCCAGCACGCGCCTGGGCCAGGCGCCCCATGACGGCAGTCAGCGCCTGCTTGGGCAAAAGATACTGGGAGAGAACGGCAAGTCGATCAGACATCGAGGTTTTGCTATGAAAGTAATAGAAGTTGTGGGCGGATTCTAGCCAACCCACACCCTTCGCCCTCCACTCCTCCCGCCGCTTTCAGCACTTGTCACGCCCGCCTTGAAGCCAAGCGCACGATTTCTGGAGGCCGCGGATGAAACGCAGATGACAAAGGCAGCACCGTTCCAGCAAAAATCCAACCTGTGTTTTGCGTGCGACGGCCGCATTGGGCCGCGCACGCGCAGGAATGCAACGCTGTAGAATTGGGAGGTTTAGCTGTTGCCGGGCTTTGCCTTTGCGACACCATTGTGACCTGGCCTTCCGTTCGGTCTGCGCCTCTTGCGCAGAACATCCACTGCTTTTTCAGCCTCGGCCCACGTACCCCATGTTCTGTGGGCCAGGCAAGGCCTTCGTGGTTCCGACAAGTGAGTGCCGCAACCGACCCAGACCTGAGAGATTGAACACATGGCCAAAGAAGAACTGATTGAAATGCAGGGTTCCGTCACGGAAGTCCTGCCTGACTCTCGCTTTCGTGTGACGCTGGAAAACGGACACCAGCTGATCGCCTACACCGGCGGCAAGATGCGCAAGCACCACATCCGCATCCTGGCTGGCGACAAGGTGTCGCTGGAGATGTCGCCCTACGACCTGACCAAGGGCCGCATCACCTTCCGCCACCTGGCCAACCGCGGCCCGGGACCTGGCTCGCGTTGAGCAAAAAATTCGCCCATTGCGAAAATACCCATTTTTTTGACGCTACAATAGCGTTTTAGTCGGAGCGTAGCGCAGCCTGGTAGCGCATCTGCTTTGGGAGCAGAGGGTCGCGAGTTCGAATCCCGCCGCTCCGACCAAATGATTCAAGCCCCTGGTTCGAAAGAGCCAGGGGCTTTTGTCTGCCCAGATCGCAAGTGTTCAACCGAGCTTCGCCAGCGCAGCGCCCGCAGCACGAGCACAAACCTTTCACACCCTTGCCTCCAAGACTGGCAACCAGCCAGCAGATCGGCCCATGCGACTTTGGGAAATGGCAGCAGCTTGCGTTGAGCCTGCTCCTACAGCCCCGCAAGCCGCGCCAGGCCAGACTGGGACTCCCAAATCAAGAAGGAGCTCCAATGAATTCCAACAGCCTTCAGCGCCGCACAACCCTGGCCCTCGTGATGTCCGCAGCACTGCTGGGTGCATGCGCCCAGACCCAGCCGGCGCCCAATGCGCCCGTCACTGCGGTCATGGGAACTGTTGACCTGAGGGAGCCCGCTCCGCTTGCGCCCGATGCCGTGCTGGTCGTCGAATTGCAGGACACCTCGCGCGCCGATGCTCCCGCCCCGGTGATATCCCAGCAGTCCATGCGGCTCGAAGGCCTCAAGCCGCCCTACAGCTTCAAGCTGCCCGTCGAGCCCAGCCGCCTGAATCCTGCCTCGCAGTACACGGTCACCTCACGCATTACCCAGGGTAACCAACTCATCTTCATCAATGACACCGTCCACCCGGTCCTGACCCGTGGTGCAGGCTCGAAGGCCGACATGATGCTGGTGCGCGTCGCCCCTTGACCCCACTCCTTGAACGACCAAAGCCCGCAGGAAACCTGGCGGGCTTTGTCACGCAGGGGGCCAGACCGCCATCAAGGCATGCCGTTGGCGCCGTGCAGGCGAAAGCCCGCCCGCTCGCAAAGCTGTTCGTAGTAGGCGCGGACTGCGGGCAATTCAGGGCGCTCCATGGGCGCCGACATCCAGCGGTGCGTGGACAGGCCCAGCACGATATCGGCCAGGCTCAATTGCGCGCCAGCAGCAAAGGCGCCGGTGCGCGACAACTGGTCCTCCAGAATGCGCATGTGGCGATGCCAGTTCGCCATGCTGCCGGCCAGTTGCGCTGGGTCTTGGTGCTCCGGACTTTTTCTCACCAACCCCATGAAGGCATAGCGCCAGGCATTGTTCAGCTCGGTGGCCTGCCAGTCCATCCACTGCTCGACAAGCGCGCGCTCGGCGGGCGCTGCCGGCAGCAGGTCCTGCCGGTCATGGCGGGCCGCCAGGTAGCGGCAGATGGTATTGGACTCCCACAGCACCAGCGGTCCATCAAGCAGCACCGGAACCATCGCATTCGGATTGAGCGCCAGAAATCCCGGCTCCTGCGTCGATCGATGGCCTGAACCCCATTCCTCCTGGTCGAAAGAAATTCCCAACTCCACGCAAAGCCACAGCACCTTGCGCACATTGATGGACGATGACTTGCCCAGAATCCTGATCATTCGCTGCCTTCTTCGGTTTCGGTGATTTGCAGACCTGCATTGTCCCGCGCCATCCGACAAGAAATGCGACCGAACCTCCACCGCTGCCGCATGATGCAGGCATGCCTCTGGAAAAGCCTCCATCACGCCCAAGCGCCTGCGGCCCCGCGCCCTCAGATGCCGACCTCTGGACTGCCTACATTGATGCAAGCGCCCTACCCAACCCCGGACGCATGGCCATGGGCGCCGTCATCACCGCACCCGACGGACGCCGCCACCTTCTGTCCGAGCCCTGCCCCGAGCGAGGCTGCAACAACGAAGCCGAACTGCGCGCCCTGATGGCCGCGCTGCAGGCCCTGCAAGTCCTGCAGGCGCGCCGCCTGACCATCTTCACGGACAGCAGCATCCTGGTGGAGCAGTTGACTCCATCGCAACGCCCCATCAAGCCCATCGCGCGCTTGGCAGACCTCTTTGACGAGGCCCGCACCATGCTGACCGGGTTCGAGCACGTGCAACTGCGCTGGATACCCCGCCACCGCAACACCGAGGCCGACGCCTTGGCCAGGGAAGCTCTTTTGCAGGCGTGAATCCCGCTCCGCACCTGCACCCACACACACCCTTTCGCAGCGTCTCGACTCAGGCCGCCTGCTGCCTGTCCAGGCGCTTGAGGAACACACCAATCTCCTTTACGACCTGGGCGTCCCCCTTCTGCTGCGCGCAGGCCAATCCCGTATTCCACGCCCGCCGCGCTCCAGCAGCGTCGCCCAGCGCCAGCAATGCCCGGCCCAGCAGCTTCCAGGCCACCGAATAGCCGGGATCGAGTTCAGTGGCCCGCTCCAGGTGTGAATGAGCCACCCCAGGCGCCTCGTTTTCAAGATAGGTCTTGCCCAAGGTACAGCGCAGCAGGGCCGAGTCCTTGCCGGATGCGAGCAGGCCCTCAAGCCTTTGCGTCATTTCATTCATCTTCAAACCCCTTCTGCGGCAACACAGGCCCATGGCTCCAGCGGCAAATTCTGCCTCTGCTATAATCCCGTGGTTGTCTGCGCAGGCAATGCTGTATCTCACGCCGGCGCGTCGTGCACTACGACGAAAAAAACAACGGTGACAGCCGCAGAGACGTTCTGCCGTAAAACGATGGTCGCGTAAGAGCCATCGTCCACATTCCCAGATAAAAGCCCGCTCCACAGCGGGCTTTTTGCATTGCACGGCGCATTTGGCTTGAGGCGGTTGCATCGGAGTACAAAAAAACAGCTTTACGGCTCAGATGCATGCAACTTCGGCTGCTTTGACCCCATCAAGCACCTTGTTTCAATTTACACTTGACAACCAGGAAGGACCGGAGACGCAGACGCAAGCGCTCTCATTCAAAACCCCTAGCATGTGTCCTTCCTGGATTGATCGCATGGAACGCTCCATTCAGCGCCCCGGCCGCCTCCGCAGCCGGGGCGTTTTTTCTTGAGCGGCACCACGTCAGATACCCGCCCAGCAGGCGAAAACCGCAAAACACAAGCTTTTTCTAATTCCAGAGAAATTCTGGGTTTATTTGAGAATGATTCTTGTTTGCGTATATCATTCAACCCATGCTGCAGCATTCATGGTGTTGCAGCAGTTCAGTTTCATCGTGGGGCGACTCGTCAGGCCAGTTCAGCCTGCAGTCGTTTTTGCCAGCCAGCGGTATGCCGGTTAGCCAGGCTCTTTTTCAAGCACGATCGTTTCTGGATATCTCTCTCATTCCTTGCACCGAGACGGCGCCCGCAGCAGCAGACGCGCCACTTTCGCACCCAGCCCGGCCATCATCAAGCATCGGCCTGCGGCTGCACACCAAGATCCTCTCCCACCCATCCCTCTTGCACGCAGTCGGGCAAATGCCTGTCCGCAGTTTCCCCTGCCCCAAAGCAAAAAGCCCGGCCTGCACGTGGTGCAGACCGGGCTTTCACGGCAGCATCAAGGTTTGCGGCGGCGCAGACGGATGGCCAGCCCACCCATCATCAGGCTCAGCAGCGCGACCGCCCACTCGCTCAGTGACGGAATCGCCGCCGGCGTACCGCCACCGACCGCTGCAGGCAGCACCAGGGCCGAAGGGTCTTCCACACGGCCATTGGCCAGCAGATCGTCATCGCCCAGGCCGCCATCGCGCAGCACGAAGGAGACGACGCGCCCCTGCAGCGTTGCAGGTATGCGGTACCAGTGCTGCGTGGTGTTATCTGCCGTGCGGCCCCACTTCCAGTATTCGGCACCACTGGGCAGATCGTTCGGATAGGTCAGCCTGACCGTCACGAGCGCACCCGCATCACAGCCATCGGTATTGAGCTTCAGCAGCCCGTGTGACACCACGACCCCAGGACGCGGAGTACCCGGTGCCGCCACGACCTGCGGCGGCTCGGTCAGGCGGCAGTTGGCGCCACCGCCCACGACCTCGCCCGAAACCGCAATCTGGCTTGCTCCGGTGATGTTGAATCGATTGGCCGGGTCCACCGCGCTGGCTGCGGTCGCCATCAGCGGATAGCTGGCCGTCACAGCCGCATGGACACCATCGCTCACGCTCAGTTGCAGGCTGGCCGGGCCGGCCACCGAAGCCATGTACATGGCGGCGCGCAATTGCTGCGATACCTGTTCGGGGCTGCCGCGCAGTTGTATGCCGGGCTGTGCAGCATCAGCATCCTCCAGGCCCAGCACCTGTCCGCCGCTGGCGACGATGGACAGTGTCACGACGGGGCTGTCGGCATCAGCCACCACGACGTCCGCCAGATCGGCCGCCTGCCCCACCACCACGGCCTGCGCATTGGCAGGCACGCCACTGAACGAGGGCGCCTGGCCACCAAAATTCAGCCCCAGGAGGATGGGGTTGTGGTCACTGGAACGATAGGCAGTGGGCGCATAGAAGCTGGCCTGCTGATCCAGCGACTTGAACTCGACGTTGTAGTCGAGCACCTCGGGCTCCTCGGCATTGATGGCCCACTTGACCGCACGCCCCACGCTGGACTGCAGGCTGGTGCTGACCAGCACATGGTCCAGCGAACCCCACATTCCGTCGAATGCATAGGACAGACCCTGGGAGACCTTGACATAGCCGCCGGTCTCCAGCGTGGTGATGGGGTCTTCCTTTGCATAGGCGTTGAAATCGCCCACCAGCACCACGTGGGGGCTGGTCGCGCCTGTGGGCCGGGTTGCCAGCCAACTGCTCAGTTGCTGGGCCGTCTTCACGCGCGCCGCGTTGTTGGCGCCCTGGCCGTCGAGCACGTCCGCATTGCCCGCGCCACCGAGCACGCTGCCCTTGGATTTGAAATGGTTCACCACCAGCGTGAACTGCTCCGTGCTGCCGCCCACGGCAAAGGTCTGCGCAATCGGCACCCGGGCTCCACCGATACTTCCGTTGAAGGCATCGTAGGTAGAGACATTGGGTGCCGCTGCGCTGCCCACCGGCGTGACGCGGTCGCTGCGATAGAGGATGGCCACGGTAATGGCATCCGTGCCCGCACCTGGCACCGTGCCTGCTGCCTCACTGAAGGGTGCCTTGACCACCGCATACACGGCGCCGGCAGGCTTGTCCGCACTCGCGTTCAAGGCGTCGGCCAGATCCTGGATGGCGCTGCCCGGGCCAAAGCCATTGTTCTGCACCTCCATCAGGCCGTACACATCGGCGCCCAGCCCCAGCAGATTGGCCACGATCTTGGCGCGCTGCCTGTCCAGCTCAGCAATGCTGTTGGCACCGCGAATTCCCTGCTGGTTGCCCAGCGGCGTGTTGAACATCACCTGGGAAGAGCCGCTTGTGGCTCCGGTCAGGTTGAAGAAATTGAGAACGTTGGCCGATGCGATCTTGAGCGTGGCCGCTCCCACGGCCTGCTGCAATTCAGCAGCTGAAGGTCGCGCGGCCCCCGTGAACTGCGGCGTCTGCGTGGGCTGCACGCGGTAGCTGGTCAGATAGGGCTCGCTGGCGGCAGCATCAAAGAACTGGTCGAGCACGCCGATGACGCGGTCCACGCCATCGCCAGCCCGCAGCGTGTTGGACGCCGACAGCGGCAAGCCGCCACGACCCGGCACGAACTCGGGATTCTGGGCCCCGGAGCGATCATCGAGAATGATCTGGCTGCGCTGCAGCGTCTGCACGTAGGCTGCATAGCCCGCCACGCTGGGAGCGTTGACTTCGGTGTACTGCGCCAACGGCGTATCGGCAGACAGCGTGACATTGCCGTAGCGGCCCAGCGTGCGGTTATCGCTCACCACCAGCTTGCCGCCTGCGGTGGCGGATGCCACCTCCACACGCATGCCTTCCAGACGCTCCCATTGCCCCATGTCGCTGACAGGCAGTGCGATGCGCACCGGCTCCGGCAAGGCCGCCGCGCCGCGGACCACGAAGTCCGTGATGGCGCTGAGCTGGGTCTGATTGCGGAACTCGCTCACCGAGGCGGAAATCTGCACCAGCTTGCCCACCGTGCTCTCATCCACGCCAGGATTGGCGTTGCCGTAGTAGACAAAGATGCCTTCCGAGGTAGCAGCATCGCCATCGGAGTCTGCCGCCTCTTCCTGCACGAAGAAGCCGCTCAGTCCAGGCATATAGGCCGTCACCACGGCACTCACCGTCACCTTCTGACCCACCAGCGGAGACTGATCGCCAGAGCCCTGGACCGCAGAAATCCTGGTGACCGGAGGCTCGTCTCCCGTCGTGAAGCCCAGCGTCGTGCCGGTCCACACATTGCCCGAGGTATCCAGCACCGGCTCGCCCACGGAAACCAGGCTATAGGGCGTATTGACCGCCAGCCGCACACCCGCGTTGAGCGTGATGGTCGAGCCACTAAATTTCACCTGCGCCGCATCGCCAGCCTGCAGCGTTGCCACCACCGTGCCGCCCTGGCGCAGTTCGAAGCTGCCGCTACCGGGCTTCACCGCCTCATCGAAACTCAGCTTGATTTCGGGATTCAGCGCCACCCCGGTCGCCGCCGCCGCGGGAATGCTTGCCTGCAGCGTGGGCGCCGTGGTGTCGGGCAGCGCCAGGGTGATGGAGACGTCATCAATGGCCAGGCCGTGGTCGTTGCCCACATCATTGAGTTCCACCCAACGCAGCCACAGCGTGGCACCTGGCGCCCAGCCCAGGCCGCGCAAATCCCCGCCCACATTGTTCACCCGCCCGGCCACATTGCCGTCCACGGCGGCAGCAGTGCCAGTGGCAACAGGCGATTGCCAATTGAAGTTCGCGCCGGCAGGCAGCCATTCAGGCACGTCGGCAAAGGTGGCTCCCATGCCGTACTCCAGCACCATGGGCTGCCGTTCCGTATTGCCACCGTTGCGCCATTGCTCGCCGTTGAATCGCAAGGCGATGCCATCGACCGAGCCACCCGTGTCATTTCGCACTGCCAGCGCAATCCAACCCGCTACAGCGCCCTGGGCCGGGCTGCCAAAGTAGGCCCCGCCTGATGCCACGCCCCCCAAGGCGCGGTCCGCGCTCAGCCCCAGGCTGTAGAAGCTGCCGGTGTTGGAGGCACCATTGCCAGCGACGTAAGAGGTGATGGATGCCAGGTTCTTGTTGAAGAGAAACCAGCCCGGCAAGGTGCTGTTATTGGCCCAGGCCAGCCCCGCCCCGGACGCGGCCAGGGTGTCGAAATTCTGCGTGTAGGTGCCGTTGAAGGGAACCTGCGCCCATACCCCGGCAGATGCCGACAGAAGCAGGCCCGCACCATACAGGCGCCAACGATGGCGCTGCAATGGCGCACTCATCGGATTGGCCGGGTTGAAAACAAATGGAATCAGCGTGGCAGCAATGGACATGGATGCGCAATAAAAAAACAATGCGCTCCCCCCCATGGTTGCGCAACTCCCGGTTTATCGCGCATGGAGATGACCAGCCTGTGACTCGGCAAATGCTCCCCCGTCCTACGTGCAGACTCGCCTCTCACCCATCGGCCGACCTGCGCACGGCAGGCATCATCGCCTTCAGTTTCTGCACCGTTTCATTGCCGGGTCTGGGGCATTTCCTCCTCCCTCCCTCTCATTCCCCCAGGAAGCTTTCAAAAAGCACCGGCTCTTTCTTCCCAGGCCAGCGCAAGCCGCTGGCCTTTTTCTTGGGCGTACCTCGTCGCCCCAACCGTCCCCATCACCTGTTCTGAACGCGCCACGTCGCTGGTGACCGTTCCTGCATTCGCACACTCTTTTTCTTACTGATAACTTACAAAATATTCATACCCGTGATATACACGCGCATCTCCCACTGAAAATCATCATTGCCATGACATCCGACTACAAGGCCCTGCTGCAACAAAAAGCCGAGCTTGAGAAAAAAATCGACGCCCTCATCCAGAATGCGAAAACCGATGCGATCGCTGAAGTAAAGGCGATGGTGCAGCAATATGGCCTGACGAAGGAAGACGTCTTCCCCTCCGCCAAGAGCAAATCCGGCAAGCCCGGCAAGGCCAGCAAGCGCAGCGTGGGAGAGCCCAAATTCCGCAATCCTGAAACCGGCGCCACCTGGACAGGCCGCGGCAAGCCGCCCAAATGGATAGAAGGCAAGGACCGCGCAAGCCTCGCCATCTGAGAATCGACACCGGGCGCCGGCCATGCCTCCAGTCGGCCCCCCTATTCCGCCGCGATGCCATACCATGCGATTTCCACCACAAGGAGGAAACGCACATGAGCAAACAGAGCACAGAAACCCTGTTGGCAGCAGAACTGGCTGACCACTTCATAGAAGTCATCCTATCCAACAAACCAGAGCTGCTGGTCTCGGGCATCGGCGGGGTGGCAGACCTGCACCACATACAGCACGGCGCCAAGGCCCTGGCGCATTTCCGCCTCACGCTGATCCAGGAACTGTCGCAACAGCCCATGCCCGACATGGGCAGCAGCTGAATCAACCCTGGGCCAGCCTCCTCGCCGAGCCCGCTCCCGCAGCCCGTGCGAAATCCGTGCGATTCTGACGACACCGCAGGACACTTGAAGGCAAAAAAAACCGCCACACGCTGAGGTCATCAGTGTGTGGCGGTGTCTTGGATGGTGGAGCTGGCGGGAATTGAACCCGCGTCAGATCGCGAGATGACAAAGAGTTAGCAGGATCCGTGCACTATCCGTGCATTCTTGTGGCCTAGAAGCAAAAAGCCCCCTCGGCGCCGTGATGGCAGCCGAGGGGGCTTTTTTTGCGTTGGGCTTCAGGCTACCGGGCCGGCCTGGAAGACTTCGACCGGCGCCACACGCAGAAGCTGCGAGGCTTCTGCAACGGTGCCAGCAAGCCACTGGTCCACGTCCGCGAGCTCGATGGGGATCACGCTGCGCTTGTCCTGCTTGCCGGCCGGCAGCTTGGGGTCCGGCTTGTGCATGCGGCTCATCAGTGGGTGCGCGTCGGCATTGATCGTGAGCATCGTGTAGCTCTCGTACACTTGGCCCGTCGCGTGGTCGGTCCAGATGTTCCAGAGCCCGGCAAGGCCCCAAGGGTCGCCGTCGGCGCGCGCGAACCGCCACCACACATTCTTCCCTGTCTCCCAGTTGGGTTCATCGAACGTCGTCGCCGGGATGATGCAGCGCTGCCCGCGCGCCCAGGGATGCTTGTAGCTGGCCTTGGCGGCCAGCTCCTCACTGCGCGCGTTGTTGGTCGGAAATTTCAGGCGTGGCTCTTTTGCGAACCAGGGGATAAGCCCCCAGGTGCCCGCCACGAGCTCGCGGCTGTAGCCGGTGTCGTGCTGCGAGCGGCGCACAAACGCTCCTGTGCCACGCGGGAACACCTCGGTGTCCCACCAACGATTCGGATCCTGGCGACCAACTCGCCACATGCGTTCGATCTCATCTTCTCGGGGCGACTTATATCGATTGCACATAAGTGGATGCTAACTTTTCTGGGACCAATCCTATAGCTGTATATTTACACAGTGTTTTGCGAACTCATCGAACTCCGTCGCGCGGGCCTTCGCCTAGCGCCTAAGGACTGGCCAGAGCCCGTCCGGGGAGACCTGCGCATTGCATACGACGATGGCAAGACAAACAACAGCCGGCGCAACATGCGCACCGCGTCCCTGTGGATCGAGTGGAGCGGCCACGACATACCTGGCCCCCGTATGTTTGAGCCCGTGCTGCTGGATGTCCTTGGCGATGCAATGCTCTGGCGGGGCCATGTCTGTGCACGCACCGATGAGGGGATTGCCGAGTATGAGCAGATGTGGCTCATTCGCCCCCTGGAATCCCTGGATGCTCCTGCGCTGACGAAGTTCGATGCGGCCCGCTTTTCACCGAAGCTGCCCGCAACTCTCCCACCCCGCTCGGAGACGCCCAGCGTCGCTGAGCGGTGGTACGCGGAACAGGGCCGCGAGATGCCAATGACACGCTGAGGAGCTGCCCATGCACCCGCCGCTGATCTATCCAACCGTCTTGCGTATGCACCCCTGGTTCGGCCAGCCAGAGGAAGAGTTGCTTCCGGGACGGCCAGAGGATTACCGCATCGAGCAGGAGGACAGGGACTGGTTCGTGGTGCGCGGCCCAGGTGGCCGGGTCGTGCACAGCGGCCTCGGTCCGGTCCAGATTCTGGAGGCGCGCGGTGTATGACGATGACGACCCGCTGAACTGCCTGCACCCGACAGTTGTGTGGCCGTCAGGCTGGACGGCGGTCTGTGGGCAGGAGATCCTGCCGCTCGCCCCGGACTGCTATCGGGTCGTGCACACGACCCCCTGGTGGTCCATCGTCCTGGACCCAGCAGGCGAAATCGTCTACCGCGGCTTCGGGCCTGTCGAAGTGATCCGCTCGCCTGCGCCCTTCTGACCTGCGGGCACAATGCCGGCCATGCCGATCGATCCCACACACCCTAAGCACACAGTCCACCAGCGCGTCGTCGCTGGCTTCCAGGGACACTGGAAGGCCCACGGCGACAAGTACCCCCAGCGGTTCCGACTACCGCCTGAGGAGCTGTATCACCTTGATCATGTGATGCACAAAGGCGAGCACCCAGGTCTGATGTGGGGTGTGCCGCTCGAAGCTGACCCCAACACGCGCGGGGAGATGATCGAAATCGACGGTACGGTCGTGTCGATTGCGCCGCCCGAACCGCCCGCGTCCTGATGCACGCCATTTTCACCTCTTGGAAGTAGAAAATCATTGCATTCAACGTTTGCATGTTGAATAATGAGACCATACCGACAGGAGAACGACATGGACCTCTTCCACACCAGCCCCGCCAAGATCGACAAGATCCACACGTCTGGCCGCTTTGGTGAGTTCCTGTTCTTTTCTGATCGGGTCTACGTGATGACAGCGGGCAGCTTCCAGACATACAAGCTTGAGCTGAGTGAAGACGATGTGATCCCCGCCGGCCGCCTGTTCTGGCATGACGACGCGGAAAAGCTGCAGCCGCTGGTGGCTGAGCTGGCCGCCCGCCTGGGCGTGAGCGAGGAAGACGCCGAAGCTCTGATTGAAGAGTCCAAGTTTGCGCACGACATCGACAGCATCGCGCCCGAAGACGCAGCGGACGCATCGTGGGACGTGCAGTTGTTCACAGCCCGCGCCGCCAAGGCCCTGGGCTATCGGGCAGTGCAGGTTTCCGACGAGACAGGTTGCTCGTGGATGGTCGACATGCTGGGCCGCGAGGCAGAACTGGTGAGAGCATGAGCAGCGAGCAATTCGAGGCCCTGGCCCTGCTGATGCGCTTGCGCCAGTCCCCCAGCCGCGAGGCGCTGCGCATGGTGCTTTGCGATGGGAAGTCCGTGAAGGAAGCCGAGGCCCTGACCGGGCTGGCCATGCAGGGCATCTACCGGCTGCAGGCGAGCGCGCGGCGCGTGGTAGCCCTGGCCGAAACCTTGACCAGCGAATCCGGCGCACGGCCCTGACTACCCCTTGACCGGCCGTGTGCACGCCATCAGCGCGGCCAGCAGCCGTACCTCGTAGCCTTCGCGGCGGTCGATCTCGGCCAACGCCGCGCGCAGCAGCACGAAGGGGTCTGCATCGTCGGCCAGGGCTTCGGTCGGCATGGAGGGCCTGTCCGGGATCGGTTCGCGGCACTCCACGGGCACGGGCACCTTGACCTCCTGGACCTCGACCCTGGGTGCGGCGCCGCAGCCGACCAGGACCAGCGCGCCAGCGATCACGATTGCGCTTCGCATAGAGCATCCTCCATAAGGTTCAGCGGCACGGTCTGGCCGCGCAGATCGTGAGAGCAGTCGTGCAGGTACTGCACCTGGCCGTCGTTAATCCAGGAGTGGCAGCTGTAGTCATGGCCTTGGGTCAACACGCTGGGGCGGAGCGTTGGAGCCGCCGTACTCCCGTTCCACGTCCAGCAGCCAGTGCCGTCGCGCGTTCCTTTGAGAATCACAGGTAGCGTGAGCCGGCCCGTGGGCCCTGGGATGTTGAGAGTGACGTGGGTTGCCTCTTCTGCAGCGCACTGCACGTAGCGACCGCTCACCAGGTGCACAGGTTTCGCCAGCATGGTCATGGCTTGGCCCTCCCCTTGAGCCATTGAGCACCCAGGGCCTGCAGGCTCGCGCAGCTGTCGCCAGGCGCAGTCGGCGCCGTGGCCAGGGTGTAGTCGGCGCGGGCGTTGAGTGTCTGGGCCTGCTCAGCGGCAGCAGCACGGGCCGGAGCGGCCTCGGCAGCACGCTGCGCGGCCACGGCGCCCAGGGCCTCGGTCGCGTCGCTGCAGGCCTGCGCGCCCTTGAGCGCGCCGTCGCGCTGCCCCGTCATGCTCACCAGTTCAGCGGCGGCCGTGGCTGCATCGTCCCGCGCGGACAGCCAGGCCCAGCCCAGCAGCAGGTTGCCGGCCGCCAGCACGGCTAGGATGATCTGCGTGGAGCTCATCATCGCGGCCACCAACCCTTCCGGCGAGCCCAGCCACGGGCGCGCAAGCCAGCCTCCCAGGCAACAAAAAGGGCCGTCGCGGCCCACTTCATCAGCGTCGATTTCATGATGCCCCCAGAAGGTTTTTTGCGATGCGACGGGCCCAGCCTTTGCCGAAGCTGCCCCAGGTCGGCAGGTCAGCCATGAAGCTCAGGCGGTGGCCGTTGTAGCGGGCTGCCAGCGCCGGGCCGGCAGCAACGGCGGCCGCCATGGTCTTGGGGCCGAGAATGCCGTCATCCGCTGAGCCCGCTGCGCGCTGCAGCCACTTGATGGATTGCGCCGGCCCACTGTTGACGGCGCCGTCGAACACGTCGAAGCGCACCGAGTCAGGCAGCTGATCAGCGCGCACGGCGTCCCAGTACAGGCGGCGGTAGATGCTCTTGGCGCGATCGCGCGGCAGGTCGCGCATCTCGCCCAGGTAGCCGTCGGCGCGGGCGACACGGGCCGTGACGCCCCACATCGTCTCGCCGCCCGGGTCCGCCGAGTTGTTGCTGTAGCCGCCTTCGTGCCCCAGCAGGCGGTCGAATGCCTGGTCAAAGTTCATGGTCGTCTTGCCTCCACATGGGGCGGCCAGCGCCGTGCCAGCGCGCCACGTTGATGAGCAGGCCCGCGAGCACGCAGGCTGAGAAAATGGTGTCGCCCACGGTGGTCCAGGTGCTCCACAGCACGGGCTGCAGACCAGATGCCACCGCGCCGGCCAGGAGCAGCGCGTACCTGGCGCGGGCCAGCTTGTGCACGCGGGCAATATGGGAGTTCAGCCGGCAGATGCATGCCCAGGCGATGCCCAGGCAGATCGCTAGGTTGGCCATGGCCAGGAGTTGATGTGCTTGCCACGTCATCACGCACCTCCCTCGCCACCACCGGCTTTGCGCTCCAGCACCCGCGCCACGCGCTCGAAGACCCAGCGGCCGAGCCGCGGCCAGTCGTCGCCCACGCCGCCCACCAGGAGCGCGATGGGTGCCAGCATCCAGTTGGTCTCATCGAAGCCCAGCCAGCGACCCGCCAGCGTGGCCAGGCCCACCGTCACAAGCAGCGCCGTCACGTTCAGTCTCAGAAAATAGCCGGCCGCGCCCAGGCGCGCGCTCGGGTCACGCCGGCCCAGCGCCCAGGCCGCGCCCACGGTGGACGCGATCAGGATCACGGCATACGGCCCCACAAGGGCGGCCAGCGTCGGCCCGAACAACACCGAGGCCAGCGCGATGGCCACATTCGTCGGTTCCAGTTGATTCATCAGCTCCTCCGGGCTGTTTTGGGCATGAAAAAACCCGCCGAAGCGGGTTGTGGTTGGCGGGGGTGGATCAGAGCGTCACAGCGAGCGTGAAGGCCTCATCGAGCGACTGCGGCGTGCCGCCGAGCTGAGCCCAAAGCTGCTGGAGGAAAGGGTTTGCGCGCTCCCATGTGTCCGCCTCGTATTCGATCTGAGCCTCGCGCTTTTGCACGGGGTCCGTGATCGCTGCGATGGCGGCTTCGGCTTCGTCCAGCACGCCATGAGCGAGGAGCGCAAGCTGCCCCTGGCGCCGCGTGCAGGACTTCGGGATCAGCGCGGCTGCAGCTTCTTCGCGCTGACGCTGCAGCTCCGCAAGCTCCTCGGCTGACAGAGGCACAACAGACCACTGCTGCCGCCACACGCCATCGATCTGCACAGGATCGATTTCGACAGGCTTGTGCGTGTCCGCGTCGTAAGTCGGCGTGTCGGTGGCCTCCACTGGGGCATAGCATTCCAGGTGCTGCGCCATCATCGTGAGCGGGTGCAACTCCTGGATCTGGGCGACGCTCAGAGGGTAGTCGCCGGTTTCGATATTGATGTACATATTGGTCCTCAAATAACGCGGCCGAGCCGAGTCCCAGTTACGAGCCAAGTGATATAGGAATTGCCGTCAACGTAGTAGCCTGCAAGGCCGCCAGATTGCCCAGGTATAGTGCTTGCGCTGTCGTAACTGCCGCCGTAACTCGCGCCTGTATTGCCTGCAGTACCGTTTTGACCAATAGCGCCTCCTGAACCACCATTGGTGCTATTTGCATACGGTCTTTCCTGCCCTCCGCCAATAGCGCCATCGTATTGGATGTTCATGCCTGGACTGCCTAAAGCGGCAGCATCAAAAACCACAGGAGACGCCTGGTCTCGGAATCCAGCGCCAAATCCGCCATAGCCTCCCGTTGCCTCATAGTACCCGCCGTTCTTGGAAAATGCGGCGCCCTCCCCTCGGCCACCGCCACCGCCCGCCCCGAAAATGGTGCCGTTGTTTGTGACTCGGATGGGTGTGCGTGTGTAAAGGCCAGTGCCTCCAGTGTCACCATTGCCGAGCCCACGAATCCCGCCGATCCTTCCGTTGTTGACGATATGCAGCAGGTTTGCACCGATCCCGCTGATGCTTAGCGCAGCCACGTCCACACCTGAGTTAATGGTGACTTGGATAAGTTGAGATCCGCTCCAACCTTGTGCTGTAGCGAGTGCGGCGATATTTGGAGCCCGCACGCTTGCGGCTATTGTCACAAGGATCTGGCGTTGGCCGCACGCAGAAAGCAAATTGTGGCAAAGCATTTAATGCACTCCTGCGTAATAGCATTCCCAGCTGTTTACACGGATGCAACGGAACACAAAGGATACGACACTACCTGCAACGTATGTCGGGAATGAAAGGTTGGAACCAGTGCCGTCTTTGGGAAGAGTGACATTTGCCGAGAAACCAATCGACCGGACGCCTCCAGCGCTTATTACATCAAGGGTCACTTGGTCGCCGTATTGGCGGCCAGCGGGCAGATTGAAGGTGCAGGTTCCGTTGATCGTTACAACGTGCGAGCCACCCAACCCCGGGTCGAGGGTGTACGTCGTTGTGCCGGCTGGCACGTTGACGGTCACCTGCTGGTCCATTGCAGTCCGAGCGGTAATCACGCGGTCCCAGGCGCCCCAGATTGTTCCCTCCAGAGAACGCTGCCAAGTGCTTCCTTGGATGCGCCCAGTGGTCGAAGTCATGGGCGTTGTCGTGAGCAGCTGCGTCGCAACCTGCTTAGCCCGGCCGGCACCGCCCGTCGTCTCGACAAGCCACGCCTGGTTCGGATCGTCGTAGGTTTCCGGCGGCCAGTCCCCGCCGCGTCCTGCGGTCGTCGTGAACAGGGCGAACCCCACGTCAAGCTCGCCCATGGGCTTGGCTTTGCCGAACGCATCGGGGGCCTTCTTGAAAACCTCGCTGACCCGCGGCGCCTGACTCCCGGACGCGCCGGCCGGCACATTGATGTACCCCGTGAACGTGCCGCCCGTGGTCGGCATGTAGGTGCCCGTGATGTCGCCCCAGGCAAGCTGCCAGGCCAGGCCGTCCCACCACCAGCCGCGTTTGTTCAAGGCGGCATTGGTCCCCGTGTTGGTGTACAGGGCGCCTGCTTGTAGCGGATTTCCCATGTTGTCTGTCGTGGGGTGCGAGTTGACGGCCTTGCTGCCCAGATACATGACCTGCATTGCCGTCAGGGCGGCCGTGGCCGTACCCGCCGCAGAGGAGGCAGTGCTCGCGCTGCTGGCTGCCGCTGACGCGCTGCCGCTGGCTCCACTCGCACTCCCTGCCGCCGCTGAGGCACTGCCCGATGCGGCAGAAGCTGCAGCCTGGGCAATCGCCGTGCGCTCGAAAGCAGCAGTCGCATTGTTGAAGACGTTGGACGCCAACGCATTGGCCTGCGGCACGAATGCAACGTCCGCATTGACCTTGGCAAATGCCTTGGTGTCGAACTCGGTGGGCGTGTCCGTGGGCTGCGGCGCGGGCGGGAATGCCGAAATGGTCGGCGGTGCAATGATGTCGGTCATGTCAGGCCCTCAAGCTCCAACTCGCAGTCGGAGTAGTCGTAGTAGGTAATTGCGATCTCGAAGCTCTTGTAGAACCCGTAGACCGTGGTCGATTCGTAGCGGCTGGA